>Ga0233415_10000681_pt1 | contig 15643 bp, 21 predicted proteins | sample Na_anoxic_12_MG_FD_188631 | JGI IMG/M metagenome (GOLD analysis project Ga0233415, IMG submission 188631) | Seawater microbial communities from Saanich Inlet, British Columbia, Canada - Na_anoxic_12_MG | ecosystem: Environmental > Aquatic > Marine > Inlet | place: Canada: British Columbia... | reverse complement strand
CCTCTATTTTTTTAATTCGTTCCAACAACATTTTGTTAATCTTGACTTGTTCTCTCTGAATTTCGTGCATAACTTCAATTTGTTTTTCAAAGTTAAACACCTTTTGCCATAATAAATCACTCATAACGTATGTCCTTGAACACTGGCAATAAATGACTCAATGTTTGCTTTCTCAAACTCAGCGTATTCCTTGTCGTATTGTTCTGTTTTCATATAATCCCTTGCGTAGTCGTAGAAGTCTGGCTCACGGTCATTGTGGGCGTTCTCAGGTAGTAAAACACCTTGCTCTTGTAGTTCCATTACAAAGTTTCCAATCTTGCTCATAGCGTTACCCCCCATGCGTCTAATAAGTATTCGTTGTACTTGTCTGTGAAATCGTATTCAATCTTGTTGTCGTTGTAGTCGGTGTACTTGTAGCAACCAACTAATTCTTGTAGTTCTGCCTTTGCCTTGCACACTTTCTCAAGGTCATGCCAATCAACAACAGCCATGCTGTCTTTTGTTTCAGTTAGTAGATGCTCAAAGTCCTGCTCTATACATTGTGCTTGTTCAAACATTTCTTTGAGTGCGTCATCAAGGTTTGCGTTGTATCTTGATTCCCATGCGTCAGTAACTTTGTATTCTTGTGAGGTCATTCTGCTCATATTATTTTCTCCGTTTGTTTTTTTGGTTGGTGGCAGGTTGCCCTGCCTTTTTGGTTTAGTTCATTTTGTTTGCATATCTTAAAACTTCCATTGATGATTCTTCATCTTCTTCGTAAATAGAAACATTGATGTCACCTTGATTGTGTCTTTTCTTGGCAATCACTCTGGCTGTTTTAAAAGACTTAGACTCTTCGATAGAATGAATGTGTCCGAGACCCCCTATTGTATCTTGGCTATAACTATGTACTTTATATTTCATATTGTTTCTCCGTTGTTTTAAAGGTTAAATTTAGAAGTTAATTTCTCAACTTCTAAATAATATTATACACTAATTTAACACCGTGTCAAGTTTAATTTATAAAAAAGTTTTTAATATATTCCTCAATATATGGCGGAGTTAAGAGGTACGCCATGATTAAAAAGAAAATAATAATCAATGCGGTTAATATATATAAAGCCATTACCGTTCATCTTTGTTTATTATTTTGTCATTAAAATCAAGCACTTGCGTCAATTTGTATGACGTATAAAGTACCCCTATTCCCACCAATATCTCAATCATACTTCCTCCTTTGTTCCATTCCAATCAATAGAAATAACCTCAGCACCCCATATACTTGCGTCTTTCCGAGCCTCTTGAGTTATTTCTTTTCTAGTATTCTTATCTGTTTCTAATACAAAATAGAAATGTTCACCGTGTTCGATACAATTCACTTGATAGTTCATTATCCTACTACCTCCTTAGTTTTAGGTAAACTCTTACCCGTTACAATTTCAATAACATCTAGGTATAGAGAGTCCTCATCACCTATATCTTTATACATACTTTCTTGGTTATTCCAAGCGTCTAAGCACTCGTATGTGTAGTAGTTTTCAAGACAAGCAAACTTGTTAAGCAAGTACCAATCCTTTCTTTGTTTCGTACTACCTTTGCATACCAAATTCCACTCGTCTAAGTGTTCTCCCTCTATGCTAACAACTGTATCTACTAACTTGTCAAAAAGTCCTGACAACTTCTTAGTGTCAATTCTCAATAAATTATTCATACTACCTCCCAGTCAAGTTCATCACCATCTTCACCTAACTCGGTTATATACTGCCGCTCAGGTGTGCTATAATCACATTCACCTGCATCTGAAGATTGGTAAGATTTCCAGTCTTCACCTTTGTTGTGTATTACATAAAGTACATCATAGTTAATGTACCAACTCGTTACATCTCTCAGGTCAAAGTCAATCTCAAACCAGGTGGGTGCTACATATAGTGCCTCTACTTTATATTTCATATTATTTCTCCTGTGTTAATACTTTCATTCCAGTCTTCTCAATCTTACAGTGATAATCATTGATGTAAGTCTGAGCCTCTTCCTTTGTCTTGAAATCCATTGCAAGATATCCGCCTAACATTGAACTATATACGTGATATTTAGTCATCATTATTTCATCTCCTTAAAAATATGTTTAATTACTTCCACCGTCCAACCATTACCTAACATCTTGTATCGTTGACTATTAGACACACTACTAGTGTAGTTATCAGGTACTGTCTGTAGTCTCTCACACTCTAAAGGTGTTAGTTTTCTATACGTTGGTGGAATAACAACAACATTATCTTTCTGAACGGTGGTCAAAGTATTAGTCTTACCATCTTGTCTAATTTCTAGCCTTTGTTCTGTCTTACCTGCAACACTGCCTTTATGGTCCTGACGTTTTCCATCTTTAATATATCTACCACGCCAAGCACCACATAGGACCTTAGGCTCTCTATTACCTCCCGTACAAGCGTTCAATGTAGGTGACTTACCACTATCAGCATAAACTCTCTTGATACAGTCGTGGCCATTAATATCATCTGCTGTAGCTACGTGATGACATTCTGAGTCTGGGTTAAATTCTTTAAGTTCGCATAAATGGTTGTTGTGTTGCCAAGAAGAAGGAGTTAAAGATGGTGTCTTTCCTTTTTTAAGAGAGGATGCAGTAATACCACCTTTATTTGCACCTCTAGGAAGTTGATCGATCACTGGGTTTTCGTAAAAATCTTCCAAAATATCTTTAAGAACAATACCTTTATCTTCTGGTTGTTCAATATTAGGAATATTAGTCCAATATAATCTCACACGATTTTGTGCTGATACCAATGCTGAATTAATCATTATCGGCTTAACACCTAAATGCTCACTAATAACGTCTTGATATTCTTGTTTCATTCTTACATTCTCAAGCAGAAAATACTTAGGCTTAGTTTCTTCAAGTAATCTAACGAACTCAAAGAACAATGCTGATCGAGGGTCATCAAAGTTTAACTGTTTACCAGCAAAACTGAATCCTTGACAAGGCGAACCGCCCATCAATAAATCAATCTTAGGTAAATCACTACCTTTTAACTCAGTTACATCGCCAAGATGCTTAGTGTTTGGATAATTCTTTTTAGCTACTTGAATCGCCCATTTATCAATCTCAGAGGCATAATAGTTATCTACCTTAATATCTAGTTGGTCTAGAGCAATCTGCCCACAAGACATACCATCAAATAAACTTAATACATTGATACCTTTATCTCTACAACATATACACTTACTACTTCCTATTGGTAGTGGTCTCATTATGCTACCTCCTCAGATATATTACCTAGAACTAATGCACCTGCAATCAGACGTTCACTAGCCTTGTACTCAGTACCATCTTCATCTTTAATGATGATAGGTTTCTTAGGTGAACGAGCCTTATAACCTACGATAGTATAGATACCTTGAAAGGTTTTAAGTTTATCACCATATTTAAAGTCAGTAAACATCTCTACTGCCTCTTGCTCTCTAGTTAGTTGACCTATGATAGTAGCATTAAGTTTGAAAGAACACTCAGCACCACCATAAGAGGCGTTACCTAAGTCTAATGAGATACCTAAGTCTCTACCTTTAAGATAGTTAAACTCAGATACTAAGTTCTCTAGTTCCTTACGGAAATCTTTCATATTCTGATTGTTGAAACCCTTTTCATATTTAGTTGTCATATTATGTTATCCTTATCCTTAAAATCTTCAGTGAGAATCAAAATGTTCTCGAAGATGTAAGTATTATCTCACATATTTTCTAAATGTCAAGCCTTATTTTAAAATTAGTTCAAAAGACTATTGAAAACTACTATAAAAACCTATTGAAAACTACTATAAAAACCTATTGAAAACTACTATGAATCTTCAGTTTTTTTCATATTAGGCCTTAAGATAAAAATACAACAAAAGTTGCAGATTTGGGACTTTTGTTGCAGAAATGATAATAGCTCTAAATCCTTGATTTAAGCGTATATAATATTTAAAGTTGCACGTAGTATTACTTATGTACTGAAGTGCTCTAAAATCAAAAATACTAAAGCCTAATTTAGGTGTTTTAGGTATTTTTAGGTATTTTTAGGTATTATTTTCCTTCAGACGATAAAAAACCACCTTTCGGCGGCTCTTAGTTTTTGGCTTATTTTAATGTTTTAAATAGACAATATTTTTTATAGTTTTATTCCAGCACTTACGACAGGAGCCGCATTTTCCACCTTGTTCAAAACTTCTGCAAGTAGCCAAATTTTTATTAGTTGTTACCGTCGAAGTATTAAAAATTGTTTTAGGTGGTTGTCCGTCAATAAACGAACCACTCAAACGAATAATTAAATTTTTAGGCATTTTACCATTAGTTATGTTTTCGATTATTCTTTTTTCTTTAGTCGGTAACCAATGTTTAACGTTCGGCGTAGCTTTTGCTACTTGTATAATTTTTCTTAAATGATCTGGGTTTTGCAGGTCCCCTGAATCGTGCCACCTAAATAATTTAGATTCTTTAGTTTTTTTTGAATTGTCAATTAAATAAACCATCGCATTCACCCAAAAAGGTTGTTTTAATGATTGCAGCCGATTGTATTGGGATTCGATGATCGCTTTATATCTTACATAGTTACCCTTTTGAGCGTAGCACGTCGAACATACTGAATTATTTAATTTTCTTAGTTTTTGCCCTTGCTTGCACTCCTTAGCAGGTATTGAATAGCTTAGCGTCGGCATTTTAGTTGTATTCGTTAGTGAGCCCACAAGGCTATTGGCTTGTTTTAATGTGTTTATAGTTGTCATTTTTTATTTTCCTTTAGGTATATAAAAGCGTGCCATATAGACACGCTAAAAAATAGGTTTATAAGTTAAATGTTGCAATCAATAAGAATACAATAAATAACCCGATCAAGATTAAAATAATGATTTAAGCGTGTGATTGTTTTGGTTCTTTTTAGTGACGAACCACCAATTATATTGTTTTGCACTTCGATATAAAGTTATATAACCCAGATCAATTTTATAAAATTCACGGTTCGGGGATTGTTTTTGTTTTGGTTTAGTGATTTTATAGCCATTAAATAAGCTCGAACGAATACCAATGATATAATCACGCCCCAAAAACCTAAACGACTTACGGGTATTTTTTAAAGTGATTTTAGTTGTTAGCTTTTGGGCTATTCTTTTATTAATTCTATGCTTTTGAATTGTCATAATATTTTTTATCCTTTTGTGATTATATTTGTGATTCTATTAATGTTTGTATTTCGGCTTGTATGTTTTCAAGCGTATATATTGCCTCAAAGTTAACATCCAAATCTGTGGTATTGTCTAAAGCCTCAGTTATACGACTAAAGGCCGATTCTAAGTTATGTATGTAAACCCTTTCAAGTGTTGTTTTAGTTGTCATTTTATTTCTTATTATAGTTTGCAAAATTGCCTCACCTATAATACATAAAAAATACTTAAATGCAAGTTAAATACCTACTATTTTTGTGTATATTATAAACTGCTTATATAGTATTCTATTTGTCTCATATGTTAGATTTAAGAATACTTAAATGTTTTGCTTGCCTTAGGTATTACTTAGGTTCTAAAAGTCAGAATTAGACACTACCTTGCGTGTCTCTTAAGTGTTGTCTATTGTGGTATAAATACAACAGAATCTGTAGTATAAATGATACTTATGATGCACCACTGCAACAATCTGTAGTATATATGATACATCTGTTGTGGTCCTGCAGCATAGTGTCTTAAAGTGTCTCAAAGTGTCTCAAAGTGTCTCAAAGGTGACACTCACGAACACTTTTGTCTCTTTTATCCCAGATCTGTAGTATACTTGAGAATTCTGTGGTATTAAAGAGACACCTAGGGGAGGCTCATAGGTGACTCCTGAAATTTAAATTTACACTCAAATACAGAAAAGATGAACTTTGGGAATTTAAGTACAGAAAAGATGAACTTTGGGAATTTAAGTACAGAAAAGATGAACTTTGGGAACGGAACTATAGTTATTTAGTAGAATTGTTGATAACTCTGTGGATAACTTTTGGGAGACAGAAAAGTTAGAACTAGGAGGGACTAAAAGAATATTTATTTCACTCTAGCTATTGACTTTTGGTCTAAAATATGGTATAATATATACATAGGTTGAATTAAATACACACACTAAAGATTCACCTAAAAGGCTTCACTTAGAAATAACCTTTAGTTCATCTTTTTTATTTTTTTAATCTGTCTATAATGATTCTTTCATAGATTCAGTATAAAAAACTAAAAAAATATCACCTAGGTTTTTGTTTAAGTGAGTCTTAAGTATCACTTAAGTAGGAGGTCACTCTAATGGCTATGAAACCAGGAGATAAACGAAGATTAAATAAAGGTAACCCTAAATTAAAGAAAGGGGTATGTCTCAACCCTAATGGAAGACCTAAGGGTAGTGTAAATAAATATACTGCCTTAAGTAGAGAGTTGATGTCTACTAAGGGACCAGAGATTGTAGAGAAGGTCATAGAGATGGCTCTAGAAGGTGATAGGACTTGTCTAAAGATGTGTATGGATAGAATCTTACCTACCACTAAAGCTGTAGAATTAAGGTCTTCTGAAGGTAGTGGTAACATAGTCATCAACGTAGGTGGCTTAGAGGCTAAGGTCATCGAGGCTGAACAAGAGAAGCCACTAGAGTATGATGAGGCTGTCATTATAGATGAATCTAAATTAGAGGAGGCTATCGTTAAAGTAGCTTCTACAGTCTAGTGGAGTTAGATGTTAAGTTACACCCAGCACAGTTAGAGATATTTAACTCTAAGGCTAGATTTAAGGTAGTTAGTGCAGGGAGAAGGTTCGGTAAGTCTAGGTTGGCAGCTTGGATATTAATCATTAAGGCACTACAGTCAGAAGAGAAGGATGTGTTCTATATAGGACCTACCTTTCAACAGTCTAAAGATATTATGTGGACTATGCTGAAGGAGTTACTACACGGTACTGACTTAATTCAGACCACACACGAGAATACAGCCACTATGACTCTAACTAATGGTAGGAGGATTAGTCTCAAAGGTTCAGATAGACCTGACACCTTACGAGGAGTAGGTCTAGCATATGTAGTGTTAGATGAGTATGCCTCTATGAGAGTAGAAGTATGGGAACAAATCATCCGTCCTACACTAGCAGATGTAAAAGGTGGTGCACTATTTATCGGTACACCTGCAGGTAAGAATCATTTTTATGATATATGGCAGGATGCAGATAAAGATAGTAATGAAGATTGGGAGGCATTCCAGTATAATAGTACAGATAACCCTCTGATTGACCCTAAAGAGATTGCAGTAGCTAGAGATACTATGTCTACACAAGCATTCAGACAGGAGTTTGAAGCTAGTTTTGTTTCATTTACTGGAGGTATATTTAAGAGTGATTGGATTAAAACAGATGATAAAGAGCCTGAAGAAGGTAATTATGTCATTGCAGTCGACCCTGCAGGATATGAACAAGTTGAAAAAGAACGAGGTATTAAAGGTTCTAAGTTGGATGAAACAGCGATTGCTCTCGTTAAGATTGATGGTGACCACTGGTGGGTTAAGAATATACTCCACGGTAGATGGTCAATTAAAGAGACTGCTAAAAAGATTTTAGATAGTGCTATAGATGTACAAGCTACTACTGTAGGTATTGAGTCAGGAGCACTAAAGAATGCTATCCTACCTTACTTAGAAGATGAGATGAGGGCTAATGGAAGATGGGTCCCTATTACAGATGTAACCCACGGTGGTAGAAAGAAGACAGATAGAATTACTTGGGCACTTCAAGGTAGATTAGAACACGGGAAGATTACATTTAATCCTGACCCTAGTTACATTAAGGATTTAGAGACACAGTTGATTGAGTTTCCTACTAAAGGTACTCACGATGATATTATAGATGCCTTGGCTTATATAGACCAGGTGAGTGTTGCAGACTTTATGCACACTATTGAATTAGAAGATGATTGGGAACCTTATGATGAAGTTGCAGGATATTAAAGAGGTAAGTGTTAATGTATAATGATGAAAGAGATTACCAAGCACTAACAGGATGGCTGACTACACGTCTAGACCAATGGCGTAACCATAGAGATAATAACTATCTAACTAAGTGGGATGAATATTATCGTCTATGGAGAGGTATTTGGTCTATAGAAGATAAGAATAGACAATCAGAGAAGTCACAACTTATATCTCCTGCACTACAACAGGCAGTAGAGAGTTCAGTAGCAGAGATTGAAGAAGCTACTTTTGGTAGGGGTAAATGGTTCGACATTAAAGATGACCACTTAGACCAAGATAATTCTGATGTCGAGCATATACGTAACTTACTACAAGAAGATTTAGAAGGTACTGGAGCTAAAGATGCCTTATGTGAGGTGTTTCTTAATGGTGCTATCTATGGTACTGGTATAGGTAAGATTATCACTGAAGAGAAGAGTGAGAGGTCACCTGTAGAAGTTCCTGTAGAAGGCACTTTAACTACTAAGAGAGAACTAGCTGAAACACCTACTGTAGAAGTAAGGATAGAAGCTATATCCCCTAAGGAGTTCTTAATTGACCCTGCAGCTGAGTCTATCGATGGAGCACTAGGAGTAGCACACGAGGTCTATAAGCCACGTTATACCATATCTGAAGGGATGGATAAGGGTGTCTATAGACAGATTGATATAGAGGCAGATACAGATGTCATACAAGTAGGTTATGACCCTGAATATACTAATAGAGATGCTGGTGACCAAATTAAGATATGTGAATATTGGGGCAAAGTACCTAAGAAGTTCTTAGATAAGAAGAAAGACCAAGATGACTTCGAGTATAATGAGGATGAGTTAGTTGAAGCAGTAGTAACTATTGCTAATGACCAACATATCTTACGTGCAGAAGAGAATCCATTTATGATGGAAGATAGACCTTTCATTAGTTATCAACACGATTTAGTACCTAGTAAGTTTTGGGGACGTGGTGTCTGTGAGAAAGGATATAATCCACAGAAAGCGTTAGATGCAGAGATGAGAGCACGTATTGACTCTTTAGCTCTAACTACTACACCGATGATGGCAGCAGATGCTACACGTCTACCTAGAGGCTTAAAGCTTGAGGTACGTCCAGGTAAGACTATTCTTACTAATGGTGACCCTAGACAGGCTATTATGCCTCTTACGTTAGGTCAAACAGACCCTCAGACAGCCAATCAAGTAGCTACACTACAGAATATGGTACAGATGGGTACTGGCTCTTCTGATGTAGGTGCTCCTGATAGAGCCACTTCTAGTGGTATGTCTATGATGCAATCAGCATCAATCAAAAGACAGAAGAGAACACTGATGAACTTCCAGAATACCTTCTTAATCCCTATGATTAATAAGACTATGTGGAGAAAGATTCAGTTTGATGTAGAGAGATATCCAGTTAGTGATTACAAGTTTGTTCCATACTCTACTATGGGTATTATGGCTAAGGAACTAGAGATGCAACAGATGGTATCTATGTTACAGTCTATCCCTAAAGATAGTCCAGCATTTAATGTACTACTATTAGCTGTATTCCAAAACTCTAGTATGCACAATAGAGACCAGGTTGTCAAGAGCTTACAACAAGGTATGCAGCCTAATCCTCAAGAACAACAGATGCAACAGATGCAACAGCAGTTAGCTATGAAGCAAGCTGAAGCTGACATTCAGAAGACTCTAGCAGAAGCTCAGGAAGAGCAGACTAAAGCTCAACTTAATGCTGCGACAGCAGGTGTAAAACAACCTAATGATCTGGACATACAAGAGAGACTAGTTAAGCTACAGAAAGAGTTAGCTAGTATAGATAAAGTAAGAGCAGATACACAGAGCACCCAAACAGATACTTATAGAACAATTCCAGAGATGGAACACTTAAAGTCGGAGACAGCACTAAATTATGCCAATGCACAGAGAACTAACAACTAAGGATTATTATTACGATAGACTTCGTTTAACAGAACAAGATGGGTGGAGAGCTTTAATTCAAGAATTAGAAGAACTCAATACCTTATATAACAAATTGGACTCAATAGAGTCTGAAAAAGACCTTTGGTTCGCTAAAGGTCAGTTGTCAATCTTAAGACAGATGTTGTCTTTAGAGGATACAACTAAACTAGCGATGGAAGAATTGAGTTTGTAGAACACAAATATCAACTCCATTTTATTAGTTCCTAATCGGAACACCAATCCATAATCCTTAACAGGACGGAGAATAGAGAGATATGAGTAATATAGTAGTGGACACTGAATCCCTAACTTCAGAAGCAGTAACGACAGAAGTACCAACAACAAATAAGACAGCAACAGAAGTAACAGAAGTAGATAATACAGAAGTTACACCTGAAGTACCTGACAAATTTGCTGGTAAATCAACAGAAGAAATTATAGATAGTTATCAGAACCTCGAAAAGGAGATGGGTCGTAAGGCTCAGGAAGTTGGAGAGTTAAGAAAGCTATCAGATAGTTTCCTACAAGCTGAAGTAAGCAGGAACCAGCCTAATCCACACCAAGATACCTCAGAAGAGGAATCAGGAGTAGATTTCTTCGATGACCCGAATAAAGCGGTAAATCAAGCGATAGAGAACCATCCAAAATTCCAACAGTTCCAGAAGTACCAAGAGCAGCAAACACAAGAAGCAGCTAAGGTACATCTAGAACAAACCCACCCAGACTTCGGTGACGTAGTAAAAGATACTAAGTTCCAAGACTGGGTTAAAGGTAGTCCAATTCGTATGCAGTTGTTTCAAGCAGCGGATTCTTATAACTTTGATGCAGCTAATGAGTTACTAAATAATTGGAAGGACCGTTCTATGGTCTCGAAGACACAGGAAGTAACACAACAGCAAGCAGATGAGCGAGAGTCTAAACTTAAATCAGCCACTACAGAATCAAGGAGTGCTTCGGGTTCAACAGGAGGAGGAAAGTCGTTCAGAAGAGCTGACTTAATCCGAATGAAAATGGAAAACCCTAGCAAGTATGATTCGCTACAAGATGAAATCTATGCGGCTTATGCAGATGGTAGGGTTACTTAAACGCTATTATACACATATAAGGAGTAAATAAAATGGCAAATATGACAGTTACTACGACAGCTAATTTTATACCAGAAATCTGGTCAGATGAAGTTGTCGCTACATATAAATCAAACCTCGTTGCAGCTAACTTAGTTCGTAACATCAATCACGCTGGTAAGAAAGGTGATTCAATCAACATCCCTGTACCAGGGCGTAATTCTGCAAACTCAAAGACTGCAGATGCAACGGTAACATATAACACTGATACCGCACTAACACTACAAGTTGTTATCGACCAACACTATGAATGGTCGACTCAAATTGAAGATATTGCGGAACTTCAGGCTCTCAACTCTATGCGTAAGTTCTATACTGACGATGCAGGTTTTGCTTTGGCTAAACAAGTAGATTCAGCTATCATAACTAACTTAGATGGTGCTTCTGCATTGTCTGCATTGGGTGGTCTACCTGCAGGTAATGCAGTTATTTCTAGTGTAACTGATTGGGATACTACTATTCTAACAGCTATTGAGAACTTGAATGATAACAATGTGCCTGTAGATGGTCGTTCTTTAATCGTAACTCCGTCTTGTATGACTGCGTTGATGAAGGAAGAGCGTTTCACTGAGCAACAGTTCATCGGTGATGGTTCGGCAATTAAGACTGGTAAGATTGGTTCTATCTATGGTGTAGATGTATTTATGTCTACTCAAGTTGGTACTGGTAATACTGAGAAGGCTTTCTTGTTCCAAAAGGATGCAATCGTATTGGCTACACAACAGTCAGTTCGTTCGCAGACTCAGTACAAACAGGAATACTTAGCAGACCTATTCACATCTGATTGTGTATATGGTACTAAGACTGTTCGTCCTGGTTCAATCCAAGAAATGACTTCGTAGACTCGTAGTCTTAACTCTACTCCTTAGATTGTCTTCAGATAATCTAGGGAGTTTTATTAAGACTATTAGACAGGTGTCTGAAATCCATAGGAGGTAATAGATATGAAGTTAACCAAGAAGCAGAAGAAGTATATTGCTGTAAAAAGAATTAGAGGGAGAATTGTATAATGAGTATCGATAGAGGATATGGAATTGCAACATCATCGGTACTAGCAGATAGCTATGATTTAGATGCACTAATTGCAGATACAGAGGCAGCTAAAGCAGCAGCTCTAGCAGCACAGACAGCAGCTGAAACAGCAGAGACTAATGCGGCAGCTTCAGCATCTAGTATCACTGGGGCAGAAACTAACACAGCAGCAGATGCAGTTTCGACAGCAGCTGATGTAGTCTCAACTAATGCTGATGTGGTGACTACAAATGCAGACGTGTTACTCACTAACGCAGATGTGGTCTCTACCAATGCAGACGTGTTACTCACTAACGCAGATGTAGTTACAACTAATGCTGATGTAGTATTAACCGCAGCAGATGTAGTTCTTACTGCGGCAGATGTAGTATCAGCAGAGGCAGATAAGGTTCAGACAGGTTTAGATAGAGTGGCTACCGCAGCTGATAAGGTTGCTACTAATGCCGATGTAGTCCTAACCGCAGCCGATGTAGTATCCTCTGCAGCGAGTGCTACTACAGCTACTACACAAGCTACTAATGCTTCTACCTCAGCAACTAATGCAGCGACATCAGAGACCAATGCTGGTACTTCTGCAACTAACGCAGCTACTAGTGCTACTACAGCAACTACTCAAGCTACTACAGCAACTACTCAAGCTACCACAGCTACTACTCAAGCAACAGCAGCAGCAGCTTCGGCAACAGCAGCGGCAGCTTCAGCAGATACATTTGATGATACTTATTTAGGTGCTAAATCATCTGATCCAACATTAGATAATGATGGTGATGCTCTGACAGCTGGAGATTTATATTACAATACTACCTCTAGTGAACTTAAATATTACAGTGGCTCTGCTTGGACAGCTATTGTTACTTACACTCACCCAACTGGGGATGGTAATATTCACGTACCTGCTTATGGTAGTTCTACATCAGGACAATTACTAACGTCAACTGGTACTAGTTCTACACCTACTTGGCAAGCCGCACCTCAAGGTGTATCAAATTCTAAATTATTTTACTTCGGGAGCTTTAACTAATGGCAACAGTATATGGAAGATTGGGGGCATTAGATGTCACCGCAACAACAGCACAAGAACCTTACGTTGTGCCTGCATCAAAACACGCAACAGTTACAATTAATGTTTGTAATCGTGGCTCATCATCAGGTACGGTACGAATAGCACATATGGATGCTACTGGAACTGTGGCTAATGAAGATTATATCGAGTACGACACTACCGTTCCTGCTAACGGAACACTGGAAAGAAGTGGTATCGTTATGGCAGCAGCATCAGCAATAGAAACTTATTGCTCATCAGGTGATTTCTCAGTACAAGTCTGGGGCTTCGAAGAAGATAACTAAGGAGTAGGTAATGGGTAGAAAAATAAACGATAGTTATGTACTAGCCAAGACCGACCTATCAAATCTTACTGGTGGTGAAACATTAAAGGTTGAGTGGGGTACTGTTAATAATGGTAACTTGCACTGGAAGGATGTGGATGAGAGTTCATTAGAGTATGTAGCACCTTTTCAAGGTAGTAATTATGGGTTTACCGCTGCTGGTCATACAGGTTCGTACTCTAATGTAATTAATAGGTTTGCGTTCAGTAGTAATACTACAGCCTCAGATTGGGGTGACACAACTATCAATAGCATATATAATTCAAGTGCCTCATCTTCTACTGACGGATTTGCATTTGCTGGTCATAATGGCTCTTCTTTTCAAGACATAATAGACAAATATTCCTTTAGTTCAGCATCAGGTGCTAGTAGTTGGGGAACTCTAACATTAGCGAGGAATGGAGCTGCTGGTCATTCGTCATCGACAGATGGTTTTGCATCAGGTGGTGAAAGTTCAGGTGGTGTTATTAGAAACGAAGTAGATAAGTTCTCTTTTAGTTCAGCATCAGGTGCTAGTGACCACGGTGACTTAGCAATAACTATGGTAGATACTGCTGGTCAAAGTTCTACTACAGATGGATTTACTTCAGGTGGTAATATTGCAGGTGACACTGTAAATAAATTTAGTTTTGCAAGTAATACTACTGCTACTGACCACGGTAATTTAAGTTCTAGTAGAAGATACCCTACTGGTCAATCATCAACTGATTATGGATTTACTTCAGGTGGTGATACACCTTCTTCTACTATTGATAAATTTGCTTTCTCTAGCAACTCAACAGCTGCAAGTCACGGAGACCTATCTGAATCAAGAAGTCAAATGGCAGGATTATCAGAAACAAATCAAGGTTTCTCAGCAGGTGGTCATAATAATAGCACTTATGTAAGCACTATTGATAAATTCAATTTTAGTAGTAATACTACTGCTACTGACCACGGTGATTTAGCTGGTAGTGGTGGTTATGGTGCAGGGAGTCAATACTAATGAATACTCAAAAGAAAGTAATCCAATTAAAAGAAGAGAATAAGCAAGTAGCAATCAAGGACTTGTTCCCTGATTCTAAGTCTTATGGTGGTAACTCACTAGCAACTAATATTGAGAACGCTGAACTTGCTATTGCTAATGTTCAGTACACAGAACGGATATGGGATAGAAGTAGAAGCCAGTGGATGTTAAAGCATCTAACTTGCTCACAGGCAGATGGTTGGTTAAGATTAAGACAGATTGGTGCTGAGATGAGTCGTAAGCGTATGGCACTCAACGAGGCTAAGTTTGGTTATCTGAAAAAGAAGATGAAGATTGGTGTTAAGCGTGAAGAGATGGACAAGGCTTCACCTGCTAACTACAGACTACTTGAAGTTGAGATAATGGAATTAGAATCTCAGATGCAGGAAGTGATGGTTAAGGTTGAGGGTGCTTTAAAAGAAGTACAAACTCTATCAGGTATGCACGATTCACTTAAAGAACATCTTGGTGAGATTAGTGAAGAAGAATTTGAGAAAGCACAAACCAAAGGTCACATTAAAAGAGCGATGCAACAATCAATTCGTGAGGTTAGAGAATGTGGTCGTATCAAGACTGGTAATCAAGAATACCTTGAGCAGTCAGGTGTCTGTGTAACTCACGCCTTCGGTCTAATTACTGATTACCTTGAGCAAGAAAAGACAGCAACTAACACAACCTTACTTCATTCATTCTTAGATGCGGTAGCAGATGAATTAGAACCTGTTGCTGATTTACAATTAGAAATATTTGGGTTTGACCCAAAAACAAACTTAAATTTAACTTTTATTCCAGAGGACAAAAAATGACAGATTATGTAATGAATGGCGAATATGTAGGCAATAGCGTTATTATTAATGATATTAATTATCCAAGACAAGCGTATGCGGATTTGGAACAACTAACACCAGTAGCAACCCCACCAACATTAACAGAGGGTCAAACAATGGATTGGCACGATGGTTCGGTGATTGATGGCAAGTGGGTTAGATTTACCGTTAGAGATAAAACTACTGATGAAAAGATGATTGAGATTCGTTCAACTCGCAATCAGTTATTAACAGATACCGATTGGACTGGTTTATCAGATGTAACAATGAGTGATGATATGATTACTTATCGTCAAGCATTAAGAGATTTACCAGCAAGTGTTGATGTTGATAGT
>Ga0233415_10000680_pt1 | contig 15644 bp, 21 predicted proteins | sample Na_anoxic_12_MG_FD_188631 | JGI IMG/M metagenome (GOLD analysis project Ga0233415, IMG submission 188631) | Seawater microbial communities from Saanich Inlet, British Columbia, Canada - Na_anoxic_12_MG | ecosystem: Environmental > Aquatic > Marine > Inlet | place: Canada: British Columbia... | reverse complement strand
AACTGCGCTTGCTTAGCAAACAAGTTAAAGTCTGATGGAGATATGTAACCGTAATTATTCTTATTAAGTATAGCAAGAACTGTATTTCTAACAGCGTTTATCATCGCTTTCTTTTTTACAAAGATAAGCAAAAAAAAAGAGGTCAATTATTTTTGACCTCTCTTTACATAAAAGCTTTATTTTTAATTTTCTAGCATTTTTTCTAGCATTTTCAACGCCTCTATGCCATCGTCACTTTGTAGATATGAAGCCACAATATACATTGGGTCTTCTCCAAAAGGAACAGTTAGCATTTTAGTTTTATTAGAAGAAGTATTATACCATACTTCTTTTTGTTTATTTCTAAAACTTAACAATCCTTTGTCAAAAAATAATTGAACATTAGATTGTAATTTAAGCATAGGGTCATTAACCATTTTCATGAATGAGTAAGGGTCATTTTTAGCGTATACTAAAACATCTCTCCTCAATTCTGAAGTACTAACCTTAGAAGTGTCTCTTCCTAAAAGAACTCGTGCAACATTTTCTAATTGGTCTATACTTAAAGACTTAGCTTCAATCAAAGCATCAACCTCTAAATTCAACTGTTCAACAACTTGCTGAGCGTCTTTTTCTTCATTTACCTCAACGTATTTTTTCCCGTTAAGAGGGTGATAATATAAAAACTCTTGAAGAACAGGATTTGTTTTAGGAACTCTTAAAAATCCATCAATAAAATCAACAGGCTCTCTAACTACGTTTCCGTCTTGTTCGTCTTCAAAAGGTGATTTCTGATTAGAAGAATATCGAAGAACTCGGTTAACACCTTTTTCTTCATCAAAATATAAAAGTGGTTGTCTTCTTGAGCCACTCGCTGGAAGTAAATATGATAGCGGAGCGGAATCTCTTGTTAGCTTGTAGACCTTGTCTACTAATACTTTAGTTTTTTTCATTATATAAGATTTAATTAAATTTAAAAAAAAGGGAGGCGGTTAAACCTCCCTTAGTAAATACTACTCTTGGAATAAGAAGAAGTTGTTTGCACCTAAAGTACATACAGCTCTCTCAGACAAGAAGTGAACTTCCATAGCATCTAAGCTTGAAGTTGCAGCACCGCCAGCAGAACCTGTAATCCAAGTTTTGTAACGTCTGTCTTCAGTCTCAGAAGCACGGTAACGAACGTGTAAGAATGGTCTCTTAGCGTTTTTACCTAAAATCTGGTCGTATACTGTAGTAGAACCAGCTGGTACTAATAGTCCGTTTACACGTCCTGAGTTAGCTCCAGTAGGAAGACCACCACGCATAGTTGGGTCATTTAAGTATTTCCAGTCAGACTTGTAGAAGTCATATCCTCTACGGAATCCTGTGAATCCTAAGTTTAATGCCATGTCTTTATCATTGTCAAATAAACCATAAGATGTTCCACCAGCTCCATAAGAGTTTTGAGCAGCTAACATATCATCGATGTCAAAACCAAAGTCTCTATCTACGAAAATAACATTCTCTTCGATTGAACCTTGCTTGTCTAAGCGAGAAATGATTGCGTCAAAATCTGCAAGTGCAGCAGGATTTCCTCCACCCCACACATTACCACGATTTTCTACAACGTAGAAGATACCTTCAGAACCTTTGTTTCCTACATCTCCTGCAGCAGCAATAGCTCCTGAACCAGCCTCAGCAGGTACAGCTTCAATCATTGCAGTCTCTAGGTAGTCGTCAAAACGTAAACGAGTTTCGTGCTCAGACTTCAAATACCATAGGTATCCAGAAGCTCCATTTTCAGTAGTTACTTCTACCCATCCAATTTGCGCCATGTCAGACCCGCTTACAGCGTACTTGTCTTTGATGATAATTGGAGAGTTATCGAAGATAACGTCATCAGCTTCTAAAGAACCAGCCATTCCATTAGTTCCTTTTTTGAACTCAGAACCATAAATGAATACAGTATAAGTAAGTCCAGCTCCACCAATTTGTCCAGCTGCTTCGTAGTAAGCTACGTCAAAAGTACCAGCCCCAGTGTTTACCGCAGTAACAATACCTTTGTTTAATCCAGCTCCTGCATTATCAGAAAGAACAATAGTTTGTCCTACTCTAATAGCAATACTTCCACTACCTGGCACTAAAGTATCATTCACAGTAATAGTAGCAGTATCTGCTGCTGCTGCTGCATTTGAAGCACAGTTAATGTATTTAGTGTGTAGTCTTCCTTGTTCTGCCCATTTGATAAGGTCAGAGTTAGAAGGCATTTCAGCTCCTACTAAACGTAGAAACGATGCAACGGTACGATTACCGTATCTTTCAAATTCCTTCTCATAAGTATCAGGTAGATACTGATTTAAGAAATCGAAGTTAGTTATGTAATTTGTAGCCAAGGGCACTTGTTCTGCGCTTGGCTGTAAAGCGAACCCGGGGGTTGCCTGAACAGCTCCTGCCATAATTTTGAATTTTTATTTTTTATTAATACTTCTAATTTTTAAGCCTCGTCCCGAATCAGGGTTAACTGACTTGACTTGAAATCCTCCCTTATTGGTTACTTCTGGAGCTCTACGTTCACTCATATTTATATTTTTAGTTTTACGTAAAACATCTTCGGTTGCCTCAGACTTGCCTTGTTCATAAAAGAAGTTGGCAAATTTGTCGGGGTTCATTGCAATTGCTAAAGCTCGGTGGTATCCTCCCGCATCTTTCATTAAACCATCCTCGTCCAAATACTTATTAATAAAGTTCATTGGAGTCTCTTGGTTTTTTTTGATAGACTGAGTATCACCTGGAGAGTAAGTCACTGTATTGTCGCCTAGCGAAAATTCAAAACCTTTGAAATCTTCAGTAAAAACTTCGTCAGTTTTTTTAATAAACCAACTACGTTTTGCATCACTCTCTTCCTGTTGAGTTTTAACAGATTCAATATATTGCTTATAAGCTTGAAACTCTTCATTTTCGCTTTCAGATGTAGCTACCGGGCTCGACTCAAGTGGCTGCTTATACATTTCCTTCTGCTCATTAAAGTATTTCTTCGCTTTAGCAATAGTTTTTTTCTTTGCTAATTTAGTTTTCTTAATTACCGCTTCATCATCTAGCTCTTCGTCATAAGAATAATCCTCCATAAGAGAATCAATATCTTCTGCATCTAAACCTTCGCCTTCAGTAGCAACTAAGTACTCTCTTAGCAAAGAGTCAGGATTCATAGAATCAAAGTCTCTTTGTAATTTTACATAGTCTTCAATTCCTCTTCCTGTTTCTTTTTTATACCTAAAGTAAGAAGCCACATCTTCAGGAAGCTCTTCAGATTCCTTTCGCTCTGTCATTAATTCATCAAATGAATTAATCTCCTTACCGTATCTTTTCCCAATATATGAAAGAACATCATCCTCAGATAATTCTTGAGGATTTTCTTCTACTTCAGGAGTGTTTTCAACAACACTTTCTTCAGTAGTGTTTATTTCTACTTTAGAAGTTTCTTCTGACGATTCAGAAGGCTCACTAAATTTCTCTTCATGTTTTTGAAGAAGTTCATTTTCAACTTCTTGAACTGACTTTTCTTCAACGGCATCAACCGCTCTTACTTTTAATTCCATTAGATTATAATTTAAGTTACAAATTTAATTAAAAAACAAAGACGTTTTTGCGGCATTACCTAGGCTCAAACTCAGATAAATCAAAGCCATCAAGGCTGTCTTCATTAGACTCAAAATTTTGAGGAGGTAAATTATTTTTACGTTGTGTAATTAATTTAGACTGCTCAGTATTTTGTTGACTAATCCTTTTGCTTTTCGCTTCTTCTCGTTGGTTTTCCCTTTGAGACAAAGCATTTTCATCGATACCTCTTAGCTGCAAGTTGTAGCTAAACTCTTGCTGCATAAGCTGTGATTTAAGCTGCGCTTCCATTTTATTCTTCTCTATTTCAAAAGCCACTTCAGCCTGCTTGATTTTCATTTTAGACTGGGTCTCTAACTCTATCTTTTGCATAGCTGTTTGCGCTGCCATTTCTTGAGACTTTAATTGCTGCTGAGAAACCATCGCTTGTTGTTGCATTTGCATTTTCTCATCACGCTCTTGCTTGGCTAGTCTTTTTACTTTTAATAATTGATTAGCTAGTTTAAGGTTTTTAATCTCTCTAATATCAATAGCATCTTCAAGATTAATATCTCCCTTAGACAAAGCCATCTGAATATTCTGCTCAAGCATTGCTTTTTGCTCTTCATCCGGAGAAAGCTCTATAAAGACACCAAAGTCATAAATGTATAAATCAGATATCTCACCTAATATACTTACGTTATACTTACCTATCTTATTTATAAAGTCTTCTTTAAAGTCTGAGTATTCTAATATATCAGCAACTCTATAGGTTAAAGCCTCCGCTAGACTTCGGTATATATAAAGACTACCATCTAAGATATGCCTTGTGGCTGTATTAGAATTTAATGCAGCTAACTTCTGAACACCGACTAAAGCTTCAGGAGATGGTGTAGAACCGTCTCTCGCTTCATTTAAGCCTGTTACAGAGCGAATCATGTCTAAGTAGTGGTTATAGTTAGCTATAAGCATTTGTGTCTTAGAAGCGCCTGAATTGCTTGTGAGCTGCTGTATAGGAATTTTACCTTGATTGTACTCTCCATCTTGGGTATAACTTCTACCTACAACACTACCTGTTTGAAAGTATAATCGTAGTGCATCTGAAGGGTCATATGAAGAGCCTGTTCCTAAATCAACTTCATTGATGCCATCCGCATCAATATAAACTCCATCGGGCACAGTTCTAGCAATAACTTGCTGTAGCTTTAAATGAGTTACCTGTATTAAATCAGCAAACGGAATCATTCGTCTAACCAAAGACTCAATAACTCCTTTGTACATTCTTGGTGCAACAGCAACATAATTAGGAAGTGCGTGCTGAGAAGTAGACTTAGGTCTTACCATGTTCTCCGCTAACTCCCATTTCAATAGAATGTTAGTACCCATAACCATAACGCCATTATACCAAACGTCAATAGTTTTTTCTATTTTTTCAAAGTTACCCTCTTCAAGCATTTCTGCTGGTGGGTTAAAACTGTCGTCCTTTTGTATCATCTTAGAACCACCTCCCTCAAGTATTCTTTTCTTATAAACCATCTTCTTAGTGGTCTTATAATTAAAATACATAAGCGTACAGGTGTCTCTATAAAAAATATCATTCTCATAAAACTGAGCTACATTATAGTAGTCGTACCAGCTTTGACTATATTTAGATATTTCCTCTAAATCATCTTTTGTTAGAGAAGGGTCTATTTTAAGAAGCTCTCCAATTGGAAGCGTCTTAATCTCTCCCCAATAAAAACAATCCTTAAAGTGAGGGTCTTCAGTATAACTGTAAACTACATTAGCTGGGTCTACATAAGATATCTGCACACCAGCTCCAGGGAGGAACTCGTGTTTAGCTACAGCCATACCTATAACAGTAGAATCGTAATCTAATTGTTTACGAACATCATCATAATGATTTTCTGCAAACATTGTGTCTATAGCCTCTTCCTCAGCAATTTCAATCGCTGGCTTATAGTTTAGGTTCATATATAATGAAAGCTCCTCATCAGAGCTAGGAAGCTCATCAGGGTCCATTATAAAAGGGTCTACACCCGTTTGCTCTTGAATAGTAGTCAAGATGTCTTTAGCGGCCATCTGCCCTTCTATCATATCCTGATACTTACTTCTCTTTGATTGAGATAATGCATCTTGAGCATAAGCTTTTACCTTAAACTCTCGGTCTTGCATTCCATTGACAACAATGTCAACAAATTTCGGAAGTATAGGAACTGGAGTCCAATCTAAGTTTAGATAGGACAAGTCTCCATCAATTGCCAGCTCGTTTTTATATTTAGCTACAGACTGTTCGCCTCTAGCGTAAAGTCTTAGTCTGTGAAAATCTCTCCACTGATTATAATATCTACATTGGTTGCCGTCTTTTTTAAACCATTCGTATTGAATGGCTTGTCCAATCTGTAAACCAAATTCGTCAGTAGCCTTTTCAGCATCTGAAACAAATTGACTTGGAAAGCCTGTAGATGCAATGTCTATTGTAACATCCTTCATCTATCTAATTAATTCACTTAAAGTTCCCTTATTTGTATACCTTGCAAAGTTAAGGTTTATTTTTGATTGTTTTTTCTCCACTTGGTACATGTGCTTTTGGTTTGCCATGATAGCTAATCCTGAACTAATACTAGCATCAAACTTAGTTCTGTTATTAATATCAAACTTTGCCCAGTCCTCTAAGGTTCTGATAAACAACATACTGCCCATCTCGTTTTCACCCCTAAATGCGCCTTCTAAATCTAGTCCTATATTTTTTTCTATGTATGATTCTATAGCGGCGGCGTGAGACTGCTTTACATCTTCAGAACTGTTAGGTATGCCGCCTAGCTCTTTTTCTGTTTTTGAAAGTTTAGATATATGCTTGTCGGGTCTGTTCATAGAAAATCCTCTATAACCTCTATTTTTAAAATGATACAGTAAACGAGGTTTGTTATTTTCTACAAGTATAGGCATACCATAAAAAACGCAAGCCATTAATACTTCTTCAAAAAATATCTCAGCCGTCTGCGGTCTAGCTACATACTGTAAGAAAAACTCATTCGCAGGAGCTTCCTCCATGCTAAACTTAGTAAGCCCATGTAGCGCTCCATTAGAACCTCCACCTCCTACAGTTCCAGATATATCATATGAGTCACATCCAAAAGCTCCTATGTGCTCATTTCCCGGATACCTTACACCATTTCTTGTAATAACATTATTCTGTAAAGGTTTTGACGGTATCCAACTTATTAAAAACCTACCACGTTTATCTGGACTAAATAAAACCTTAGTATCTTTTATACCATTCTGCCAGTAAAAATTACCTCTTGTTAAGTGGTGCTCCATTATTAAAGAGTCGTTGTAGTCTATCTGCTGGTATATCTTTGTGAGGTTAAATAAAGAAGACTTGCTTTCGTCTCTAAAAGCGTGAGACTCCGTTCTAGGAAATTGTCTGTAAAATTCATTTAAAGCATCGGCATCAGACTTTAAAGACTCTACCTCCGCTTGCCAGTAATCAATAGCGCCGTTGGTTATCCACTCTCCATCTACACCTCTTGTTTTTTCATTAGGTTTTCTTAAAACAGGATGGCCGTAAATATCTATAAAACCCTCCATGTTCCACTCCATCGGGATAAAAAGTGAATACATACCACTTTTGGTTTGACCATTTGCATTCCTTGTATTTACATTAGAGTCTTCGTATAGCTTTTTAAAATTGCTCCCCCCTTTATCTAATGCATTGGAAGTAGAACCCATTAAACACTTTCCTATAATTTTGCTACCTAAACGCAAACAAGTTTTTGTTACCCTCCAGTTGTTTAAGATATTATTTGGCTTTATCCATTTACCACTCTCATCATGCACTAGTAGCAATAGCTTTTCACCATCATAGGAGTTGTCGTCTGTATTCTTCCAGTCAATAGTAGTATCTAATCCTGTAAGCTCATCAGCCACATTCTCATACATATTTTTTTTAGTAATCTTAGAGGCTGGTATTCTAAAGGCAAGTTCTGTCTTAGGCTTGTCCATACCGTCCTGAATAGGCTTAAAGAAAAAAGGAAGCCTATTAGATATAGGCACTACCTTATCCGTAAACATTTTTTTAGAGTCACTACCTGTTTTTGACAGTATCCCTACTCGGGCATCTTTTGCTAGTGTTCCTGTGTTTACACACTCCGAAGACCCCATATATGAAAATCCAGAACGTCTAATCTTTAAGTATATCATTCCAAAGCTTCTCTTATCAGCTCTGCTAGCTTCCCAGAATAAATAAAATACTCTATTAGCCTCCCTGTAATCTGGATACCCTACATCGATACTAGACCACTGCAAGTACATATAGTGAGCTCCCGTAATATAGGTTGGAGTTCCATTGTTCATAAACCAGTGCCCCTCTTCTCTTTTGTCGAACTCAGACTCTATGTAGTCCACCCATTTATTCTTAAAAGGGGACGGCATATCATTCCACTGAAATATAGAGTATACCTTAGAAAGTTCTTTAGAAAGTTCTTGCCGCTCCCAGTACTGCTCGCCTTTGGTTTTAGACCTAGAGAAACAGTGTTTAGGAGTTACAGGAAGTCCGATGTTTAACCCTGATATATTAACTACCTCGCCCACCTGTCCAGTCTTAGATATAACAACAAAGTCATACTTTTCATTATAGCCATATTGCCATGTCTTAGCTTTGTTTTTGCTAGACAATACACCTTTAGGAATATAATCTTTTACTACAGAGTATATACTATCGTGAGCGTCTTTCTGCGAATCCTTGTTTAGTTTCAACTTTAGAGTCTGTGTTATTAGATAGGTTTATATTTTCTTCTTCTATATCTATTTTATTCAAAATATCAAATGCATCAAATATAGCTAGCTTCTTTGTTGCTGCCGCATTCTTTAATCTATCTGCAGCAAGGTCATCATCTAGCGAATCTGTTTTTATAATATCTTCTTTAGCAACTTTTATGAGCTGCTCTACAGCTTTTCTTCCAGCTATAATTATTTGTTTCTTTAAATCTTCTGAGGTCATAATACCATTGTTATATGATGGTCAAACATTCTATATAGCTTCTGGTCATCTACATTAAACTCATACTCTGTGTCCGGCTTAAAAGTAACTAGGTCTCCCTCCTTTATTCCGTATTGAGATAAACGATTATTTATGTATTTAATCTTCCCCATTAAAGGTTCTTCAGCAAAAGGCTTGTCTATGTAATAGTCCGTTGCGGGTATAGGCTCTATAAAACAATACTTGTCATGGCAATGCCACTTGTTGTTTTTGTTGTACATATAAAACTGAGTGTTGTCTACAAAAAACAAGTCATCCATAAAAAAGCTTTTTCCGCTCTTCTGACGGCCTTTCATGTCATTGTAGAACTTGAACACGTTGTGATGTACTAAAAGCTTATCTCCGGGCTCTATATCGCCTGTATAGCCAAGTGGAGTAGATACTACTATAGCCTCTCTGTTTGAGGCTAAGTGATTCTCTTCAGAAGTGCTTGTAAGAAAGTCTATGCCTCCTATCTCTTTAGAGTTGTTATACCTCTTACCTTTTGTAGGCTTTACTATAAAATAAAAAGGAGACCTCATGAACCGCAGCCTTCACAATCAATACTAGAATCTGTAGGCTTTACACCGTTGAGCTTCATCTCAATACTATGTATTTCATCCTGAATCTCTAAAGACTCCATCCAGTCTGTTGTTTGTTTTTTCTTTTCTTGTAAAGAATAAAATTGTTCTAGCAGTTCTTGTTTCTCCATATTTAAAAATTGATGTTATACTCTATTGATACAGGAATGGAAGAATTAAATTCTTTCCATAAAAAAATTTCATTGCTTTTTTCAATCCAAATTTTTATTGAATTGGTCTCAATGTTATGCTTTATTAAATGTATAATGTGTGAACCTCCTAATACCTCTTGGCCAACCAAGTAGTGCATAGCGCCAGACTTGTAATCTGGACCTACAGAAATTTTTCTTATGTCCATTATATTTGATTTTATTAATTACAAATATAACAATTATTTCCCTGGAAGTTTTACGCCTATCTTATCTGCCGTTCTCGCTCCGAAATATCCGCAAAGGACCCATGTTAAAAGAGAGGCTGTATCTGAGGTGTCTAATCCCATATACCAGCCACCTACATAGGCGAGTACTAATACCACTAGAGTCATCGGTCTTACATTGCGAGCAAGCCAGCTCTGGCTACTAGAGTCTGCAACCCAACGTCTAGTAACACCATCTATTTCAGCGCGCTCGAGTCTAAGTTTTTCAAGAGCTATTTTTTTGTCTCCTTCAGTAAGCTCGTTGTTTCCGCTGATAAGCTCTGAGATAACATTGCCTGGAAGTATAGCATCACCAACAATACCTAGTATTGAAGGCGCTTTCTCAATGAGAAACCTTCCCACACCTGTTTCTTTAAACGGTTTTTTTTCTTTACTCATATCACTCGATATGTAGTTTTACCATTTGTTCGCTCTGCTCTTAGGCAGCGCTTTCTGTTTTCATCTGGGTGGACATAGCTTACATGAATCCAATCTGGATTAGTGTCGTCACCAAACTCCCATATGAGTTGGTCAAAGCTTAAATTATCTTTTATATACTTATACATCTCAGCATTTGTTTTATGACCAAGTGTGTCATCCAGGTCAATCGCTCGACCCTCACAATGTTGCGAGCGTGAACTTCCACCGATAGCTCGGTTCAATTTTTCGCATCTGTAAAAACTGTTGATTCTTATAGGGCCACCTACATATTTTCTAAGAGGCTCGAAAACATTAACGCCAATGTTTACCATATTAGTAATTTGGTAATCATCGGGTGTGTTTTTAATTCCTAAACGGGTTGCGGTATTAGATTTAATACCTTCTTTATACGATATATGTTCACTTATTCTTTCCATGCATTAAGTACCATTTATGGACTGTGTATCCAATTGATACTAAAAGTAATAAAATTTTTAGTATTACGTCTATCTGCGTCATAGATACTCCTAAAACCAAACTATTTATACCCAGTATTTTTATATCGTTAAAGTTCATTTTTATTTGTTTTTACAATGTGATATACCACATTTATATTTAAAAGAGCGCTATTTGTTTGTACGTAATTCATTTTATGAAATTAAATCCCAAGTTTGAGCTTCTTCATTCCATGTATAAATATCTGTAGAACCTTCTTCAACAGTTGGATATGGAACTGGAGAATCCCAATCCCAAGTAGTTTCATTTAAAGTCCAAGATGGATAAGGTTGCTCAGTTATAAAAACATTGTTAGCTGAGTCATAAATCATACCCACTCCAGCGTAACGCGCTCTCATATTTCCATTATAAGAAGTTTGTATCCAAGTTGTATCTTGTCCGTACAAACTCTTACAAAAGTCAATACCTACTTGTTCACTTTCATTTGCTTCTGAATCTAATAGTACATCATTATTTACAACAATGACTTGCTCTACTACGTTATTTAAGTCTATTTTTGCAAAATGTGCCATAATTTATTTATTTATGCTGTATAAGAACCGCTGCCGTTAAATATTAAAATAGTTGTATCTGTAACTGAAGTTTGGTCAACTATAGGAAGTCCTTCAGTAATTCCCGAATATGTAGATGTAGCCATTCTTAGTATTACTACTCCAGAACCACCGCCAGCGCCTTGATTTTTTGAAGGGGCACCGCCACCGCCGCCACCTGTATTTGCCGCACCTGCCGTACCATAGCCGCCATAACCACTTCCGCTTGCTCCGCCGCCACCTGTGCCGCCTGGTGCTGAACCGGTGAAACCAGCTCCGCCGCCACCGCCAGCATAAGCAACCGAAGAACCCGTAATAGAAGATGCCATTCCGTTTCCGCCTGCTCCACCTTGATTGTTTGAAGGCCCATTGTTTGAACCATTAGCAGATGCTCCGCCGCCACCTGCGCCACATCCCGACTTTGTACCGTTTCCACCGCTCATACCTTGACCAGCAGTTCCGCCAGCGCCTCCACTATAGTTGCCCGAGGCACCGCCTCCAGAGCCTCCACTTTGTGTGCCTCCATCAAATTGATTCATACCCATTCCGCCTCTTATTGATTCCATGCTAACATCTCCGCCAATAATTGATGAATTGTTTCCAGTTACATTTAGTGGTGTTCCTCCGCCTACTGTTACGGTGTAAGTTGCGCCAGTTGAAACCGTAATTTGACTTTCGACTGGCGAATTTCCGCCCGAAATATTTCCTGTTCCATAAGATGTTCGATATCCACCAGCTCCTCCACCACCACCATTTGAGGTGGTTCGTGTTGTGTTACCGGCTGCGCCACCTCCTGCAACAACAAGAAAATCAATATCATAAGGTGGTCCGCCTCCTGCAATACCTCCAAAATTTAAACCTTGTCCAAACATACTATGTTGATATTTGTGAAATTGAATACCAAAACTCAGTAGCGCTTACACACGTTATTTGTATAAAATTCTTTTTTGCTGAAGTGTCATCATATTCTCCTGCAATTAAATTAAATGTACCCGCAGCGCCACCAACTGTATACGCTACTGTATAAGTTCCACCGGCTCCAGTTACAATTATTGTTTTAGCTACTCCAATAACGGGGTTTGTAATATTTAATGTTGTATTAGCGTTAGGTGTTAATGTAAATACTTGAGCTGTTGTATAATCCACATCTATAGTAGCAGCTGCTGTTAAAGCAGATGCTGTTGTAAACTCAGTGCCAACCTTAACACTAGTGACACTATCCGCAGCTAACTTACCTGTTGTTACACTATCCGCAGCTAACTTACCTGTTGTTACACTATCCGCAGCTAACTTACCTGTTGTTACAGCATCATCAATTAAATTGTTTGTATGTATACCTCCAGCAGCTATTACTCCTGCGTTTACTTGTGTTAATGCCATAATTAAGGTTTTATAGGTTTAGTGTCTGGAAAATTATCTGTTGCTGTCCAGTCTCTTAATTCTTGTCTGTATGTTATCCACGCATCACGATTTGGATAATCAGTTGTTGGAACTATAAAATCAGTTCCTTGTAATTCTAAATTACGCCAATCCCTAGCTTCAGCTTCAAGTTCTTCAGATGTTTTAATGGGATGACTCCATCCATTATCTTCATCCCATAAATCACCAAAATCAAAACCTTCTTCTTCTGCTGCCCAAACTCCACTAAAACCATTAATGTCCGATTGCTTATCTTCCGCTACTCCATTTATAATTTTATAATACATTTTTTCTTTTTTTAAAAATTAATAAAATAACAATATTGCTCCATCACCGCCGCCGCCAGTTTGAAAAGCTCCGACACCATATCCGTGATAATTGGTCCCATAATTTCTTGCATCGCCGATAGTGTAATATCGACCACCGCCAGCACCATATCCCATATTACCAGAGCCTGCAGTAAAACTGTATGAGCTTACATTAAAATCACTAAAACCTGAAGCATTAGAACCATCACCACTTGACAAAGCAAGACCACCTCCGCTAATAGTTGAACTTCCTCCATTTGCAACTCCAGGAGTGAAAATTAAATCAGTTGATGCCGTTACGATAGTAGCAGTACCAGAAATGATTTTGCCACCACGACCTCCAAAGTCTGCATTACCAGAATATCCAGCACCGACTAGCATATACCCAATTTGTGACCCATCTTCTAAACCTAAATCAGTTGCAGGGTTTACTGTGAATGGTGCTCCATTGAATAAAATATTTTCGCCATTTGCAATTTGCCCAGTGCTTAACGCAGGAGTGAATGTTAATGTTGCATAGCTGCCTGCACTGTGCGCAGTGCTTGCAGTAACCGTGTGTGTTTGCCCAGTTTCTGTAAAAGTCATTCCTACATAAGAATCTTCTGCGGTAAAATATTGTTGGTCGTCTGTTGTTGTTGGTCTACCATTTAATGTTGTATAGCCAATTAAAACATCTCCACTTATTCTTAATGTTGTTGTGAATCCGGCTTTATAAGTTGCATCAGCTGACCTTAACGTTGAATATTTGTTTTGTTTAGTAAAACCACCGCCGCCGCCGCCGGCTGCTGGAAAAAAATCTGAAAAATTACTCATAATTTATTTATTAATTTATTTTATTGTGGGCCTATTATTACCCAACCATTTGTTGCGTCTGTGTATATTAATTCAAAACTTGCGGCTGCATTATCTAATGTTAAGTCTGCTGCTGTAGCCATAATATTATTGCCATTTCTTGCAACAACACATGTAGCAACTCCAGATAAGTTACTTATTTTAATTGAATCGCCCGCAGCAGGTGAGGCCGGTAAAGTTAATGTTAAATTTGCTGTCAATACATATAAATTCCCCTTTGCTGCCGTTGTGTTTGATGAAATCACAGATACGCCTATGTTGCTTGTAGCAGTATCTACATAATCCTTAACCGCTGCGCTCGTGGGTATTGTAATGTCATTGTCATTATTTGCAATTCCTTCCGATTCAGTTACAAGTGTACTTGAGCTAAATTTAGCTGTAGTTATAACTCCATCGGGAACTGACACTAATGAAACAGAGGAAATATTATTTAATTCAATATTAGAATTTAAAGGAGGAGCTGTTGAAAATATCAATGAAGTTCCTGAAGTAGAATAAGTGCTTTTTGATTGATTAACACCGTCTATAAATACTTGAGTGTCATTTTCATTATCTATAGTTTGAGAAGCTGTAAAGGTAGTACTTCCATTACCTGTAAATGAATCTACATATATTACAGAACCGCCTGCTGATTCTATAGTAATTTCAGTAGCTGAAGTTTGTGTAAGAGTTATTCCCGTTCCTTCTGTTAAATTTACTACTGAATCACTTCCTGTACCAGCATCTAAATTTAAAGGAACACTAGTTCCAGATTTTGCTCCAGCTTGAAGACTATAAGTGTCTCCAGCGGGTAGTGTTGTCCAAGCTCCTGCTGCTCCGTCTATATATTGTCCTGCCGTTCCTCCTGTTTTTGCTAAGTTAAGGTCTCCTGCAGTTGTTACAGTTCCGCTTAAGGTAAGTGCAGCTATATCTGTTGTAGTTGTTCCTACTGAAGTTACTGTTCCATTAACTGCCGTGCTATCAATTGTAATTACATCGGCTGCTTGAGTAATTGTAATTCCACCTACTGGAGTTAATGTTATATTAGTATCCGCTCCCGCCGCTGCATCAAGATTTACATCTACACTTGAACCATTCGTAGAAGTTCCAATAGTGTAGGTGTCTCCTACAACTGTAGAGGCAATTGTAAATCCATTCCCCGCTCCATCATCAGTTAAGCTAATATCATTACCAGCAGTAATTGTAATTAAATCCGTAGATGAATCACTTCCTGTTAATGTAATTGTTTCATTAGCTCCAGCTTGTGCAGTACTAACTGTATAAGTAGTGTTAGTACCTACTAGACCTACTGGGATTTGAACATTGTCTGTGTTTTTGTATCCAACTAAATAATCTATATCAGATGTTGTTGAGCCTACGTTAAATTCTGAAAATTTTATTGCCATTTTACTGTCCTTCTGTTATTAAATCTTGTGCCGATGCATCTTCACTAATCATTTGCACTCCTATTTCGCTTATTATATCTGTGCTTCCGATAGGAGGGGCCTGTGAAATCAGGTTTGACGTTATCGATATTGCTATCCAATTTACTAATCCCATCGCTTATATTTTACCACAATGCAAGTATATTACTTGCGGTAGTTCCCGTAGCATATACCTTTACAATTTGTACAGGAATAAATGCTCCAGTATTAATGTTATTAAACGTAACATCATCTCCTCCAACTGTCTGTACTCTTAAATTTCCAGCGCTCCCAACATACAAAACACAACCATTGTTTGTGCCTCCTGAAACGCTAGGAATATTTGCTGTATCGCTTGGAGTTACCGATGCTGCTCTTCCTACTTGTAACTTTTGATATGCCATTTTTAATCTTTATATGGTATTAATCTGTTTAAAGAATCGCGGCGACCATCGCATCCGCAATCGGTATTCGTTGCTTTTGCAACTGTATCTACCACGTGCTTTATGCCTGTGGCTTTTGTAAATTTATGTATCGTATCTCCGAGACCTTTTGATTTCATTTTTTACAAGTACATAATTTGTTATCACATTTTTTTGTTTTGAATGAAATAAATAATAATCCTTTA
>Ga0233415_10000679_pt1 | contig 15655 bp, 16 predicted proteins | sample Na_anoxic_12_MG_FD_188631 | JGI IMG/M metagenome (GOLD analysis project Ga0233415, IMG submission 188631) | Seawater microbial communities from Saanich Inlet, British Columbia, Canada - Na_anoxic_12_MG | ecosystem: Environmental > Aquatic > Marine > Inlet | place: Canada: British Columbia... | reverse complement strand
CTAAAAAGCCGTGACCTTCTACTGATAAAAACGATATGGAAAGCAATATAGAATAGATGATTTTTTGTTTAATGAGGTGTGTAAGCATAGTTGTCTTTTCTATTTTAAGCGTGGTTGTTGAGCGGCCCACGAAATGAAAATATGTTTAATAAAAGCGAGGCGTTTTTGCTTTGAGCGGGCTCGCTTAATTTTTTGATCATTTATGGGAAAGAAGCGCATGAGCATACTTTTACGAACTATGCGTGCAAGCATGATATGTTGTGCAAAACGCCGCTCTTCTTCCTCCACATCCTTTGCAAACTGCAGATAGCATGCCAAGCGATTGGGTGATTTGGAAAGATATCGTTTCAAGATTTCTTCTATCAAACTATTTTGCAGTTCGTGTTGCGGGCATGCTTGCATCTCTTGGGCTGTCATATGTGATTTCCAATTTGCCCATAACGAAGATTGATTAACGTAATGGTTACCGCGTATCAATGCAGCAGATGTTCCGCTATAGACTATGGCTATAGTTCCCAAAATAAGTTGTTTTTTATTGAGACGAATCCATGCGGTGCAATCTGCAGTAGATAGGTTTTGTATTTGCTCCATGTGCGGATCAATACGAGCGCGAATTTTAGCATAAAGCTTGCTTGTTGCTTGAGCTGCTGCGTGTGCAAATGCTGCGGCAGTGTTGGTATTTACATTCGTACTTTCCTGGTTGTTACTGCTTACATTTGCATTGTGAGCACTTGGATGAAAATTATTATAATTATGATTATGAATATGAACATCTCCTCCAGTTGGGAGCCCTGCACCTTCAACTATGATTGTTTGTGGTTGTGGTGCATGTTGAGTGTCAGGTATAATTGTTTGCGGCTCTGGTACTAGTGGATCATCTGGTATAAGTGTTTGTGATTGTGGTGCAAGTAGAGTGTCAGGATTTGGGGAAGTGCTTTGCGCATTTCCAGCGAAAATAAAAGAGCAGTGTGCAAGAAGAAGTACTATGAAAGAGACGGTTTTTTTCATCGAGGAACCTTGCTTTTTGATGGACATTTGCTATTGTTCCAAGCAGTTTATTGATTGTTTTATTCTAGAATAACAAGCTGCATGATTTACACATAGAATAATTAAAAAAAAGAAGGATATCTATGCATTACAGTAAAAGAGCCTTTATTCTTTTAAATTTACTATCAATTGCAACAATCAACCAAGGAAGGACTGCTGTGAATCGCACCCCAGAAAATCCAGTTATAGAGCCTATTATCAATAGATGGTCTCCGCGTACGATGTCTGGTGAATTACTTTCTCAAAAAGAATTGATGAGTCTTTTTGAAGCAGCTCGTTGGGCGCCGTCTTCATTCAATAGTCAGCCATGGCGATTTGTTTATGCTGAACGGGGAACGCAAGCGTGGGAACAGTTCAAAAGCTTTTTGGTTGAATTTAATCAAAAGTGGTGTGATAAAGCAGCAGCATTGATTGTACTAATTTCAAAAAACAACTTTGATCATGATGGAAGCTTTTCACGCACACATTCATTCGATGCTGGGGCTGCGTGGGAAAACTTAGCACTCCAGGGATCATCTATGGGATTAGTAGTGCATGGAATGAGTGGATTTGATTATGATCGTGTTAAAAAAGAGCTGAGTATTCCAGAAGGCTATACCGTTGAAATGATGATTGCGGTTGGAAAGCCGGGGCACAAACGTTCACTAGATTCTTTGAAAGAGATAGAAGAGGTGAGCGATCGTAAGCCGGTATCAGAGATTGTTATGAAGGATAAGTTTGAAGCAAAATAAGCAATCATTAGTGTATGATGCATCTCAGACCTTCCAGGATAATCTCCTGGAGGGTCCTTTTTTTACCGGCGATATTCCAACTCGCATTATTCCCCCTCGTTCAGAGTGGAAGCGGTTGTTTGGCTATGAAGTGATGTCTCTCATAGGTATTTCCGCATGCCCATTTGTGGTTAACTCGCGTGGCCTTAAGCTAGCAAGTGATTTGGGATATGATCTGATTACGTGGAAAACGATTCGGAGCAAAGCTACGCAAGCGCGGCCTTATCCGCAGGTTTCGTTGCTCCGTAATCAACCAATTATCAATTTTGATACCCCAATGGTTATTACCAATCAGATGCCAGAATTTTCGGCAGATTTAGCATTTTCAGTTTCGATTGGTAATGCATCACATGATCTAGAGATTGTGCTTGCTGATATGAAAAAAGGTCGTGCACTTTTAAAACCAGGCCAACTATTAATTTCATCAATTTACGGTGTTGGTGATACGCAAAAAACTGTAGTAGATGATTTTGTGTATCTTGCCCAGCGAGTAAAAGAGGCGGGTGCGCATGTGGTAGAAGCGAATCTTTCCTGTCCAAATGTGGATGGCTTATTGTATAAAGATGAAGCAGTAGTAACAAAAATTTGCTCTGCGATTGTACGTGCAATCGGCGATACGCCATTAACGATAAAGTTAGGCATATTTGAATCATTTGAGCAGATGCAAACTATATTAATTGCAGCAGCGCATGCTGGTGTGCGAGGAATTACTGCTATTAATGCAATCGGTATGAATATCGTAGATGAACAGGGTAAAGAATTTTATCCCGGACGGCTTCATGCAGGAGTGTGTGGTGCTCCGGTGCGGCCATATGCATTGCAATTTATTCGAGATGCACGAGCTATTTGTGAGATGCATTCGCTTGATCTCACTCTTTTAGGATGTGGAGGCGTTACGCAAGCAGAGCACTTTCGTGATTTTTTTAAAGCGGGTGCAGATGCAGTGCTTTCAGCTACGGGTGCATTGCATTATCCATATTTAGCGCATGAATACAGTATTAAAACGTTACCGCAGTCAATTGTTCAGGAAAAACAATTATAAAAAAAATTTATTCTACCGATTGGTTTTGATTTTTCTATTATCATGGCGGCCTTATGCAGACAGCATAAGGTATTTTGCTTGCCCAAAATACCTTAACTAAAAAGGCATATAAGAGAAGTGTCTCTTATATATCTCACTGCGATTGAAATGCTTCCCCATGCGCCTAACTTTGCTTGAAGTGTATCAATTAGATTGATGTAACTGCGGCTTAAAGGGCATGTAATCGCGAATGATTCTTGAGTTTTATTTACACAAAAAAATGAAGGTTTGAATGGAGCGTATCCGCTCACGCTCAAACCTATCACTATAAATAATATGAATCCGATCTAGCTTGTCGGATGTCTGAGCCGCACATGCAACGAAGAAGGAAACTTGCTCAAAGTAAAGGTAGGCGAATGATTGATCATTCAAGCGTAGAGATAGGATCCGTCGAAATGAAATGGAGATGGATTAAAGAGATACATAAGAGATACTTCTCTTATGCGCCCTTGTATCGAAGGTATTAGGCGAGTAATATCTTCGTGCTCCCTGCATAGGGGCGAAGTTAACATATTTGAAAAGTGAAAGTGTTGTAGAAAATTGAATATTAAAATTTATTGAATTTATGAATTATTTAAAGTTATGTGTGATACATGTTATTTTTTTCCTGACATTTTTTTGTATATATTCATATGCAAAAGACAGTGGTACGCTATCTGAAAAGAAAAGGATATTTATGGAACACAATTCTCGATCCGAATTATTACGCAGACTGTTTGAAATTGATGCAATTCAAGAAGGCGAATTTAAGCTCGCAAGCGGTTTGATGTCTCCTATTTATATTGATTTACGACGTATCATATCGTTTCCTGACGTGTATCAGCACGTGGTAGATCTTTTGTGGCATGAAATGGAAGATAGTTCGGTTGATCATGTTGGAGGTGTTCCCTATGCGGCGCTCCCATTAGCGAGTGGTATTGCTTTGCTGTATCAAAAATCGATGTTGATGCCACGTAAAGAAATTAAAGAACATGGCGCTGGTCGTACAATTGAGGGAGTGTATGCAGCCGGTGATACCGTGATTTTAGTTGAAGATGTGGTTACCAGTGGTGCCAGTATTTTACGAGCGATCGATGCTCTTGAAAAAGAGGGATTGATTGTAAAAGAGGTCGTTGCATTTATGGATCGTGAGCAAGGTGCGGCGCAAAAACTTAAAGATCGTGGAATTGCATTGCGTGCGGTTTGTACGTTGACGAGTGCAATGGATGCATTGCGTGATGCCGGTAAAATTGATCAAGATGCAGTTGCACGGGTTGTAGCATTTATTCAAGAACATCAGTTTTAATCTATTTGTATTGAGGAGTAATCATGAGCATCGTAGATATTCTAAAACCAACTCACTCATCAGCATTTGAGCAACGAATTGCGTATATAGATCGAATGGATGCTTTTTCAAATGAAACTGCAAAAAAACTACTTTCTACTATTGAGCGTAAGCACTCTAATTTGTGCGTGGCTGCAGATGTAACATCATGCCGAGGATTATTAGAATTAATTCATGCCGTAGGTGATCACATTTGTATGTTGAAAACGCATATTGATATTTTGCATGATTTTCATCCTTCAGTTATTAAACAGTTAAGAGAGCTTTCACAGCAATACGATTTCCTTCTTTTTGAAGATCGTAAATTTGCGGATATTGGTAATACGGTAGTCAGTCAGTATGAAGGGGGAATCTATCATATTGTTGATTGGGCAGATATTACGAATGCACATACTGTTCCCGGGCCTGGTATTATTCGGGCTCTCAAAAAGGTGGGTACTAAAAAGGGGCGTGCGCTATTGCTTCTGCCACAAATGAGTTCTGCCGGTACGCTTGCACGTGGAGAGTATTCCAATCAAACAATTGCAATGGCTCAAGATGAAAAAGAGTTTGTGATTGGATTTATTGCGCGTGAATATATTGCACCAGACTTTTTACATTTCACTCCAGGCGTGCAAATGCAAGAGGGGGATGACGGATTTGGCCAGCAATATATCACCCCTCAAACAGCGATTGAATTAGGGTCAGACGTAATCATTGTGGGCCGTGGGATTTATAGAGCTGATGATATGCGGGGTGCTGCAGAGCAGTATAAAAAAGTAGCATGGGATGCGTATCAAGCGCAGCTTGAGAAATAGCTGCAATTATGACGCGCTTATTTCCGTTTTTTTAAGAAGGATAGCTTACAGATCTTTTTGAAGGTTTTTAATTTTGACTTGAAAACAGAATAGCTATTAAAGCATGGCATACTAGTACCACATAATTATCACGTCTTATATGAGGAACATCATGATTCAGTACATTATATATATTACGGCCGGAGTGGTTGTTTTTTTTATTCTTTATGCGCTCTCTCATTGCTTTTACTTGGTACGTCAGGCAGAAGTTATTGTTATTGAGCGGCTTGGTAGGGTACATCGAGTTTTACAGGCAGGGTTGCATTTTGTAATTCCATTTATTGAATACCCTCGGTATGTACATTGGACTTATTTGGAAGAGTATAATCACAAGTATGTATCAATTGAGAAATCTCTCTATCGGATTGATTTACGCGAAGCCGTCTATGATTTTCCAAAGCAAAACGTGATTACGAAAGATAACGTAACAATGGAGATTAACGCACTGCTTTATTACCGTATTTTTGATCCAAAAGCAGCGATTTATGCGGTGGAAGATTTACCAGAAGCAATTGAAAAACTTACGCAAACCACATTGAGAAATGTGATTGGTGCAATGGATTTGGATGAATCATTGGTGTCTCGCGATAGTATTAATGAAAAGCTTCGCCTTATTCTAGATGAAGCGACTGATAGATGGGGCGTGAAGGTAAATCGTGTAGAGTTACAAGAAGTGCGCCCGCCGGAAGATATTCGCCAGGCAATGGAAAAACAAATGCGTGCAGAGCGTGATCGACGTGCCGTGATTTTAGAAGCGGAAGGAAGAAAGCGTGCTGCTATTTTAACCTCTGAAGGGTTATTAGAATCGCAAGTGCTTGAAGCGCGTGGACAAGCTGAATCGCGGAAACTTCGCGCAGAGGGTGAAGCGTCAGCGCAATTAACTATGGCGAAGGCAGAGGCAGCAGCAATTACGCTCATTAAAGACACCGTGCCGGGAGAGCAGGCGGTTTCTTATATGATTGCAACGCAATATATCAGAGCGCTTCCAGAGCTTACCAAGGGGAAAAACGATAAGTTGGTTGTAGTGCCATATGAGGCGAGTGCGCTTATGGGATCAGTAAGTGGAATTAAGAAAATTTTTAATGAAGTGAAATAAAGAGACATGAATGCTCTTGGTATGCAAAAATATCTATTGCTTTTGGGTATGATAGTTTCGATTTCCACGTTTGGCGCTGCTGATACGGTGGCGATGCCAGGATGCTTAGATGATCTATCTGAGTATTACGTGCAGCTTTTCAAGGCTCTTGATCAGGAATTTAATTTGGGCATTGGTATGGTTGATATAAATGAATGCATGGCGTTTGTCATTTTAAGTGGTAATGCGCGCCTTTGTTTAAAGGATCGAGCATGGCCTGCCCTTCGATATGTCAAAAAAGGTTCTGACTATTGTATGCAGATTTCCGAAAGGCGTCGAAGGGAGCGATGCGGTTTGCCGGATCTTAAAAAGACCTTTGATGCTATCATTACGAATGTTAAGCATGGGTGGAAAAAACAGTCAGAATCTTCAGATGGTTGGAGTTTTTTTGGAAAAGAAAAGCGGATTGAAGAGGAAGTGTTATTCATCAAAAGCGTATCGGAGATGTTAGATCTAAATATTGCTGTTTCACTTGATCATTCTGGAATGCTTTCTCTTCAGATAAGGCAAGATGATATGCAAACGGTGCAAGAAAAAATGGGCTTTCAGTTTGAGTAGTACGATTTTTTAAATTAAAAGAAAGCCCCGCATGTAAGCGGGGCTCTTTTTTTATATCAATTGTTGTGGTGTCTGCGTTGCTGTAGTGGTGGTTACTGGAATTTCGCCACGCTCTTGCTTTGAAAGTTCGATTGCACGAATCATTCGAGTCAGCCCGATTCCTGCGCCAAATCGCGGGAAGAAATCATGTTTAAGGAACTCATCTAGTTCTTTGGTCACGCGATCTTTTCCAAAATGATTGAAAAGAAGCTTTGCATACATGCCGTGGCTAATGGTATGGAAAAGTTCTCTCATTTCATCTACGTTACAGCTCCGTTCTGCAGATCCAATTGTTTCCATGCCATAGAGAATAGCATCAATTTTTTTGGCTACAGCGCCATCTTTTTTCATATTAAAGAAAGGGTGAGTATGCCATGGGAAGTTTTTAAGAAAGAATACTTTACTGAAGTCTTTCCAAATGTTCATTTCTTGTGACGCATTGATTTCTTCTGTGCTGTAGTAGTCTGCTACAAAATCATAATCGCCTTCTCGAAACTGTTCTTTTGTGCCAAGCCCAAGATGTTCACACAGATCTTCTAAGATATTTTGCAATGCCTTCATATCGCCATGAGTTTCAAATTCAAACATAGGAAACATATTTAAGTGGCGTTCAGGTATTGGATTTGGTTCATCACGGTAACTGGTAGTATGGCAAAAAAGCCCTGGAACTTCTGGGTTTTTAAGCAAGTCATGCTCAAGCCACATTTGCCCGGTTTGTGGAAGTGGCCATTTTGTACCAGCAAATACATACGTTGATACTGTTGCAGGGTCTTCGCATGCAGCAAGGATGCTACGGCGAGATTGCGTATCAACTTCTATAAATCCGCGATCCAAAAAAAAACCACGCAATTTCTGCGTGGTTTCATGATAATTTTTCAGAGTATTATAAGAAGCTATCGGGAGACTGTTCATAAATGAGATCCTTCTTTAGTAAACATTTTAAATAAGCATTGCATGAAAAGATACCAATCTGTTTTTTCAAAATCAACAGCTGCAGTGCAGAAATAAATAATTTTTATGTTTGTGTAAAATAAAGGAGTAACGTATATGAATCAGATTTTTAAAATAATAGGTGATTCTATTCTCTCATCTTGGATTTGGCAGTTTACGGTTGATTGGTTTCATCCGGTAATTTCTGGCATAGTTCTCTTTTTTTTATTACGTATACTTCTGCGCAAAACGCGCATGCGATCGCTTTTAATCTCGCTTGTTTCTCAGATTATTGCACTCGGTTCGCTTTCCATCATTGCCATTGGGGTATTGGTACATATATTTGGATGGGAGTTCGATCCGCTCGATCCCTATGAGGGAATCAAGCAGATTGCGATGTTTAAGCCGAGTCTGATGCTGGGACTCTATTATGCCATTTCACAAACGCTTTTTTATGTGGCGATTTCATTTTTTTGGAATATTAATGTAGTTGGATGGTGCGTTTCAAGTTGGCTGAGTAATGGAATCGGTGCTATTCTGAGTTATCTTCTTATTAGCGTATCTGAAATTATGAAATACACGGGGTAACAAATGGTAGGGACAACAGACGATATTACCTATTTAGAATCGTTGGTATCTGAAAATAAACGAAATTTAATTTTAAAAGCGCTTGAATATCGCACGCGATATCTCACCGTTGCAGTTGAAAATAGTACCAATCCGCATAATGCGAGCGCAGTAGTGCGTTCATGTGATATTTTTGGCGTGCAAGATATGCACGTGATTCAATCGAATGAGGCATTTAAGGCGCTCAATACTGTCGCAAAAGGTGCAAGTAAATGGATGGATTTACATCGCTATGAAACCACAAAATCCTGCATTACGAATCTTAAAAAGCAGGGCTATCGCATTGTTGCCACTACTCCGCATGAACGAGGTTATACGCTTTCCGAACTTCCCATCAATCAAAAAACGGCACTTTTTTTTGGAACAGAAATTACCGGTCTTTCTGATGAGGTGATTGAACTTGCAGATGATTTTGTAACGATTCCAATGTTTGGCTTTACTGAAAGCTTTAATATTTCAGTAAGTGCGGCAATATGTCTCTATGATTTAATTACACGCATTCATGCATCTGACGTTGCATGGCAGTTAACTGATGCACAAAAAGAAACGCTGCAGCGTGAATGGCTGCAGCGCATTTTACATATCAGGAAATAATTAGTCTTTTTTAAAGAGGCCAGATCCACCTTTTTTTAATCCTCGTGGCGTGCGTTGTTGTTTTTCTTGCTGCTCATGCCAGTGAAATACAAGGCAGTTGCACGCGGCCCATTTATGAAAATGTTCATCGGGTACAACGTAGGTATCATTATCATCATCTTTTTCACCCATTCTATCAGGCTCAGGGACATGCTTATGGCGCTCAGCGCGCATTGCTTGAACTAATACGTCTTTTGATATTGTCCCTCTTGTGAGTCGGGCAAAAACAGCTTGAAGGTAGGCGATATTAGCATCATCTTCTTCAAGTTGTGCGATAGCATCTCGAAATGCATCCTCATTTTCAAACATGCGATCTAAGAATGTCATGGCATGCTCAGTATCTTCTACGAACCCAAACCCCTCTAATAATTTTGATGCGGCGCCGCCAATTCCAAAGGGAAGGCCGGTGACTGTTTTTAAGGTGCCCCGTTGTTCTCTTTTTGTAGATATAAAAGCTTCAAAACCATTTTCTCGCACTTGAACAACAAATGTTTTATTAACAACAACTGTTGGTTCTAATGCATCGGCACTTGCGCCTGCTCCAGAGCAAAAGTTGTCAGGATCAAGCCGCATGGCGTTTATCGAGAAAGGGACAGCGATCAATACTACAAACCATTTTTTCATTACGTTCCTTATATACTAAAGAGATTGTTCTTTATGCGCGATTTTTCGCGTGGGGGTAGAAATAGAATCAGTTTTAGTGTGAGCATGAGCTGCAATACCAAGTGTAATAATACGATCAATAAACTCCATCGGTTTCAATCCAATTTCTGCCGCTTGATGGAAAATGCAGGTTGCGGGAGTGAGTCCGGGTAGCGTATTAATTTCAAGAATTACGACTCGTTCTTTGCCAGTGGGGCTTTGCTGTGCTGTTTGATAAAAGCAGTCAATGCGTGCATAGCCTTGGCAGCCGATTGCTAGATAGACCTGCTCCATTGTGCGTTGTACTAATTGTAACGCTTCTGCAGGCAATGGTGCTGGTGTTTGGTTTTCTCCTGCACCGGGTAAAAACTTTTCTTCTATTGAAAGTACGCCTGCATTTGCAACAGCATAGCTTGGCGGTAATGCTTGAGGTGATTCATTTCCTAATACCCCAACTGTAAGTTCCATTCCTTTTACATGCTCTTCAATGAGTACGCTTTGTTTTTCTGACTCTAAAACCGATTCAATGTGTGTGCGTAGTTCATCCGTAGTGCGTGCAGAATATACCATTACACTGCATCCATCATCAGCTGGTTTTACAATATATGGCGCATTTATTTTGGCCTTGATTTGTTCAAGCTCTTTTTCAGAATCTGTATTCCACGATTTTTTGTCTACTAAGTAGTGCTGTGGGGTATCAAAGTCGAGTGCATGCAAAAATTCTGATGTTTTATATTTATCCATGCATAATGCACTCGCAAATACAGACGATCCGTTATAGGGCATTCCGAGTAATTCAAGCATTCCTTGCACTGATCCATTTTCTCCTGCGCCACCATGCAATCCGTTAAAAATAAAATCAAACTGTTCTGGCAGGCTGTGCCACGAAATAGTTTGATCAGGCGTAAGAGCAGCAGCAATTTCTGAAGTTGAATTGCGAACTAATTGCGATTGAGTAAGTGAGGCAAGCGTGTTTTTTTCTGTTACAAAGATCGGTGTGATTTCATACGATTCGGGCGATAATTTATAGGTAATATTTCGTCCAGATTCAAGTGAAATTTCTCGCTCGTGTGAAGATCCGCCCAGGAGTACGCCAACTCGCAATTTTTTTTTCATAGCATTTTGCTTTTTTTCTTGTTCGGTTAACTGAGTTTTCAGTTGATATCGCTGAATATCAGTTTCAATTAAATGATTAATCAGTTCTGTATGGCTCATATTCATTTCAGCAGCTTCACGAAATACAAAGCTTGATGGTGCCATTCCAGAAAAGGTATTTGGATCCACGATGACAATTTTTTCATCACTTGTCACAAAACCATCAATACGTGAAATTGTTTCGATGTTGAGCAGCTTCATAATTTGCATGCAGGTATGTTGAATGCGCTCAATAATTTTTTGTGAGCAGCGAGGCGGTGTGAATTTGAGCGCGCGCCCCGGCATATATTTTTGCGTGTAATCATAAAGATCAGTTCCCGGATCAGGGACAATTTCTGTGGGTATCAATGGAAGCAAGGAGCCTGTTTTATAATCAACTAATGTAACACAGGAAAATTCCATTCCTGTTATCCGTTCCTCAATAATAACTGCTTGCGGATAATTCGGCTGGATCGCGCATGCATCATAAATTGCTTGGGTTAATTTTTTTTCATCATGCACAATTGAAACTCCAATACTGGAGCCCTCATTTTGGGGCTTTATCACCCATGGCATTGGAATGTTTTTTTCTTTTAGGTGCGCAATAATGGCGTGCTCATTTTTTTGAGCAGCAAGTGATTCTTGCACTGGCAGCGTGATACCGCGTGGAGTTGTAATGCCGTTGCTTTCAAGAACTGTTTTTACTTTTGTTTTATCCATGCAAAGTGCACTTGCCAGGCGTGATGATCCTAGATAGGGAATACCAAGGAGTTCAAGTGCGCCTTGTAAGATGCCATCTTCTGCAAATCTGCCATGCATCGCGATATATACAAACTCAACATGATCAGAAAGGGTATCCCATATAATGCGCGTAGCTTCTGATGGAAGGCGATGTTCAAAATCGGTAGTTTTGCCTCGATGTAAAAAATGCCATGGCAAAAGATAGAGTGTTCCATCAGAGGTTTGATAAATTGGAATTATTTCATACCGGGCAGTGTCAAGATGATCGCAAATGGTGCGACCAGAGTTAAAAGACACTTCCTTTTCAATAGATTTTCCACCCATTAAAACGCCAACTTTGAGCTTTGGCATTTTTATTCCTTATTAGTTCTACACTTTTTTTGTAATTACGTTCTTGATGAGATTGGTAACAGCGTAATAATTTGTGACTGCTAGGTAAAGAGAAACGGAAAAAACTCTGCGGTATTATCTGTTTTCATTGCAATTCATTTTGTATGTGATAATACTGTCTGAAACAAAATAACAAAGGTTTTTTATGGAACGTGAATCTCGTCTTGTGTGGATTGATCTCGAAATGACTGGTCTTGATCCAAAAACAAATCAGATAATCGAAATAGCTACAATTATTACTGACAATAATTTAACCGTCCTGGAAGAAGGGCCATCGTTAGTAATTCAGTGTGATACATCTTATCTTGATCAAATGCATGCGAATGTAAAAGAGCTACATACTAAATCAGGCTTACTGGAAAAAGTACACGCATCAACGATTTCATTGCAGCAGGCAGAGCAAGAAACAATCTCGTTTATCAAAAAACATTGCACGTTTGAAAAATCAATTTTATGTGGAAACTCGATTTGGACTGATCGGATGTTTTTGCAAGCGTATATGCCGGGTGTGATTGCGTTACTTCATTATCGTATGATTGATGTAACGAGTGTAAAAGAACTGGTAAATCGCTGGTACCCGAATGATCCTGAAACAGTATTTTTAAAAAAAGAATCCCATCGAGCGCTTGATGATATTCGTGAATCAATTGCAGAATTAAAGCACTATCGAACAAACTTTTTTGTCTAGAATGGTTTCAGTAATCTCTTGATGGTTCAGTCTTTTTTAATTGATATTTTTTAAAAAAATGTCAAAATGAAAATTAGAAAAATGCTAGCACATTTATTTTGAGCCAAATCAGGCTTTTTTATAATCAGTACAAGCTACTTCTTCATTGTATATTCAACATCTATTTTCTCAGGAACCGCGATGGCTATTTCTGTCTCTTCCTTATTAAACACTATTATGCTTGCAAGGGCATTGTTTGTTGCAGTTGATCTTAATATTGCTGAACATCTTGCATCCAAGCCGATGACTGTTGATGAGATTTCTATCGTTACACATACCGATACATCATCACTGAAGCGGTTGTTATATTTTTTAGAATTACATGATGTTTTCAAAAAGCGTGATAATGGAAACTATTATCTTACTGCTTTTTCTCAGATTATGCGTGGCGATGCTCCTAACTCCATTAAGCCATTTTTATTGCATGATGATGAGACCCGTTGGAATAGTTTTGGCCATTTAGGTTATTCTATAAGTACTGGCAAAGCGTCATTTGATATGCTGTATGGTGGCGATTATTTTGCATATTTAAAAAACAATTCGCTGTTAAGCGTTCGATTTAATGATGCGATGATGAGTATCTCTGCACAGGAAGATGCGACTATCGCAGTCAAAATTGCATTTGAAAAGGTCGTTGTGGATATTGGTGGGGGCAAAGGGCAATTAATTAGTAATATTGCTACTACTAGTTCGATTACTCAAGGTATTTTATTTGATCTTCCTGAGGTTGTAGTGCAAGCCAACGATTTGCCTTCAATCTGTTCTAAAGTGCCAGGAAGTTTTTTTGAGCCGATTTCTGTCACTGCTGACAGTTTTATTCTCAAACGAATTCTACACGATTGGGATGATGAAGAGGCAGTAAAGATTCTCAAAAATATAAGCAATGCTATGCGTGATGATTCCAAGTTGTATATTATTGAGGGCATTCTTGATTACTCTGTAGATAAACAACTGTTATCTGCTATTGATCTTGCACTTTTGACTATTTTTCAAGGACGAGAACGAACAAAAGAAGAATTCGAGACTCTGATTAACGCTGCCGGATTAGAAATTGTTGCAATTCAGCCTTTGAATGATCTCATTTGTGCAATAGAATGTAAGAAAATTGCATTATAGTGATTTTTTTTAAAGAAAATATATACTACAATTTTAGGTGACAATGGGATTTTTTAACTGTCCTAAAGAAATGTTTTTAATTAGTGCATATTAAAAGAAGATATTTAGCGCTTTTTTTTTAAAAGGAAGAGTATGAAAAAAGGAATCTTGTTAGCAGTTCTTGCATGTGTGCCAGTTGGATTATATGCAGATGCTGATATTGAAGTAGTGCAAGTGAGTGTTACGCTCCGTCGCGATAAAGAGAAATGCAGTGATAAACGGTGGGCAAAAGTTGTTGCACCCGTACAAGCAATGCGTAAGCAAGTTGAAGCTTCTATGGAAGATGCGCTCGAAATGGTTGATGCAGTAACGCATGCTATGCGTTCAGTTACGCGCGATGGCGATAATGGTATTCACGGAGAAATTTCTGCCGTTGTATCTGATGGCGAATGCGCAAGCAGCTGCGGTGATGGATGCCCCTGCAAAGAGACAGGCGCATGCTTGTGTGCAGTAAAAGGAACTGCGTGCTCGCAAGAATGTGGCTGCCCGGGTGGTGATCCTATGGATGAAGAAGCTGTACGTGGCTGCGAAGATGGCTCATGCACGCGGGATGATAAATAAGCTTTAAAAGGTTGATTTTGACCGGTAAGCGGGGATTGCTCCCCGCTTTTTTATGCCCTCTGGGGCTTCTATTGCCCTAAAGAATCAAAAAAGTGCACAAACTTTTGCGCACCCCCCCTTTTTTTGTTACTATTGGTATATATAGTGGTTACTTTAATTGATTAAGGGGAATTATGAAACGGATATCTTTAATTGTATTAGTGTGTCTGCTTGCAGCGCCAAGCTCAGCGATCGCAGCACAGGCAGCTGCTAACGGACAAGAATATCAGGTGGAAATGCTGCTGGGTGCAGGGGCTGATATCAATGCTACTGACCACTATGGAATTACTCCATTGATGCAGGCAGTTGCTAGCGGACAAGAAGATCAGGTGAGAATGCTGGTGGAGACAGGGGTTGATATCAATGCTACTAACCTATATGGATATACTGCGTTGATAACGGCAGCTGCTAGCGGACAAGAAGATCAGGTGAGAATGCTGCTGGATGCAGGGGCTAATATCAATGCTACTGGCCAAGGAATTACTGCATTGATGCACGCAGCTCTGAGCGGACAAGAAGAGGTTGTGAAAATTCTGCTGGATGCAGGGGCTAATATCAATGCTACTGACCAACGTGGAGAAACTGCGTTGATAGTGGCAGCTAGGAACGGAAAAGAAAAGATTGTGAAAAAGCTGCTGGACGCAGAGGCTGATATCAATGCTGCTAGCCACTATGGAGAAACTGCATTTATGCAGGCAGCTAGTAACGGAAAAGAAAATATTTTGGAAATGCTGCTGGATGCAGGGCTTGATATCAATGCTGCTGGCCACTATGGAAATACTGAATTGATGCAGGCAGCTCTGCGCGGACAAAAAAATATTGTGGAAATGCTGCTGAAGGCAGGGGCTAATATCAATGCTATTGACGACTTTAAAGATACTGCGTTGATGCACGCAGCTCTGAGCGGACAAGAAGAGGTTGTGAAAATTCTGCTGGATGCAGGGGCTAATATCAATGCTACTGACCAACGTGGAGAAACTGCGTTGATAGTGGCAGCTGCTAACGGACGTCATGAGATTGTGGAAATTCTGCTGGGGCAGCCTGGTATTATTCGTGAGAATGCCGCAGAAGCTGCGAGAGAAAAAGGGTATGGAGAAATTGCTGCAATGATTGAGGGGTCTCCTGGGATACTTACCAAATAAGCAAGCAAGCGATAGCAGCTTTTTAAGTAGACAGTTTATAAGCGGGGAGCGATCCCCGCTTTCTTATGCCCTCTGGGGCTTCTATTGCCCTAAAGAATCAAAAAAGTGCACAAGCTCTTGCGCACCCCCTTTTTTTTTTTTTCT
>Ga0233415_10000678_pt1 | contig 15662 bp, 13 predicted proteins | sample Na_anoxic_12_MG_FD_188631 | JGI IMG/M metagenome (GOLD analysis project Ga0233415, IMG submission 188631) | Seawater microbial communities from Saanich Inlet, British Columbia, Canada - Na_anoxic_12_MG | ecosystem: Environmental > Aquatic > Marine > Inlet | place: Canada: British Columbia... | reverse complement strand
CCTGGCTATTGAAGCTGGCTGGCATAAGGCCCCAAGGATTGAACAAATAGAAACCGAGATGACAAGCTACGAGCTTACTGTCACAAGGAACGGAGCCCATACCTTTGCGGCAGCTGAAGGCGAGCATGACGACGTTGTGTCCGCTCAAATGCTTTCTGTGTCTGGGGCCTATAATTCTGACAAGGCCGAACAGGCGGCTGAGCTTCTTGAAAAGGTTATGTCTGGTGGAGATATAGAAGAAGATGATATCCTAGAAGCCTATGCTGACATAGTATCTGGCGAGAATAACGATAACTTCTTTGATGATGACCAAACAGATGAATTAGACTTTGATGCAGAAACCGCTTAATAATATTCTATACAACCAGGAGCAATCAATATGGCATTCTTTAAAAGCAAAGCTGATAAGGCAAGGGACTTAGTTATCTCAGAGCGTGAAGCTGCGGAGGCTCAGTACAACTTAGACCAAGACGACGATGCTAGTATTGGCGACCTCAATACATTGGGCGGCAAGATAAGCAATGCAATGGAGAAGTCCTTCTCACTTAATGATTTTCAAACCTACGGCCGTGAAGATGGTGGTGGGTTTTTTAACGTAGAGTTTGATCTACAAGCAACCTCTGGACGCCTTAAGGGATTATATCAAAGAGAGCCTTGGTGTTATATCGCCGCTGATCGTATAGCAAGAGCCTTGTCCCGCGTTCCCATGGTTGTTAAAGACAAGGCAAGCGATGAGGTACTTGAATCTCACCCAGCTAACGACGTTGTTGCCGGTGGTAATGCTACTCAAGACGGTATGAGCCTGAACTGGTCTGGTTACGTCGATATGATTATGAGTGGTAACTTCTTCAAGGTTATAAACGAAGACTATACCAAGCCTCACCACCTACCTGTTGAGCAGGTCAACCTAAAGATAAGAAATATATCGACCCCAGAGGGAATGATTCTAGCCGAGAGCCGTGGCTTAATTGAGGGCCTTGAAGTATCAAGAGCCAGTACCTATTCGGGCCACTCAAGCACGTCGTTTGTTCCTTACGAGAATGTAATACATTTCAAATTAGCTAACCCGTTTACTCCTTTATTTGGAATGAGTCCCTTTACCGCTGCCTCTCGTGCTGTGCTACTTGATCGCCATAAGAATGAATTTGAAATGGCTTTCTACCTTAGAGGCGCCACTAATGCTGGCGTAATAGAAACTACTGAAGATATTACTAAGAAGAGAATGACTCGGCTAATGCGTACCTTCGAGCAAGCCTTTACTGGTAAGCGTAACTGGTGGCGTACCATCTTCCTCCCTAAGGGTGCTAAGTGGGTTAAGTCAGGCCTAACCATGAGAGAGATGGAGCACCTAGAAGGGCTACGTGAGAACCGCAAGACCATCCTTGCTTGCCTAGGTATTGGTCCGAATCAAGTAGGGCTTGTAGACGACGTTAACCGCGCTAATGGCGAGGTCCTAGATAAGATCTTCTGGGAATCTACTATCGTACCTTTAGCCAAATTTATAGCTGCTGGTTATAACAACAGTTACCTGTTCAAGGAAGTATATGGCGACGTTGTTAAGGTAGAGCCTGACTTCTCGGACATTATGGCACTTGAGGGCTCTTGGATAACCAAGGGAGAGAATGCTAAGGCGGTAGACGACGTTGCTACCTTTAACGAGCAAAGAGAGATAGCTGGCTTTGATCCAGTTAAGGACTCCGATTGGCGCGCTAATTTAACTATCAGCGAAATTAGAGCAGCCGCTTCTGCTATGGCTATGTTCGGCGATGGCGGTACCATGACTCCGGGCGAAGGCTTAGGTCCTGACAAAGATCCTAGTGTAGCTCAAGACAAAGTTAATATTGAATTAAGCCAGGGAGATTCCGATCATACTCACGCCGCACAGGTCGACAAGACGAGCCTTAATGGATCAACCACATCAACCAATGGCGGTGAGGCGGGCGAGCATCAACACGAGCTTACCGGTACTCGCGAGGAGGGCGGTACTATTACCGTCAAGGTCACAGAAGCCAACGGCCATACCCATCCAGATATTAAAATCCAAGAGGATCAAGTTCTTGAGGAACAGAAGAAGATTGCTTTTATCAGAGCTAAGGCTAACGCCACTGCCAACCAGCAGCGCGTGGCAATCAGTCAAGCTAGGGTCTATAAGGGCGTTGTCGACAATACCACTGCAATACTCCTCTCCCAGGCCAAGGTAGCTCTTAAGAACCAATTAGACGTACGCGCTACTTTGCAGAAGAACCTTGATACTCGCCAAAGATATTACGCCGAGAATGGCCTTCCTATTCTTGGGGACACAATGTCAAAGGGTTTCGACCTAGCCACCAGAACAACTAAAGGCTTTGAGGTTGAGTGCCGTGCAGTAAGCCAGCGCCTAGCTATCCCTCTCTTTATTAAAGAACTCAAGCCAGTGGACGAGCAGGCCTTAGCCGTACTCAAGGAGCGTAATGAGGAGGGGCAAAGAACCCAGCTTGCTAGGCGTAATATTAACTCCTTCTATGGCTTCGACAATACCCAGACCGATAACGTGATGAGAATCGTTGAAGACGGGGTAGCTGAGGGTAAGACGACCGAATCGATAGCCAAGACAATCGAGCAGGACTATGGCGAGAAGTATGCCGACCAGGCCTTTACAATTGCTCGCACAGAGATACTTACGGCTGTAAGTGCTGGACAACAATGGCAACAAGACGAGCTTAAGAAGATTTTCGACAAGGTTAATAAGCAATGGTTCCATGTTGGGGACGTAGGTAGCAATCCTGACGCCCGCTCAATACACGCAGGCTTTGAAGGTTTGGGCGAAGTGTCATATGATTTTATCTATGAGAATCCAACAACAGGGGCTAGGATGTCTTTACCTAGGATGTCAGGTACAGCCAAGGACGATATTAATTGTAGGTGTTCAATGGCTAGCGTCATACCTAAGGATGCCACAAGCAACGCAGCAGCAATCTTAGCTTAATCAACCTTACTGGAGTTTACGATATGCCATTAAAAATAATTGGAAGCAAAAGCAGCATAGACCTTTACCGCAAGCAGCGTGGAATCGTTGACCTCGAGGGTATCGATTGGGACCCCGCTACTGGTCAGCAGGTAGTCTATGACGGTCTTAAGCGCTTAGGCGCTCAAGGTGTAAGCCCTGACATGATAGCGAACATGAAGAACAACCCATACATTAAGCACGGCCCCGACTTCCGTATGGGCTATGGCGGCTTTGCTGCTAAGGCTCACGCTACCTATGCCAAGTCTGACGACCAAGGGGGCTTATACCTCAAGCGCTTTGAAGGAGATAAGCTTAAGGCTTTGGACCTCAATAGACGCCTAGAGGTTGTTGGTGTAGCTAACGCTAATATCATTGACCGCTACGACGAGCGTGTTAACCCGGCTGGCCTCGATGCTATGAACTTCAATAAGAACCGGGTCCTACTCCTAGATCATAACTACTCAGTCCAAAAGACAGTGGGCCGCGTGAACGAGCTTATGCCCGATTCTGACGGCGTTAAGTTTGCTGGCTTTGTGGGGGACCCAGAAGTGGTTGGCGGCTGGCAGAACCTAGTACAGGCTCAGCAGGACGTAATGTCACTCATTGCTCAGGGACTCATCCAAACAGTATCTATTGGCTTCATTGCTAAGAAGATCAGGGCCCCACTATATGACGACAAAGGAAACATGGAAGAGCCTGCTGTGATTGAGCTTTGGGAGCTTCTAGAGCTTTCAATCGTCGCAGTACCAGCCAACCCAGGTTCGGTATTCCAAGAGAAGGCTATGGCTAAATCGTTTTACAAAATGCTTGGTCAATCGCGTCCTAAATCATATGGGGTGTTGACATTAGGTATCGATGGAATGAAAGATAGTAAGAAGTCAATTGATCTTAGTGAAAACGAGGATCTTCAAACATTGATCTTAAGCCGTGAGAAGTTCACGCTGGATCAAGCAACATCATGGATTAAAGATAATGGATTTAAAGTCAATATCGTCGATGAGCAGCCTGAAGAGTACAGGTTCTTGCAACGCGAAGAGAGTGACTTCGAACCAGAAACTATAAGGCGTCTCTTGGTCGATACTGGCATCGAGGCAAATATTGGTCTTTTAAAGGAGGACAACGATTCTATGACAGAAGAACAAGCGAAAGCACTCGTTGACGGCATCAAAGCCCTTAACGAAACATCCAAAACGGTAGCGGCAGGGATCAGTGATCTTAAGGGCCAGAACGAAAAAATCTTAGGCTCTATAGAGGGCAAAGGTAAGAAGGAAGACGAAGAAGAAGAGAATGATTCTGAAAAGAAAATCAAGACTCTTGAAGACACCGTTACTTCTCAAGGCGAGACCTTAAAGCAGATCGAGACTATCCTTGAAGGCATGGCTAAGAAATTAGCAGCCTAACCTAACACGCATGAGCAGACCGACTATTACTATTTAGACTATTTACTTTAACTCACTTATGGAGGGCACTATGCCTGGAGCAACAGCAGCAGACGCTGGTAAGAGCATTACTAGCAAGTTATATGACCAATTTAAGACGCCAGAGGGTGGCACAGCAACTAAGGATGGCCAGCAAGCTCCTGCACATGTTGGACGACCAATTTACGCTAAGGACATGGACTTAGTTAAGATGACTGGCGCTAAGACGCTTCCACAGTTATTTGGCAAGAAATTAGAAAGCGGCGACGAGACTAGCTCTTCGGTTCCACTGAACTTTGGTTCTAAATCCCAGACAGGAATGCTTCCTGACGACACCCGCCTACGCCTAACCATGCTTAAAAAGCAGCTTAGCAACGTAGAAATTCAAGCATGTATTAAAGGGCATACAGCAAACCCTAGCAAGTCTTTGATGGAATCAGTTCCAGCATTTAAAGATTTCCAAGAGTCTTGTAAGGCTTTTGATATCAGCAGCTTCGGCGACTGGATAGATCAAGTTCAGGCTCGTTTCTATTTCGAAGAGTATGAGATCCCTCATGTTCTTGCAGATCAATTCGATAGCCTTCCTATGACTAGCCCTATCGTTCGTGTACCAGGAGCCTTAGGTCTTCTTGAAGGTACTCTTGAATCTGATAGTGCGGTGTTCGCAGCTCAGTCAAACACTGAAGCTTCTTATATCGTTGAGTCTAAGAACAATGTTGTTCACACAGTTATTACTCAAGACCTTCTTGACGATAGCTCTCCAGCTCTTATTGACAAGCTTCGCAAGGAAATCCTTCGCGGTGGTGTACGTTCTTACGAACGCTGTATGCTTGACGGTGACGACTCTGGTACTCATATCGACGACGATACTCAAGCTGGCGCTGCTAACTTGTACACGAAAGCTTGGAAAGGCTTCCGTAAGCGTATCTTTGACGGTGATGCATTGATCGGTGCTGGATCATTAATCTATGACAACCTTAACGACACTCTTAACAAGGACACTTTCAGTGAACTTCTTAAGCGTCTACGTTGCCAAGGTTCTGAGAAGGACGATTTGGTATACATCATGGGCTGTACTGGTTCTCACGATCTAGTAACAGGTGCTATCCCTGAATTATTCACAGCTTTTGCTTTCGGTGGATTAGCTTCCAACGTAACAGGCAACGTACCGCCAGTCTTTGGTGTGCAGCCGGTTGAATCAAGCAAGGTACGTGAAGACCTCGGAGCAGACGGTAAAGCTAACAATCCTGCGGTTGAAACTACTACCTATATGGTTCTTGTTCAAAAGAGCCGTTACAATAACTGGATCCGTCAAGCGACTCGCGTCTTTGCAACTCCTTCATTAGCAAATAGCGATACTATGCTTATGACTGGTAAGACTCGACACGCTATGGCTGGTAACGTTATCTCTGCTGAAGAGCGTAACGCATCAATGGCGATCAATATCAAAACTGTCTAATGGATAGTTGGTTTACTATGGGACTCTGCCCCTTGCCCTACTTGGGTGGGGGGCTTTCTTTTTACCTCTTGAAAGGGGAACGAATATGCCACAAGTAGAATACAAAGAATTAACAGCTACTCAATATGTCTTCTTAACTTTGGGCGCAGGCCTAACACTACAGAAGGGCGACAAGGTATTCCTTAAGAAGGACCTGGCTGTACGTACAGTAAAAGAGTTGAGCGACCGGGTTACATTGTCCGATGAGGTTCAAGTAGCCTTTGTTGATGGGGACGTAACAGTAGGTTCTGACCTAATCACCAAGACCGCACACGGGCTCGTCAATGGCCAGCAAACTAGGTTTGATACTGATGGTGTATTACCAGTTGGATTGGCCTCAGGTACCACCTACTTCGTTGTAGAGGCTACTGCTAACACCTATAAGGTTTCCCTTACAGACGGTGGAGCGGCGGTTGATATTACTTCAGCAGCTGGTGGTGGTAATCATACTGCGGCCAAGATGGCTAAGCTAAAGCACTCAACATTCGAACTAGTACCAGCCTAAGGAGGTGAACGTTGAAAGCAAAGAAGAAAACAAGCAGGAAAGCTAGTAAGAAAGCTTCTGAGAAGGTTACTGAAGAGGTCCGTGAAGAGGTTACTGAAAAGCCAGAACTTAAAGAAGCTGGCCCTCTTAAATGTGTCATCCTAACGTGCATGCTTAACGGCACCACGCTTGGTCCTGACATGGGCAATACAACTCTAAACAAAGGCGATCAAATTATTGTCCGTGAGGATATGCATGCTCGCATTGTTAATCAGTATCACCCTAGGTTTGTTGTTCACTCTAAGGCTACCTCTCCAAGGCTGTCAGGTGGCTGGTGGGCTCAAGTAGTTCCAGAAGCTACGGCTAAGGTAGGTAGAACTTCCGACCGTTCAATGGGGACTTCAAGCGGCAACGCTAAAGGATAGGAGGCGACATGCCTATATGCGACATTGATGCAGACGTTAAGCCCTGGCTTAATATTGAAATAGCTGAGACCAAGCACGACACTACCCTTGCCATCATTAGGGATAGTATTGAAAAGTCTGTGCTCAACTATACCGAGGCTTGCTTTACTCAAAAGACCGAGCAGCACATCTACGACGGGAATGGTTCAGATACTATTACCCCAAGCGAGGGACCTATTGTTTCGGTTAGCGAGGTTAAGTTCAACGTTGCTCTGGATGGCACTGGAGGCGACGTCATTGACGCTGCTAGTTATTACCTCCCCAAAGATATGGAAGAGGTTGATACCTACGACGGCACAGGTACTAAGGGATCAAGCGCCATCCTTCTAAGGGGACACAAGTCCCCACGCTATAGAGGGGCTCTCTCAGTAACCTTCACATTTGGTTACGACGGCGTACCTCCCGACGTGAAGCATGCAATCCTAATGGCTATTGAAGCCGACTTCAGGCGTAAAGGTCGTAAGTCTATTGGTGCCGGCTCAAGAAGTAAGAAGGATGAAAGCGAACGCTTAACAGATTCTAAGTCTGCCTGGGACAAGAAAACTGGACTACCACAGGAGGTTGTGTATAAATTAAACCCTTACCGGGTCTTTGAGTTCCCTTCACAACCAATGGCAACATATAACACTTAATAATTAAACTTTGATTGGAGTTAGCATGAATGAAGTACAAGAAGTAAAAGGATTACAAGATTACCAGACTAAGGTTGCACACGATGCGCCTAAGGGCCACAAGGCTGTATCGGTTAAGGCTCGTAAGCTTGAAGGAACCGAGAGTTTCAAATGCCCAGCTACTAGAAGAATCTCAACAGGAACTAAGGGCGACTATATTGTAGTTCTTCCAAGCGGTAAGCGTCCCAATACTCTAGCCAAGTCGGCAAAGGGTGAGAAGGTTGCTGATATAGTTGTACACGGTAAAAGGTTTGTTGTTTCAGAGACAGTATTCAAAGCTACCTATGTGACAACTAAAGAAGAGAAGCCTAAAGCTGAGAAGGAAGCTAAGCCTAAGAAGGACGCTGAAACAAAAGCTAAGCCTGAGAAGAAAGCAAACAGTGGCAAGTAATACGTTAAATAAAGTGAAAGATAAGCTTCTGGCATTGCGGGCTAACCCCGTCTATATCAAGGAGCTTTACGATCACAAGCACTATTGCAACGGGGAGGGGGAGATCATGATGATTAACCCCTTCTCGCCTCTTGAAGAAAACTATCGCCCGTGCAACTATTGTAAGCGCTTAGAGAAACGCAAGAAGAAGGCTGGCAATGGCAAAGACACGAAACATAGCGGAGCTGAGCCAGTACATTCGGGCGAGTAGATCCCAAGTAATCAAAGCACACGGCTTAGCTCTAATCAGGGTGACTCAAGAAGCCGAGAAACTAGCAAAGAGAAACATTACAAGAGAGTTTATTGGTAGGAATAAGAGGCGCCTGTCTGGGCGCATGCTTAATGCTACCTTCTCCGGCTTTACCACGAACACTGGACAATCTCTTCCTTCAGGATTTGTTGGTATGCGTGGTATCCCGTATGCCGCTCCTCATGAGTTTGGGGCCATCATTAAACCAACTAAGGCCAAGGCTCTTTGGATCAAGCAGCATGGCGTCCAGGGCTTTAAGAGGCTTACTCCTAGAGAGTTCTTCGACCGTAAAAAGAATCAAAAAAAGGATGCATCCAAGAAGCTGACCATTAGAATGAAGAACGGTAAGATGACTGCTGCCGGCTTTGAGGACAGAGAGGGTAACTTTACCCCATTATTTTTCCTTAAAGACGAGGTAAAGATTCCTGCTAGGCCATACGTTCAACCAGCTATACGTGAAGCTATCCAAGGATTCCCCCGCGTGGTATCAAGAGAGCTAGGTAAACTACTTACTTCGAGGTTCTTTAAGTAATGGCTAAGATTGACATGTGCAAGAATAACGGTTGCAAGCGCAAAACCTTTTGCTATCGATTTCTTGCTTACCCACATAGAGAAGAACAAACCTATGCAGAGTTTGAGCCGGACGAAGAGGGTTACTGCAGTGACTTTATTACGATACGCTTTGCTAACCTTCCCCTTAAACACATCCATTACCTTGTAAGCTCTGGTAAATACAGTAAGCGCCTTCCTGTTAGCGCGGGCAAGATGATTGAAGATGTGTATAAAAACCTTCTAATCCAAAATGCTAACGACAAAATGCTTCGTGAAGCGTTTGAATTTGTAGACGAGGAATAATAATTATGATCAGCAAACGTGATGAAATCAAAAAGGCTATTGATGAAAAGTTAAGAACCATCAAGACGGCTGCCGGCTATCAAACTAATGTTTCCAAAGTCTATGCCGACGAATCAGAAGATGACAAAATACCTATGGGTATTGACCTTATCGAGTCAGATGTGCCAGCTATAATATCCCTGGCGGGAGACGATATGTTTGGCAAGGACAAACCAGGGGATGGCTTAGTCCACGGATGCGTCTACGGCAACATCGAACTTGAGCTGCAGCTATGGCATGACGAGGTTGCAGACTCGGTAATGAATGCCTATGTAAGGGATGTATTTAAAGCCTTGTATGCTGGAACAGCAACTGGGACAGGGACTTCAGCATTTAAGGCCTTGCATAAGAACCTGTATGATTTACGCCCCTTGAAAGTTGAATCGGATTTGAATATGATAGAAGCAAACCGGTGCTTTACGATCGTGCTTCTAGTTCAATATACGACTAAGCTTTGGGATATGTAACACTGGTGGCAAAGGCCCTTACTTAATTAAGCTATCTTTTTAACTTTTTACTATGACATACTTGCCCAACCTAAGCCCAAGCTTTATCGGACACACTTTAACCCTTGAAGGGGACTAGACAATGGGAATACAAAAGCACAGATCAGGCGTCGATTATGCAGCAATCCTTGCTGGAGACCGCGGCGGTATCGCCACTGGACTAGACGCATCATTATTCATTAGAGAAGAAGCAATCCCCAGAACTTTTGAAGTTCCTCGAGTAGGAATTTCGGGGGTTTCTGTTGGTGACACAGCGGCATCTGTAGATATCTCGGCAAGTTCCAACGACAAGCTAAGACTTCAAGTTGATCTTGATCCATCTACTGGGGCCTTAAACCTTGCTGTAGACGTAACGTTAACTCTTGCAGGCCTTACCTCGGGCGCAGCTATTGAAGCTGAACTTGAGACTAAGATTAATGCAGCTCTTGCTGCGGCCGGACAAGAGGGGCGTGTGTGGGTTGACTTTGATGGTGGCGACGATCATTACGAGATCAACAGCCAGAGCACAGGCCTAAGCTCTCAAGCAGTGATTGGCGTAGCTCCTTCTGACGACGTGGCGGTAGAGCTTAAACTCGGAGCGGCTAACGGCGGCACCGATAATATTGGTACTGACGATCAAGACTTCCTTCTTTACACAACAGGCGGCCCAACATACAGCCAGCCAGTTGAATCCAATAACCACCGTACAGGACGATTCCATACGGGCATTATCCGTAAGAAGAAGGTTGCCGAGTTTGACATTGATACAATGATCAACCTTGGAGACACTGCTGGTGATTCTTTGGACACGGCTGTACGTCTTCTAAACAAAGGCGTCTATGGAGAAGAGGAAGTAGTTGCTTCAACTCGTATCCGTTACAAGCAGGGCTTACCTAATACATTCTTCTCAATCGTTAAGGTTGGAACTATCTTTGCTGAATACTACACAGGTGGTTACGCAAAGGATATGACCCTAACTATCAATGGCGATTCTGCTCCTACTAAAAAATTCACAGGCAAGGCTGAAAAGGCCTCTATTGCGGGCATAGGACAGATCAACGGAGCCTTAGTAGCTCAAACCGATGTTATTCTTGATGCTGGCCATGCTAAGCGTTACGCGAACAACGGCACGAACAATAAAGCAAGAGTAATGGTTGTTAGCGCTGATGGACGTACTATCACTGCTGGCCACGATGGCAGCTTGCTTGTTGAGGCTATCAACCTTTTAACAGATACCCTGACTCTAAGCTCAGCGGTTGACGCAGAAGACGATGGCTTCTTGGTTCCTTGGCATCCAGGTGCGGTACAGCAAAGCGGTACTGATAATATCCAAACAGACCTTGAGGGATCATTTGTATTCAACGAGGGCGACCCTGAGATCTGTATCACAGCGGCCACTCTTGGCTATGTAAACGACCATGTTGACTTTGATAATTGCTTTGGTGCTGACGCTAACAAGGGCTATGCAGCTGCTAACCGCGCTACCATGACCTTCTCTGTTACCTTCGACCTAAGTAATGAGAACTTCGACTCTCTAGTACAAGCGCGTGACTTTGCAGGATTCTCTCCAATACTTACTATCGGACCTGATCCGATCAATGGCCGTACAGAGAAGATCAGCATGACCAAATGGATTCCATCTGTTCCTGCGATTGACCTTCCTGAAAACGGTACAGTGCCTGTTACGCTTGAAGGGGTTGTATTCCAATCAGCTCCTGGAGCAAGAGACCCGATCACAGACGATTACGAATAAGCGATATCGGGGGCTAGCATTGTGTCTGGCCCCCGATTATCTTACTTTCATTACTTACATTCAATGTTGGGAGTTTCGACAACCCGCACAAGGCCTATCGCTTTGAGCGGTTTTTTTATATGTTACAAAGTAACAACTAACCTCAATGAATGAAGTTAAAAAAAGGATTTACATATTATGGCTATTAGAATCTCAGCAGTTAAATATAATGCATGCCGAATTGTTTCACGCGAAGACGACTCTTTAGACTTTGATAATGAAGAGATGGATTTCGATCTATACGTTAAAGACTGTATTAAGAATGAGGGAGCTCTAAGATTTAAGGAGGGCCAAAAGCCGACCATCTTTCTTTGTAATTTTGATTTCTCAGGTAAAGAAGCTACTGCCATTAAAAACTACATGGCTGGTTCTGGGGACGAATTCGGAAGCAAGCAAGATACCAAGGTCACTATGGGTAGCTGGGCTTATAAGGTTGTTCAAATGGGCCTCAGGGAGATTGAAAACCCTGCTGGTACCAAAGATGGCCTGGAACTAAAGAAGGACGGTAAGGGCGGTGGTAAGTACGTCAGCGAGGCTACTATGACCCAGCTTATCCAAATGGGTATTGTCGACGAACTATTCGTCCACTATCTAGCACTTACCAAAGCCGACAAGGTTAGGGAAGCAGCAAAAAACTAATAGCGGCGCTTGTTGACATGCACTTTGCTAAGCAGTCAGACTTAAACAAAGTGACATGCAACCTGTGCCGAGCAGCCAAGAGAATACCAACACAAGAATCAAGACGAAGATGTAAGGATGATGGATTTGAAAACAAGCCTGAAAAGGGAAGAGATGCAAAAGGATGGTCTGTTGATAACAGCGGAGCCATCTTCCCGTTCTGTCCTGGCAAAGCAACTTGGTACCCTCACATCCAAGACGTCTTCCAGCAATGTAAAATCGCATATCTTACTGGCCACCTCCCCGAAGAAGGAGGACTTTATGACCAAGGAGCTTTGTTTGCTTCTGTCTACTCGACATTTGTCGAACGCTGGCAAGAGCGTAAACTTAGAAGGGTCTGGGACGAAGTATATGCAATCGTCCCCAAAGCAATCGAGAGCCTTGTTAAGGGCGTCTTATCCCCATTTACAAAGTAGGAGCATATAGCCATGGCAGTAACTACAGGTGATGGATTTATTATCCCTATTGGGGCCGATGACCGAGCTAGCAAAGTGTTTGCCGCTATTGGTGGCCGCGCTGGAAAGCTTGCCACTCGAGTCGGCGTTGCTGGTATTGCTATCAATCAATCTCTTGAGCTTGTGCAAAAGGGAATGCGTGCAGCTAACAGGGTCTTTGATCTAACGGTCGGAAACTTTGGCAGCTATGAGAAGGCTTTGATTGGGGTTGGTAAAACTACAGACTTAGCAGGTAAGCAGCTTAATGATTTTGGTAGAGATATACAGGACCTTGCTGAGATCGTCCCCACTACATCGATTGAGCTTCTTAAGATAGCCGAGACTGCCGGACAATTAGGCGTTGAGGGAGCTAAGAACCTTACACTATTCTCTGAGACAATCGCAAAGCTAGATGCAGCTACTAGCGACTTTGGTGGTCAAGAGGCAGCAACTTCTCTTACACGTATCCTTGGACTAACGGACGAGGGCGTTGAGAATGTAGACCGCTTAGCAGCTTCAATCGTTCAGCTGGGTAACAACTTCAAAACAACCGAGGGACCAATCGCAAAGACCGCTCTTGAGGTTTCAAAGGGCATAGCATTGTTCGAGGCCAGCTCAGCTCAGATAGTTGGTATAGCAGCCGCACTTAACGAGATGGGAGTAAGGGCTGAACTTTCTAGGTCTGTTCTTGGTAGATCGTTTAGAGAGATATCAGCATCAATTGCAGACGGCGGTAAAGAGTTCGAGTTATTGCAAAAGCTAACCAAGCTAACAGGTGATCAATTAAAAGAAACGTTTGAAAAGGATTCTGTAAAAGTATTCGAAATGTTTATCAGGGGATTGAATAGGGTTAGAGGTAGCCAGGGAGCTCAAGGCGTCGTTGATGTACTGGGTCAGTTAAACCTTAAAGGCGATGAGCTTCTAAGCGTACTCCCTTCGCTAGCTAAGAATGTCGATGTATTATCCGACGCTCTTAATCAATCCTCAATTGCATACCGTGAGAACACGGCTCTTAATGAAGAAGCAGCCAAGGCCTTTGCTGGTCTTAGTTCGAATTCTCAAGAACTTCTTAACTCCATTACAAACGTAGCGACTAACTTTGGGGCGTTGTTTGCTCCAGCGGTTCAGGTCGCCATAGAAGTTATGAAAGACTTTGTATCCGTTGCTAGTGATGTTGTTAATGGAATACAAGACATGATGGATTCGAAGGAGCTTGCCGAAACCATGAGGGAACTAGGGAAGAGCCTTCTAAATGCTGCGCTTGGTCTTACTGCCCTAGCGATAGCTTTCAAACTAGCTGCCGTAGGATGGGGACTATTCCAATTAGCAGCAACTACTAGCTCGGCAACTATGTCGGCTAATATGGCTAAGCTAGCCTTCAGCACAAAGTTAGTTACAGCTCAACTTTGGCTTCAAGTTAAAGCGTTGGGTGCAACAGCAGGGGCGTGGGCATTGGCAGCGCTTAAGATTGCAGCTGCAGCAATAGCCTTCGCAACGATAGCAATAAGCATAGATATCATTGTTAGAAACTTCGACAAGATGAGTAAGTTAACTACCACTCTCGGAGGAGCCTTTGTTCTGATGGGGATAAAGGTTAAGCAGGTATTTCTTAACATTATACTTTTGATGCAAAAAGCTAGATTTGAAGCAGATGAGTTTGGTTTATCGTTCGGCATTGGAACTAAAGAGGGATTATTTCAGGCAGCTAAAGCCGCAAGGGATACCTCGAGCGATCTTCTTAAATTAAAGAAAGAAGAGATTCAAGTAATAGAAGATCTTAAAGAAGCGTCGAAAGACTTGGACTTTGGTATTGCAGGTAAGATTGCACAGGGTATTCAAGATATTAAGGATGTTTCTAAAGGTGACGACAAGAAGGGACCCAAGCCAACCGATGAACAAATCACAGAGCTTACTACCAATGTCGAATCTAAAATAGGGCTGCTCTTTGACGACTCCCAATTAGAACTAATCAAACAAGGATTAGGTGAGGGAGCTGCTGGTATGGCCGGTGCTGCCAACTCAATGCTTCAAGGTGCTCTTGGTATGGCGGGCGCAATGATAGCTGTACTCGACGCCACTCAAATGCTTATAGATTTAGGGCCTCAAATCCTAGAGAAGATAGCTAAAATATTTACTAGTCTTACCGAGCTACCCCAAAAGATCCTTGAAGGTTTTGTAAATATATTTGATGCCATCACGGGCTTCATCTCGAACTTCATCCCCAACATTATTAATATGGTGGATAAGCTAATTATGGCAGCCCTAGATTTCTTGGTCGAAGGCTTACCAGATGCTTTTTTAGAATTAGGGAATAAAATCCCCGAGTTCCTGCAAAAGCTAGTTGATCGACTTCCAGAGATGGCCTTCAAATTTGGACAGTCACTTATTTTATTCGCCCCGACTATGGCGCTAAAGCTTATTACCGGATTGGTAAAAGGCATGCCTCGTGTCGTAGAGGAACTGGTAAAGTCAGCACCTTTGATAGCTGAGGAATTGGTAAATGGTATGATATTCGCCCTGAAATCATTCGCGAATGACCTGGCTAATCTTCTTGGCTTTGACGACATATTTAACCTTGGTGAGATCGAGGAGCTTGTTGGAACTATGGGCGATAGTATTAGTCGCTCAGCTTCCCAGCTATTCGAAGTAATTGACCTTGAAGCTGCGGCTCGAGGATTAGATGTTGCCGACCGTATACGTAATGCGATTAGCTCATCAATTAATGCTGGGGCCAATATCCTGCAAAGGCTATGGGAGGCTCTAGTAGCTATCTGGGTATTTGTAAGAGATCAAATTCTCATGCCAATATTCAACTTTCTAAAGAGCATTTGGGATACCGCCTTAGGTGTATTTGGTGAGCTTGTGACGGCCTTCGGAGCTATCTGGCAGTTTGCCCTAGACATGGTAGTTTGGCCCCTCATAAATGGGCTGACGGCGGTTATAACTATGTTCGTGGATAAGGTTGTTGCTCCGCTTCTAAATGGCCTTACAGCTATATTTGATTTTGTAGTGACCAATATAATAGACGCCCTTAGCGCCGGATTTGGTTTTGTTGAAGATATGACCAGTGCGGTAGCAGACCTGTTTCTTAAGCCAGATTGGCTTACGGACCTAAAAGTACCCACCCCATCTTGGGTTAATAAGTTTGCTGATGCGGTTGAGGATATCACTACATTCG
>Ga0233415_10000676_pt1 | contig 15703 bp, 18 predicted proteins | sample Na_anoxic_12_MG_FD_188631 | JGI IMG/M metagenome (GOLD analysis project Ga0233415, IMG submission 188631) | Seawater microbial communities from Saanich Inlet, British Columbia, Canada - Na_anoxic_12_MG | ecosystem: Environmental > Aquatic > Marine > Inlet | place: Canada: British Columbia... | reverse complement strand
TTATACACATCACTCCAGGGCTGGATATGAACCCTAATGTACGTTAGGTAACTTACTTCTGCTGTAAAACCGTCTATCAAAGTCGTGATCTCTTGCTTGTCCGCTGGCCGCTTCTTTCCCCCCCCCCTCCCCCACCGTGGATGGCCGTCCTTTTCCCCGATCTTCCACTATCTGCCTGTTGTGGCCGGGATGCACTTTCCTCGAAGTTGCGCCCGCCGGCTTTGGCCTCGGCGAGATTGCTTGGTGCATCCGGGAGAAATTGAGGCCGATCTCTACCCCCCCTCCCTCACCCGGTCAGTTGGAATCAATAATGATGGAACCGATGTTCTCTTTTCCCGTATTCTCTGCCATCACAAGAGCGCAGCCTGCCAGCGCGGCAATGTTTGCGCGCAAACATTCCACCCTCTACATACGTGATCGGTGCCTGGCCCTCGGGTTATCGGGAGAGCGTTAATCGTGTTGCAAGGCGCTTGTCGTGAGTCAGCGGAGATAGTATAATGAGCTTCGACAGTTGAATATCGAAGGCCAACGAAAATGCCTCGACCGGCTCCTAGCAGTTGCCGTCGAGGCGCGGCCAAGGTGCGGACAGACGCACTTCAGCGAGGTCTATTCTAACACAAAGGCCCGCCGAGACGTCCCCATTCCCGCAATTGCGCTCGTGTAGGCACTGTTTTCCCCTCGTCTTGCTTGAACCAACCCTTCATTCTGGCTTTATAGTGCAGGGAGCGGGCGATCTCTGCCAGTTCCCTGCGTTGCTATCTACATAGACGGCTCTTCCTCCGCCGCTTCCGGCCTGGTCAAGGCGTCCTTGAGGATATTGGCCGCCTTGACCTGATTCGGCTTGTACTGATCCGGGTGCTCCACTGGCCTACTGGCTGTATCCGGCAACGGCAAGCTCTTGCCGGAGCCGATGCACTTTTCTACGAGCCATCGAGTTCGATAGTCCCAGATGGCGGGCCAGTGCGCTCACGTTGAGCGCGCCGCTGCGCTTGAGCACCGTGTCGCCGGCGGCGATGATGGCGCTCAGCAGTCCCCGGTTCTCCAGGCTCAATGCCAGGATGATGTCATCCAGATTGTGTCCATCCCGCACTCCCCCACCATCCCCCATCCACTCATCGTCCAGCGCAGCGGCGCTATCGTCTTGCCACTGCTTTCGTAGTGCATCCACAGCTCGCCACGATCCACGGTTCAGGATATAGTTATCCTTCTGCTGCAAAAAGTTGGGCATTCGCAACGCTTGCTCGGCGATGGCGAGCGTCATCGTCTGCACGATGTCCTCAACATCGCGGCCCGTCCGCGCGGCCCAGTGGCGGGCGATGATGTTGATTTTGGGTGACAATGCCTCGATGCGTTGCCAGTCGAGGCAAGTTTCTGAAGCATCGGCTGTAGGGGCGAGGGATTGCTGAGAGTCGTTTGGGCATTTTCGGTGATTCATTGACATCCTCTTGCTATCTTAACTACTTAATTACTTACATGCTTAATTATATCCAGATTCCACTTGCTGTCAAGAACTTAACTACTTAACTTGGTGAGTTTTAAGGTTTGGATGTTGTAATTCCGTAAATACCGTGGTATGATAGACACAAGCACGTAAGTAGTTGAGATATTGAGATAAAAGGTGGTGTCAAGTGGAAAAAGAGCGGGTGAGCGTTGCCAGCGTGCAGCGCCTTGCCAGACAACACGGGTTTGATTCACCAACCGCTCTGGCGACGGCAGCCGGAGTCAATCCGAACACTGCGCGGAGATGGTGGATAGACGATCCGACGATAACTCGGTACGAGGCAAGCATAATCATAGCGTTCTGCAAGTTGTTTGGTGTGCAGCCCGGCGACTTGTTGACTTTTGTGTCAACTGAAGGTGATGAGCTGTCCACACCAGACTAGGACCTGGATGAGGTCATCGTCAAGGTGCTGTGGAATTTGTCCTGGGCAACGGCGCACCAATTCAGACCTGTCCCGCCGTCTCAGGGTTGACCTTTGCTCTGTCTGTGATCAGGCATATCGTCGGGTTGCTCGTCCAGGCGTCGGCGATGGCTCTAGCCTGGACGAGTTACGCGCTTGCTCATTCCCAGTCAACAACGGGTATTCGCCGGACGTTGGTATGTTGAAATGCTAAAAACTTGTAAGGGATGCGGTAAACTTTTCAGTACGAGAGGTTCGCAAGGCGCAATTTCATAACATGGATTGCTACCTGCTCTGGAAGGAATCGAGTAGTAAGGACCAATCGCCTGAAGGGAAAGCAAAACGCAAAAAGGCTCGTCGCGCGCGACTTTTAATGAAACGTGTTCGCGGCGAGATTTCCAGAGAAGAGTTCGAGAAAAGAAAGGTGCGGCTGGTATGCCTGGGCCTTTGGAGTGACAGGGACGCAACGGCATGATCTGTGTCACTGACTGCACCGGAGCTCCCCCTGGTCGGCGATGACGCGCCTGCGGTGGTGTCCTAGAGCGCATCTGGCGGACGGATGGAACAATTCTGGAGATCCGTCGTTACCCAGAGATCGGTGATTGGTTGCCGGCAGTGGTGGGGAGCTGGTGGATTTCTGACGGAGCGAGCCGAGCACCGACCGATGGAGATACTTGGAGAGTGACGAGGGTGGCAACCAGGCTCTACCTCACGTTGCATCGTCGCTGGTTCGACGAAATCGCAGCGGGGGTCAAAAAGGAAGAATACCGAGAGATAACACCGTACTGGCAGCGCCGCATCGTTGACCGCCGTTATGATGAGGTCCATTTTCGCAACGGCTATGGCCAGGATTCCCCCTTTATGCGGGTTGAGTACCGAGGCTGGGTTCGCTCAGTCTGGGAGGGAAAACCGGTGTTTGCGCTACAACTGGGAGAGGTGTTGGAGATCAAGAACTACTACACCTGGACCTGGCTTGAGCGTGTAGACCCTGCCGAAAATGCCAACCGATGGTATGCCGTCGGCGTGCAGCCCAGCCTCCTAGATCGGATAGCCGTCATTCGTTTCTGGGGTAGCCGCGAGAAGATTCAGCAGCAGATGCAGATTCAGCCGTTTGAGGATTTGAAGGAGGCGCGGGATGCTGCCTGCCGGCTGATTCGGAGCAAGGTGCGGCAAAAAGGTGGCTACCGCATCGTCGGAGGCTACGTGCCGCCTGGCCTGGATGCGCAGCCGGCGGACGACGCCGTAGCGGGCGAGACGAGGGCTAGGACTCCGCCGCAGAATCCATCAACCCAGCTATCATTCCTCTAAGTGCGTCGCCTTGGTCTTCCGTCAGGCAAGGCGTGCCCTCTGTTTTCATCTTTTCGTTTACGAGGGAAACGAATCCTTCGAGAGCTTTTTCTGGGTCACGCTGGCGGTCACGGACCTGCTCCGCAACCCGGCCCAGCAGCCCGGCCAGTCCCGTCTTTTGGTGATCAGCCATCGCCTCGTCCAGTGTCTTGCGGAGCACCTCACTTTGGGCCGGGGAAAGCTGGGGCGTATCGAGTGTCATCAGGCTAAAATTAAAGCCTGCCACAAAGGCTTCTGCTGTTGTCAGGCCAGAGCTTTTCACGGGTCTTCCTTTGCGAATGAGTGCGGCGAACAAGCCACCGATTTTTGTAGCCTTGAAGACCCTAATTGTACTACAAATAGGTGAAATTGCGCCAGTTAGCGTCCCAGTCATCCCTGCCCCCCTCCGACGGAGGTATAGGACGACGTGGCCGCCGGCTGCTCATACATCTCGGTCGTCGCCCGGTCCTCGACGACATCCCCCAGCTCATCCAGGAATCTGGAGATGTCCGCGCAGGCCGCGCCCTTGACGCCCTGGACCGTGGCCTTGACCTCGCCCTGGGCCGTGATTTCTATTTCTATGGTGTGTGGTTGGCTCATCCTCTTTCTCCTAGTAGGCGCTCAGCCGAAGCCGGATGACGCCGTCGTCCTCTACTTGCTCAACCACCGTGTAGCCCTTGGCCTGTGCCTTCTGGCATACGCCGTGGTAGGCGTAGCGTTGTCTCACCTGGTCCAGGATTTTCTGGCCACGGGTACGCCGGTCGTATTCGGAAATGATGACCTCGTAAGAGCCATCGCCCAACCGGTGAAAGCCCAGGTCGTTGGCGACGGAGCCAATGTGCCGGCGCCGGATGACGACCTCGGCGGTCTCGCGCCGGCGTTTCCCTTCGTATCCATACAGGGCCAGGCCCTCGCCCTGCTCGAAGGGCAGTCCCACGTCTTCCAGCGCCTTCCGCAGCAGGCCCTCGTCTTTGATTTGTGTGGTGATTCGTTTGTATTTGCTCATGGCTCGTCCTCTATAGAGTTAGTTTCAAAAGTCCATAGGATTCGGGCAGAGCAGAGGGCTCCTTGCTCCCTGCCCTACCCCGTCTCGATCAAAGCTCCAACGCCCGCCGCCTGGCCGCCGACCTGTGCCCGCTTGCCTGCTGCGAGCTGGCCGGGCGAGCGCGGCTGGCCCACTCGCGCATGTGTGAGATGCCCTCGGCCATCGTCGTCACCAGCGGCACCATCTCGCCGGCCGCTGCCAGCAGGTCCTCGGTGGTGACGGCGCGCTTGCCGTCGGCAAAGGCCCGGCGCAGCGCGCTCTGGACGGCCTTTTCGAGTTCGCTGCCCGTAAAGTTTGCCGTGGCCTCGACCACGGTGTCCAGGTCAAAATCGGCCGGGTCGCGCCGGCGCTTGCGCAGGTGAATGCTCAAGATCTCCCGGCGCTCGCCGCTTTGGGGGAGATCGGCGAAAAAGACCTCGCCGAAACGCCGGATCAACTCCGGCCGCAAGCTACCGATGTCGTTGGCGGTGGCCACGATGAACACGGGGGCCTGGGTCTCCTCCATCCAGGTCAGGATGGTGCCCAGGACGCGCTGGCTCGTGCCGCCGTCCAACTCGCCCCCGCCGCCGCCCAGGGCTTTCTCGATCTCGTCCAGCCACAGGACGGCCGGCGCTACCGCCTCGGCTACTTTAAGCGCGGTCCGTGTCTGGGCTTCGGACTGCCCGACCAGGCCGCCGAACAGTGCGCCCACGTCCAGGCGCAGCAAGGGCCGGACGCCGCCGGCGACGGCCTTGGCCGTCAACGACTTGCCGCAGCCGGGCAGGCCGACGATCAGCACGCCGCGCTGGGGCTCCAGGCCGTACTCCTGCGCGCCCTCGCCGAACGCCAACTCCGTCTCCCGGCACCACGCCTTTAGCAGGTCCAGCCCACCGATCTCGCCATAGTCGGCCTGGGCCGCCCAGTATTCCAGCGCCCCAGAGCGTCGGATGAGCTGGGCCTTGGCGTCGAGGACGGTCGGGATGACGCCGGCGTCCAGACGGCCGGTGGCGATGACGGCCTGGGCCAACACCGCCTCGGCCTCGTTCAAAGTGAGGCCCTGCAAGGCGCGGACGATCCGCGCCGTGTCGCCGTTGAGGTCTACGACATCCTGTGGCAGTTCGTCGGAGAACCGCTCCAGCAGGTCGGCCAGTTCATCTTGGCCGGGGAGCGGGTAGTCTACCAGCACCACATCCTTTTCCAGCTCCGCCGGCAAGCTGAAGGATGCGCTCAATAGGACGACGGTCTGGTGCCGCGTCGTCAACTCGGCCACCAGGTCGCGCAGCAGCCGGCAGACGACCGGATTCTCCAGGTAGCGATGGACGTCCTTGAGGACGAAAATCGCCCTTGAATCTTCCTGCTTATCGTCCGTGGGCCTGAACTCCGTCAGGATGTGTCGCAGAACGGCGACCGGGTCGGATAGTGATGCGTTTGGCTCTGTGTCGTCGATGGGGAAGACCTGGGCGACGCCGGTCGAGATGGCCCAGGCGTACAGGGTCTTTTCCTGCCGGGCGGAGATGCCGGCCAGTTCGCTGATGACGCGCTGCTCTTCGTGGCTCTGGACGGCGATGATCGGGTAGCGGGCCCGAATGAGATGTTCGATGTGTTGGGTTGTGTTCATTTGATCCTCGTTACCGGGTTATACTATTCGATAAACGAAAAAGCGTCGTTTTTGCCGTTCATCTGCCCTGAGCGCAGGTGCAGGTCCTGTTACCGCCCACCGCCGGGCGGGTGAAAGCGTCGGCTAGGCGACTAGTGTATAATACGTTCCTCTCTTGGCTCCGTTCCTGGCCAACACCCCACGCCTCACCAGGGCGACCAGGTCGAGACGTAAAGTCTCGTCTGATCTGTCGGGACAAAGCTCCCGATAGGTGCGTATGTTGATCCTGCCATGCTCCTGCGCGTAGGCCAATGCTCTGGCTTGCCGCTCACGGGGCAAGGCCGGGCGCCGGGGCGTGACGTGGGCATTCAGTATCTCTGCCAGCGCCCGCTCGCCTTGTTGTCCCAGGACGGCCGCCCGCTCTTTTTCGCTCAAACCCAGGGCGTCGCATACGTTGGATAAGAGAAGCGCCATCGGCGCCTCAAGATTCGTCCACGGCTTCGGTTCCATGTCGCGCTCCAACTCCTCTCGGAAACACCGCAAGAGGCTGGCGGTACTGTGGTGGTTGCTGTTGCCGTTTGGCTTGACAGATATAGCGCCGGGCCAGACCTTTTCGTTCACTTGTTTTATTATCGGATTTTGCCCGCTCATCGTTTTCTCCTTTCGTGTTAGAATCGGGGTGGGCACCCCGCTGCCTGCAAGCATGATGGGGCGTCCCCTTGATGATGCCCCGGCCTCGCCGGGGCATCTCTTTTGAGTCTGCCGTAAGCTGATTCCCCTCCCCGTCTCCTTTCCCGGCCAATGTCCGGTTCTGTGGTGTCCTATATGTTTAACGAAAACAAGGCGTCGTTTTCGCCAAATTCCCGTCAATCTCGAGTTACAACTCCAGCGCCCGCGCCCGCGTCGGCCTGGCCGCGCGCTGCGCGACATCCGCAGCCGCCTGGTGAGTCAATGTCTTGATCTTGTTGAGTTGGCCGAGCACTGCCTGGGTGTCGTAGCGGGTAGTCTTTTTACCTTGCTCAACCGCCGGGCGCTGCGCCAGGCGGCCTTTGAGTTCGCCGAGGGCGCTTTCCAGCGCCTCGTCGCCGTGGGCGTTGAGAAGCTGAAAGGTCTCGACCAGGTTGTGCGCACGCTCTGCCACCTTGCCACGCAGATGCCCGTTGCGCTCGATGGATGCTGCGATCTCGGCGATGTCCAGGTGGATCTGCGACCGCAGTTGTTGAAAGACCTCGGCGAACGGAGACACCATGTTGGCCAGTTGTTGCCGAGCGTGCTCCATCTCGGCCTCGTGCATGGCTTGCAGCCGTCTGTGCTCGGCTTGCAGCCGCATCTCCGTCTGCCGCTCTTGTTCCTCGATCTCAAGGGTGAGTTGGTGCTGCTCTGCTTGCGCTCTCTCTTGGACGGTGCGGGCTTGGGCCCAGACCGTGGCCTGTCTTGCCTGCTCCTCTTCCTGCACCGTCCTGATTTGTTCCTGGCGCAGGTTCTCGGCCTCCAGGTCGGCGCCGGAGAGCACCAACGCCGTGCGGTAATCTGCGTACAAGCCTACGGCCAGGGCCTCTCTACCCGGAATCCTGGCCACAGCACGCTCTTGGATGTGAGCTGTGAAGGTCGCCGGCGCCTGGTCCGAAAATTCCCGTCCGCCGATGACGATGACGGGCTCCGAGTCAGCTTTTCTGTTTTTGGCCACGTGGCGGGCCAGCAGCGCGTCCCACGCCTCGCGGGCGATCTCCGCCGCCGTCGCCCACTCGTCCAACACGATCTCGTCGTAATGGTCCAGCAGGTCGGCCAGGACCTCGGCCCACTCTTGTTGGAGCTTGTCCCATTCTTCGCGCCAGGCCCCGTAGGCCGTGAACGGAACCCAGCGATAAGGCCGGAAGCCTTTGAGAATGAAGGAGCGTTTGTCCAGACTCGCCCGGAGGCGTGTCTCCAGGCTCCGAAATCGCTTGATATGTTCCGGGAACAGGTCCTTGTTGCCGCGCCGCAGTCGCGCCCGGCGCACGTCGCCGGGCGGGATGCCCAGCTCCGCCCAGCTTGCCCTGGCCGAGAGCATGGATAGGCCATGAATGTCGACGTCGACCAGGACGCCCATCCGCCGCATGCGCTGGATGTCTAGTTGGATCGTCGAGACGGTCTGCGGGTCGCCCAGGCCGATGCGCCGGGCCAGCTCGGCCTTGCGCTCCTCGATGCCTGAGTCCAAGGGCTCGGCAAAGGTAGTGTCGATGTCATCGGTCGCTAAATCTAAAGCTATTCCAGTGCTCATCTCGATTCCCTCTCGGTCTGCCCGCAACGACGTGCGTCGCCGGCGGGTCCCAATTCCAGAAATTTCTCTACAACCGATTCTGCTCCCAGTATGTCGCCGGAACTCGTGAGGATGAGTTCCGGCGTGTCCCAGTCCAACGTCACTACTGCCCCGCTCTGCAAGGTCGTCGGCAGGTCGATGACCCGCTGGTTGGCCGAGCCTCGATACTGCAATTGAGCGTGGTCCAGGTCAGCGACGTAGGGGCCATCTACCAGCACGTCGGCCAGGCCCAGGGCCTCGCGGGTGGCCGGGTTTTCTCTCAGGTGCTCAAAGGTATGGCCGCTGTAGACGACGACGTGACGCCCCGCAGCCCGCAGCAGTCGTAGCAGCCGCGCCAGGGCCTCGGCCTGGTCGAACGGCTCCCCGCCGCTGACTGTCAGCGGCAGGCCGGTGGCGATCAAGCGGGAGGCCAGGTCTGATACGGGGACGGCCTGGCCGCCGTCGGCCGGCCAGAGGTGCCGGTTCTGGCAGCCCCGGCAGCGGATGGAGCAGCCTTGCAGAAAAAGGGCTGCGCGCCGGCCTGGGCCGTCTACGTGTGTTTGTTGGATGATTTGGGCTACCTGGAGCATTTTATCGTCCTGCTTTTCTGTGGGCTTTGTTTGTTAAACGTATAGAGGAGGCGATTTTCGCCAACTAATTTCTGAGTTGGGATAAACTAGGAGATGGGTGCCAAGGTATCTTTGCATCCTACAGGAATGATAAATAAAATTATCGCGCCTGTAGATACAGAAAACCTCTTCCCGCAACGCAATCTGCCCTGGCTATGAACGCAAACGACGCCTATCCCGCTGGGCAGCGTCACAACGGGCGTTACAACGTTTGTGCAAGGCAAGAAGGCGTGCTATACTTGGCAAAATAAAACCCCTCGGGGGAGCGAGGGGTTTGCCCGGACCAGGTGGTTGCGTCACCCTGCCGGGGGTGATATGTTAGCATAAAGCCGCCGCCTGGGCAAGTAGGCGGCGTTTTGCTACCAAGCATCCGCCCTGCGATTAAAGCTACTAGTCCGTTGACACACCGACCGCGACGCCGGTCCAAGAGATGACAGGTGAGACTTGTAGCGTCCGACTCTTGCCGAACTATGGGAGCGATACATTGGCGGCGCCCTACACCGACAAACAACTGCTACAAGCCCTATGCGACCTGGCTGCCGAACTCAGCCGACCGCCCACTGCCCGCGAACTGGCTGCCCGCCGCGACCTGCCCACGTCCCCCACCTACCTCAGCCGCTTTGGAAGCTGGAACGCCGCGCTGGAGGCGGCGGGGTTGAAACCTAATCGGCGGTCAAACTACACCGATGAGCGCCTGATTGAGATTCTGCGCGACCTGGCCGACGAGCTGGGCCGACTGCCTACCTGCCGCGAGATGCGCGCCCGCCGCGACTTGCCCGACCCCACCACCTACATCCGGCGCTTTGGGAACTGGCGCAACGCCCTCGCTCGCCTGGGGACGGAGACTCGCACGGACAGCGCCCACCACACCGACGCCGATCTGCTCGACGCCCTGCGCGGCCTGGCCGACGAGCTGGGGCGACCGCCCGCCGTCCAGGAGTTGCTGGCCCGTCCCGATCTGCCTACCCCCGGCGCCTACGTCCATCGCTTTGGAGACTGGAGCAATGCGCTGGAGGCCGCCGGGCTGGATGCGAGCTACCGCCGCCCCCCGGCCTATACCGACGCCGACCTGCTCGATGCCCTGCGCGGCCTGGCCGCCGAACTCGACCGGACGCCCACCGGCCGCGAGTTGCTGGCCCGGCGCGATTTGCCGTCGCCGAGCATTTGTCAAATCCGGTTTGGGAGTTGGAATAAGGCGCTCGAGGCGGCCGGGCTGGAGCCGAAGCGGCGGCGCCGTTCGCCAGGTCTGGACGAGGGAGAGACGAGATAGCCAAATACAGCCCCAGGAGGACTGATGATTTGGGAGATCAAGTACAGATACGCTCTCAATGATGAGGGGATCATTGTAGATGTTGAAGATTTGACCGAATCTGAGCGACAAGATTACGAGTGTGTATCTTGCGGCCAGATTTTACGACCTGTCTTGGGTAAAAAGAGAAGAAAGCACTTCAGACATCAAGTAGCAGTTGATTGCTCCGAAGAAACTTACTTGCACCAGACAGGTAAGCACCTCTTCTTTCGGCAATACCAGCAATGTCTTGAAACGACGACGTCTTTTTCTGTAGAGTTTTTCCAACCGAGAACGTGCGATTTCTGTACAGACTCCGGCCCCTGTCAACTATCACCCCAAATGAAGCAGTATGATTTAACCCGTTCCTTTCAAGAGATAACGCTTGAAAAGCTAGATGGCAGCTTTGTTCCTGATTTGTTGCTGGCTAGTAAATCGGGCCAAAAGCTGTACGTTGAAATAGCCGTAACACATCTTTCAACGCAGTCCAAACGTGAATCTGGATACAGGATTATTGAAATCTCAATTGACAGCGAGGATGATTTCACGTTAATTGAGAGCAAGCTTTTATCTGAAAAGGATGAAAGAGTGGAGTTTATCAACTTTCAAGTGTCTGAGTTAGAGGTGGATTTTTCCAACGACTGTAGCAAAGAAGTGTGTGTGTTCATTCTTTGGCCGAGCGGCAAGGGTATTTTGGAGAGATTCAAAGCGGTGGATTTTGAACGCGACAGACGGAGATCTCGATGGTATCATACGCTTGTCTTCGATGCAGATTCTGATACCTTCGTGGCAGAACTGGAGAAAGCACACTTGAACGGGCGCATGGTCAAAAATTGTTTTCTCTGTCGGTATCATGCAAAAGCGAGCCAGCGTCAAAGGGCGCGCGGTGATGATCTGCCTATTTTTTGCAAATTTTTGAAAGAGTCCCATGACTCAAACCACGCAGCGGATTGTCGTTATTACCGGATTGACAGGAACGTGTTTAGATTCAGAAAGACGGGCTGATAAGATTTTGAAATCGTCCTTGTTCAAACCTCACCGCGTAGCGCCGTACCACAACCAATACTCGCGCTCAAACAAAGCGTCCTCGTCCCTGTCGTCTTCCCCGCTGCCCAGAGCCTCCCTGAGATGCGCCATCGCCGTGTCGTACTCTACGCCCAGTCCCATCTCGGCCAGCTTGTGCAACTCGTGCCTGATCGTGATGGGGGTCGGCTGGCCCGTCATACGGTAGTATTCCGCCATCGACGGCGGCTTAACCTTGTAAAGAGACGCAGATCTACGCCTGTTCACTGAGACGACAGCCCCCTCCTCCCGGAAAACTCCCGAGCGCGTGTCGTTGTGCTGCTCCATCGCCGCCGCGAGGTTCTCGATTTGGCTTGCCAGTTTGTCCCACGTCAGGGCAAACTCCCCGCCGTCCACGGGGGACACAAGCTCTGCCATCTCCAGGCCCCAGCGACGTGCGTGGGCCTCTACGGTCTGGCGGGGGAGCATTCGCTTGCCGAGCAGCATAGTGTGCAGCCGTAGGGCCAGAGCCTCGTCGTAGTCGACGCAGTGGACGTTGTCTGCGCCGTACAACTCAAACACCAGCGTGGCCCGCTGGGTCCGGCACAGGCTCTCGATGGCGTCATAGTCGGCGACGCGGTCTACCAGATCGGTCCATTGCTTGTAGCGCGAACGGGCGACGACGCCGGCGGGACCGGGCATATCTGCGGCCCAACGCGGCACAGACATGTTGGCCAGCACCGGCACACCGCGCGTGCGGCAGATGGTCTCGACGTATTCGGCTCGCAGGAAGATGGGATTGAAGATGACGGCAGTGCCGTCCATCTTTCGACTCGCTGTGACACTGATCGCCCCGTCCAGGTGAACGTGGACCTGGTCGTAATACGGGATCTCGGACATCCCGTACAGTCGCAGGCTGCACGGCTCGCCGTCTACCGAGCGCAGTTGCAGCATGCCGGCTTGCACCGTGGCGCCATGCACTTTATGAATTGTCCCTTCGATGCGCCGACCCTGGCGGGTCTTGGCGCTGAACTCGGTCCAGTCCCCTGTACTATCCATCGCATCGTTCCTCCGCACTAACCGGCGTTCTATGTCGCCGGACTTTTATTATACCCGCCTTTGGGCAATCGTGGAGCGGCACGCTCACCGCAATGCGGCGAAAATCATGCACAGTTTCCGATCAAGCGGGTGATCTTGCGCTACCGGCCGGCGGCCCCGGCCCCTGCACAACGACGCCTGCCGATGACGTCCTGGGTTGCGTAGGCGAGGATCGCCTCTGCGATTTCCCCGTCGGTCACCGGGATGCCGTCGGGCTTGGCCCTGCGCGCCTCGCCGATCCGGCAAGTGAGGATTGCCAGGTCCATTATGGCAACCTCTGCGGTGTTTGCCTGGTCACCGGAAAACAAATCGAAAAGTTCTCTGCCGGTCATTCGGTTCTCCTTGAATAGTTTTACATCTACCGGTCACTAAACGGTAGCTTTGACTTTGCCCACATCTGCCGGATGGGGGGCAGGATGCTCCGCTGCCGGTTAGGGAGCAAATTATCCAAGCGGACGAGCACCTTGTTCCCTAACAGCACGCCTCATTCTAATAGTTAAACGTATAAAGGGAGCGATTTTCGCCACTCAATTTGCCATCGTCACCTCTGCGACCGCTCTGCATCGGTGTGAGCTATAGTTTCTTTGTGGTCTGTTCTGTGCATGGTGTTCCTCACCATTTTGGGTTTCGTTAATAGTTGAACGCATAGATGCAGCGATTTTGACCATTCCATTACGAAAATTCCCAAAGCTTGGTGAAAAACGACCTTTTATTTCGTTAAACTTGTAGAGCAAAAAAACGAAAGAGGTCAACCACGACGAAGAAAGCGGGACGAATTGAAGGAGAGACAATATGACGCAAATAACTATCGTACCATTGCACCGGGTTGGGGATAACCCATATCAAACCCGCCAAACCTACAGCGCCATCCCAGACCTGGCGCTCAAAATCAAAAGGCTCAAGGCCGAGCTGGCCGATACCCTGGGCCTCATCCATCCCCCGAGGGCGAGATTGGTGGAACTCGCTGCCGATGGCCACGCCGTCGAGCGCGTCTTGCCCCCGGTCTATCCGCCGCAAGGTGTAGAGAGTTGGGCCGTGCAACTCGTCGAAGGCCATCGTCGAAAGCGCGCCTTTGAGTTGTTGGCGCGCGGCGACGAGGACGCCGGCCTGGACGCCGACCCCGACTATGACGCCATCCCGCTCATGTTGGGCGAGTTCGACGATCAGACGATGGACGACATCGCCTGGGACGAGAACGCCGCGCGGCGGAACCTGAGTTCGGTCGAGGAGGCCCGCGCCCTGCAGCGCACGATGGAGACCTTTGGCCTGACCCAGGCCGATCTGGCCGAGCGCCGCAAGCTGGCGCGCAGCACCATCACCAACAAGCTGCGCCTGCTGCGGCTACCCATCAAGATGCAGCAGACAATTCACAAAGGCCGGCTTTCCGAGCGGCACGGCATAGCCTACTTGCCCATGATGGAAATAGCGCCGGCAGATCTTGAGGAAGCAAGAAGTTACGTCAACAACAACAGAGACTTTGGCGACTGGTCGGCCCCGACTCCCCAGGCGCTGCTTATTCGGCTGGTGGAGGATGCGAACCTCACCGCCGACCAGGTGCGCAAGGCCGTCGAGCGCACCAAGCAGGCCATCGCGCGGGCCAAACGGCAGACCGCCGAGGTATCAGAGCGGAACGCCCGGGATGCCCAGGAGCGCCATGAGCCCTCGGCGCCGGCGCCGTCGAGAGGAGCCGGCCGCTCAAGGATGCTGCCTCCATCTGCTCCCACCAGAGTGGGAAGAACGGCAACGGCGCAACCGTCCGCGCCCATAGCGTTGGACATGCCGCCCAAGGTCGAACTCAAGCCCAACTTGCCCGAGGTCGTCATCACAATCCGTGTGACGCAAGAGCAGGGCGACGAGGGCTCGCCCAGGCCGAAGAACTTTACGCTCTCAATCGGAGCGGTTGGGGTGTTCCCGAGCCTCAAAAGGGGAGAGTTTCCCGAATTACTCGAAACCGTTCAAGTTGCGGTCGATCAGTTCTTCAATCCGCCGCAGCCTGAACAAGAGATACTATTGGACATGGAGATTGACCAATGAGCAACGAGCAAGCGCAGAAACGAGTATTCAAGTACGCCGGGCAGACGTTCGAGGACCCCGGCCCGGATTACTCTATCGAGGAAATCAAGCAACACCTGGTCGGCACGTACCCGGAGGTCGCCCAGGCCACCGTCGAGGAAAAGACGCTGGACGACGGCACGCTTGAGGTGACGTTCGTCAAGCGCGCGGGGACCAAGGGGGCACGGTGACCGACCTCACGCCGGCGGAATTGGCCGCCCGCCTGGTCCAGGCGCCGCCGGCCGACGTGCCGGTGGTGCGCCTGTTTCTGGAGATCAAGGCGACCGGCGGCCTCGACGTCTCTCAACTTCTGGAACGCCGTGAGGAGATCGAGGCCGCCGCGCGGCAGTTGGCGGAGCAGACCAAGGCCGCGCGGGCGGTAGGGGAACGATGCGAGAAATTACGTCCCAGGCCGACTCGGTGCGTGCCGGCCGGTATCTGATGGCCGGTCCGCCCCGCTATAGCATAGTGAGGAGCCGCCTGGATGAGCTGCTGGCGGGCCTCGGCATCTACCACCTGTGGCGGGACGTGTTCGGAGAGGACGTAAGCGGGAACGACAATCTTTGGAGTTTGCGCAGGCGGTTCGTCGACCGCGTGCAGAGCGAGTTTTTTCCGTTGGACAATTGGACGATGAACCAGCTTTTACTGAGCGATGAACATGCACTCGAAAATCCCATCCCGTTGCGCGGCTGGCGCGTGCCCTGGGAGGCCGCTCATACCGAGGAACTGTCGGCGTATCAGCAAGTGGTCGCCTCGTGCATCACCGCCGCGCGTCTGGGCCTGGGGGACGAGTTTGACTGGATGGACATGGGTTGCCGGGAGATCAATCCCGACGACCCGGAGTGGTCGCCCTGGTCGATTCTCGACGCCAGACCGGCGACGCCCAACGTGCCCGACGTGCCCTGGATGTACGAGGATACTCCTCGCGGCTATATCGAGGGGGCGCTGCGCCGACTTGCCGCTTTTCCCTACCCGGTGAGCGGGCTGGCCGATCTGATCCGCGTCAGCTTGGATCTTAATGACGCCAACCCGTTCCTGGATCTGCCCAGCGGGCTCTGGGCGGCGGAATATGACACTTGCGGCTGGGGCTGGGACGCGGCCAGCGTTCGGACTTTGGCCATCCACTACGACGAGGCCCGCCCGACCATCGGGCGCATCGAAGCCTTTCGCCGCTGGTTCTACTATGCGTTCGAGCACGAGCGTGACGCCCACGGCGCCGTGCTGCGAATGCTGGAGGTGACATGGTGAACCCGCCCAGCTACGTCAACATCGTTGAGCGCCTGGTATACGTGGAGCGACTGGCCAACCTGCTCCACATCGCCCAGGAGTTGACGGGGGAGACGCCGGCCATTGACGCCGGCGACGTGGACGCGATGGTCGCATTTTTGGCGAACGTCATAGAATTGCTCGGCCGGCGGTTCCCGATCTGCGAGCCGTTCATCGTCTACGAGATGGCGACGCCGGCGGGCATCACCGAAATAGAACTGCGCGACCTGGTCTACTTTCAG
>Ga0233415_10000675_pt1 | contig 15713 bp, 17 predicted proteins | sample Na_anoxic_12_MG_FD_188631 | JGI IMG/M metagenome (GOLD analysis project Ga0233415, IMG submission 188631) | Seawater microbial communities from Saanich Inlet, British Columbia, Canada - Na_anoxic_12_MG | ecosystem: Environmental > Aquatic > Marine > Inlet | place: Canada: British Columbia... | reverse complement strand
CATCTTCACAACTTAACACACAAATAAATAAAATAAACACAGTTCCTGGTAACTTTCAACGCCAGCCAGGTAGTTTAAGCGTAAACTGTGTTCATATGGGTAACATGCACATCACGCCTGGAATGGACGTAACAATGCATGTCAATCATATAGTGCAAACCCTTACGGGCCGCTGTGCATCTATTCTTCAGATGCAACAGCTTCTACCCAGTAGAGATTACGTAGTGGATCACCAGTCTCAATATTACGCACAGGTGCGTCAGTATTGATGGTGAAACCCTTAATCTCTGTTCCAGGCTTAGTGACCTTAAGCTTCTTCACCATTGGGTGATTAGAAGTTATGGTCTTCTTTGTTGCAGGGTCAACAAAGTTAAGCTGACCTGATACAATAGTATCTTGGTCACGGACTGACACGTCAAAGCCAAGAAACTTGGTGTCTGACTGTGTTAGCGGTTTAGATGTTACATAAATGGTCACGTTCTTAGTGTTCTCATTGATTCTCATCTTGCGGAAATAAACTGAATTGTTTGACATTTGTTAAAAATTTAAGTTATACATTATGGGTGGGGTACACCACCGTCAAATAATTGGAGGGGAGCCGTAGCCTATGACATCTTGAAAATGCCATACACAAAACTTTTGCAGGTCCGGGGGGCAGAGGACTGAATAATATATATAGTTTATAGACTCAGAAATTAAAAATTAAAAAATTATTTTTTTTGTTTCACTCTTTTTTTAGTGAATTGCCTATAGGTTAATTGTCATCTCTCTGGTAATTCTGTTTTAGTATAATAATTTAATTTTGTATATTGATTATATAAACTACACACATGGATGATAACTATGATGACTTTGATGATGATGATCTCTTTGCAGGGATGTCTGAGATAGAAAAAATAGAAGAAGAGGATGCACTAATGGAGCAGGCATTTAATAATTCTTTTAGAATAATCACAGAAGAAATAAGTTTCTCAGACTTAATTGAGGAAAGAGCAAATGATAATAAAACGTTTTCCTATACTGCTGTAGCACATAATACGGATGACGGACCTTCAAACACTGATTTAGAAAACATAATTATATACTTTCAAGAAAGGGAAGAGTATGAGAAGTGTGCAGTGATTCATAAAATCCTTACAGCATGATTAAGAGAATAGCCGTAGTATTGTGTATTCTAATTACCAGTATTGCATTTAGTCAAGAGTGTAGCCCGTTTCACAAACCTCATCACTACAAGTTAGATAAGAATAAGTCAGCAGCTATTGGTTATGTAGCTTGTCTTCATGCAAGAGGTGTTGTAGCAGAAGTTGGATATGACAAGATGTTTCTTGGAATATTAGCAATGGGCAAAGGTCATCATGGTGCAACTTATACATTCTTACAATATGAGGTACCTTTTGGTAGATCTAGACTGTATGGTGGCCCAGCTTACAGGTTGAATCATAACCCAACTTTAATTATGGGTAGAGTAGGCACAGATCTTAAAATATATAAGAGGTTGTGGGCAACCGCAGGCGTTCTTCAAATAAATCGTAATCTAAACTATTTACACGTAGGATTAAAAATCCAATTATAAATAAGTGCGTTAAACTTCTTTTATTTAAACTTTTTGGTTATATTTGTTGGAATAACATTTAAAACCAAATAAAATGTCAAAAGAAAATCAAGAAGAAGTTCAACTGTCAAAGGAGGAACTACAAGCACGTAGATTAGAGATTACTAATTTCTACAAAGAAAACATTAAGCATCTTAAAGTTCAGAAAGAGTATGAAGAACTATTAAGGGATGTTGAGAAGGCAAGAGCAGAACGTGTACAAGCACAAATGTTTTTAGCTCAAGCATATGGTGCAGATGAAAGCAATAGCACAGATGAAGAAGATGCAGAAGCAGACTTCAAAGCTGCTATGGAACAAGAAGACTCTCGTAGAAAACTAAAACGCACATAATGGAAATGGTAAGTCTTGGCTCAAAAGGAGAAGCCGTAAAGAAACTACAACGTCTATTAGGTATAAAAGCAGACGGAGACTTTGGCCCTACTACAAAAAAATACTTAGTAAGGTTTCAATTAGGTGCAGGCTTGCATCCAGACGGTGTAGCTGGGAATGATACCTGGACACTACTACTAAGTAGAGGTGCAGAGAAAGAAGCAATTGATGAGGATACAGACATCAGAGGGCAACACTTTACAACAAACTATAATCAAATTATACACAGATACTTTTTACCAAAAGGTGAATATGTAAAAGGTAATATATCTAATGATTATATTTTTATACATCACACAGCTGGTTGGAATAATCCATATAAAACAATTGATCATTGGGGTAGAGATACCCGTGGCCGAGTAGCAACTGAATTTGTATTAGGTGGTCAAAAGATTACAAATGGTGATGATGAGTATGATGGTGTTATGGTACAAGCATTTCCAGAAGGGTGTCAAGGTTGGCACTTAGGTAAAACTGGATCAGGTTTTATGAACCGTCATTCTGTTGGAATAGAGCTTAACAATTTTGGCTACTTAAAAAATGGTAAAGCATATCAAGGTAGCCGGGCACTTGAATCTCAAATATGTACTTTAGAAGAACCTTTTAGAGGATTTAGCACTTGGCACAACTATACAGATAAACAAATCATTGAGTTAGAAAAATGGTTAAGATATGTAGCTGAAAGAGATAACATTGATTTAAAGGAAGGTCTTGTACAGTGGATTAAAAAAGTTGGACCTTATAAAGCATTTGAATTTCAAGAAGATGCTTACTATGGTAAAATAAAAGGATTACTAACGCATACTAATGTAAGGAAGGATAAGTTTGATGCATATCCTCATCCAAGTTTAATTGATATGCTTTTAAGTTTATAATATGGCAATAGTAAATAAAGTAGATCAAAAGGCAAAAGTAAATATAGATACTACAATAAAGTATCAAATAGTTACATACTGTTTTTTCAATAATATTCAGATAAGTAATTCTGATTTAAACTGTTTAGCAGAATTAGCTAAAAGTGAAAAAGTGGAGCTTACTTTATTTTGCAATGACGTGACTGAGTTGGGTATTTTTAAAAGTGCCCAATCAGCACGTAATGCAATAACAAAGGCAAGCAAAAAGAATCTTGTAACTAAAGACGGAAAAAATAGAAAAAAGATCTTTTTAAATAAAGACATGAATGTACAAATAACCGGTCCTGTTTTATTGGATTATAAAATTTTAGGTATTGAGACCCAAGAGTCATAAAGAATTTAAGAAAGGGATAGCAGAAGAAGTGGGTGTCCATCCAGAAGTGGTGGAAGACTTTATAACTTTTTACTATGCAAAACTTAGAAAAAATTTATCTAATATAACATACCCAAGCATTACAGTATTTGGGTTAGGTACTTTTCATTTAAGAAAAAAGATACTTAATAAGACAATAAAGAAGAACAAAAGTATCTTAGGTAATTTAGTTAAAAACACATATAAAGGTTATGAAAAACATATAGGTGTTGTAGAAAAATTAGATATGCTACAAAATGCTAAAGAGTTAATAGAAGGACTGGAAAAAGAAAAAAGAGAGTTTAAGCAAAACAAAAATGAAAATAAAAAACCTAATAAGAGCACTTAAAAGTTTTGATAAAATAACTGAGGGTGTTTTAAATACTATTTTTACAAAGGAAGAAGTAGAAAAAGTAGCAAAGGAAAGATTTAATATTTGCAAAAATTGTAAAGAACTTGATAATCAAGGAGTTAACTGTTTTGCTCCTGGTACACAACCTTGTTGTTCTGACTGTGGTTGTAGTTTAAAATTTAAAACAAGGTCTTTATCTTCAAGCTGTCCTCAAGATAAGTGGGTAGCATTAATTACAGAAGATCAAGAGGAACTTTTAACTGATACAACAGATGACGATTAATTACACATACAAAGAAGAAACAATAACCGTAGAAACTAACACAGAAGGTTTGTGGTGGTACACTACAACAACACTATAATTATGGCTATTATATTTAAAGAAGAAGGGCACGTTTATGAAAGCTCTGACCAAGACAAAATAAGTTGGACAAGTGTTACATCATTTATAGGAAAATTTAAACCTAAGTTTGATGCTAAAGGACAAGCAAAAAAATCTGCTAAAAATAAAAGATCCAAGTGGTATGGTATGACTGAAAAAGAGATACTACTTGCTTGGAGCAATGAAACAGATAGAGCTATAGGCTTAGGTAACTGGTATCATAATCAACGTGAATCAGATATGTTAGATCTTAAAACAATAGGAAGACATGGTGTGGAAGTTCCCATCATTAAACCTATTATTGATGATAAAGGAATTAAAATTGCACCAGTCCAAAAAATAGAAGAAGGTGTATACCCTGAACATTTAGTATATTTAAAATCAGTTGGTCTTTGTGGTCAAGCTGATTTAGTTGAGGTTGTAAATGGCTATATAAACATAACAGATTACAAAACAAACAAGGAAATAAAAGAGAAAGGTTTTACTAATTGGGAGGGTATTACATCTAAACTTTATAATCCTGTTAATCATTTAGATGATTGTAATTTGAATCATTATAACCTACAACTCAGTATTTATGCGTATATTATTAAAAAGCACAACCCTAAACTAAAGATAGGTGATCTAGTGGTACAGCATGTTAAATTTAAACAAGTTGGTACAGATAAAAATGGTTATCCAATAAATGAAAAAGTCAATGGAGAACCTGTAATACAAGAAGTTAAAATGTATAAATTACCATACTTAAAAGATGAAGTAAGGAATCTTATGATGTGGTTTAAAGACAATAAGAAATAATGGCAAAGATAGAATTAACAAGATTAATACAAAGTTCAAGCAAAGGTCTGATAACATACAATGAAGTATTAGTTACTATAGAAACTAGCTTTATTATAGCATACATGAAAAAAAATGAAGCTAATCTAATGTTTAATGATAATATTACTACTTTATATTTAGCAGGTGGTCCTTTACAATACTCAGCTGTATCAAATTCTGCTTCACCTACTTCTGTAGGTTTTTCAGAAATGGATATTAAAGGAACTTATACAGATATTAAAGCATTAATAGAAGAATCTAATACTGAACAACCATGATAGTAAGATTGTTTGATGTCCAAAATGGAAAAGTAATTCCAACAGAACACTGTTATACTTTAAATTTTTTAAAGGATTTAATGGAGCAGTATCCTGATAGCTATATGAGTATATATCAATATTTATTTTATATGACTTGTCCAAATCCAGATTTAAATCCTTTCTTTAATTTACCAGAACATGAGAAAGAAGATATAATAATTGAAGAGATAGGTTTGGAAGAGTCACCAGAAGATTCTAAAATTAGATACTCAATTGATATGTGTAAAAAAATGTATGAAACACCTACCTATAGAGCGTATGTAGGTATAAAAGCTATGCTTGATAGATTGGCTAGATATATGGAAGTGACACCAATTGAACATGGAAGAGATGGTAATATGAATTCTATGATTAATGCTGCTGCCAAGTTTGAGCAAATTAGACAATCTTACAAAGGAGCATTTAGTGATATGAAACAAGAACAAGAAAGTTCCGTTAGAGGTGGTGCTGGATTAGCATATGACCAATTATAAAATGAGTAGTAAACAAGAATGGGTATTCTGTTATTGGGATGAACCCTTAATATTAAAACCAAAAAATAATAAAGATGAAAAAAACAAAGATTATACCAGTTGGAAAAAAAGTTCTAATAAGACCAAAGGAGGCAGTTAGAACTGTACCAGGTACTAATATAATAATTCCTGATTCTGCTTTAGAAAAAGAATACAAAGGTTATGTTGTTGGCGTTGGTGCTGAAGTGCTAGAAATTATTGAGGGAGACTTAGTGCAATATGCAGAATATTCTGTTCCTCAAGAAGTAGAACATAATGGATCAAAACATTTATTAATTAATGCAGGGGATGTGTTTGCTATAATTAAAGATATAGAGTAATGTTTATAGAAGTCCCAACATTTGAAGATGGTAACTGGACAGTAACTAAATTTGAAACTAGAGATTCATTTAGTGAATTTATAGAATCTATATTTAAAGAACCTGGTCTGTATAATTTTACTAAATCAGCTTTACTGTTTAACAAAGAAGCCAGAAACTTTAACACAGATGGTTTTTATTGTTCAGCTCCTTTCAGATCAAAAGACTTTACAACATATTGGAATGATCAAAAAGATAAATGCCGTGTAGGGGCCATCTATAAAGAAGGTCCTTACACTTGGTATTTAACAAGAGATTATTATATGTGGTTAAACTTCTTGCCTATATATGACAAAGAAGAAAAAAAATATGGTTTTGCTAAAGTAAGAGATGCTCAGTACCATATGGCATTATATGAGCTATTAGCAGAACTTAACTATCAACACTCAGCAATATTAAAAAAACGTCAGATTGCTTCTTCCTATTTTCACATGGGAAAATTAATTAATACGTACTGGTTTGAAGAGGGTAGTACTTGTAAGATTGGAGCATCATTAAAAGATTATATAAATGATAAAGGTTCCTGGAAGTTTTTAGATGAGTATAAAACATTTTTAAATGAGCACACTGCATGGTATAGACCCAGTAATCCTGAAAAGGTTTTATTATGGCAACAGCAGATAGAAGTTAAAGTAGGTAATAGAAAAACATCTAGAGGTTTAAAATCTAAAATACAAGGTGCATCATTTGAAAAAAATGCAACAACTGGTGTAGGTGGACCAACAAGTTACTTTTTTCATGAAGAAGCAGGTATAGCACCAAAGATGATGCAGACGTATGAGTACCTGCGTCCTGCAATGTCTTCTGGTATGGTTACAACAGGTATGTTTATAGCAGCAGGTTCTGTTGGTGATTTAGATCAATGTGAGCCATTGAAGGAAATGATACTTAATCCAAAGGCAAATGATATATACGCTGTAGAAACAAATTTAATGGACGCTGATGGTACAATTAATATGGCAGGTCTATTTATTCCAGAACAGTGGTCTATGCCCCCTTATATTGATGCATATGGCAACTCTAAAATAGAAGAAGCACTTAGTGCAATAACATTAGAAAGAAAAAAATGGAAGTCTGATTTAAATCCAGAACAATATCAATTACGTATATCTCAAAAACCAACTAATATAGCAGAAGCATTTGCTTATAGAAAAGAATCTATATTTCCTCAAGGTATCATTTCAAAGCAAATGAAGAAGATTGAAGATAAAGAATATGCGTATGAACATATAGAGTTAGAAAGAACACAAGATGGAATAGAAGCTAAAAGATCTAATAGGCTACCTATATCAGAATTTCCTGCTAATAAAAAAGCTCAAGATAAAACGGGTTGTTTAGTTGTTTGGGAGAGACCTATTGCAAACCCTCAGTTTGGGACGTACTATGCTTCTATTGACCCCGTATCAGAAGGTAAAACAACAACATCTGATTCCTTGTGTAGTATCTTTGTTTATAAAAATGCAATGGAGGTATCTAGAGAAACTCAGGCTGGCTTAGAACATTTTATAGAAAAAGATAAAATTGTAGCTGCTTGGTGTGGTAGATATGATGATATAAATAAAACACATGGTCAGTTAGAATTAATCATTGAATGGTTTAATGCATGGACTCTTGTTGAGAATAACATATCTCTTTTTATTCAGCACATGATTGCTAAGAAAAAACAAAAATACCTTGTACCAAAACAACAAATTCTTTTTCTTAAAGATCTTGGTTCTAACAGAACTGTATATCAAGAATACGGATGGAAAAATACAGGTACTTTATTTAAGAGTCACTTAATATCTTATGCTATAGAATTTTTAAGGGAGGAAATAGATGAAGAGACTGATCAAGATGGAAACACCATTTCAACAACATTAGGCATTGATAGAATACCAGATCCTATGCTATTAAAAGAAATGCTTGCTTACTACCCTGGTTTAAACGTGGATAGGTTGGTTGCTTTTGGAGCGTTAGTTGCTTTTGTAAGAATTCAACAATCAAACCGTGGTTATTTGAAAAGAAGAGAAAGTGAATCAGACAATTCTTTGGTAAATTCAAAAAATTTGTATAAATTAAAGTATAGTCCGTTTAAAAATTTAGCAAGAGGAAAAACTAGTATTGGCGGGAATAAGATCAAAAGATCTGCCTATAAAAATTTTAGATAAATATGAAAGTATATAACGCAATGCAATTGAAGAATGGTGCTAAAGCTGAATCAGGCTCTGGTGCTTCTTCTAGTTTGACACAACCTATACAATTCTTGCCGGCTAAAAAGAAAGATGATGATTGGGCGGCTTGGAATTTAGATTGGTTAGAAGTGCAAGGTATGCAGTTTCTAAAACAGAATGCTAGAAAATTATTAAAAAACTATAAGCTTGCTAAAGGAATTATAGATAAAACAGATTATATAGTTGAAGATGATAATGAATATAAAGATTTACTAGATACACTTACTCAAGAAGATGAGTCAGCACTGGAATTAAAATTTTATCCAATTATTCCAAACGTTATAAACGTACTATCTGGAGAATTTTCTAAAAGATTAAGCAGAGTGCAATTCAGAGCTGTTGATGATCTTTCCTATAATGAAATGCTTGAGCAGAAAAGAGCTATGATTGAAGAAAATCTTTTAAGAGATGCTTCAAACAAAATGATGATGAACATGATTCAAATGGGAATGGATCCTCAATCAGAAGAAGCTCAGGAAAAAATGAATCCTGAAGCATTAAAATCATTACCAGAGATACAAGACTTTTTTACAAAGGATTACAGATCATTAGTAGAAGAATGGGCCACTCATCAATTGAATGTTGATAGTGAAAGATTTAATATGCAAGAACTGGAAGAAAGAGCTTTCAGAGATATGCTTATTACAGATAGAGAGTTCTGGCATTTTAGAATGATGGAAGATGACTATGATGTAGAATTATGGAATCCTGTATTAACATTTTATCAGAAGTCACCAGATGCAAGATATATATCTCAATCTAATTATGCAGGTAAAGTTGATTTAATGACTATTGCAGATGTGATAGATAAGTATGGTTACTTAATGGATGAAAAGCAACTAACATCTTTACAAAAAATATATCCTGCTAAATCAGCTAAATATCAAGTATCAGGTTATCAAAATGATGGTACTTATTATGATGCTACTAAATCTCATGAGTGGAATACAAATGCACCTAGCTTAGGTTACAGACAGTTTATGAGTAATTGGGCTAATAACTCTACAAGTGGTGGTGACATAGTAGGTTCTATTTTAAATGAAGGAGATGATTTACCTAACTGGGGTGAAGGATCTTTAATGAGAGTTACAACAACATATTGGAAGACACAACGTAAAGTTGGTCACTTAACAAAAATAACAGAAGATGGTCAAGTGATGCAAGAGATCATTGACGAAACATTTAAAGTTACTGAAAAACCAATATATGATTCTACTATATTTAAAAACAAAAGCAAAAATACTTTAGTACAAGGAGAGCATATAGATTGGATTTGGATTAATGAAGTTTGGGGTGGTGTCAAAGTTGGTGCTAATTTCCCAGGTTTTTGGAAAGCTGATTCATCAAAAGATATGAATCCTATTTATTTAGGTATTAACAGAAAGAAACCTGGTAGAATACCATTTCAGTTTAAAGGTGATAGTTCATTATATGGATGTAAACTACCTGTAGAAGGAAGAGTATTCTCTGACAGAAATACCAGATCTACTTCTTTGGTTGATTTAATGAAAGCTTATCAAGTAGGTTACAATATGGTTAATAATCAAATAGCAGATATACTAGTAGATGAACTAGGTACTGTTATTATGTTTGACCAAAATGCTTTACCACGTCATTCTATGGGTGAAGACTGGGGTAAAGGAAATTATGCAAAAGCCTATGTAGCAATGAAAGATTTTCAAATGCTACCTTTAGATACTTCAATTACTAATACAGAAAACGCTACAAACTTTAATCATTACCAAACTCTTAACATGGAGCAGACTGGTAGATTAATGTCACGTATTCAATTGGCTAATTATTTTAAACAACAAGCATTTGATGCAATAGGTATTAATCCACAAAGGCTGGGTGCTCCTATAGCTCAACAAACTGCAACGGGTGTTACACAAGCAATGAATCAGTCATATGCTCAAACTGAAGTTTACTTTACACAGCATTCAGATCACCTGATGCCTAGAGTACATCAAATGAGGACAGATCTTGCTCAACACTACTACAGTACTAACCCAAGCGTTAGACTCTCTTATATAAGCTCTGAGGCAGAAAAAGTAAACTTTCAAATAAATGGTACTGATCTTTTATTGAGAGACTTTAATGTTTTTGCAACAACTAAAACAAATCATAGATCCATACTAGATCAATTAAAACAACTTGCAATACAAAATAACACAAGTGGTGCTAGCATTTATGACTTAGGTAATATTATTAAAGCTGAGTCTATTGCTGAAGTATCTGATATTTTGAAGGAAGCTGAAATCAAAACTCAATCACAAAGAGAACAAGAGATGCAGCAACAGAGACAAATGCAAGAGCAACAATTAAAAGCTAAAGCAGAAGAAGCTCAAGCAAAAATACAAATGGAGATAAGTGAAAATGACAAAGAACGTCAAAATAAACTCCAAGTTGCTGAAATTAGATCTGCTGGGTATGGTGCACAAAGTGATATAAATCAAAATCAAGTATCTGACTTTCAGGATAGCATGAAAGATATTAGAAGGAATAATGAGAAACGTGAAGAAATGAACTTTAAAAGAGAACAAGCTTCAGTTAAAAACTCATTTACTACAGATAAATTAAACATTGATAGAGAAAAACTTTCTACCCAAAGAGAAATTGCAGATAAGCAGTTACAAATTGCAAGAGAGAACAAAAACAAATATGATGTTAAGTCCAATAAGAAGGATGACAAACCAAAAAAATAAGCTTGATTAAGGAGAAAAAATATAGATAGCTATATACTGCACAAAATGATTTATGTTGTATGCATTTCTTAAGTTTATTTACAAAAATGTTTGTATATTGTATATGTAAGAATTAACAATTACAAAAACCAACAATAAAATGGCAACAGATACTAAAACAGTAGAGAGTAAAGTTACTCAAGAAAACATTGATTTAGATAGTCTTTTTGACGGAGCTGCTGGAGCAGATAGTGTAACAGTACCAGAAGAAAGCAAACCTAGATCAGTATTTAGTAAACCAACTAAAGAAGCAGATTTTTCTTTTACTGATACAGAAGAAGAAAAAGAAGTTGAAACAGAAGCAGTAGCTGAAGTGGATACAGAAGAAAAAAAAGCAGATGATGCTAAACCTACAGAAAATGCAGATGATATATTTGATGCATTAGAAGAAGATGAAGCAGATGAAGCAGAAGATAAGAAAGAGAAAAGAGGAAGAAAGAAAATTTCTGGTATAGGTGATGTATTTGACAAACTTATAAAAGAAGACAAAATTGTTCCTTTTGATGATGACAAATCTTTTGATGATTATTCTGCTAAAGATTGGGAGGAATTAATAGAAGCTAACTTGGAAGAAAAGGCAAACCAAGTTAGAAGAGAAACTCCAAAACAGTTCTTTGAAAGTTTGCCGCAAGAACTCCAAATAGCAGCACGTTACGTGGCTGATGGTGGTACTGATTTAAGAGGGTTATTTTCAACTCTAGCACAAGCTGAAGAAAAAAAGAGCTTGGATGTTAAAAAAGAAAGTGATCAAGAAGTAATAATCAGAGATTACCTACAAGCTACAGGATATGGTGATGCTGAAGAGATTGCAGAAGAAATTGAAATCTGGAAAGATTTAGGTAAGCTTGAAAGTCAAGCTTCAAAGTTTAAACCTAAATTGGATAAGATGCAAGAAAAAGTTTTAGCTAAAAAACTTGAAGAGCAGCAAATGCGCAAGGCACAGCAAGAACAAGCTTCAAAGCAATATATGGAGAACGTATATAATACTCTTAAAGAAGGTAGCTTAGGAGAATTAAAAGTTGATAGAAAGACACAGTCTATGTTATACAACGGATTAGTTCAACCAAATTATCCTTCAGTAAGTGGAAGAAATACGAACTTGTTAGGTCATTTGCTTGAAAAGTATCAGTTTGTTGAACCAAACTATACATTGATTTCTGAAGCTCTATGGTTACTCTCAGATCCAAATGGTTATAAGACCAGAATAATGGAGAAGGGTGCACAGAAGAGTGTAGAAAGCACAGTAAGAAAGCTAAAGACTGAACAAAGCAATAGTGGAGGATCATCTCTTGGAGTACAAGAGCGTGAGACAGAAGGTAGAAAAAAGTCTACCAAGAAAAAGTTACCTAGAAGTAACAACATATTTAAAAGATTTTAGTAAGAAGAATAAATAACAATTAATAATTAACTTAAATAACAATTAACAATTATGGCAACTCCTGTATTAAACAATGGAATTTTCCTAAGAGATACTGCTTACAAAGCGAGCTCTCATGTTGATTCTTATCACCTTACCCAAATGCTTGGATCTTCTGAGCCTATGGATATGGGACCAGTTGATCTTTGGGCAATGACCCAAAAGGTAGAAATGCCTTTGTATCAAATGGCTTCTTTTGGTGGAAAGAACACAATCATGGTAGACAACGCACGTGGGGAGTATAAATGGCAAACTCCAATCGCTCAAGATTTACCTTTTGTTGTAGCTGACATTGAGCCAGCAAATGACGCAAAAGGTGTGGATGGTACTACATTCAAGATTAAAGTTTCAAAAAGAAGCTTTGGTCATGGTGATATCATTACTTATGACAAGTACAACGGTTTAGAATTGTACATTACTGCAGATGATATTATCCCTGCAGGTGATGGATACATCTATACTGTACAACTTGTAAACAACAACAGTGCAGCATCATTGGATAACGCATACTTATCTCCTGGAACTAAATTCTTTAGAAAAGGTTCTGCAAGAGGTGAATATGGTGAAAGATTCTCTGATATTGAAACTGGTTCTGGATTCCGTGAGTTCTACAACTTTGTTGGTGGAGCTGAGGCACACGTACACTATTCTATTTCTAGCCGTGCTGATCTTATGATCAAAGGTGGTTTGAATGCTGATGGTACTGTACCTGTAACAGAGATCTGGAGAAACTTTGACCAAGATCCAAACAATCCTTCTGTATCATCAATTGATGAGTTGGTAGCTGGAATGGGAAAAGCAGGTGCTAGAGAAGCATTTGAAGATGGACGTTTATCTAGAACTTTCGTTACAAACATGGAAGCTGCTCACTTGAGCAAGATTGCAAATGATATTGAAACTTACCTAATGTGGGGTAAAGGTGGAAAAGTAAAACAAGATGGACCAGATGATATTAGATTATCTGTAGGTCTTTGGTCTCAGTTAGATAACTCTTTCAAGAGAGTATATAACAAGTCTGCTTTCTCACTTGATATGTTCAAATCTGAGCTTTATAACTTCTATCAAGGTAAAGTTGAGTTCAAAGGACCAGACCCAAGTAGACAACTTGTTGTACAAACAGGTATTGGTGGAATGCAATTAATCAACAAAGCTATTGCTGATGAAGTATATGGTTCTGGATTAGTTCAAAACGCTAGTGATATTGGTGCAGTAAAAGGTTCAGGAATGGATTTAGATTTCGGTTTTGCTTACACAAGCTTTACTATTCCTTTCCTTGCTAACGTTAAGTTTGTACTTAACCCTGCATTTGATAATCTTCACACAAATGATGTAGAGAATCCATTAATTGATGGACGCCCTTTAAGCTCTTATAGCTTCATCATCTTTGATGTGACGGAAAATGGAAATGATAACATTCACTTATTGAAGTTATCTTGGGATAATCAACTTAAGTGGTTCTACCAAAATGGTACTATGGACTACATGGGAAGAACTCAAGGTTTTGCTTCTACAGGTAACTTTAATGGTTATAGAGTTTATATGACTCAAACCATGCCAGCTATCTGGGTGAAGGATCCAACCAAAGTATTAAAAATTGTAATGAGAAATCCTGTAACAGGCGGATCATTCTAGTAAATACTTAATAACTAAAAAGGAGGTGGGTCAAACTTCCTCCTTTTTTTATTTTTAATGTGAGTTAAGTGTTATTCTCCTCAAATAACTTTAGTCAGGTAAATCCTGGCTTTAGAAATATTAATAATAATTGTAGATAAATATCTACTTTTGAGTTGAAAACAAACATTATTAATTTTTAAAAACCAAAGAAATGAGTGATTACACTATTGTAGAAAAATACCAGCTTGGCAAAAATAATGCTATTGCTGTAAGACCTTACTTTAACGCAAGCAGACAAAACATGGGGCTTGAACAATATGGTATGGCACTTCATGAAGGAGTATGGCATGAAGAATCTTTAGCATGTCTAGAACTAAATGGAGTTAAAAGATATGTTACTGGACTAAATGAATTTGCACCAGATGTAAAGATGTTACCTCCAGGAGATAAAGAAGTTAAAGTAAAAGAGATAAGAAAAGTAGTTGCTCAATTAGAAGCTGAATTAGCATCTAATGTTATTGATCTTGAAGATAAAGATTTTTGGAATAAAGTAACATTATTAAAACCAGACAATGATAAGTTCTGGTCAAGGATAAGTTTAAGATGTGGTAATGATCCAGTATTCTTAGATCCTGTAAAAGATCCATATGATCTTATAAAGATCTATGCTATAAATGCAGGTGGGTTTTCAATGGTTGGTAAATCATTGAAAGAAGCTAAGAAAGCTGTAAATCCACCAAAGTTTTATTTAGACCAACTAGAAGAAACCATTAGTGAAAGAACAGAGTATACTAAGCTGAGAAACAAAGCTTTAGTTGCTTTACAAAATATGTATGATACTGATACAACTAAGTTGATGTATGTTGCAAAGTGTGTAGATTTAGAAAGTGTTCAATACACAAAGTCTACACCAAATGACATAATGTACGAAAATATGGATACGTATATTAATGGTGAAGGAACAGAAGGAAATAGAAAAAGAGCATCTAAGCAATTTTTAGAAGCATCTAATAGTTCTATGGAAGATCTTAAAATCAGAGCATTAGTAAAAGATGCTATGTATTACAGATTCTTAGTTCCTAAATCTTCAGGTTGGATTGAGTCAATGGATAGTTCAGAAAAACTAGGTAAGAGATCTAGTGAAGTAATTGAATATCTTAAAGACCCAATTAATGAAGATACATTGTTAAGTTTACTATCTAAAGTAGAACCTTATTGGAACTCATAACTTAACACATAATGAATAACTCAACTCTACAAATTAAAATAAAACAAAGGCTTAACAAGCTTTCTAGCAATGATTTTGATAACATTGAATGTTGGCAAATTGTAGAGGCATTTAACAAAGCTCAAGTTGAATGGGTAAGACGTCAACTTCACGGTAATAATATGTACCGTGAAGGTGATGAAATGTCCAAGAGAAGAATAGATGATCTCCAGATACTTCTTACAGAAGTAAATTTACCTGGTTTTTCTACAAATGATTATTTTGAATCAACAGCCATACCAGATAACTATATGGAATTTAAAAGGGTATCTGCTTTTGCTACAAGTGATTGTTGTCCTGATCCTAGATCAATGACGGTTTATTTAGCTGAAGAGGCCAACGTAGATTTGATTTTAAGAGATCCTTTGAAAAGACCAGATTATGAATGGGGAGAAACATTCTGTACATGGATAGGTAATGATATAAGAGTATATAGAAGAGATTTTACTATTACAGATGTTGA
>Ga0233415_10000673_pt1 | contig 15739 bp, 18 predicted proteins | sample Na_anoxic_12_MG_FD_188631 | JGI IMG/M metagenome (GOLD analysis project Ga0233415, IMG submission 188631) | Seawater microbial communities from Saanich Inlet, British Columbia, Canada - Na_anoxic_12_MG | ecosystem: Environmental > Aquatic > Marine > Inlet | place: Canada: British Columbia... | reverse complement strand
CAGTTGTTTTGTTTCGCCCTCCCTCCGAATCTATTATTTCCGTTGAAAGTGATTTTTGAATCCCCTTTTTCCCGTTGTTCCTGTTTTGATAACCTTGTTTTGCTTCGGTGGCCGTCGGAGTCGGCCACATTTTCACCGCATCGTTTAAATTTTGGCTCCAACCTTGAGCTTTTTTTCTTTCCGCTCTCTTTCCGTCTGGGTTGTCGCCCGATCTGTAATCTCTCGCTTGCGGAGTCGGCCAAAATTTCTTTGTCGCTACTTGTTCCGCCAGACAACCAGGGATATCCTGTCGCCCTACACTCTTCCTGTATTCCGCTCTCTTCTTTCTCCGCCCCTCTGTCGGTTCTATCTGAACCGTACTTGGGGTAAGCCACAATCCAGACTCTTTTTCTGAGGTGTGGTGCGCCAACATCTGCCGCCGATATAATTTCCCATTCCGCATCGTACCCGATTTCGGCAAGTCTTCCGAGGACATATCCGAACCAGTCGGATCGAGACAAGAGAGCTGCCACATTTTCAAGGACAATGTATCGAGGTTTACATATCCTGGTGATTCTAATAATTTCGTCGTAAAGACCCGACCTAGTTGTATTTCCTTTTTCATCTTTTAAACCTTTCTGTTTTCCGGCGACGCTTATGTCCTGACAGGGAAACCCGCCACAAATTAAATCAACTTTTCCAAACTCATCACCATTTACCTTCCTAACATCTTCCATCAAAGGAACTTTAGGCCAGTGTTTTAATAATACTTTCTGAGCATAAGATTCTATTTCAACATGGCCTACACAAGTCATTCCGGCCCTTTCAAAACCAAGAGAGAAACCGCCGTTAAATGCCAGCGAAGCACTCTATAAATCTTAGTTTATGCTTCACTGGCAACCTCCTTTCTTTTTTTTCTTGCCCATAATTTTTGATACTCTCTGTTTTTAATTTTTCTTTCTTCACTCATATTTAACGTACTAGTAATTTTATGCTTTTTACTGCAATTTTTACATTTTGCCGACGGTGGCAAACCTTTTCTTTTATAAAAATTTTCAAGCATTAATAATTTATTACAAAGAGTACAAGGCTTATGTGTCCAGATGTTGTCTGTCATTTTCCAGCCGGCGTGAATCCGAAAATGATCTGATTGTGATACTAGTATTAAATTGTTTAAATCATAATTACCCTTGTTCCCGTCTATGTGGTGAAGTTGCTTTCCTTTCGGTTTATCTCCGTTTTCATTTTCCCACAAAAAAACATGGACTTTAACGTTTTTTCCATCCACCCAGACGCAAGGATAACCTTTATAGTCTAACCAAATTTTTCTTTTTCCTAAATATTTCATACATTTTATTATAGAATTATTCTAATGGATATAAAAGAGAATAATTCAATTATTTAAACATTTGAAGTATAAAATTGAGTCTTGCATTTCCTCGACGTAATACCGATCCATTCCGCACGAATCCCAAAGGTCGAAAATACAGTTGTTTAAATTGCCGGTACAATGATGTTGTCGGAGTTGTGAACAACCCGCGAGGATTGCCCACGCAACGAATACGGATAATCTAATCATTCCACTCGCCGCAAAAACTTGCAGGATGAACCGCCGGCCATATAGAGATCGCGCCCGCGTTTGCTTCTCTTGGGTTTGGCGCGTTCCGGTGACATCTTAAGCCGTTTTCCAGAGTTGAAAACTTGCAGCTATCGCAAATTTTCAGTTTATCCGGTTTTACTGTTTCCGGTGATTTTACTTTTACCGTTTTTTTTGTTGACTTTTTCATTTACTTATATTCTCCTTTTCCCCTAAAGCGATCCGCATCGCTGCAAGTCGCATAGTGTGATACATAACCTCGAACTGTTTCGCCCTTGGCTGTTGTTACTGTTACTAAGTCAGGATTACAAGGCATTATTTTATTATTTTTTGCGGTACGAATCCAAACGATCTGTTTTTTGCATGATCTACAATATGGCATTTTACAACCTTCCGTGTTTAAAATTATAGACCGTCAGAGCGGCAAGAAAGACGTCTAGGTCTAACCGGCTTCGATATATCTTTAAATTATATCTTCCGTTTGCCTTGAGTTGTAAAGCCATTCTTTTTGTGATTGGCTTTCCTTCAATGGTATTACCGAAAAGCTCTTTATATGCCGCGGTCTGGATGGCGGCCCATTTCGGAATATTACCGCTTTTAATGTCAATTAAAACGAGTTCGCCGTTCAAATAACCGATTAAATCCGGCGTTCCACAATACATATATAGCGGACTATAGGAAAGTTTTTCGACAATTACCGGCTTGAAATCCGAGTCTTTTAAAAATTCCATATATCCGTTAAAGAATGGCGCGACCTCACTATCAAGCGAGTTGAGATTTAATCCGGTTGTATGATACAACTCGACGGCCTTGTGTACATAAGTTCCACGCAAACAGGCACGCTCATTATACCATCGCTTGTCTATAATACCGGCAGCGTCCATAATTTCAGACACTCCCGGCATCTTTTGACCGTCTACCGAATAAATATGATCTTCCGATAGTAGGATTTTCATTTTTATTCTGCTCCGATTCCAACGTCCACGCCGTCGATAAATTCGTCTGGTGGCACTGCGTTTTCGTCGCCGGTTGCGGCGTTTTTATTTTCGGTTTCGGTTGGTGTCGTTGCCGGTTGTGGCTCTCTCATTGGTTCGGGAAACTCATTTTGTATCGTTGTCATTTGGTCTTTTATGGCCGTTCTGATTCCCTGCAAAACTGTCAAGTGTTCGGTATTAATCTGAGTTTTTTTTGATATACCGAGCTTGTCCAGTATCCGATCTTCTGAGAGTCCAAAGCCTGAAAAATAAAGTAGTGCATTTTTCACTCTGGCACTAAATTGATCTTGCGGGCCGACCGAAGCCTTTTTCGCCATGTCTAGAAAATGTTGTGTATATACATTTGGAGCAACCTTAAAAAATGCGTTCCTGATTGCGATTGAAGTCGCCGCCGCCGTTGTGGTTTGTATCATGTCGGGGCCGAAACGTTTACCGTTCTTTGTGGTGATCCTTCTCTTAACTTCTACCTGGACGGCGACATTACTTTCTAGGTCGTGACAAGCTCCCTGAATGATTACAAACTCCGCTCCCTCTTCGAGTACCTTCGCACCGATCCGAAGGTTCTTCCAATTGGTAAGCATAATTTCAGCCAGACGGATCGACGGGCCTTCGATAGCCTTCCCGCCTTTTTCTAGGTGATAACAACAAGACGCCGCTATGTCAGGAGTGATTGCGATCATTGTTTCGCATTTTTCTTTAAACTCTTCGAGGTCGCGCGGGTAGCTTTTCGCCGTTGCGATTTGTGTGTCAATTTCGGCCCGTTGTAGCTCTAAAGCCTGGGTTCCGGTTGTCATAATTTCAGTGTTCATTTTGTGCCTTTCGTTAAATGAGTTATTTAATATAATTATTTTGAATCAGTGAGGTGTATTTTAATTGCATTTTGTTGCGCGTTGTTTGAAGGTATGCGCGCCCCGCCTTTTTTATTATCGTACTATCGGAGTCTTTTCGACATAAATCCGGACGCCTTTTATATTGGCGGCTTCTTTCATAGCCCGAACATACTGGCCTATTTTCTTTTCGTCCGGAACCATAAACTCGCGCGGAATCAATTCGCGGTTGTCAATGGTAAACTTCCAATTCTCACGATAAGAAACATTCTCAACAATCGGCGCGGACTTGAGTGGGGCCGGCGCAACGTTGACGGGTTCATCGAGTACCCTTTCGGCTTCCTCGGTTTGGCCGGTTTCTTCCAAGACTTCGGCGTCTTTGATTTTCTGGTCTTCGGCTTCTTTCCTGAGTCGGTCGTTTTCGATTTCCTGGAGTCGACGCGCCTCGGCTTCTTTTGCTTGGTTGTATGTTGAACACTGGCGAGAAATCGACGCGTAAACGGCTTGTAAGGGCTTGAGAAACTCTCCGCGTTTCGTCGTTAGTGCCTTATGCGTTTCGTGAGCGGATTTCACCAAAGGATCAAAAACACCGTTTACTTGCTTTTGCCTTCCCTTGATTACTTTTAACGCCTCTTGCGCTGCGATATAGCCAGGGTCATCGGCTACTATTACATTACTGTGGTTCTCGATAGTCTCTTTAATTTGGGCTTCGAGCTGTTCCTGTGAAATTAATTCTGTTGTCATGTTTTGCCTTTCTGTTGAATGAATGTTAATTATTGTACTTTGTGAAATCTAAGTCCCTTTTTCATCTCGCCGGCCTGTTCAAAAAACTTTCTGCGAGTCGTCCGGCTTTCGTATTTTTTACAAAAGCAATTTTTATGCTCTCTTTTTTTTATTTTCCTTAATGTTTTTCTACTCATTTCTACCTTTCGTTAAGTGATTTAAGCTAATTAATTTGAATTAAATTCCGTTACTTTTTTCGATTTCGTCAAAAAGTAAATCGACTTGAGCAGATCCGATACTTTCCCAATCTCGGCGGATCTGTTCCAGGTGAGCGGTTAATAAAGCGACGTCCTTTTCCGCGTCGATCCGGCGTTGCTGTTCTCTCTTATATAGCGACCAGAAAACAGCCAGAAAACCGATAAAAACGACGTAAGAAAGCGCGGTCATTTGATACCCCTTTCTTTTATTTGTGAAATAATAACGCCGTTCTTTATAGCACTAGAAACAATATTTCCGACAAGTCGATACCGCGAAACATTAATTTCTTTTGCTAGGTTGTGTATATACATTGCGTCGGCTTTTGGTAACAAGGCTTGAAAAGTGTATTCACCTTTATAATTTGGCTCCGGTTCTTTGTCGGCGCTTTTTGTTCTCGGTGAAAAACCTTCCCAGGAATGAACAAGGCCGTGATGGTGATTGCATAACCATTTTACATCTAAAGGTTTTGAATAATCGTAATGATGAGCCTGAGTTGTTACGCTACCACACAAAGCGCAAGCCTGTCTAGTTAGTAGGCCGTTATTTAGTGCGTTGGTTACTTCTCTGTGAGCTTGTTTCATTAGGTCGTGATTTTTCATTGACTTGGCCATTACTTTTTTTTCTCCTGAAAATAATTCTGCAATACCCATTCAATAAATAGCGAAAAAGTTCTCTTGGTTGCTTTCGCTTCCAATCTCGCCATAGTTGAAATTTTTTTGTCTATTGACATATTAATGTTTTCTTTCATTTTTCCCTTTCTTGGTTGTGGGGCTTTCGCCCCGATTGATTACGCCAAACCTTTAATTAATTCTTTTTCCAAAAACATTTCCCCGCGTCCAAGTTCCGCGTGATTGTCTGGGTTTACTGTTTTAACTTGATAGCCTGTCATGTGGTGTAAATTTCTTGTACCTAAAATTAAAAATGTTCCCGCTTTGATTCCTTTTACAATATTTCCTGTTGTATATGTCATTTTCTCCGCCTTTGTTTCGTTGTTAATCATATATATATTATAGTTAAAAAACAAAGACAAGTCAAGTTATTTCTTTTATTATCTTAACTTTTCTTTATTTTCAATTTAAAACAGCCCAAAAACGGCGATTTTTCGCTTTCTTTCTGCTAAAAAAATATGATTATTTGTTGTCTGCTTGTTCTCTAAGCTCGAAAATAATTGAATTTAGATCCGCAATTGACTTTTTTTGCTTTACGTTTTCAGCTTCGAGAGCGTCGTTTTTCTCTGCCAAAGCCGAATAATTCCGCGCTATCATTGCAAAAATTTCCGTTGATTCGAGAGCTATTCGATCTATGTTTTTGGGAATTTCTCTCTCATTGGTCATCGGTTCCACCTTTCTTAAAAGTGAGATTAAATTTTAGTATTTCGCTATATAATTTAAGATCGTTTTCTGTGTCGAATCTTTGCCGGATCGACCTTTCCAAAATAACATTTTTACCGTGTAATAAATGCGTAATCTTGGCTTGTGGTATCATTTTGACGTTGTGTTCTGGCAAGTCGATAAAATATCTTAACATTGCGTCAACCGGTCGATCCGGCCACGGTTTTTGCCTCCACAAGTCTTTAGAAATGGCCCAAGCTCCGCCGACACTTCTTGCAAACCAATTTGTAGTTGCGGTTTCTCCGGCTTCCAAATCGAATAAATAGGATCGGGTATAGACCACTCTATCGAAACCGGCTTCGAGCCATGTCAGACATTCGGCGACGCTATCACCGCTCAAATAAATGTCGTCGTCCATTAAAAATAAATGGTCGTCTTTTTGGTAATTGGAGCGAAACCAGTTGAACGCGTCGGAATTGTGTCGCCAATTTTCCTGATAAAAATAAATAGCTTTCGAGGTTCCGGCGTGATTTTTGAAGCGCGGGCCGTTGGCTAAAACTACCGGATAAACGTTTTTACATTTTTGAGCCTGAGCGATGGAGAAATCTAAAAATTCCGGTCTATTGGTAATAATTAAGTAAATCAAATCAAGATATAACGCCTGTGGTAGAAATTAGCGACCACGTACTCGAATTTGCGGCCCATACAAATTGAGCGGTTTCAAATGAACTTATAGCTAATTTAGTGTTTCCTAGACCCAACTCTATTGTTGCGCTACCTGGAACAGTATCATCAATTTCAATGCCAGTGACACCGGCGCAAGCGATCAAAAGCAATTGATTCGTTAATCCTGCGGCCAAAATACCGACGGTGTTAGCTGTCGGGTTTGATGAATTAAGATCGGCCCGAATATAACTGTTTACTGTTGGATCTAAATTTGTAACTCCATCGACTACCGCAATAATACCTAGTGGAGTCATTGACATAATGTTCGCAAATGTTGCTGTTGAATTAAAAGTCGTTGCACCGGTAAAATTCGACGTTCCTGAATACGTTTTATTTCCTGTTATTGTCTGGTTTCCGGCTAATAGACACTGTTTCGTATCCTCCGACCAGTATTTCATTACGGAATTATCTAATCTTTTGTACCCCATTCTGTCAGTGTCGGACGCAAAACCTAGCATTCCGGCGCGAAGTGTGGACGATAGTGCCGCTTCCGTGGCTTGTACTCGAATGACATCAATGTTAGTATTCACAATTTAAACTCCTATCTCTGTAATAGAATTGGGCCATGATCCTGACTCTGTGTATGTGTCTGGCGCGGATCCGGTTTCGATTATCAAATCAATTCCTGGCGGGTTAGTTTCCAGATCCGCCGGTATTAAAATAGATTCAAGATCGATTGTGTCCGTTCTCGGATTGACTTTGATCTTTTCTATATATCCGGTGTAGAAATCGCCGTTTGTGTATTTTTGATCCTTGAATTTTATAACGTCCAAGAGGTCAATTTCGGCATTTAGTTTTGTTATGGGTATAGAGTAAACGGCCCTATATTTTTGGCGCGTACTCCACGAAATTAAGTTCGCCAGGAATTTATGAGCCGCCGAGTTATCGTCTCCGGTTCCGGTTCCATCGAAAGCCGATCCGTCAATAAACCACTTACATTCACCAAGCTCCGCCGGTAATTTGTTTATCGTTTTTGTCTTTAGCCACGAATTATAACATATTTCCCAATAGTCTTTTGCTGTTTGGTAGGAACTGATCCCGCCTACAAATTGAGTCCATTTTCTGAAAGCCGTTGAATGATGCGTCAAGGTTCCGGTTGTATAAACTCCGGTTGCAATTTCTCCGACGGTAGCAAGCTGAAAACGCACTTTGTTTGATACTATGCCCGTAATTGTAGCATAATAAAAATTATTATTTGAGCCGTCCTCGAAAGAAGCCTTGTTTCCGACAACAGCCCACGTTGGCGATGCGACCATAGTAGCCGCGCCTTTTGCCAGTCCGGTATCTATAATAATATTAGTTAGTTCTGCCGGCGCGGTGTAATCCGTATCGGTTCCGCTGGATTCGTATTCGGTCGGAAAAGTAGTTCCCTCGCTTCCGTCTGTTTTTGTTATATAAATTGATTGGTTAAACCTTTCTAACCCAGGACTCCAATCATAATCAATTTTGAAATCATTATATAACTCGTTTATTGGTGTTTTTTCAAACCGAGAGATTGATCCTTTTATTATGGTTCCGTTGTCGTCTGCGTGTGTCCATTGGTTCGATGTGTCGTCGAGAAAACTTTTTGTGTGGCGTTTGCCGTATCTATCAGGGAAGATCCCGACGAATGATTGAGCGGCCAATTCCTTTAAATAAACCGAAGATAGTTTTTTGTTTTGAACTTGACGGCCTACGCGCCAGGTGTCGCGGGTTCCGCTTCCTAGATTGTCATATTCTATGCTACTACTTGAAATCCCGTCGTAATCCTCCATTATATGCTTAATGGCGGTATATACGTTATTTGTTTCGACTCCGCCGGTTTCCTCGCCTTTGGTCTTTATAAACATTTTATCTTTTATAGTGTTTATTGTTTGGAGTCCGTAAAAGCCGATCTCTCGCAATCTGACAGAGACAAAATCGTTTACATTTCCAGGCGAAAATATTGTGAAGGTTATTCTAATTTTTCCGTGAGCTAAAGCCTCTTTGAAGTTCGATATATTCGGTAGTAAAAACAAATCTGACAAAAAAGTACCTTCGATCTCGTCTTCAAAACTGCTTGTTTCCCCGTTTGCGTTCCCCTGCTTGTAATAATCATCTGGAAGTCCATTTATAAAAACAGAACTATCAAAAGGATCGTCTGGGTATCTGTTAATGTCCGCACTATAGACGCTCTGGCCAAATTGGTCGTGAATTTCATAATTCCATTCAAAATATGGTGCGCCTGTTGGAACTCCAATTGTTCCGATCCAAATACTGAAAGGCATGAACAGCTCGGTCATATCCTCGAAAATAAAACCGTCTGGAAAGTCGATGTCATAGGTCATTGTCAAAAACTCAAAATCTACCGATGGATTGAAATTGATATAAGAGTCTCGATCTTTGTCGAGCAGTATCTCCGGTTCTGTTGTTTCAAAGGGATTAGTATATGCCGGTTTTGAGCTTGGCGGATAATGTTCCCACTGGGACGATACATATTTTATACTTTTCGGAAATATTGGAATCAAACGATTAAATTCACCTTCAATGTCAATATCGGGATTTACTAAAGACATATTCGGGGCTTCGTAAATATTGCTTTCTGTATTGTCGAACGAATCCAATAATTCAGGAATTGGATCGTATACTTCCCGATCATCATTCCAGCGGCGCAAATCGAGACTATTTAAAGAGTCTTGAACGAAAGCTGATAGAGTTTGATCACTTATCAAGTAAACCGCATTAAATCGGTAAATACTGAAAAACCAGGTAGCGTCTTTTAATATTGGTGATTGCCAAGAGTTGTAGTCGTTAAAATCGTCTACCGTTTCGGTTAGTTTTGAACCGAGAAAAATTTTAGTCGTCGAACTTGTTGTATCTTCACTTGTGCTGGCATCATTACCCGTTATTAAAACTCCCTGAGAATCACCGACAAAAACCGTAATATAAAAAACGCCATTATTAATAAAATCATCTTCACCGAACGAAGTCAAAGGCGTTTTAATAATCAAGTATGGTTTATTACTTTCAATTCCGTATTCTGTCGCCGCCGTAATGCTTATCGCTAACAAATCCGAAACATTAAAACCAATATTTACCGGTTCGCTTTTGCCTGAAATGTTGATTAATTCCGTTCTAAGCATATCACCGAAAACGATAGGGATTCTTTTCCCTACTGAATCGCCGTCCGCGTCGGGGTATTTTTGCAAAACGATTTCATTCGGCGGCATTGGCTTATGAATTTCCTCGAAATTGTCTTTGCATATAAACTCGAAAACCTTTTCGTTATACTTCGTTTTTGATACGATCCCGCCCCAAATTTGATAAAATACGTCGTCAATTACCGCATAAATTTTGATTTGCCGGTTTATTATTTCATAGTCATTAGTCAATAAATAATCATCAAAGCCCACCACGGCGGCCCCGTAATCGCTTGAATTATCTATCGCAAAATTAGCTCCCGACAAAGATCCATAATCGCCGGATCGGTTGACATTTATTATCCGGTCGATTGGCGAAAGCTGTTCGCGCCCGATAATTATCCCCTCTTTCCAGACGTTCCCTTCATTGTCACCTGTTGGGATAACTGTCGCGCCGTCGTACTCTGGCCGCTCTGTAACCCAACGAAAAACGCCTGAATAAAGACCCTGGTCGGTGTCAGTGTCGGTTGTCAAGTCTGAAATGTCAAGCTGTACGGCGTAATGGAGAGTTTCACCTACTACGGTTGAAACTCCGGCCCAATGCCCGCGAGTCAATCTCTCGGTAACGTCCGATTCTGTACCGCCGGAATGGCCTAAGCCCTCCGATACCGTGCTTTCATAATCTCCGGCTGCGAGTGCCATTAATTAATATCCCTACCGGTTGCACTGACGTCGTAATCGACCAGATCCGAGCTATCAGCTTGATCTCTATATTTGAAGTTTCCGCCACTACGGATCGCCTTTCCAAAAATACAAGCTTGCATTTTCTTAAAAAAGTTATACCAGGAAACCCCGTCGTTTGTGGTGTTGCCATTTACGGCGACAACATTTGCAGAAACTCCGAGGTCTTGTAAAGCTTCGAGAGATTCGTTCGTCCTGTCATAACCCGCCGCGCCCGCTGTTTTTCCTTTGATACTTGATATATTTCCGGTGTCAACAATCGATCCGCCTGCAGCTAGAAAAGCGTCCGCGCCTGTTATTGGCCCGAAATTTCCCCTTATCGCTATTGTACCGCCCACACTTGAGGCGTTTATCACAAGTTGGCCGTCACCTTCTAAGCTCATTTTATCTGTACCGGTTGCGCCCATTTCTTTTACCTCTACCCCGCCGGAATAATGCCTAACGTTTAGGTTAGTACTTCCGACCGCGCTTCCGAAGTCTATGCTTGGAGTTGCTGTCCCTGCTACGCCAGAAAAACATTGATCCATATAGTAAGTTCCGGCGGCCGAAATTGTTAAATCACCGGCCAAACCACAAAAAAACATATCCCCATCGGCAAGAGTACAAGTCCCGATCGTACAATCGTGAAAATCATAACCCGCGCCCGTTCCTATTCCTGTGATTGTCGCGCCACTAACATGAATCCCCGCGATGCTTTGACCGGCTAAAGCCAAAGTCCAATTGCTTCCGATCAGGGTGTAATTGTCGCTATTACCGGTTAAAGTAATTGCAGATCCGTTTATAATCCGAAATCTGATAATATTTAAAGCACTAGACAAGGTTAAAGCTGCGGCCCAAGTGCTGACAGGATTGTCGGCCGTCCCGTCGACATAAACCTCGGTATTTGTGTTTGAAGCTCCGGTATTAATCCAGATCGCGCCGTCCGCATAACCTACGGATTGAGAAACTACGGCGTAACTACATAAAATACGATCTGTTGCGAAAGCTGTTCCGTCGGCTGAAAGTATCCGAAATTGAACCATTCCGAGATTTGCTCCGGTTCCAACATGAGCTGAAGTCATTGTAAACGTAAGTACTTGAATTGTAGCTCCGGCCGTTCCGTCTATTGTCCCGATCTGCTCGTAATCTGCCGCGCCGTAATTATAAGCGTATACGTCGTAAGTGTCGTTATTACCTTGCGCGTACCCCTGCCAAAGAAATTCGACCGGGACACCATTTCCGCCAATAGAAAATTGGTAATAAAAATTTGTTGCGCCTCCGTCGTCTTCGACTATATGATATGTTCCGTCAAGCTCGTGTGTCGCTTCGTAGGTGTTTGTTTCTGGTTCTGCTCCCACCTTGACAAATGATCCCGCGATAGTGCTAATCGCCGCCGATCCTGACGATATATTCCCGACTATTGTTCTAATAGCTTGTAATGCGTCGGTCGATCTCTGGAAAGTTCCGCCATTCGCCACGGTTTCGGCCATTTGCGAAAGCATCTCAGTGATTGACGTTACTGTCGTTCCGTCTTCTAAGTCGTAAGGATTTCCAAGTGTTCTGTGATCTGTCAGAGTACAAACTCCGGTTTTTCCGTCGTCCAGGTGACATTCACCAGATAAAACAAAGTCGCCGTCGTCGCAAGTTGAGTCGATCTCAAAATATCCGCCGTCTATGTTTATATACCCTTTATCGCTCGCGTGTGACATATTCGTTATGTTTAACGCTCCCGTCCAATCGTTAGTCGTTAATAGAAATCCATTACTACCGGTAAAATCGAAAATTGATTGATTGTTAAATGTTCCACAATTTAAGAGCTGCGCGGAGCTTGACGCGGTCGCCGATACAACATTTGTCGCGAAAATGTCACAATCTCTGAAAATACCCGCGAAACCCGAAAGCCCATTTATTCGGCATTGATCGAAATAAGTATCGTCGCCGATTGACGTCGGAACACTTGCGCTTGTTATTCCCAACTCGCGGAAAATACAAGCTGTAACTGTTGCGCCTGAGTCGATAGAACACTCGACGGCGGCCTGTGATCCCTCGAAAATATAACCGACCGAATAATCTTCGGCGAGGGCTACATCTGACTGTAACATTATATGTCTGGTTCCGAGGTCGTCCGCTAGTGATTTCGCGGCGGCAATTGTGGAAACTGGATTGGTTTTTGTTCCATCATATCCGAAAACTGTTCCGGTGTTGCTTGCTCCTGAGTCATACCAGATTTTCCCGTCTGGATAGGCTTTTTCTGCGTCTAATATTGATTTTGTTGTTACTGTTGACGAGTCCGAAAGATAATCAATGTCAACTAAAACATAAGTTCCGGCGTTACAACTTGACGCAATCGTTAATTGTTTCGCTCCGTTCACTTCTAGTCTATGACTTGCGCCGGTCATGTCGGCGACATTCATTGCACCTTTAAAATTATTAACTACTAAGCGGCCTAAAGTTCCATTAAAACGAAATTCTGGTGGTAATACTGTGCTATCACTAAAACAATCATCTAACGTTAAAGAAGATGCAATATTTTTTAATTCTATAGCGTTAATTATATAACAATTTCTTGCGATTCCCGTTAAACCCGCGCCAGAAACAACTCCGGCAACACTAGAAAGCGAACAGTTATAAAACTTTGTTTCGGCGTCGCAAATAATATCGCCTTGTATCCACATATTATAAATTTTAGCGTTTGCCAGGGTAACACCGGTCGACGCGTCACCATCTAGAATTGAGTGTCTACTACCTGATTTTATGATATAATCAGTTAAATCTATAGCCTCATTAGTGAAAGATCCAATTAATTCGATCTTTTTTCCCGTTTGATCCGCAAGTGTTTTCGCTGCGGCCAGTGTTGAAACTGGATTGGTGATTGTTCCGTCAATACCTAAAGCGGTGTTTGTGTTTGAAGCCGTTGCCGATACTGTGACAAATCCGTCTTTATATCCCGTTAAATCTGGCGTTAAATCGAAAACTCTTTGTGCTATAACACTATTTCCATCGTCGTAAATGTTACAGATCACGCGGTCGTCACCGGTAGCGAAAGCGGCGTCGGGAAAGTCTACCCTTAAAATAAATTTGTTTCCGCCGGTTGCGTCGGCATCAAGATAGATAGCCCTGTTATCGGTGTGGGCCGTTGTGATAGTTGCCAAAGCTGTTAAAGCACTTGAAAGCGTTTCCGCAAAACTGGTTCCGTCGCCCTCTGTCCAACGGATATAACCGAGTTTCATATCGGCAATAGTTAATCCGGCCGTATCTAAAGCGAACAAGATTGAAACGTCCGTCCGTCCTGGTGCGATTATGTCCATTATTGAAAACCCCCTAAAAGATTACTTTTTAAATTTCCGCGCAAGTTATTGCTAGACGGTAAAGTCCCTATTTCCCATAAACTATCTGGATCACTTAAATTTTTCCACTCAGTATATCTCCATAAATTCTGTGGCCCACCCTCCAGTGTGGAGATCCTGACTCTTACTTCATCTAAGATACCATCAAAAGAATAAAGATCTGTTTCATCTTGTCCCATGACGAGATTATCACCACCATCAGTCATATCGGCAGTACTGGTATCTTGGGCTGTGGCAGCATTATAATCTTTCATCATGTATATGCCAGACGTACCAGACACCATATCAATAACACATTGAAATAAATGCCAATCCGTGTCAGTACTTGTGAGAGCAACAGAAATGACATCAGCACCTAAATAACTATTTATCCAGAAATGTATGGCGTTATTTAGATAATAAACACCCCAACCGCCCGAAGTCCAATCGGTGTTACCCTTGTGAACTAATACATCGTAGTCGGAAAGCGATCCAGCTTTTGCCCAAAAAGAGATAATTAAATTTTCCGAGGTCGAAGGAACTAAACCAGCAGCACTTGACTTTGTTACTTCTGAAGTTGAACCATTAAAATCTCTGGCTTGTCCTATATATCCTGCAATATCTGAAGTAGCTACATCTGTCCCATTATAACCGTATACTGATGATTCCGTTATAGTCACATTTTTAGTCATGTGATAGGTCACACTTATTCCAGTGGTATTTCCAAATACTTCTAAACTGTTACCATCGTTTGGATACCCAGGTTGTGTTTCAGAACCTCCTGTAGTCCACCAATAAATTGTATCACCGCCATCTTTATCCAGATCTGATTTGACATAAAATTCTGCTGTAGGTGTACCTGCTGTAATCTGTTTGATTTCAAGATTTAATAAGTCGCTGACACTGCTAGGATTATTTATTTTTGTTATCCTAATATCCCCACCAGTGGAGTGGCAGGTGTCAAAAACTTTTTGAGGTATTTGGTCCTCATTTAAGTAAAAATGAAATAAAGCAACATCACCAGCAAGCCCTATGCTTTTGCTGTTAGATACTCCAACCAATGTCCAGCCTACAGGAAATGCCATTATTTTATCTTCGGGTTATCGTTAAATTTATCATTGTATTGTGATGGTATAAATCGTATCCATGTTAGCATAGTATCAATATCAAAATCCCAAGTGGGGAAATCGTCTTTCATTTTTATTTCACCGATTCCGTCCTTAAACTTCAGTTTATAAGGTTTCTTGGCGGTACTATGTGAGATTTGAACGTCCATAGTTTCCGCAAAAGTGAGATCGATTTCACCGTCTTTTATTGCCGTAAATACCAGATCCTCACCTACTTTTGATAATTCCAATTCTGACATAATTAGTCCGGCCTATGAAATAATTTAAAATCTCTTTCAAGTATTCTTATTCTGTTTTTTAGGGAGTCGCCCACGGTCACTATAGAGTCAATTCTAATTTTATTCGGCATAGTATACGATTTAACTATCGGCCTTACAACCGGCTTAAAACTAGGTATAACGACCTTATTTAAAAACATCGTGCCGCCCGTTCCGAGTAAAGTTCCAATCGTTCCATAAATGATTAAAATAGATTTCCAGTTAGCGATCAAGTAAGAAAAAGCCTCGACAATAATCCGAGCTTGTTCTTTTGTGGTGTGTATTTTCTTTTTCAATGTTTATATGTTCCTGAGAATATCAATAATAATATCGTAAACAGTCCGGAAAATCTGCTCTTCTTGCTTTTCGGTTTTTCCGGGTATGTCAATCCTGGTATTAATAATCGTTATATATTCGTGTTTTCTATCTTCGAGCCTTTTTGAAACCATTTTTAACAATGATTTTTTGGCCCATTTTAATAGTAAGTTTTTCATAGTTATTTTTTCGTTAAAATTTGGTATAAAATAAGCGTACTAGGTATTAAAATTGTCCCAATCATCCAATAAGGCAAACTCTTTAAATTTTCAAATATCTTTTGAATGTCGTCTTCATTTCGTTTAATCTGGATCTTTTGCGCTCTCATGTCGCCCTTTAGTTCGTTTACTCGATTACCTAGTCCATTAAATTCCTTTCTTGTTACTTGATCCATCAAACGAAATCCCTCGCAATCTTCATTTTTAAAGTCCAATCAATAAAATTAGGTCGTCCCATATCC
>Ga0233415_10000671_pt1 | contig 15757 bp, 13 predicted proteins | sample Na_anoxic_12_MG_FD_188631 | JGI IMG/M metagenome (GOLD analysis project Ga0233415, IMG submission 188631) | Seawater microbial communities from Saanich Inlet, British Columbia, Canada - Na_anoxic_12_MG | ecosystem: Environmental > Aquatic > Marine > Inlet | place: Canada: British Columbia... | reverse complement strand
AGCCAAGAAAAGTTGTAAAAACAATTAGAGTTGGTGATATAAAAAGATAATTTTTTTATGAAACACTACATAAAACAAAAACGTAGAGAATCTCTTTTAAATGAAGAACCAAGTGATGTGGATAAAATAATCAATCTATTAAAATCTGGAGATGAATCAAATATTGAACTTGCATATGCTCTTGGAGAGGGGCAAAAGATTAATGTTGATGAATTGGTTAAATCAATATATGGTGAGTTTTTATTAAATGTTGTTGAGGGTGATACAATAAAAGATAAGTTAATAAACCTAACCAATTTGATGTATTTGTTTTTAGATAATAACGAACTAACCACATTGCCAGAAGGTATAAGCAAGTTAGCCAATTTGAAGTATTTGGATTTAGATTATAATAATCTAACCACATTGCCAGAATGGATAAACAATTTAACCAATTTGAAGGGGGTGTATTTAAATGATAACAACCTAACCACATTGCCAGAAGGTATAAGCAAGTTAGCCAATTTGAAGTATTTGGATTTACGTAATAACAACCTAAGTGGTTCAGAGAAGGAAAGGGTTAAAAGAATATTTGGGGATAAAGTTAATTTATAAAAAAATATATAAAAAGATAAACATGAAAAAAGGTAAAAAATTAATACTTGAGAATCTTCTTTATGAAGAAAACATTACAGAAAGACTTCACCCAAAATTGGAGGAGGATTTAAGGGAGAGTAGACATTCATTATCAGAATGTGGTATAATGCCAGAAGGTGATGAAATGACTAGTGAGATGAAATTAATTAGAGAAAGATTTAAAGAAGTGGTTTGGCGATGCCGTGCGGCATTTGATGTGGATGAAATAAATAATCGTGAAATGATGCAACAACAAATGCCATTGGTTAGAAATGCAATTCAAATGGAATCAAACCATAAAGAATTCCTACAAGAATTGGCCGTTAAGATGGTGTCTGAAGAATTTGATATACCAGAGGGGGCAATACAATTTGAGTCAGAATTAACCAATAATATAACTCTTGAAGGTACAATAAGTAATAAAGGACCACAAAGAATGGAAGAAGAGTTTGAATTTAATAATCATGATGAACTGGTTAATGCAAATTCTGAGGTTAAGAAAAGAAGAGTTTTAAATGCCATGACACAAGGGGCGGCAAAAAAGGTTAATCATATGTTTCATATGGTAAATGATGAGTTAGTTAACTTAAATCCAAGACTACCAAACATTTATAATAAAATGATGTCAGCCGCTGATTATATGTTTTTTATCATACCAAATATGGAAAAAATGGTTAGTGGTGGGAAGTCTGAATGTGATTTTAGTGGTGAAGCACCAAAGGTTAAAGCACAAGCTATGGTATTTCCAGTATTAGTTCATGAATTATGTAAGGGTGTTATGGAAGTATTGTCTTCACATGGCTTACCAAAAAAGAAGAAAATAGCTGTATATGTTATAAATAAAGCTGATTTCATTGAAGCAGAACCATGGGATATGCGTTTGGGGCCAGCAATATGGGGTAAATTTTGTAAGGCAATGCCAGATGAAGATTTTAACCTTAAGCATCATGTTTATGCTGATATGGCAAGCCTACCCCCAAAGGATTTTAACCCACTAATGAAAGAAATAATATCTGGAACAAAAAAGAGTAAGAAAGTAATTCAAAAAATGGTTAATGAAATAAAAGAACAGATTAAGGAAGACGAATTTAATGAAGCTATGGGGGACCAATACTTCAATGAAGAGGATTTATTAGGATAAGTATATGTTCAAGGACTATAAAAAAATATTTAAAAATAATAATGAATTATTAAATAAATCTGAAGTTCAAGAACTTATTGAGTATGTGTCAGAGTTAGAAGGTCTTATTATGGATAATAATATATCTAAGACATATTCAAAAGAAAAAATACTGTTTAATATACTAAAGGATATATATGAATCTTGTGAGGATTTAATAAGAAAAGAAGAAGAAAATATTAGATTTAAATTTAATGATAATATTGACTTTAAATCATCAATTAAATCACTAAAGAAATATATTGAGAAGTCGGATGAAGATTTTAATTTAAAATTACTATAAACCACCCAATTGGGTGGTTTTTTCATTTTAATGATTAGGTAACATATTTATATATATGCTAACTAATGAAGAAATATTAACAGAATACTTTAAGTCTCTTAAAGACCCCATATATGCAATTGAAACCTATCTTGAAACAAAGGATAACACACAAGGTGGTTTTGTACCATTTAATCTTTTTCCAAGACAAAAGGAGATAGTACGTGCATATGAAAGTCATAGATTCAATCTTGTGGCAAAACCAAGACAAGCTGGTATATCAACAACTACACAGGCATATATGGCCGTAAAGTGTGCATTTGCTGACTCAGATAACCCAGAAACGGTTTTACTTATTGCAAATAAATTAAAACTAGCACAAAAATTCCTTAGAGGTATAAAGGACTACTTATTGCAAATGCCAAGATGGGTATGGGGTGATGACTTTTATGGTACCCCAGAAAAAGAAAGGAAAGATATATTCTTATCAAACTCAAAAATAGAAGTTGAATTACCGAATGGTTGTCAAATAATAGCTGTGGCAACATCTGAAGATGCCTTAAGGGGTTATACTCCAACATACCTAATATTTGATGAAGCGGCATTTATTGATAACGGTGATGCGGTTTATTCTGCGGCAATGTCTTCTTGTGCTACTGGTGGTAAGGTTATGCTTATTTCAACACCAAATGGTATGGATTCCTTATATTATAAGACATATGAACAATCAAAGAGTGGTAAGAATAATTATAATATCATTGAAATGAGATGGTATGAAGACCCAAGGTATAATAAAGGGTTATGTTGGATTAAAAAGGATGATAAGGGGAATATATTGGAAGAAATAAACGAATTTGAGTTTATAAATGAAAAATATAAGGCTAGGATAAAGAATGGTTATAAGCCAACATCCCCATGGTATGAAAATATGTGCATGACATTAAATAATAACACAAAAAAGATTGCACAAGAGTTGGATGTTTCATTTCTTGGTTCTGGTGGTAATGTCATTGCTGATGAAGATATTGCGTTTCATGAACAAAATAATGTTGAGGAACCAGTTTGGGTTGATGGGAGAGAAAAAGAATATTGGATTTGGAAAAAACCAATAGAAGGTCATCAATATATTCTTAGTTCAGATGTTGCAAGGGGAGATGGTGAAGACTCTTCAACCATTGTAATAGTTGACTTCACAGCAATGGAACAAGTTATGGAGTATCAAGGAAAGATACCACCAGATTTATTGGCTGAAGTTATATATGAATATGGTAATTTATATAAGGCTTACACCATTGTTGATATCACTGGTGGTATGGGGGTTGCAACAGTTTTAAAGTTACTTGAACTGAAGTATAAATACCTACATTATGATGCACCAAGAGGTAAAATACTTAATAGCAAAAAAGCACAATTAACACCACATTCAAAAGATAGTAAGATACCAGGATTTAATGCCAATGGGGTTAGATTACCAATGATTGCCAATTTTGAACGAATGGTTAGGGAAAATGGTATTCTGATTAAATCAAGAAGATTGGTTTCTGAGATGAAAACATTTGTATATAGAAATGGTAGACCAGACCATATGAGAGGGTATCATGATGATTTAATTATGGCCATGTGTATGGCACTTTGGGTTCTTGAACATTCATTTAAGAAATTAGAAAAGATGGAAAAACAAAATAAAGCCATGTTAGCTAGTTGGACCATTGGTAGTCCCAATAAGACCCCAAAAGAAGAGGATAACACTGGTTTTGTAAGCAAAGCAAATAGAAATAAAAAAGCATTAAAGAAACCTAAGTTTAGTAGAAATGTTTCTAAGAATATGCAAGACCCAAATGGTGACTATTTATGGTTATTTAGTGGATTTAAATAATTATCACAATAATGGTTTAGTTATTTAATAAATTCATTATAATTATAAATATAAATTAAAATAAATATGGCGAAGAAAAGATTAACAATATTTCAAAGGCTTAATAATATATTCGGGCCAGATGGGGTTAATATACCAAAAAATAGTACTAATAGATACTCTATTGGTAAAGATGCTTTACTAAAAACACAAGATAAAGCAGAATATGATGTTGCCAAACTACAAGCGCAACAAAATAAATACTTAGGTGGAACATGGAGGAAAGTTGATAATGAACTTTTTCAAAAAGCCGTTCATTATGAAACCACAAGAATTGGTTCATATTCTGATTTTGAGAGTATGGAGTTCTACCCAGAAATATCTGCCGCTTTAGATATATTCATGGAAGAATCTACCACCGCAAACGAAAAGGGTAGAGTCCTTAATATTTACTCAGATTCTAAAAGAGTTAAAACAGTATTAGAAGACCTGTTTTTCAATAGATTAGATATTCATACATCCCTACCAATGTGGACTAGAAACGTATGTAAATATGGTGATAATTTTGTATTTCTAAATATCGATGATAAAGCTGGGATTATTGGTTGTAGGCAAATGCCAAACTTTGAGATTGAACGTAGAGAGGGGGATTTATACAGTAGACTCACCAACACTAATAGCGCATCTAGTGAGGAAGACCCAAAGGTTAAGTTTATTTGGAGAGGTAGAGATATGGAATTTAATTCGTGGCAAATAGCACATTTTAGACTATTAGGAGATGATAGAAGACTCCCATATGGTACGAGTGTTTTAGAGAAAGCTAGAAGGATTTGGAAACAATTAATTCTATCTGAAGATGCTATGTTGATTTATAGGGTAACAAGGGCACCAGAAAGAAGAGTATATAAAATATATGTTGGTAATATTGATGATGAAGACGTACCAGCATATGTTGATGAAATTGCAAATAGATTTAAAAGACTGCCAATCATTGACCCACAAACTGGTCAAATTGATTTACAATATAACCAATTGGCCAATGACCAGGATTTCTTTATACCTGTTAGAAGTGAAGATGCACCAAACCCTATTGACACATTACCAGGGGCATCTAATTTGGATTCAATCGCAGATATAGAGTACCTCCAGCGAAAATTATTTACCGCATTAAGGGTACCAAAAGCCTTTCTTGGTTTTGAAGACCCACAAGGTGAGGGGAAGAATTTAGCACTACAGGATGTTAGGTTTGCCAGGACTATTAATAGAATACAGCAAGCATTAATAATGGAATTAAATAAAATAGCAATATTGCATTTATTCTTGCTTGGTTTAGAAGATGAGTTAGATAATTTCACACTAACACTTAACAATCCATCGACACAAGCTGAAATGCTTAAATTAGAACATTTACAATCTAAGGTAAATCTATATAAAGATTCAGTATCTGATGCTGGGAATGGTTTTGGTGTTATGTCCATGACAAAAGCCAAAAGAGAAATACTTGGGTGGTCAGATGATGAGATTAAACAAGACCTATTAGAACAGAGACTAGAAAAAGCCGCCTCTTCTGAAATGGAAAATACTTCAGAAGTTATAAAATACACTGGAACATTTGATGAGGTAGATAGAGTTTATGGTGATATCAATATAGCCAAAAATATGGGTGGTGAAGGTGCTGAAGGCGGTGGTGAAGGTGGTGGAGGCGGTGGAGGCGGCTTCGGTGGTGGTGGTGATATGGGTGGTCTTGATTTTGGTGATGAAGGTGGTGATGAAGGTGGTGATGACTTAGGTGGTGAAGACTTGGGTGGTGATGACCTTGGTGGTGAAGACTTGGGTGGTGAAGACCTTGGTGGTGATGATTTAGGTGGTGATGATTTAGGTGGTGGTGAAGAACCAACTGAAGAGTCAATAAAAAAAGATGAAAACTTATTATTGGAAGGTATTAATGACCATAAAAAGCCACGTAAAAAGGAAAGTGACTTTGATAAATTATTGGAATCAATGAAACCAAAGGATAATAGGATTGAACGGGTTAAAATAACTGATAAGAATATAAAAATTAATAAACGTATAAATGATATGATTAATGATATTGATAAAATTATTGATTAATACATTTTATCATATATTTATAAAATATAAAATAAATTAACTATGAAAAATTTTGGGTTTATAAAGACAATATATAATGATATGTTGTCAGAAGCAATAAGTAACAAGGATGTTAAGAGGAAGAAAATATTTAAAACATATCTTAAAAAACTAAAAGAAAATGAGGTGTTAAGAACACAGTTTTTAATATATAAAAATATTGAAAATAAAATTGAAGAAAATGAAACAAGAATTATTGAATATATTAAAGAAAATATATCACTAATGAATAAGTTTTCTAAGAAACAAATACTGAATAGTAATAAGAAATTAGCTAAGGGTGTATCGTTAAAAATAGAAGCATATAAAAATAATGAAGTGATGAAGAAGCTTCATGAAAACATAAGTTATTTAATTCACACACAAAAAAATGCAAAAACTATTGATTCAATATTTGAAAGTGTTTCCCAGATATCTGATTATATAAAAAATAATACAAAGAAAAAAATTACTGAGTCACTTGGTGTTTCAAATGAAATATTAACCTCGGTTGTTGTTGATAAGTATAATGAGAAATATAAGGGATTGTCCGAAGGTAGTAAAAAATTAATTAACACTATATTGGAATCAAGTAACTCAGACAAAATGAAATTTTTTAACAAAACAATTAAAGATTGTTTAGGTATTGTAAATGAACAAATTGTTGATGCCGATTTATCACTTAAGGAAAGTTTGTTATCAGTTAAAGAAAATTTATTGAATAGGGTGTTTAATGAGAATAGTTTTGAAGTTGATATCTTAAAGATATTTCAACTAAAAAAAGATTTAAACGAATAGAACCCAATGCTAACTTGACTTTTATATTTTATTTTATTATATATAATTAAAATAAAATATAATATGACATCAAAAAAAGGTAAACAATTAAGAATTGACAATCATACAAATTATAATATGATATATGGTACGGTTAATAATACCATTCCAAAGTCAATTTATGTTAGTATTTCATCTTGGGCAAAACCAATAATAAATGATGAAATTAATTATAAGAATGTAATAACAACATTACAAAAGAAAATAAGAAAACACTTGTTTGAAAATCTTGAACCAGAGTTGTTTGATATTAAGCGTAGTATTGTTGTTTTTGATATGAGAGAATCTGGTATACGGTTTAATAAGAAAAGTTATATGAATTGTGAAATAACCCTATACCAGAAAAAATTATTTAAATTGGGTGATGAGGTTTTGCAAAACAAGTTAAATAAAATATCAAATATGCTTATACAAGACATTTTAAATAAATCAAAACATTTCAAATTCTTTAAGACAAAAAAATAGTTAAAAGCCCCAGAGCAAAAGTTCTGGGGCTTTTTTATTTTTAACAACATATTTATAATTGTTGGGTTAATTTTAAACAATTATAAATCCAAATTAAAATATTAAATATGAAAGGCGATTTTGAAGTTAATAATAAAAACACTCTCGGCAAAAAGATGATTTTGGTTGAACAAGATGCTGGGTTTATTTCACCAAATGATGAGAGGAATAAACAGTTCATAAATGAGGTAAATGGTTTTGGTAAGAGTAGTGAACAAATAATGGTTGAACCATTGGTGTTGTATGTTGTATTGCAAAAATGGGGTGTTAGAAATAGAAATGGTAGGATATACCCAAAAGAAATACTTGAACGAGAAGTTAATAATTACCAACAATTAATTAAAGAAAAAAGAGCCATAGGTGAGCTAGACCATCCAGAATGTCACCGAAAAAGTGCTGAAATTCTAACAACTGAAGGTTGGAAATTAATTAGTGATATTAGTGAAGACGAATACATCTATACCCTAAATCCAGATACCAACGAAATTGAAATTAAACAAATAGATAAAAAAATTGCAAAACCATTTAAGGGTAAACTAATTTCAATTACTGGTAGAAATATTGATTTACAGGTCACACCTAACCATAAATTTTGGGTTATTGGTAGAAATGGTAAAGGTAGGTTTATAACTGCTAAGGATATACATGATAGAAAAATAAAAGATTTAGATAAGATGTATATCCCTAAACTTGGTAATTGGGTAGGTGAAGATAAAGAATTTTTTACACTAAAGGGGTTAACTGAAGGTGAAATATCAAATAGGACACCTTACTCAAGGAGAGTTGAAATGATGTCTGATTTAAAAATACCTATGGATTTATGGGTAAAATTTATGGGGATATATTTAGCAGATGGATGTGTTGCCGCAAGCAAAATATCAAAAAGAAAATCTTTAGTTACTGAAGATGGGGTTGCAGTTGAATTCGAATCACCAAAATCTGGGTATGTATGTAAAATAACCCAAAAGAAAGAAAAGTCAAAAATATTAATTAGAGAGTTGTTGGATTTATTACCACTAAACTTTATAGAAGTTTCTTATGATAATGGTAAGGTTGATTTTAAAATAAATGATGCTAGGTTGCATAAATATTTAAAACAATTTGGTAAATCAAATGATAAATTCGTACCAACCGAAATAAAAAAATTAAACAAAGTATTATTAAATGATTTTCTTGATTGGTTTATATTGGGTGATGGTAGAATTAGAAATGGTAAATATAAGGAAGTTTTTAGTATATCAAAAAAACTTATTGATGATTTACATGAAATAATAATAAAGGTTGGTAAATCATCAAACTTAAGAATAGAAGAAAGAAACCATGATAGATATTTTGGTGATAGGTTAATTAAAAAGGGTTCATCTAAACCACTGAATAGATTAAACATTTCAACCACTAAGGGTATTTACTTAGATTCTAGAAATATTAAAACAGAATATGTTGATTATGATGATTATGTGTATTGTGTTGATGTACCTAACCATATCTTTTATGTTAGGGATAATGGTAAAGCTTGTTGGAATGGTAATTCATCGTTAATTGCTGGTGATAGAGTATCACATAATATTACCCAAACTTGGTGGGAAGGTAAGACCCTAATGGGTAAGATGCAAATCTTAATGTCCCCTGGTTTTACAAAATATGGTATTGTATCCACAAAGGGTGACGAAGTAGCTAACTTAATAAGAAATGGTATAATGATAGGTGTATCATCAAGAGGGGTTGGCTCACTTAAAGAAATTAAGGGTGATAATATTGTTCAAGATGATTTTGAAATAATTTGCTGGGATGTTGTTACCGCCCCAAGTACACCTGGTTCTTGGATGTTTAAAGAAAAAGAAGAAGCAAAACCATTTATGGAATCTGTAAATAAAAAGACAAACATTTTGGTTGATAAAATAAACAAATTCTTATTAGATTGATTTTTTTTACCAAAAATTGTTCTTTTATTAGTTTAAAACATATTTATAAATGTTATGGGTTTTGTTGAGACCCATAACCAAATTATATAATTCAACAAAATAAAAATTTAAAAAAGATATTTAAAAATGTCAGATAAAAAAAAGTCAATCTTAGAAGAAGCAATATTGGATGCCAAAAGGATTCAAGAAGCTTTAAATTCAAACACAAAAGAAATACTTCGTTCCCTAGCGAAAGAAGAAATTGATAATTTAGTGAAAGAATCTTTGGAAGAAGAAGAAGAAGATTATACAGAAGAAGATGTTGATGATGCAGACATGGATGTTGATGATGATGAAGACATGGATGACATGGATGATGAAATTGATGTAGACATGGATGATGAAGGAATTGAAATTGAAGACCCAGTGGAAGATGATGACCTTGAAGGTGATTATGATACTGTGGATGCAATGCCATCAGATGGAGTCGAAATGGATATGACTGCCGCTTCGGATGAGAGAGTTCTAGCAGTCTGGAAAAAATTAGAAGACAATGATGAAATTGAAGTTGTTGTTGATGAAGATGAAATTGAACTTTCAGTTAAGGAGCCAGGTGATTTCTTAATTAAAATGGATGATTCAGAAGGCATGGGTGATGAACCAATGGATATGGATGTCGCTAACATGGAGCCAATGGAACCTGTGGGTGACATGGATGACATGGACATGGATGATGAAATTGATGTAGACATGGATGATGAAGACATGGATGACATGGATGATGAAATTGATGTAGACATGGATGATGAAGACATGGATGACATGGATGATGAAGAAGTTATGTATGAAATTGATTTGGGTGAAATGGAAGAAAACGAACTTATGGATGAGTGCGATTTAAATGATGAGGAGGGGGACCCATTGGAAGAAATTCGTAGAACTAAAGGTACTTATGCCTTACCTAAGCAGAAGGGTAGTAAAAACCCTGTAGCTGATAAGTATAAACCAGGTGGTGTAACAATTAAAGAATCAAAAATAATCAAGAAGTACAATGTTCTATTAACAGAAGCTAAACAGCTTAAGAATAAGAATGAAGAGTATAAAGGTGCTCTTAGAAAATTTAGAACAATGTTAGCTGAAACGGTTGTATTTAATTCTAACCTAACTTACGTAACAAAATTATTTATGGAGCATTCGACAACTAAGCAAGAAAAAGAAACCGTTTTCAAAAGATTTGATAACGAAGTTTCTACGCTTAAGGAGTCAAAACAACTCTATAAAAGAATTGCAAGTGAATTCGGTTCTAGGAAACCTATTAACGAATCAATTAATAAAAAACTAATTAAAAGTGTTAACACTGGTGTATCTAAGCAATTAACCGAAAGTACTGCTTATGTAGACAAAGAAACAGCTAGAATAATCGGCTTAATGAAAAGAGTCGATAAAAGATAATAATAATAAAATAAAAATTAAAATTACATAAAATTATGTCACATTTATTAAATTCTGGGCAAGTTGGTAATATCGGATTAAACCACATGAAACAAATCCGTAACCAAACCCAAGCAAAATGGAAATCTTTAGGCTTCTTAGAAGGTCTTAAAGGTCACGTACAAGAAAACGTTGCTCAATTATTTGAGAATCAAGCGTCTTCTCTATTAACAGAAGCTACTGATGCAAATTCTTCTGGTTCTTTTGAAACTGTTGTATTCCCTATAGTTCGTAGAGTATTCTCTAAGCTATTGGCTAACGATATCGTATCAGTGCAAGCTATGAACATGCCTATTGGTAAATTGTTCTTCTTTGTACCTCAAACTTCTAATAGAATTGATGGTTCTGGTGCTGCTGGTGATTTCTATGCAGATGGACCAACATTCTCTGCTCACACAGGAATGGACCAATTGCCAGATTGTGTTACTACTGGTGGATGCGTTGCAACACCTTTTAAAGTTAAAAATCTTTATGATTTATACTATAATGATGGATTGTTTGACAATTCAAAAGGTGCAATGACCCTAATACTGGGTGTTGGTGTTTTGAACACACTAGCGGCTAATGGTGATTTTAGTATTCCATCACCTAATGAGTTATCTGCTTTACCTACTGCTACCGATGGTTCACTTAGAGGTATAATTCTAGCCGTATCTGGGTTCTCAGATAGTAATATGGGTAGACTTACTGGTCCAGATGGTAATGAAATGGATAGTGAAGCGTTCTTAGCATCATTAAAAATTACATGTACTTCAGCTTTTACTGACCAAGATAGTGCTGTTGTTGTTGCTGCTAATACTGAAATACCATTCAGATTGGTCACACAAAAATATGGACAAGGAATTGTTAATTATGGTGATATATGTGATGGAGTAGGTGTTATGTATGTTGAACTTGACGTTACACACCCAGCTGTTACAACTTCAACCTATGATGGTTATGTTGGTATTGCTGCAACAGGAGCCACAATGTCTGCGGTAACTGGTACAGATTTTGCAGTTTCTTGGGTTCAATATGCTTCTCTAGAATTGGAAACTGAACTAGGTGAGGTTTCTTTCAAACTTGACGAAGTTGTTGTTAGTGTTCAAGAAAGAAAATTAAGAGCTACATGGTCACCAGAACTTGCGCAAGATGTTAGTGCATTCCACAACATTGATGCTGAAGCTGAATTGACTGCTATGCTTTCTGAACAAGTTGCTGCTGAAATCGATAGAGAAATCTTGAGAGATATTAGAAAAGCTGCCGCTGCTCAACTTAGATGGGATTATAACGGATGGAGAAAAGCTTCTTCTGCCGCAAGTCCTTATACACAAAAAGATTGGAATCAGACTCTAATTACAAAGGTTAATCAAATTTCAGCTCAAATCCACAAGTCAACTCTTCGTGGTGGTGCTAACTTTGTTGTTGTAAGTTCTGAAATTTCAGCTATCTTTGACGATTTGGAATACTTCCACGTAAGTGATGCTTCCGCTGAACAAGACCAATACAACATGGGTATTGAGAGAATTGGTTCTCTTTCTGGTAGATACCAAGTATATAGAGACCCTTATGCTCCATCATTTTCTATGATTATTGGACACAAAGGTAAATCACTACTTGATACTGGGTATATTTATGCACCTTACGTGCCTCTACAACTTACCCCTACAATGTATAACCCATTTAACTTTGCTCCTGTAAAAGGAATCATGACCAGATATGCAAAAAAAGTTGTCAATAATAGATTTTACGGCCATGTCAGAGTAGATGGAGTACCTACATTTAACATTGCAGAACTTAGATAATAGAAATATAATCTTATATAAACTTAAAAACCTTCACTTAGTGAGGGTTTTTTTGTCTTATATATGTAACCATTTAATAAGTTGTTCGTATATATTAATATGTCAAAGAAAATAGAATTAACAGAAGAAGAAATAAATGAAGTAATTAGACTTTATAATGAAGAATTAATGGGTTCACCATCTATATCCGAGAAGATGGGTTACCATAAAAAAATTATAATAAGAACCCTTAAAGAAAATGGTGTGGAAATGGGCCCGTCTGGTAGAAGGAATATTGGTGGTAAGTCTGCCGCCCAAAAAAGATATGAATCTAAACCAGAAATTAAGGTTAAACGAAGTGAATACCATAAAGAATGGTTTAAGGAGAATAAAGAACATCGTAAAGAGTATTATAGACAATGGAATAAAGATAATCGTGAACACGTAAATGAATATAAACGTAATTATGAACGTGAGCGTAGAGCGAGAGACCCAAACTATAGATTAGCCGCTAGAACACGTACAGCTGTTTATACATGTCTTAAAGAAAGAAAGGTAAATAAATATCGTTCAACATTTGAGATATTGGGTTACACACTTGAGCAATTAATGGAGCATTTGGAGAATAAATTCACTAAGGGTATGACATGGGATAATTATGGTGAGTGGCATGTTGACCATATCATACCAATGAGTTCATTTGAATTTGAAAGTGTTGAAGATAGAGAATTTAAAATATGTTGGTCATTAAAAAATCTTCAACCATTATGGGGTTTAGATAATTTAATTAAAGGGTCCAAACTTTTATAGTTATAACCATATTTATATATATATGAAACACTACATAAAAAGAATACTATTGGAGTCATTAAATGATTTGGTATATACTGATGGGAAATTCTTATCTAATGATGAGAAATTTAGGAAATATTTTAAGGGGTTAAGATTAAGTGATTATAAAAATAAACCTTACCCAAAGAATGAATCAGATAAGACCAATAAAGAACTTAAGTATTTAAAGAGATTAAAGAATAATAAAGATTTGGTTATGTCATCAGATGATATTATTGGTAGATTTAAGGTTTATTTTAATGAAAAGAATATTGACTACCCAAAGTTATTGGTTAAGGACCTAATAAGTGGTTCAAAGAACTTTATAATGAAATTAAAACATTTTTATAATAGACCAAGACCTAAACAAATAGCAAAAAAGATTGGTATTGATTTGGATTGTTCAAATATAAAATCAGCTAAGACACCATCTTATCCTTCTGGTCATACAGCACAATCATTACTTATTGCAAATGTATTGGGTGATTTATACCCAAAACATAAGGATAATTTGCTTAGGGTTGCGGAAGAAATATCCAAAAGCAGAATGGTGGGCAAGGTTCATTTCCCAAGTGATGTTAAGTTTGGAAAAAAGATTGGAATTGCATTATATAAACAATATAAAAAAAATGGGAATTAACTATTATTACCTCTTAATTCACTTTGGCTTACAATTTCAAAACTTATAACGTCCTTAACTGTTGTAACTTCCAAATTTGATTCAACCTTTATATCTAAATAATATATACCTGGAACCAAACTCAGTGTATCCAATAAGAAATAATTATAGTTATTAGCCATCTCAATATCTTGGAAATCTATAACAGTATATTCATTCCTACCTTCTTTCACATATAACCTGTATTTTAGCCCATTTACGGTCTGTTTTTGGTTTATGGTATATGGAACCCTCGTTGAGACAATAACCTTCCTTATATCCCCTCTAAATAAGCTCTCATCACGTTTTATACCAGTGACCGAAAGTCCAACCTTTTTGGGTAGCATATCATTATCACCAATATTATAATATCCGCTACTATCCTTAAGAATAAAATCCAGTTCGATATTTGGTCTTGTCACCCCATTTATTGTTATTCCACTCCATATATCTGTAAACTGAATGCAGTCTGTATTATCTGAGGTTGTTGGAACATTTATATCTATACAATATACACCTTTTGTTAGATGCGTAACTGCACTTGGTGTATAAGCTGAAAACACATCATCATTACCATCCTTAATTAATGCACTTGGTTTTGTATCAAGATTTGTTGGCACACCATTAAGATTAACATAAAGAAATAGTTTATTGTCTTTATCTAAAAAGAAGTTATTTCTATCATCATTTATATGCCAATCATAGATTGTTTCAACATAAGGTTCAAAGAATGTTTGTGTATGTCTTGTGAAGAACCCGACATATTGAAATTCACTTGTTTCGGTTTCTTCAAGTGCTCTGGTGTATGCAATACCAAGACCATAGTTTGTATCACCAGTTAGGTAACCATTAACTACTGTTGTTATATCTATTTCAATATTTTCATTACCATGTTCAAAGTGTTGTGTTGCCAATACAACTGGTGAACCAGAATAGACACCACTTCCACCCGACCATGCGGTATTTGTTTCGGATTCAAACCAATTTGATGGGCTATATGATTGTGACCCTTGACCAATATATCCACAATCACTATAATCATAACCACAACCCTCATCCCAATCTTGGTCAACGGGGAATAGTATTAAATCAAATGAACAACTTCTTTTTTTACCAGAGCATGTTTTATTACCCATTAGTTCGGCATCAAATGCGCCAGTATTTGTCATTCTTAGTGTATGGGTTAATTTAGATAAATCAGTATATGTTCCACCAGTGTAGAATTGTTTAAGCCTTGTTTCATCAAATTGAAATATAAATCTTGTATATGATTGTTTCCCGTCAGAACCACCATAAAATAGTTCGGTTATTGGGTTTCCCCCAACATTAACCTTACTACTTTGTATGAGTGTATTGTTGCGGTCAAAGAAAGTACGTATTACCATTTTTTTGCTTTATTAATAAATATCTTAAAATATTAATTAATTCGTATATTTTTTGATAACATGTCTTTTTCTAATCCTTTTGCTTTCTTAATGAAATCTTTTAATGGTTCTGTCCCTTTATCTGTTCTATCTGTTGGTGGGTTTCCAGAGCCGTTATGTACGTGAGCAACAAATGCTGATTTTAATAATTTTAAATATTCAACAAGTGTGTCACCAAACACAAGAGGGTGTGCATCGTCTAAGATATTTTGTAGGGTTTCATTATTTATATATTCACTTTCTCTGGTATCTTTATTAACAATGGTTAGGTTGTCAAATTTTGGGGAACCTTTATATGTTAACAGA
>Ga0233415_10000670_pt1 | contig 15766 bp, 28 predicted proteins | sample Na_anoxic_12_MG_FD_188631 | JGI IMG/M metagenome (GOLD analysis project Ga0233415, IMG submission 188631) | Seawater microbial communities from Saanich Inlet, British Columbia, Canada - Na_anoxic_12_MG | ecosystem: Environmental > Aquatic > Marine > Inlet | place: Canada: British Columbia... | reverse complement strand
GTAAAGTGGCCTGCTGGTGTTGGTGGTAAAGGTAACTCTGGTGTTGCCGCACAAGTGAAGCAAGTTCCTGGTGCTATTGGTTATCTAAACTATGGTTATGTGAGTAGTGGTAAGTTTCAACAAGTATCCTTACAAAACAAGGAAGGTAACTATGTCAAAGCAAATGCTGAAACATCTGCTGCTGGTTTGAGTATGATTGTACTGGACGACCAACTTCGTGGTGCTGATGCTAACCCTGCTGGTGCCAATGCATACCCTATTGTCTCCCTTACTTGGATTCTAGCGTACCCCGAGTCTAAGACTGGTGTGAAGGAAACTCTTCGTTATATGTTGAGTGAAAAAGCACAATCAATGTCTGATGGACTTGGTTATGTTTCACTGCCTGAAGACTTGAGACAGAAAGCACTTGCTGCTGTTGACAGTATCAATTAATATTAGTATAGTGGGAGACTATCGTCTCCCTTTTTTATGAAAAAGAAAATCAAAAAGTCGGAACAAAAAATTGCAGACTGTGATAACATCTATGATATGATTGAGATACTACAGAGTCGTATTGAGGTAATAGAAAATGAACATATGCAATTGATTCGTAAGATGGGAGAACTAAATAGTCGCGTAGACGACTTTTCTGCAAATGAAAATTAATCTTTGGTACTCTAAGAGTATGAGTCAATGGAGATGGACTCTCTGTGAAGAATTTAAGAATGGTGTTACGAAAGTAGAACAACATGCTGGACAACGTGAGGAACTGCGAGATGCAATGAATGATGTTGCCAATACTGTAGAGTATATGTTAGATGATAAATAACTGAAAACTGAAGACGTATAAAGAATTATACAATGGAAAATATAAAGATTAGATGTCGTTCCTGTGGAAAGGAATTGGAAGGACATCCAAGTAAGACAGTTTCTTGTGGTTGTCCGAATATGGCAACTATTCGTGGTGATAGGATTTCGGCAGTTGACTTTTCAAATATTGTTATGTTAAACTCTTATCAACCTAAAAATAAAAAAGGAGTTCTTTCGACGGAAGATATCTTATGGCAGGAACAAAGAAAGCAACGCAAAGTTCGTAAAATGAATTTTGAGATTCGTTAATATTAGGAAATCAAAATAAGTTGACAGATACGAATTAGTAACTATTATAGCTAATATGTATTTCAATCTAAAAAACCATGGACGAGCACACCTATAATAACTGGGTGAAAGTCAAAGAGACTTTTGAGTCATCTGGAAGTACCAATAATTTCTTTTATCAGAGAGCATGTGCTATAGTTGGTGGAGCACCAGATCCTATTGATAAAATGATTAAACAAGATAATGGAACATCGAATAGATGAAATAAAATCAGAACATTATGTCACTCAAAAAGAGTGTCAGGAGATGATTAACGATGCTATTCGGAGACACAATAGAAACGCAGGTATTATCAGCATGTGTGTTGGGTGGGTTGTCTTATGTTTATTTGCTGAGGGCCTTCTCAGATTGATTGGAGTTATTCCACCACTATTACCATGGTTACAAATTAAATTGTAGGAGAATTTTATGAAAGTTGGAATGATTGGTTTAGGTCGTACTGGTGAAGGTATGTCCCGTCGTATGATTGAAAAGGGAATTGAAGTTTGGGGTTATAGTAGCACTAACTATGAGAATGCCTGTGGACAATATGAAGCAGGATACATTAGTGGATGTGTAACTTCTTTAGAGTATCTTGTACAAGCAGTTAAATCTGATGGTCTTAGATACACTAGTGCCGGAAAAGTTCCTGGTATCTTTCAAATTACTCTTCCAGAGCAAAAGGCAGAAGACACACTTGATGAGTTACTACCATTACTTGAGGAGGGTGATATTATTATTGATCATAGTACTACAGACATAAGAAAATGTCAGGAACTGGAACTGTACTGTTCTAAGTTAGGTATTTTATATATTTTCTCTGGGGTATATGGAGCACATGTTGCTATTGATGCTTGTTCTAAAATTTTCCAATCACTATCACCAGGAAATATAATATGACTTTAGCAGATGTCTTACTCTGGGGAACAATACCCTTTCTATGTACCACCATTTATTTCGGGCACAGAAAAGGTGAAAATGTCTACTATGAAAGTGACAAATATGACGGAAATGGAACAGCGCATTAAGATGAGGTATGCGTTTGCCATGTCTTCATTTGGTAGAATGTTTACACCAAATAAAATTACATATGAGATGAGATTATTATGTGAAGAGTGGTCTGAAGACATGAATAAAATTCCACCTGCTAAAGATTTATATCAAGTTGATCGTTACTTTTTAGAACTATGGAAAACATGGTCATTACCTTCATAGTATTTTATTCTTTATTCGGTTTATTTCTTTTTATCCTTTCAATTTTACAAGAGTAATGTTACAGTTTGCTAGGTTTTGCGGAACAGTATTAAACAATCCATGGGGTTGTGGATTCTTGGCATGGTGTCTTATCTTCGTCCCTATTATGGGAATGTGGGCAGTCCACAAATACAACTGGCAGCATTGGGCACCATTTGACAGAGGGCATCAGAGGTAGTATAATATATGAGTTGAGAAATCAACTGCGGTGTTCCCCTTTGGTAGGTTCAGGAGCAGCGGCGATAGGAACCTACTTTTACTTGACTACATAATCACAACACCGTATAATACACAGGTAATCAAAACGGACAATGGCACTGACTGAAAAATTCAAGACCAAGGATTTAGAAACTCTTCGTAATGCTGCAAAAGGTGAAATTTTCTTGGATGTAAAAAGTCCAAAATTATTTAAGAAGGTTCGTAAATATTATGAATCTAATGGAGTAATTTTTTCTGGTGATCCACTTGATGATTATGAAATCATGATGGACTGTTTGTATTCTGATCTAAAAATTTCTGTTGAGGTTGCCTGATGAATGTTGTGCAAAAACCAACTGTTCTTCTTGAACGGTCTCCTTATCGTTATATCCAAGTTGGCACTTTGGAAATCAATGGTAAACCAGATTGTCGCATTCAAAAATCAGATTCATATACCGGTCGTTATCGTGATATGTATCTTTGTGATAATGAATTGCAACTGATGACTGCTATGGAGGATTTTGAATATACCAAATGGTTAGATCCAGATGGTGTTTCTTGTTATGTTAGAGACTCGGTATCGTCTGAAAACTAGACCTGGTGGAGTCATTATGACCCTCTTATGAGTTTACGGCATCTCTCAAATGCCGTTGGTGCGGGTGGGTTACTACCGTCCAGTTTCTTGCTTCTGGACAAAGAGCAAGTGGCGTGCATGGCAAAGACCTTATAGGGAGAGTTGCATAAACTCTCCTTTTTTGGTATAATAATTAATATAGTATTGATAGTGAAATGAAAAGAGTTTTAGTGACTGGTGGTGCGGGGTTTATTGCACATCATCTTGTATCTCAGATCCTTAAAGATACTGATTGGGAAGTTGTTACACTTGATCGTTTAGATTTTAGTGGTAATTTGAATAGACTTCAAGACGTTCTAAAAGACTTTTCTGAACAAGATCGTGCTCGTGTAAAAGTTGTATTTCATGATTTGAAAGCAGTTGTGAATCCATTGATTGCTGCCGATATTGGTAAGGTTGATTATATTCTACACCTTGCTGCTGGATCACATGTTGACCGTAGCATTGAATATCCTATGGAATTTGTCATGGATAATGTTGTGGCAACCTGCAATATTCTTGACTATGCTCGTGGACTTGATAATCTGGAGAGATTTGTTTACTTTGGTACTGATGAAGTCTTCGGTCCTGCTCCTAATGGAATTAACTATGGTGAGAATGATCGATATAACTCTACTAATCCTTACAGTGCAAGTAAGGCAGGTGGTGAAGAACTTGCAGTAGCATTTCAGAATACTTATAAACTTCCTGTTTATATTACTCATACAATGAATGTATTCGGTCAACGTCAACATCCTGAAAAGTTCATTCCAATGTGTATTAAGAGAGTGAGGGATGGAGAAACTATAACAATTCATAGCGATGTAACGAAAAAAATTCCAGGATCACGTCATTACATTCATGCACGAGATGTTTCTGATGCCCTTTTGTTTCTTTTAGAACAACCTACCGTAATTGAAAATAATTGGGGTAATTCTAAGTGCCCTAAATTTAATATTGTCGGAGCAGAAGAACTTAATAATCTTGAACTGGCACAAATTATTGCTGATGTTCAAGGTAAAGAATTGAAGTATGAAATGCTTGATTTTCATTCGGTACGCCCTGGTCATGATCTCCGTTATTCACTTTCTGGTGAAAAAATGAAGGGAATGGGTTGGGTTCCAAAGAACATTCGTGGTCGTATTCGTGAAGTTGTAGAGTGGACTCTTGCAAATGAACGATGGATTAAACTATAATATATACTAGGAGTTTAAATATTTTATGTCTGATTATAGGAAGACTGCACTTGTACTTGGTGCAGGTGGATTTATTGGAAGTCACATGGTTAAACGACTTCGTTCCGAAGGGTATTGGGTTCGGGGAGTTGATCTTAAACAACCTGAATATTCAGCATCTCATGCTAATGAATTTATTGTTGGTGATTTGAGAGATGTTAATCTTGTAAAACGATGCGTTCGTTTTACCGGATACCTTGGAAACTTCTACAAAGATATTGTAGATAAGTTTGCCGAACCTTTTGATGAGATCTATCAGTTTGCTGCCGATATGGGTGGTGCAGGATTTGTATTCACTGGTGAGAATGATGCAGACATCATGCATAACTCTGTGTCTATTAATCTTAATGTTCTTGAAGAACAACGTAAACTGAATGAAATTACAGAGCAAAATAAAACTAAAATCTTTTACTCTGGGTCGGCATGTATGTATCCAGAGCACAATCAACTAGATCCTGATAATCCAGACTGTTGTGAAGAATCAGCATACCCTGCAGCACCAGACTCTGAGTATGGATGGGAGAAACTCTTCAGTGAGCGTCTCTACTTTGCTTACAATCGTAACCATGGGATCTCTGTTCGGGTTGCTAGGTATCACAATATCTTCGGACCCGAAGGAACTTGGGACGGTGGAAGAGAGAAGGCACCAGCTGCAATCTGCCGTAAAGTCGCTTACCTCCCGCAGGAAGGTGGATCTATCGAGGTGTGGGGAGATGGCCTACAAACTCGCTCCTTCCTGTACATTGACGAATGTATTGAAGCAACTCGAAGACTGATGGACTCTGAGTTTATCGGTCCTGTAAATATTGGTTCTGAGGAGATGGTGACTATTAATCAACTTGTAGATATTGCTGCCGAAGTTGCAGAAAAAAAAGTTTCTAAGATTCATATTGATGGACCTCTGGGAGTTCGTGGTCGCAATTCTAATAATGATTTGATTCGTGAGAAGTTGAATTGGGATTACTCTCAAACATTAGAAGAGGGTATTCGAAAAACTTATAGTTGGATTCAAACACAAATTAAAAACTGATGGGAATTTATAAAGGAAGAGGATTTGCAGTATACATATCTCCTAAAACAGGAGGTACTACTATTAGATCTTGGTTGGTCTATTCTGAAACAGAAACTTTAGAGTTGGTAAACTCTGGAAATGGGTATCTTGAGCAAAATGGTATTGGAAATCAAATGATTGTCAATATGGGATATTACTTTAAACAATTTAAGGAAGTAAAATCACCAATCAAAGTTTGTATGAAGAGAGATCCTATCAGTAGATTTTTGAGTTGTTATACAGATAAAGTTCTTCGTGAAGGAATCATCAAAGTTTCTATTGATGAACTTTTAAATAACTGGGATTATCTTAAAACTGGTAGAGAAGATCCACTAAAACCCGGAAGTTATTATTTGGAGAATCATTTTCTACCTCAAACATATTATCTTGGATCAAATATTGATTACTATGATCATGTATTTGATGTTTCCGAAGTTGGAACAAAAGTTAAAAAGTTTCTTGAAGAAAAATTAGATTGTACTCTTCCAGAACTTCATACAAGAAAACAAGAAAAAAAACCAGAACTCACAAACGATCAAGTTGCGAAGATTAGAGAAATCTATGCAGTAGACTATAAAAATGGATGGTGCTGATATGAAAAAACTTATTGAACTAATCAGAGAGTTTGATCTAAATCGAACTGATAAACACATTGGACATGCGTATATTGAGTATTTTTATCAAGAATTTTTTGAACCTTATCGAGATAAAGAACTTAATGTATTGGAGATTGGAACACGGGAAGGTGATTCATTGAGACTCTGGGAACATGCATTTCCAAAGTCTGAAATCTATGGAGTCGATAATAACAACTCAAAGAAGTTTAAGGATGTTCTATCAAAAAGAATCACAGTTACCTTTGGGGATGCGTATACGGAAGAGGTGGTAAACTCATTACCTTCTTTTGATATTATTATTGATGACGGTCCACATACTATAGAATCGCAAATTAAATGCCTTGAGTTTTATCTTCCAAAATTAAATAATGATGGTGTGATTATAATTGAAGATATTCAAAAGTATGAATATATTGAGATTTTGGAAGAAAAATATAAAAAACTTGGTGGTGACAAGGAAGTAAAGTTTTATGATATGAGAACTATCAAAGGACGATATGATGATATTGTTATTGTGTTTAGAAAATGAAGAACCTAGTAGTACAAGTATTCTTTGATAAGTCTCTGATCACCGGACATGATTCTTTTAAGGATGATGGGACTAGGGGATCTATGTTGTCTGCAAAAAATCTGAATAAAGATTTCTATCAGCACTCTCAGATTCTTGCAAAAGAATATGCTGAGAAGTGTGATGCAGATTATATTCTCTTTGATGAACCATACATCAACTTTTTTAATCCAACTCAAGAAAGATTCCGTTTGATAGAAGAGGAGAAGTGGGCAGAAGAATATGACAATATTCTTTATTTGGATTGTGATGCTTTTGTCTATAAAGATTGTCCCAATCTCTTTACATTATATCCGCAAGAAAATCTTCGTGTCGTTAGAGATATGAATCCTGCCATAATATATGAAGAGAAAAAGATTGTGTCTGAATGTGGTATAGATAAGATACAAAAATCATATTTTAATGCAGGAGTTCTTTTATTTCATAGGTCATCTTTAGTTGCCCTTAGGACTCTCATCAAATATAAAGAGAGATTTAATCAACTTCCATATGGTGATCAGTCAGAACTGAACTATTGTGTGTTAAAATATGATGTACCACATATAGTGATGGATCTGGCATATAATTCTTTTGGTCGTGATGCAAAGATTGCTCATCTATATGGACCACAAAAACTTTCAAATAAGTATCATTTAAACAAAGCAAAAGAACAAGCGGAGGGAAACATGGGAAGTTATTTACCAGACCATCTTGGAGGACAAGTAAGAGGTAATGTTGATGTTGCCCTTATGAAATATGTGACTGATAAGTTTGGCATTGAATCGATCATTGATATTGGTTGTGGTGATGGAACTGCAGTAAAAACTTATGCTAAAGAATTTGATCTTGACTTCTATGGAGTTGATGGTGATTGGACACGTCTTCCTAAAACTGATGAGTTTATTCTTCACGATTTTTCTGAAGGAAATATAGAGTTTGATCCCGATGATGTTTCTTTTGATTGTGCATATTCAGTAGAGTTCCTTGAGCATGTTGATGAAGAGTGTCAGGAAAACTATATGGACTTGTTCCATAGGTGCAACTATGTCGTGGTTACTGCAGCACCTCCTGGATGTCCTGGTCGTCATCATGTAAACTGCAGAACAAAAGAATATTGGATTGAGGTTTTTGGTAAGTATGGTTTTGAGTTTCTTGAAAAGGAAACTGCAGAAGCAAAAGAAGTTTCTCTGAACAAGTGTAATAAAGGTGGAGAAAAGAATCAATACTTCAAAGAAACTGGAATGATCTTTAAGAAAAAAGATGCGTGAATTTTATTCTGAAGATTTATTTAAACAATGGGGGACCTCTCCCACTTTGGAGTATGGGCAATCAAAAGAATCACAAGTTTTTGAGAATGCTGTAATCACTCCACATGGTTGTTATGATTCTAATCGAGATCTCATAGAGATTTCTCAACATAAACGTGGTAGGCAAACAGAACCTGGTTCTTTTCCAATTGATTCTTATCCAAAGAAACTCAACGGAAGACCTTCTGTCGAAGTGGAAAGTGCATATTACATTAACTATGCAAACTCTGGACATTGGGGACATTTTCTTACAGAAACTTTTGCAAGAATACAACACCTTTATGGAGATCCTATGGATGTTTATGTAAATGGTAATCTTGGATCTATTACCAAAGCATATCCACAACACACATATAAAAATTTTAGAGGAAGTATGTGTGTTAAGAAATTAATTTTATCTGTTCCTACGATGGTAAATTGTTATTCTATATTTCCAGAACACATTGATACTTGTCGTAAGATGGGTGATTTTTATGGCAGAAAAGAAATCAAAACAGAAAGACTTTATCTATCAAGAACACATCTAACAAGATCAAATCGTTGGACTGAAGGTGAGGTAGAACTGGAGCAAAAACTATCTGATGCCGGATGGACTATTGTTCATATGCATGAATTGCCGATAGATCAACAAATAGGGCTGTTGGAGAATGCTACATATGTTGTTGGATGCATTGGTTCTGCTTTTCATAATTTGATGATGACTAGAAAGAACCCTGGAAAGGTTATCTATTTAACTTGTAACGAGTTTGACACTAATCCAAACTATGCCCTTCATGATGCTATATTGGGAAATGACAGTGTATATCTTGACTGTCAAGATGTGGTAAATAAGGGAAATAGAACTAAAAAAATACGAAACCCACAAGAAGTTTTTGAATATTTGGAGAAAATCTAAAATGAGAATGCAATTTTTGGCATCACTAATCAATGATAGAAAACTTACTATCGGATATGAACTTGGAGTAGAGTCTGGTGATACTTTTGGATATATCTTGCGTAACTGTCCATCTATCACTGAGTGGCACGGCGTTGATATGTGGGGAAAAAATCCTCCAGGATATAAGAGACATTATGCGGGAGAGTCCTATTATGATACTGTAAAGAATATTGCATCTAATCATCCAGACAGAGCAATCATTCATAGAATGTCAACAGATGAAGCATGTCTGACTGTTGAGGATAAGAGTCTTGATATAGTCTTTATTGATGCAGATCATAGTTATGAAGGAGTTCATAATGATATTCTAAAGTGGTTACCTAAAGTGAAAAGTGGTGGTATAATTTCAGGGCATGATTATGGTTTAAATCCTGCTGGAGTCAACAGATTCCCTGGTGTTGATAGGGCAGTTCATGAACTCCTTGGTGAAGAAAATATTAAAACTGGACCTGATTTGGTTTGGTGGACCGAAAAGTAATTATTGATTGAAAATGAAAAAATCTATTGTAACAGGTGGTGCCGGATTTATTGGATCGCACCTTGTAGACAAACTTGTATCTCTTGGACATGAAGTTATTGTAATCGACAATGAATCTTCTGATGGGCATGATGAGTACTACTGGAATAATTCTGCACAAAATTATAAGGTAGATATCTGCGATTTTTCTGCGATTGCTCCTTTATTTGTTGGAGTTGATTATGTTTATCATCTTGCTGCAAAGGCAAGTGTTCAGGCATCTGTTGATAATCCACTTCCCACCATCTCAACACAGGTTATGGGCACAGCAAACGTTCTTGAAGCAGCAAGACTTTCTGGTGTAGAGAAGTTTGTATATTCATCTACTTCTGCTTGCTATGGAAATCGCAATACAATCCCCAATGTGGAGACAATGCGTGAAGATCCACTAAATGCATATGCTATTGGAAAACTTTCTGGCGAACAACTAGTTAAGTCATATCATGGTTTGTATGGCATGAAGACTCTTGCGTTCAGATATACTAATGTATATGGGGAGCGTGCAAGGCATGTTGGAACTTATGCTCCAGCAGTAAGCAAGTTTTTGAAGATGCGTAATCAGGGAGAACCTCTTACTATCTTTGGTGATGGTCTGCAACGTCGGGATTTTATTCATGTGTCTGATGTTGTTGATGCCAATGCACTGATTAGTTTTATGGAGTGTGATAACTGGGGTGAGGTTTATAATATTGGTTTTGGAAAGAACTGGAGCATTCAAGAGATTGCTGATTCTATAAGTGATAACCAAGTTCATTTGTCTGCAAGGTCTGGGGAGATGAGGGAAACTCTTGCTGACATTCGTAAGGCAAAGGCAGAGTTGACATGGAAACCAAGAGTTGATATTTTAGAATGGATTCAGAAACAACTATGAGAATAGATTTATCAAAGGCAACATTTATTATTCCTATTCGAATAGAATCTTCTGATCGTCTCAGAAATGTTATTACCACAACAGCATTTCTTTTGGAAAATTTTGATACAAATATCATCATCAAGGAAGTAGATTTTGAATCAGTATTTGAAAAAGAAGCACTTCCAATCTTAAAAAATATTCTTGATGTTGATATTGATGTTAATCATATTTTTGAAAAGAGTGATCTTCCTTTATTTCATCGACAAAAAGTTTTAAATGAAATGATAATGGAAGTAAACACTGAAATAGTTGTTAATTATGATTGTGATGTTTTACTACCATTATACTCATATGATGAATCATATCAATCAATTCTTCATCACACACACGATGTCATTTATCCATATGGTGAAGGAATGTATCAAAAACAAGTATTTGCTACAGATGAAATAGTTTCTCAATTCTTAGAAACAGGAAATTATGATTATCTTAATAAACATTCAAATACTAATACTTCTGATTTTGGTTGGGTCCAGTTCTTCAATCGTCAGGTTTATATTGATGGTGGAATGGAGAATGAAAACTTTAAAGCATATGCTCCAGAAGATAAGGAAAGATTTTACAGATTTAATACTTTAGGATATAATGTTGGTAGGATAAATGATAGTGTCTATCACCTGGAACATGCTAGGGGAGAAAATTCTTGGTTTAATAATCCACATATGAACTCTAATATGAAAGAGTGGGAAAAAATACAATTGATGGATAGAGATGAATTAATAGAATACTACTCAAATCAAAGTTATTTAAAAAAGTATAAAAAATGAACATTGCTATTTTAGGATCTGCCGGACAGATCGGTGCTTATTTGGAGGATTATTTAAAAGAGAAAGGTCATGATGTTATTGGAGTTGACATTGTTGAAGGTTCGCAGAATGACCTTCGAGTGACACCAAACATTTATGTTGAAGGTATTATAAAGAATGCTGACTTTGTGTTCTTCTTGGCATTTGATGTTGGTGGATCTCAGTATGCATATCCAGAAGTATTCAAACAAGCATGTAATTTTGAACCAAAAATAGTTCATCTAGCAAAAAACAATTCGGAATATCACATATAATGACATTATCATTTAATCATCTTGGAAGACTTGGATTTCTTGCAAATCAAATGTTCCAATATGCAGCAATAAAAGGAATTGCTGCACATAATAAAATTGAATATATGATTCCTGTAGATGAAGAGATGCAATTATCTCAGGGATTTAAAATGATTAATGCTACACAAAATAGAGGATTTTTAGGTAGTCTTAATCGTAGAGATGGTAGGGGGGCTCCTATTGATTGTCCAATAGTATCAGAATCTGGTTTCGAGTTTGATGAATATCTTTTTAATAATCCACCAAAGAACGCATCTTTATATGGATTTTTTCAGTCTGAAAAATATTTTTTAAATGTTTGGGATGAATTGCAAGAAGATTTTACTTTTACTGAAGAAATTTTAGATCCTTGTCAAGAGTTTATTTCTGGTATAGGTGGTAAAGTTGTTTCTATTCATCTTAGAAGGGGTGACTATTTGCAAAACTCTGCTAATCATCATAATCTCAGTGATGCTTGGTTTGAAGAAGCATCATCTAAGTTTCCTGACCATACCGTTTTAATATTCTCCGATGATATTTCTTGGTGTAAGGAACAGAAAATGTTTTCTGATGATAGATTTATGTTTTCTGAAACTGAAGATGGGAAGATAGTCACAAGCGATGGTCGATGGGAAAGTTCTAATATGGATCATTGGTATGACTTATGTTTACAAACTCTTTGTACTGATAATATAATTTCTAATAGTACTTTTAGTTGGTGGGGTGCCTATTTGAACAAAAATCCAGATAAGAGAGTATTAGGACCAGATCCAAAAACAAAATGGTTTGGTCCGAATAATTCTCACCTAGATACAAAAGACTTATATCCTGAGCACTGGGAGATTTTATAATGGATAAAAATAAAGCACTTTATAAACTCAAAGGACTTCCTCCGATATATTATCTAAATCTGGATGAGCAACCAGAGAGAAAAGAATATATGGAAGAGCAGTTTAAGTATTGGGAGATTGAGAATTATACTCGAATCTCTGCATACGATGGTAGGGACGATAGAGACCTCGGAGACATTCTTAAAGGAAGATATCCTGATAGTATGTCTTCTGGTGAAGTAGGATGTACTACGTCTCACCTGAGAGCAATGGTAGAGTTTCTTAAGACAGATGCTCCATGTGCCTTAATGATGGAAGATGATTGTGATATCTCTACTGCATCTTATTGGCCTTTTGAATGGAAGAACTTTTATGCAAAAATTCCTTATGATTATGATGTAGTACAACTTGCAGTTATTAATCCTGCATCAGTTCATTTAAAAATGCATAAGAGATTTGTAAATGACTTTTCAACGGCATGTTATATGATTACTCGTCGTCATGCACAAAAACTAATTGACCTCCATGTAAGGGGAGATAAGTATAAGATTGATAATGGAGTCAAACCAAGAGCAGTTGCCGATGATCTGATTTATAATTCTGGAAATACATTTTCTATTCCTTTGTTTTTATATAAACTTGAATTAGGTTCTTCAATTCATAATGAGCATATTGAAGTTTTTCATAAGTCAAGTTATGAAGGTCTTTGGAATTTTTGGAAGACACAGGCAAATCAGATTGAAGATTGGAATGCACTATTTGATTATGATCCATACTTTAATCGGTTGCCTCCTGGATTTGAGGGCAAATAGTAAGCATTTATACTGAGTGCCCTTGACAGGACTTTATGTTTCCTATATAATACTGTAATGTTTCTTCACAAAACTCAAATGACTGTTACAACTGAGGATGGTGGACGCACAAACATGTGGGCCACAGAACCCCGTATGTATGTCGATCCATCCTATACTGAGACGTATGGTCTTGAGACATATGCAGAACGTGCAGAGAAACTCAATGGTCGCACGGCAATGATTGGATTTGCCTTTGCACTGGTTTCTTATGCTACGACTGGTAGTGTGTTCTTTTTTGGACTTTTCGGTTTCTGATTACTTGACAATGCATCAAATCTTGTTTACAATGACTAGTATTGCCTTCTTCGTATTGTTGGCATATTCCATCGAAAAATTATCTGAAACTTACTAATGTCTTTTAATATTACTCTCCGCACTCCAGATGGTGCTGAAACCATCGTTACTTGTGCCGATGATCAATACATCCTTGATGCAGCAGAGGAAGGTGGAGTTGATTTAAACTACTCTTGTCGTGCAGGTGCATGTTCATCTTGTGCAGGTAAGATTGTATCCGGCACAGTAGATCAAAGTGATCAATCATTCTTGGATGATGATCAAATGGAAGAAGGATTTGTGCTCACTTGTGTTGCATATCCAACTTCTGATGTTATACTTGAAACTGAACAAGAAGAAAACCTCTACTGATGCACGGAAGTCTTGAACCAGAAGATCGAGTAATGGACACTCCATCTGTTTATGAACAAGTTGCTTCTCTTGCCCAAAAATATGGGTGGGAAGAAGGTGATAACATCGTAGTTGAAATGGCAGGAACTCAAGTCTCTGGTATTGATGTAGGTGAAGTGTATAATAAGAAATGGCAATCACCTATTGGAACTCGTAAGTGTAACAAAGAGGCATTTATTGTTATCAAAAATCTCTCAAGAGATCCTTTTGAGTCTTCTAAACCTATGGATAGAGAGCACAAACCTCAACATCCATATGAACCAGTTAGTAAAACGAATGCATAATCCAAATCAACTCTATGATGATATGGAGAGACTAAATGCCCTTTACGAAGAACTCTGCTGGGCACATGATGATGAATTAGTATTCACTCATGAAAATGGTAGAGTCATTATTTACAACAAAACACAGGAGAAAACAAATGAACGAAAGAGCAGAACGTATTAATGGTTGGGCAGCAATGATTGGTGTCATTGCCGCAATGGGATCATATGCCCTTACCGGAGATTTAATTCCTGGCATCTGGTGATGATGATATTAGCAACCTTTTTGTTGGGTGCTTTTATAATTCATTCCGTACTCACGGAAGATATTGATGATGACGATGATATGGGTGGTGGTATGTTGATACCAGCACAAATCCCAATTCAATAACAGACAAAAAAGACTTTACTCTATATACTGAGTAGAGTCTTTTTTATTATATGCCAAAAAATCAATTGAACAAGGATGAACTAGTATGCCATATCCTTAAACTTAAGCATGAGATTGATGAAGAACCAAAGACAGTTTGGCAGGGTGAAAAAGACCTAACACATAAGTATCTTAATAAGGTATTGGATCGGATTCAAGAGTATCGATACTAGGGCTTGACGGAACTTTTAAAGACCTGTATGATAGACGGGTCTTCGGGAAACCACCTCAAAACACTCCCAACACGGGGGGGTTGACAGAGATGGGAAACCGTAGTATACTAAATACATCGGTAAGTTAAGAAATCAACACATTTCTTAACTGTTCTTAACACCCCTCAAACCAAGACCTCTAGGGTGTCTAAACACGTCTTTCATATCCTAGACTTAGGGTGTCTAGGAAATAGTAACTCCACCATTCCCTGATGGTCTTACTTTTTCGTTCAAAACAATGGCAACAACTCTTTCAAGGCAACAATCTACATCTCCATGGCAGAATTTCTGTGAGTGGGTGACATCAACTAACAATCGTTTATATGTTGGTTGGTTCGGTGTACTGATGATTCCAACACTGTTGGCAGCAACTACTTGCTTCATCGTTGCATTCATCGCAGCACCACCCGTCGATATTGACGGTATTCGTGAACCCGTAGCAGGTTCACTCATGTATGGCAACAACATCATTTCTGGTGCAGTTGTCCCAAGTTCAAACGCAATCGGTCTCCACTTCTACCCAATCTGGGAAGCAGCATCACTCGATGAGTGGTTGTATAACGGTGGTCCTTTCCAATTGGTAGTCTTTCACTTCCTTATCGGCATCTATGCTTATATGGGACGTGAATGGGAACTCTCATATCGTTTAGGTATGCGCCCATGGATCTGTGTAGCATATTCTGCTCCAGTCGCTGCTGCGAGTGCAGTATTCCTCGTCTATCCTTTCGGTCAAGGTTCTTTCTCCGATGCTATGCCTCTTGGTATTTCTGGTACTTTTAACTACATGCTTGTATTCCAGGCAGAACACAACATCCTTATGCACCCGTTCCATATGCTCGGTGTTGCTGGGGTATTCGGTGGATCTCTTTTCTCTGCTATGCATGGAAGTCTGGTTACATCTTCACTCGTTCGTGAGACGACTGAAACTGAGTCACAGAACTATGGTTATAAGTTCGGTCAAGAAGAAGAAACATACAACATCGTCGCAGCACATGGCTACTTCGGTCGTTTGATCTTCCAATATGCTTCATTCAACAACTCACGTTCCTTGCACTTCTTCCTTGCTGCATGGCCCGTTGTTGGCATCTGGTTCACTGCTCTTGGTGTATC
>Ga0233415_10000669_pt1 | contig 15781 bp, 8 predicted proteins | sample Na_anoxic_12_MG_FD_188631 | JGI IMG/M metagenome (GOLD analysis project Ga0233415, IMG submission 188631) | Seawater microbial communities from Saanich Inlet, British Columbia, Canada - Na_anoxic_12_MG | ecosystem: Environmental > Aquatic > Marine > Inlet | place: Canada: British Columbia... | reverse complement strand
AACATTATAATGGTCTTTCTGTCTTACCTTACGATGGTGGTAGTTATACTCAAGCTCCATTTGAAGATATAAGTAAATCTAAATATGAATATATGTTAAAATCGTTAACCGATATAGATTTAGCTAAAGTATTAGAAACTGAAGACAACACTGACCTAGCTGGTGAACTTGCTTGTGCTGGTGGATCGTGTGAAATAAAATAAAATGGGACGCAAAAATTTAAACACACCTCCACCAGGTTATAAATATGATGAAGCTTCTGTAAGAAGAGGCAGAGGAGGTCGGTTAGTAAAAATTATTAATCCACCATCAAAACCTAGAGCTCGTAAACTAGAAAAACATCCTTCAAAAACATTTACTGAATACACTGACAACAAGTACAAAGGAGTTGTGTTAACATATTTAATAGGCAAATACGATACATTACCTCATCTAAGCAAAACAGATGGTTGGGATTATATATGTGTAACTGATGGCTCTATCAATAATAAAGACTGGAAAATAGTAGATTTATGTACTGAAGATAAAGCTGTAATTGGTAACAAGAAAAAAGCTAGTTCTATTATGTTTAACGCTTTAAACTATATAGAAAAAGAGTATGACATAGTAATAACTATGGACGCTAATATGCTTATAAATGAAGATTTAAATAGATTAGTAGATCATTATCAATTAAATAAAAATGATATTACTTTTTTAAATCATCCAGACAGAGACTGCGTATATGACGAAATAGCCGCATTGTTAAAAACATCAAAAGATAAAAGACAAAACACTTTAGATGCTAAAGATTTTTTAATAAACGAAAATTATCCACAAAATTTAGGATTATTTTCTACTGGAGTAATGTTTTTGAATCCAAAAAGCAAAGTATTATCTAAATACTTAACCAATATGCGAGAAGATTATATTAAATCTCCCTCAATTAGAGATCAAGTAACTATAAATTATAGTTTATACAAAAGTAACAAAAAACTCCCTCCTTTATATTACGTTACACTTCCTTTTAATGATGTAGTATCTTATAGTTGCCATAAACAACATACTCCTTTTATTGTATTTCCTCATGATAAAAAAAAAGTTAAAAAAACAACTAAGACTAAAGTAACTATATACGAAAATACTCCATATAATAATGAAAAAGATTTAGTTAAAGCTTATAATAGCTTTATGGAGCTTATTCCAGATGATGGTTGGGCTTTGTTTAGAGATGCAGATACTTTATTTTTAGATTATCATTATAATGAACTTTTTGAAAATGCTATTGTAGATAATCCAGATACATTTTGTTTTACTTGTGTTACTAATAGATTGAATAATAAAAAGCAAGTATATGAGGAATATAAGGGAGATGATATTAAAACACATAGGGCAATTGCTATTAAATTAAGAAAAAAATATGGTCATTCATGTGAAATTCTTCCTTTACCACCTACACTAGGAGGATTTTGTATATTACTTAAAAAATCTGTCTGGAAGAAAATAGGTGGATTTAAATATTGGAATAGTAAAAGTAAAATATTAGGAGTAGATAATAAGCTACATGAAGATCTAGGAAAACATAATGAACCTGTTAAAATTATAAAAGGATTATATATGTATCATTGGTATAGAGGAGGAGATTATAAAAACAAAACACATTTACTATAAATTAAAAATAAAAATGACTAAAGAAGATATTATAAATAAAATAATTAAAATTTTTAATCATACTTCATATTTAGAAATAGGAGTACAAAATGGTTTAAGTTTTAAAAAAATTAACATTAAAGAAAAAGTTGGAGTTGATCCAGAGATGAAATATAAAGATGATAATTTATATGAAATGACTTCTGATGAATATTTTACTAATCATAAAAAAATGTATGATATTATATTTATAGATGGTTTACATGAAGCTTCTCAATGTCTTAAAGACATAATCAACGCGTCCCAAGCGTTAAAACCTGGAGGTCATATTGTTTGTCATGATATGCTTCCTAGTTCTAAAGCTATGCAACAAGTTCCTAGAATTGCAAAAGTATGGACAGGAAACTCATGGAAAGCTTGGGCGACTATCAAAAAAGAAAATCCATCTTTAAATATGTTTATAGTAGATAGTGATTATGGAGTAGGTATCTTACATTTACCTAAAATAACACAATTAAATTATAATAAAGTTAATGCTTTTAAGTATAAAGATTATAGTTTAAACAAAGAAAAAATTATGGGAGAAATAATTAAACCTTTTAATTTTGAAAAAAGAATAAAAATTATTTAAATGAAACCTACTACTTCCCACTTAAAGCCAGAGTCTATTAGAAAATTAATAATAAATTCTTTAAATAATAACAAACCGTTGTCTTTGTTGCGAATGGGAGATGGAGAAATGATTATAATAACTAATGATAAACATAAAATAAATACTTTTTGTAAAAAGCAAATCAATAGAATAATTACCAAACCTGAAAGAAAAGAAGCTCATAAATGGCTAAATGAAGCAGTAGCTACTTCTACCATACTTGGTCTACCTACACCAGCTCATTGTCATAAAAATATATTATGGGAAAGATTATTTAAATATTATGAACAAGTAAAGAACGTTTCTAAGGAAAATTGGGTAAAAAAAGATTACTGTAGTATTGATGCTCATATTGAATTATTACAAAGTAAAGAATTATTTACAATTTTGAAACATATAGATAAAATAGTTATTGTTTCTCCTAGATATATTAATGAAAAATTAAAAGCAAAATTTCCTAATATAAAAAAAATAGAATGGTATTCTTTACCTGGTGAACAAATATATGAAGTTGATAAAAATATAGATGTAAATGTTTTTCATAAAATAAAAGAAATATCATCTCAACTACAAAAAGAAAATCGCTCTGGACAGTTATTAATTTTTGGAGCTGGTCCCTTTGGTAAAATATTAGGAAGTCGTTTCTGTAAAAGTGGAGGAGTAGCAGTAGACTTAGGTAGTGTTTTTGATATGTTTGTAGGAAAACTAACTAGAGGTTATCAAGTTGGAGTGTATCAAGATTATAAAATATGAAAAAAACTTACAATGTTTATTGGATGGTAGGAAAAAATATTAACAATTTTGGAGATATTCTTACCCCTTATATTTTAGATTATTACAATATATCTTATCAATATACCGAAAAAGAAAATTGTAATTTAATTGGCGTAGGATCAATTGCTAATTGGGCTCCAAATAATTGTATAGTATTAGGTTCTGGAATTGCTTATCAAAAAATATCTCTGAATAAAACTGCTCAGTGGAAATTTGTAAGAGGACCAATAACTAGACAAAATGTGATTAGAAGTGGAGGAAGATGCCCTGAAATATATGGAGATGCTGGGATGTTAATAAATAAATTTTGGAAAGAATCTATAAAGAAACATGATATAGGTTTTATACCACACATGAAAGAGTATAACTTAATAAAAGAAAAGTATCCTAATGAATACGTTATAAATTTAAACAATCCTGATCCTCAACAAGTAGCAAGACAAATTACTTCTTGTAGGAATATTATTTCTAGTTCTTTACATGGAATTATTGGAGCACACGCTTACGAAATCCCCGCTGCACGAATAAAGTTTACTAAAGATATAATAAAAGGAGATGATACTAAATATAAAGATCATTATGCTTCTTTAAATTTAGATCATAAAATTTCTACTTTAGATTCTTTACATTTTACTACTCCTTCAAACGTAGATTTTTCTCTTATAGAAGATATTTTTAAAGCATTATAAAAATAAAAGGGGACCTCGTATGAGATCCCCTTTTTGGTTACAGGAACTTTGGGTATGGTGCCCATTATTTTATGTTCCTAAATTCTTGAAAATTTACCGAATTTATCATCAGCTCCTTTGTCATATCGTATTTTTCCCCATTCATGTTCTCTTTCTGTATATCCTTTATTTCTTGTTACAGTAGATTTAATTTCTCCACTTTTCTTGTATCTCTGAACTTGTCCTGATTTTTTATTCCAATCTTTTTTACTTACTTCTACAAGTTTACCTTCAATAAAATTTTTATAAAGAGGATCTTTGATTGTCTGCATTAGTGCGTAAGTTTTAGCTAAATCTTTTCTTTCTTTCATTTGTTTTTCTTTTTATGTAATTCTCCATCTATTTCTTTACACCAGTAAAGGATTTCATCTACTTTCTCTTCTAACTCATCTATGTGTTCAGTAACCCATTGTTGTTTTAAATCGTATTCCATCCGCTTTATTTCAGCTGGAGGAAGTGTTTTTGCGTCGTCTATATCTGACTGTAATGAATAGTACATTCCTACAAACATTGATGTTATCACAATTAAACTTACTACAGTTTTAATATCAATCTTAAATTCAGTTCCTTCTCCTATTTTCATTATTAATTTTTAACGATATATCTTTGTAAACCTCACTGTCCATGCAGTGTTTATTAAGCCAATTTTGTGATTGAGCTTTGGAAAACTCCCATTTAAATTTAGGATTATGGCCAGCGCCACCTGATACACCATATCCATGTTTAATTCCAATTGCATATACTTCTTCATCGAAAGAAATAGTTTTAGTAGTTAAATATTTTTGAGCATGTCTTTTATATAGATGTATATCAAAAAATACATCTTCATCTTGTACGAAACTATATTTATAAGGTAACTTTATTAAAGTGCAAAAAGCCGAAGCTCTACCATTATGTTTTATATGGCGTAATCCTTTTTCTATAATATGATAATAATAAGTTTCATTAACACCAAGTACATCAGGTTGATCATGTTCTAACCACTTGTTATACATCCATTCTAAATAATTAGGATGATACCAATCATCATCTTCCCAAAGAAATAATACATTACAACCTCGTTTTGAAGCTTCTTGTATTCCTATTCTATATCTAGCTCCTAAATCTTTCTTATCTGATACAGGAGGATAGTCCACCATTATTATTTCATCTGGTTGTAGAGTTTGACTTTTTATTATCTCATTGTATTGATCTACAAACAATGGTCTATCTCCTCTAGTGGGTGTTAAAATACCTATGGTGTGACTGCTTCGCCCCATTTCTCAGTTGTTTTATATCCACCCTTTGCTTTTCCCCAATTACTATCTGTTTCGTTTCCTCCTGCAGCTTGTCCCCATATTAGTTCTTTCATTTTCTTAGCTTTTAATTGCCATTCTGGCCATCCTAACAACAAAGCTATCCTCATCCAAGTATCGGTATCTTCTGCTAATGCTAATTGTACATTATCCATTTTTAACAATAATCTATCTAAAGGAATATTAGTTGTTGCAGATATCACTTTAGCAGCTGCGTCATAAGCTGGATTATCAATATCAAATCCCATGTCCAGCATAGATTGTCTTCTTTTCTTAGAATCGAAATTATATGCTGCTTGTTTAATTCTAGAGATTTTAGAATAAATTACAGGAGATATTTTAATTAATTCCCAACTAGCATTAGTTACATCTACTCTTCCTTTTTCTTTACTTAATTCTTTATGAACTTTTAAACCATAATTTTTTAATACACTAAAAATATGTCCACCTATACCTAATCCTCTTAAAATAGTATCTGCCATCCCATTAACTGTATGAATAATTTTATCTTCTTTAAATTTAGGATCATCATCGTCATCTCCAAATCCTAAAGCAAATACAGCAGCATGAGCGGCTTGAAACAATAAATTTTGTATTACACCATAATATAAAATTTTAGATACATTAGATTTAGTATCTCCTCGTCCATTAGCAATGTCTTGCATAGCTTTCTTTTGAATTCTAACATATTGCATTTGAGTATTAGCCCAGTTTAAAGTTAATCTTCCTAATGTACTAGCTTGTTGAGAGGAGATTTTATCTGGACGAGAGGATTGTTGATTCTCTTCAGATATTTCCATAAATTCTTCATATGCTTGAGCTTCAGCCTCTTTTTCCGTCATATCAGGATTTTTCTTCATTAAATCCTTTATTCTATTTCTATAGAAAGTAGCTCCTCCAGAAGCAATAGCAAAACTATCCATGAACTTTGTAGGAGTATATCCTTTTTCTATAATATAACTTACAATGGCTTTAGCTTTATTTTTAGCGGTTTCAGCTGCTAACGCTACTTCGTTCTCATTTATGTCCATTGCTAATCCTCCTCGTCTTGCTACTAGATAATCAGAATTCATTAGTTTAACAAAGTCTTTTGAATATTGAGGAATATTACTAATAGCCGCTCCTGCTTTAGCTGGATTATTAAAAGACCAATTTAAAAAATTAACATTAGAAATAGCTTGAAGTAAAGCAGAACGCATATTTAAAAACATCACAACACCTTGAGCATTATTTAAATAATCTAATGCTTTATTAGCTAATCTACTATTACTATACAATCTATTACTTCCTGATTCCATTCTAGACAATGAATTACGTAATGCTTCTACGTATTTAGCTCCTAAGGCAGCTTCTAGTTTATTCATATTTTTCTCTGAAAATATAAGATCTACATTTTCTTTCCATTGAGATAAATACTCAGGTCGTTTTATTTTATTTAATCCTTCTATTAAATCCGTTGTCAATGTACCAGCTAACCAGCTCGTGTCAGGTTTAATATATTGTCCTTTATTTACTTTAATAACTTGTTCTGCAAATACTTTTAATATAGGATCATTTTCAATAATATCATTTAACTCTTTTAAATCTGTTTTACTAAGACCTGGTATATCATAACCCATTGCTGTCCAGATATAAGTTCGTACTGCGTTTTCATTAGTAAATCCTGTATGATTTTTCTTTTTTAAAGTTTTAGGAACGTTCAAATCTTTTTTAAGTTTCCTAAAATCATTCATCATATTAACTTTAGCACTTGCCATATCTGACATTGCTCTTGCGAATGGTTTAAATAAATGATCATCAAACCATTTATATGCTGCATCTCCTTTTTTCCCTTTACCTAAAAGTGGATACATTAATCCTTTAAAATCTTCAGCTGAAAACGGATGAATTCTTACACGTTGATTTTCTATACCTCTTACTTTAGCTTTGGCTTTAGAAAATTCTTTATAAGATTCTATTCCTAAAGCATGTTCTATAATGTTATTAAAATCTTCATTTAAATTATTAGAAAATTTAAATTTAGCTTGTTGGACATTAGATTTTACATCAATAACATCTAATGCATCTTGAACAGCTTTAACATTACTTGTGTGATCATCAGCAAAATAGAAATCATTATATCCTTCTGCAGCTTTTTCTATCACCCATTTAGATTTAGCAAAAGGAGAGCTATTACCTAAACCAGTAATATTATCTATTGGTATATTTAATCCTATAGCATCTAAAAATTCTTTAATTGCGGGAGCAGCATCCATAGCTCTTGCTGTTAAAACAAATACATCATCTGTTCCTCTTGCATCTTGTATCTTTTTTGCAACATCCAGTAATGGCCCAGGTTTTCCATCTACTACTTTATTGAATTCAGAAAAATCAAATTTAGCTCCCAAATCTTCTAACGTATTACCTTCTTTTGCAAATTGTTCAGCTGTTAATTTTCCATTAGTACCATCTGGTAGCGTATATAATACATTACTTTTAGTTCTAGCTAATGTATCATCAAAGTCAAATACCCTAATTTTTTTAACAGGAGCATTAGGATCTCTTGCTACACGTAATGCTTCATCTATAGTTCTAGCATAATCTAATACTTCATTTTCATTTAAATTTAATTCTTCCATTCCAACAACATTGTTAGATAAAGAAAATTTATTTAATTTATTAGCTTCTTGTATACTCGACCATAACTTAGCTTCTGCTTGCCCATATATTTCTCCTCCTGCACGCATATCTTTCATTGCGTAATTAGCACCACCTCTAGTAAATCTATTAAACCAACGTTGAGGAGCAATGTCTCCTATTTGATATCCAAATTGCATTCGTTCACCAAAGAAAGTACTCATGTTAGTATTCATGTCTACTGGTACGGCTCCTACTGCATAACTTTCTTGTAGTTTTTTCAAATCAATTTTAGAATCAGGATTGAAAATCGCATCTACTATCATTAAGTTAATTGCCTTTGCGGGAATACCATGCTCATACTCAAAGTTTTTACTAGTTTGTTCTTTGATTATTTTCTTTATGGATTTTCTATTATAATCAGAAGCTTCTTTCCACGGGTTACTTACTCTATTTTTAGTAGTACGAGAAGCATCTCTAGTAAAATCTATTGTACTTACTCCATCTATATAGGAATCTGTAAATCTCATATCTATGCTATCTACAATTCTTCTGGCTAAAGCAGCATCTTTAGTAGTAAATACTCCATCTTTAAAAGTTCCTGTTCCTTTTCTTACTTCTGTTAAAGGATGTGAATAAATTCCCTCTACAAGTCTAGTAGTAAGTGAAGCGTTTTCTAGATTTACCGGAGAATATCTAAATGGAGCAGCTGCTCTAATAGGTCCTTGCATACCAGCTCCCATACCAGTCATAAGCATTGCCATGTTAGTATTAGAAAAACCTCCTTGATCATATAAACTTTTAGCAGCTTTATAAATATTAACAGAAAAGTCCCAAGCTTTTTTAGCCATTTCTTCTCTATAGTCTAGTTCTTTTTTTGAAATACTACCATCAATCATGAATGTTTTAACTTCCTGTACAGGCATAGCTGGATCTGGATGGCTAAACACATCACCATTTATCATTTCAAATGTTCTTATTCTATCTTTTCCTCTTCCTACAGTTTCTGATTTTACAATACCAAAGTTTGGTATAAAAAATTCATCTATCATTTGAGATACATCTCCATATAGCATTCCTCTAGCATCAAGAGTATTTACTTTAGTTCCATTTTGAAACATAGCTTGGTGTCTAAAAAACTGAGTTGCAGTTTCCAAAACGTCTCCATTATTGATTTCTAACATTACATCAGCTACTCTATTCATTGCTTTCTTTTGAGCGTTAGTTATAGTCTCATTAGAAAACAATGTAGACGCTGGATCAGTTTTCCATTTTCTAGCAATTGTTTCAGTTTCTAAATTAAATTCTACACTTTGTATATAATCTAATAAATCAATTTCAACATTTCCTTCTTGGCTTATGGCTTTACGATATGGTTTTAATAATTTTTCAAATAATTTTTTAACATGGGTTCTATAAGGTTTAAACTTAGAATCTGCTAACACCTGGTCAACAGCTAGTTTAACTGAAGTACGATCTGTTACTCCATTTTTAATAATTGCATCAATAAGAGCTGACTGTAATGCTTTATAATCTTCTCCTATTTTTCCTTCCATACCAGCTGTTTCAGCTAACGAGAATTTAAAAGAAGTTCCTCTTTTTATAGCAGCTGCAAAATCTCTTAAAGCTTGTTCTCCGAGTTGTTCTTTAATTTCAAGATTTTTCCCTGCTATATCATTAACTACTTTTTCACTAGTTAAGTTTTGCATTGTTGCATCTAAACCTAAATGAGCAGATAGAATTTTAGCTAAAGCATCTTTTCTTCCTCTTACATTAAAAAAATCCACCCATGCTTTCTCACTTGGATTTAATCTACTGTATAAAGTAGGACCTTGTGTAGTAGTGGCAGTTTTAAGATTACCACTTCCTTCGTATTTTAAAACTTCTTTAGGATTTAAATCTTTTTTAACAACTTTAGTTAATATTTTATCTCCTTTTACCAATCTCTCTAGTGCAACTAAATTACTTATATCCAACATTCTCATTAATTTAGCACGGTGATTCTTTAAGAATGAATCATAATTTTTAGTATTTAAAAATTCTTTCTTAATAGCTTTGTCTAAAGCTGTTTGATATCTACCTTCTAAATTAGATTTTACATTTTGATAAATTCCTGCTAAATCTCTTTCAGCTTGTCTTTTAACCTCTCCTGTAGGGTTTGATGCCATAGTTTTTTTAACTTGAGCTAAAGTTACAGTTTCCCCTTTTCCTTTTTTCTTACGTTGAGTATATTCAAATTTAGGTAAACCTTCTTGCATTACATCTTGAACAGCGGTCATTGCTGCGCCATAAAATGGATCTGTTTTCTTAACCCCTAACAGTTCCCGTAAAGTAGATTCAACCTCGTGGATAGCAGTATTTTCTGAAACTGCTACTCCACTAGCGGCTTCTAATCCTACATTAAATCCTTGATTTTTAGATTCGGCTCCTATTTTTTTATTAGCCAACTTAACTTTGTTAGTTAATATAGTAGGACTCATTATATAAGCGTCGAAGTCATCGTTTTTAGCAGGATCAAAAGCTCTTATAGATTTCATCAATTCTACATTAACTAAAGCAGTGAACTCATTTAATGCTTCACCAAAACTTTCAAATCTTTGATAAGAATCTGTCGCAAAATATCCTCCTTTTTTAAATAAAGTTTCTATTTTATGTTCATAAGCTTTAAGTATTTCTTGTATAGGTTTACCACCTTGAAAACTTTCTAATCTCCCTCTAAATGATCTTTCTATGAGATTAACTCTGTCTTTTCTAGCATCGTTAGATTCATCTTCAATCTTACCTTTAAATTCTGGAACTTTGTCCACAACTCCAGATTCTTTTTTTAATTGTTGGAATCTTTCTGTTAATTTTTTTATTCTATTTTTATAGTTTTTAACCGGTTTGATTTTGTTAGATGCAACTAATTCGTTTAATTCTTTAAGGATATCTGCAGCAGAGTCATATTCTTTAGTATCTGAGAATTTAAAGTCTTTTAAAGATTTTTGTAAATCTTTAATACCTTTTGCTTCTTTAGCTTTTTTAGCTTCTTTTTCAGCTCGTCTTTTAGCCTTATTGTAATTATCTCTCATTCCTTTGAATACAGCTTTCTTTCTGTACTCACTAATCATTTTTCTATTTACTCTTCCTTCGGATACAGCTTTACCAAGATTATATAAATATTTAATAGTATCATTTGCGCCATCAAATTCAACGCCAGATTTCTTATTCTTTTTAAAAATACTATTTAAATTGAAACCAAAAGCCCCACCCATTAATCCTCCGGGTTTATTATTTAAATCTATATCTCCCTTACCTACATATTCCAAGAAGTTCATTACCACCTCATCTGCGGCTATATTCCCACCACGTCTTACAACTATAGCTTCCCATATATCAGGATGCGTTGCTTTTAAATATTTCGTAATATCCTCTGCTAAAGGAGTAAATGCTTCAGAATCGTAACCAAGTATTTCTCCAAACTCTGCATGACTAGCTTCGTGAGTAAATATTTGAGTTTCCCCATTTTTAATAGCGTTTTCTCTAAATCCTAGTATTTCATTTCTTACTACAGCGTCAGAATTAGTAGTTAATACTCCTCTCTTGTCAAACATTAAATTCCATCCACTTAACCCTCCACCAGCTATTAATCCCATGGCAGATCCTGAATGAATACCATCTTTAAATCCTCTTACAGATTTCTCTAAATCATCTATCTGTTTCTTTTGTTCAACTTCAGTTAAACTGTTGTCAGATAATATTTTTTCCTTAGAAGTCTCTAAAACATCATCTATATATGTTAAAGCTTCTCCATTAGTATCAAATTTAAAATACTTTTTCTTTTTAGATTTCCGTGCGTTACTTACTTTTTTATAGTTTTCATCTACTAATTCTCCTATGTATAATTCTTCTGCTACTTGTGGAATTTGATCATCACGTACTTTACCTTTATTTTTATCAGATAACTTCTTTCTAGCTTGTTGCCATAATCGATCATATCTACTTTTATCTGTAGTTTCTAATAAAGAAAATTGATTAGAAAAGTTTCCATTATTTTTATATACATCTGCGGCAAAACCATTCGCGTCAAATTGACTCTTTAAACCTGTTAATAATTTATTAACTTCATTTTTATTTAAACCATCAATTTTTCCTACATCTAATATTTCATTTGCTGCTTTAGCTGCTAGAGCTTGTTTACGAGTGGTTTCCATAAATTTATTATACGCAGGTGAACCCATCGTTTCTTGAATTGCATTAAATTTATTTTGTACAAATTGAATTTGATCTGCCTTTAATTCTTCTAATGCTTCTGTTTGTACTGCTAAAGCTTCTTCACTTAACGTCCCATCTTTTGCTAAATAATCTAAAGCTCTTTGTTGATGTTCTATTTCTTCTTCTTTCTTTTGAAATTCTGCAAATGAATTGTAATCTGTAAATTGTCTTGCAACAGCTCCAGCTAGAAAAGGTCCAGTACTCATTCCAAAACCAAACATTCCCCCAACAAAAGCTGCGTGATCAGCATTTTCCATTAACGGTCTTCCATCTATAGCATTTTGAGTTATACTAGTCATGAATTCAGCTGATGCTTCTAATATTGGATCCGATGCAATATGTTTTGCGTTTTCTTTAAAGTATTGTTTCATTGCGTTTTTATAACTCAACATACTTTTAGCTCCACTACGCTGCATTAAAGCTGCTCCACGCTTAAGTATAGGAACCGTAGTTAAAGCTTCAAAAACTCCTTCAGCAGTACCATATCCAACTGCTGATATTCCTTGAACAAATTCATTTCTTTGTTTTTGAGCAAATAAATCTTGTACATCTGCTTCTGCCCAATGTTGACCAGCTGAATATGCTCCAATAACCCATGGAGCTGCAGTTCCTCCTGAAGCTATCATTGTAGCTAAAATAGGTATTTGCTTAGAAACTTCCATTCCAACAAATCTACCAAAATGTGTAGCACTAGTAAAAGCTCCACCTTGTCCATATTTATTAGCTCGAAAAGTACCTTCTTCTCCATATTGATCTTTGACCTCGGTTTTCCATTTAGCATAATCATCATACTTATCTGCCCATACATCATCCCAAGAATTCCAAAAATTTGACATAAAATTATCTTCACCATCTATAGCAGCTCCTGCTGCACCAGCATAGTAAAACGGGGCAATAGGAGAAGCGTACTTAATAGCTTTACCAACTAGATATAAAGCACCTGTTCCAATATCTGCAAATCCTAACCCTAACGCATCTAAACTAGAGTTCCACGCGTCGTATTCTTTTCCTAACAAATGTAAGTTTGTGTCAAGATCTTCTTTTTCATCTTGTAATCCCCATATCTTTCTTCTAGTTTCCAGCATGGATTTTAATTGATTCTCTTTAGTTGTTCTTGCTTTAATGTAAGTGTCATAAGTATTTTTATTCACTTTTTTACCATTACGTAACGGAACTACTTGTTGTCCCTCTTCAACAGGAAATTCGCCAGTAGGATCATTGTATGTTTCTTCAAAAAGATCTATAAGTATATTATTAGGATTATCCCCACTAAACTCTATTAAATCTGCTTCATTTATAGCCATTAATGCCATAGATTCAGTAGTGTTTTTATCTCTTAAAGTTACATTATAATACTGTCCTAATTGTTGAGCATAATTATCATTATCAGAACCCCATAAATATTCTGATAAATTTGTATGTCTAATTTCATCATACATTTTATTATACTCTTGTTGAGCTACAGTAGATTTTATTAAATCTTGAGGCACAGTTAATCCTGTTCCTTCATAAGCTTTTTGTAAAGTTTTTTCTGTTTTATCCCATATTATACTTCCAGGTCCATAAACTTGTTGAGGACCAGCTCTATAAGGATTAACTTCTCCATCTCCAGTTACTCCAGAAGCACCTGAGATAGCATATAAAGCTTCAGATAAATTAGTAATTCCTTCTTCATAAATTGGAGTTTGGGCATTCCAAGTAGCACTTGTTTTTCCTTTAGTCACTAGATCTTCATGCAGTTCGTACGCACGGGTTTTTACCATTGGTAATTGAGTTTCTTCTCCTCTATATGGATTGTTCCTAACTACTCCGAATTTATCTATTGATTGTGGATATTGCTCTCCTTTTTCAACCCAACGATCCTTTCCACCCCATTTCAGCCATTGACCATACTTAGCTGTTATCATTTTATCTTGATCAGGATCATAATTATCTCTAAAGTTCTGTCCCCATTCTAATATTTTCTTTCTAGCTTCAGGGGTATTAGGATTTTCAATCATTTCTGGAGTCAATCCCCCTTTATTAACTGGGTCAGTTTGAACAATATAGTCAACAACTAAGGTGTTGTAATTAGAAAACGCTTCAGGATTAGCTATAAATTCTCCTTTTTCATTATACGATCCAACAGATAACAAATCTTCTGCTTGTTCTAAATTAGGAGCTATTCCTCCTTTACTAGGATCTGAAACATTAACAGGAGTATTTAGTATTTGTCCTGTTTGAGCTAATAGATTACTTTTACCTTCTTTTATTTTCGTAAGATCTATGCCTCCATTAACATTAACAAATTCTGCTAATTTTATTTTTTGATTTAAAATAAATTCATTAATAGCAGCATTTTCAACTTCATCACTTATAGTCCCACTTCCTACATAGTTTTGATGAGCTCCAATTTTCGTGAATATATTCATCGTTTCACCATTAGGAGCTATAACTTCTACTTCTTCTCCTTGGACTTTAACTCTTTCACCATTCATATTCATCCATCGTGAAGACCAAAATCCCGATGCGTCAGTTTTGATTTCAGGATTTTCAAATTTGAAGTCAGTGGTTTTGAAGTCTTCAAAAGTGGGATTTTTTGTTTTATTAATTTTATATCCCGGATACTGAACTTGTACTAAATTTTTTAATAAATTTTCTTCTTTATCTATTGCGTCCCATTCTCCGGCTCTTTTCCATAAGTCATTGGCATTTCTTACATCATTATCCCCTTTTCCTAATATACCCGCTAGATAACTAGTTGTTAATTCAGGGAATAACCATGAATGAATTCCTTCTTTAGTTGTAGTAGTACCAATTTTTTTATGAACTTGTCCTTTCCCCATTGCTAGAGCCGTAAGATCTAACGTTTTATCATATTCAGGTATTTTTACTAATTGAGTAGGATTTGAAGTTTCAGTACCTTTATAAGGAGACAAATTGACTAAACCTTGTTTTTCATTATGAGCTGTTTCTAATATAGCTTTTTCTTTATTATAATCTGCCGTTAAATGTTTTACCTTATTTTCCCATCCATATAATTTTTCATCTTCAAATTTAGTTTTAGCTTTTAGATAATTTTGTTCTAATTTTTGTAAATTGTAAGTATCTCCCGCTTCAGTTATTTCTTCATTTTGTTCATCTTCACTAACTCCCCAATCGCGCATAGGAATTCTTGAAGCATCTACTTCAGGATAAGGACTTTGAAGAGGTTCAATTTTAGTATCATCCACTTCAAAGCTAGTATCTATATCAAAATATTCTAAATATGTATCATAATCCTTTAGTTCGTCAGTTAGTAAACTTTGATTTTCAACACTTGAATCTTCTAAACCACTTACTTGATCAAAAAATGATTTAGCATTTCTACCAGAAACCATATTCTTGAACTGATCTAACGTAACGTCAGATCCAAGAAATCCTTTAGCTTGTAAACTTTTTAAATATTTTTCTAATTCATTCATAAGTTATATTTACTATTCGCCAATTTTATTTAATTCTAATTGCTTTTCTGGTGTTAACATAAACTGATCGTCTAAATCAAATCCTAAAGCTTGATAATACAACTGAGCCATATAATTAGTGTTTTCATCGAGAACATCAAAATCTTGTTGAGTAATTCCAGTTGCTCTAGGAACATCTATAACTTCACCTTTTGCTTTTTGCTTATAAGTATACACTTCATCATCTACAAAATTAGACACATTTCCATAAGCACTTCCAGAAAATTTAGGATCAGTTTTTAATTCTGCACCAGTGATATATCTCACGCCAGATGCCTCTTTATTTCTTGTATTCGCAGCGTTCATTAGCGTTGTAAAATTTTCCAAATCTTTTTCTTGCAGCATTGATTG
>Ga0233415_10000667_pt1 | contig 15798 bp, 16 predicted proteins | sample Na_anoxic_12_MG_FD_188631 | JGI IMG/M metagenome (GOLD analysis project Ga0233415, IMG submission 188631) | Seawater microbial communities from Saanich Inlet, British Columbia, Canada - Na_anoxic_12_MG | ecosystem: Environmental > Aquatic > Marine > Inlet | place: Canada: British Columbia... | reverse complement strand
AAAATCTGTACTCTTCGGATCATATGACTCTACTGCATTTATCACCCCTCCGTTTGACTCAACCTTATCCCATAATTTGTCCATGAAGTATCTGCCATAAGAATTGGCAGGATAGAGAATAGCAAATCTCTTTAAACCCATCTCTCCCATAACCTTATTTATTAGGCTTGTTAGCTGGTCCTCTGGATTAAGGCAATTCTGAAAAACCATCTCCCCCTTTTCTGAAATGGCGTCACTCTGGCTTAAGGTGATTATGGGCATACCTAATTCTTGGGCCTTTTCCACAGCACCTTCAGCTACCTTGCTAATAAGAGGCCCTATAGTAACAAGCGCCCTCTCTTTGACTGCCAGCTCTTTTATAGCCTCAATTGCTGTTTCAGGATCACCTTCTGTGTCCCTGATAACAAGCTCCATAGACGAAAGGCCTTCTTCGTTCTCCTGAAAGATATCAAAACCGAGCTCGAGACCGTTGAGTACCTCCTGCCCATAGAGAGCAAATGGACCACTCAGAGGTAAGAGGCAGCCAACAACATTAGGACGTACTTCCAATCTCTCATCAATCATCTGGAGCATTTCTTGAGGCTTTATAGCCCATTCTTCTTCCGGTGCAACACTCACCACATTTAATACTGCCTCGCGTGCCTTCTCTAATCTACCCGAGATAAGATAAAATAATGCAAATTGGTAGTATATAGGATAAATAAGATCAGACTCTTCAGCATAGGCAGCCATTTGAATTAGTTCATCTTCTGCGGCTTGATAGATAAGATCTAAAAGTTGCAACCTTATTTTTTCCTTTTCCTCTCCTTTCACTGATGATGATTCCAATACCTTGAGCCACCAATAAAATGCCCGTGGACTATTATTTAATTCTTTTAAGGTTTGGCCTAAAAGAAAAAATACTTCTTCTCTGCCAGGATAATATGTATAAATCTCAAGCCAGCGTAAAGCAGATAATCTTGATTCCGGGTATTTCTTCAAGTGGAAATATGTCTTGGCAGTTAAAATGTGGATCTCAGCCCTTCTTTCCACGGGATATTCTTCGATAACATCTAAAAACAGGGGCAAGGCCTCCTCATACTGGTTCGTATTATAATATATAGTTGCCTTCCTCGTTAATGCATCTCTAACCCTATCTCCTTTTGGTTCTACCTTGAGGTATAGGTCGTAAGCCGCCAGTGCCTTTTCATATTTTTTCTCACTCCAATATCGCTCAGCCTCTGAGAAATAATCGATGACTATTTTCTTTTCAGGCGGTTCCTTTACAGCTAACTTCTCAGGCGGTTCCTTTAAGATTATCCTCTTCTCACAAGAGAATACAAAAAAGGCCATTACCGCTATCAAAACAGTAATGGCCTTTATAAAATAAGGGGCTTTATTTATTGTCATCCTTTACTTCCTCAAAATCTGCGTCAACAACCTCCTCATCCTTTTTCGCTGTCTCTTGTTCCGCAGGGCCTGCTTCTGGGCCAGCTTGTCCTTGTGATTGGGCAGCCTGTGCATACAAAACTTCAGCTATTTTATGTGAAACCTGTGTTAATTCCTCTGAAAGCCGTTTAATTTCTGATGTATCTTCACCCTCCATAGCCTTTTTAAGGTTACCTATGGCGTTATCTATCTCTCCTTTTGTGCCAGCATCGATTTTCTCTCCAGCCTCTTTAAGAGATTTTTCAGTAGAGTAGATAAGGGAATCAGCAGCATTTCGAGCATCAACAAGCTCCCTCTTTTTTTTATCCTCTTCACCGTGAAGCTCAGCATCCTTGACTAACCTCTCAATTTCCTCCTCACTGAGACCACTTGAGGCTGTTATCCTGATGGATTGTTCCTTCCCCGTTCCCATATCTTTTGCAGATACATTAACAATTCCATTTGCATCAATATCAAAGGTTACCTCTATCTGAGGCATACCTCTCGGCGCTGGTGGGATCCCAACCAGTTCAAAGCGACCAAGGGTTTTATTGTAGGTAGCCATTTCCCTCTCGCCTTGAAGGACATGGATAGACACAGCAGGCTGGTTATCTGCAGCAGTCGAAAATATCTGGCTTTTTTTGGTAGGTATCGTAGTGTTTTTCTCAATCAGCTTGGTGAAAACAGCACCAAGGGTCTCAATTCCCAGGGAAAGGGGAGTAACATCAAGCAAGAGAACATCCTTTACATCTCCCTTTAACACCCCTCCCTGTATAGCTGCACCTACCGCAACAACCTCATCAGGGTTAACACCCTTGTGCGGATCTTTACCAAAGATTAGTTTTACCTTCTCCTGAACCATAGGCATCCTGGTCATCCCGCCAACCAGAATAACCTCATTAATATCACCGGTCTTCAAACCAGAATCCCTTAAGGCAAGTTTGCAGGGCTCGACTGTTTTATCAACCAAATCCTCTACAAGAGACTCAAGTTTTGCCCTGGTGAGTTTAATATTCAAATGTTTCGGCCCGCTTGCATCAGCAGTAATAAAGGGAAGGTTAACGTCTGTCTCCATTGCGGTGGAAAGTTCCATTTTTGCCTTCTCAGCCGCCTCCTTCAAACGTTGTAATGCCATTTTGTCATTCCTTAGATCAATTCCCTGATCCTTTTTGAATTCATCAGCAAGGTAACCCATAACCCTTTGATCAAAGTCCTCACCCCCTAAATGGGTGTCTCCGTTTGTGGATTTAACCTCAAATACCCCATCGCCAATCTCCAGGATAGAAATATCAAAGGTCCTACCTCCAAGATCAAACACAGCAATCTTTTCTTCCTTCTTTTTATCCAGACCATAGGCAAGTGATGCAGCCGTAGGTTCATTAATAATCCGTTGAACATTCAATCCCGCTATCTTTCCAGCATCCTTTGTAGCCTGTCTCTGGCTGTCATTAAAGTAGGCCGGAACGGTAATGACAGCATCGGTTACCTTTTCACCAAGATATTCTTCCGCAGTCTGCTTCATTTTCTGCAATACCATTGACGAAATCTCCGCTGCACTGTGATCCGCGCCTCTGACGGTTATCTGAGCATCAGCATTTTTTGCCCTGGTAATCTTGTAAGGGGATATCTTAACATCTTTTTTAACCTCAGGTGAATCAAACTTTCTTCCAATGAGTCTTTTAACGGCATAGACGGTGTTCTCCGGATTGGTGATTGCCTGCCTTTTTGCGGTCTGACCTACGAGCCGTTCTCCACTATCAGTAAATGCCACAACAGACGGTGTAGTCCGATTTCCTTCAACATTGGCAATTACCTTTGGGTCACCTCCCTCCATAAGAGCCACGCAGGAATTTGTGGTTCCCAAATCGATTCCGATTATTTTAGCCATCATCTCCTCCTTAACAAATATTATTATCTTGAAAAACTGCCTAAAGTGTCTAAATTCATGAATGAACGTAACTATTCAGCCACTAAGCCACAAAGGCACAAAGATTTGAGAATTCTTCTTTTCAAATAAAGGGGTAAAACCCATATCTATCCTTTGTGTCTTAGTGCCTTGGTGGCTACCTGAGCAGTTATGAATGAGCTAACGTTAACAGAATTTATTTCCTTAATTTTAGGAGCTTTTAACTTCACTTTTACTGTTTCCTTGCGAGATCACAACCATTGATGGCCTAATCAAACGCTCATTGAGCAGATAGCCCTTTTGCAACTCCATTATGATATGTCCCTGAGCAATCTTATCATCTATCTGTTGTGAAATTGCCTCATGAAAATTGGGGTCAAATTGTTTTCCTACTGCCTCAACCTCTTTAAGACCTGATTTTGTTAGTGTTTTTATGAGACCACCCAATGTCATTTCAAGACCCTTAACTAACCCTGATGGGTTAGTATCATTGTGCGCGTGAGATATCGCCTTTTCAAGACTATCAATAGCTGGTAAAATCTCTTTGATGAGAGACTCGTTTGCGAATTTTGCCAATTCCTCTTTCTCTTTCTTTCCTCTTTTTTTGATATTTTCCATTTCAGCATAGGTTCGCGTATAAAGCTCGTAATTTTCTTGTGCCTTTATCTCAATTTCTTTTACCTTTTCCAGGAGTTCCCGTTTTGTCATTTCCTCTATCTTCTTCACCTTCTTTTCTCTGCCAGTTTCACGGAAATCCTTATTCTGCTCTTTAAGGTCTTCTGTTTTTCTTTCCCCTTCTTTATCCATCTTTTTATAGGCTTCTACCTTATCCCTTTTCTCATTTATCTTAATCTCTACTTCACTCATCTGCGAACTCATATTATTGATTAATAATGAAGATTAATATTGAAAAATATTAAGCATCAATAGGGGTATTGTCAAGGGAAGTGATAAAAGAAGTGGAGGACTTACAGGCCTTTCCCTGTTAATGTCTCAAGGGCCTCAAGATATTTGTCTCTTGTGATCTGAATTATTTCTGCTGGTAATTTTGGTGGGGGTGGCTTTTTCGGCCAATCAAGGCTATTGAGGTAATCCCTTAAAAACTGTTTGTCAAAACTCTTTTGAGCCCTTCCTGGCATATATCCATCCATGGGCCAGAATCTGGATGAATCCGGGGTTAATATTTCATCAATCAACATAAAATTATCATCTACCAATCCAAACTCGAACTTGGTATCTGCGATGATGATACCATTCTTAGCAGCCAGATCTCTTCCGTATTGGTATATTTTTAAACTAATACTTCGCAGCTGTCTGGCTATATCTTCGCCAACAATATGTGCAGCATCCTCAAAGGAAATATTTTCATCATGTATCCCCGACTCAGCTTTTGTAGATGGTGTGAAAATCGGTTCTGGCAATATATCTGACTCTTTCAGTTTCTCAGGAAGGTGGACCCCTGATATAGTCCCCCGATCCTGATACTCAAGCCAACCGGAACCTGAAACATAACCCCTTACAATGCATTCTACTGGAAAGGGCTTTGCTTTATGGACCAGCATGCTCCTATCCAAAAGATATTCCTTATAAGGCTTGCAAGGTTCAGGATATTCATCCGGATCAGCGGTGATTATATGATTATCAATTATGGAAGCGGTCTTTTCAAACCAAAAGAGCGATATCTTTGTTAAGATTTTTCCTTTATCTGGAATCGGGTCATCCATAACCACGTCAAAAGCCGACATTCGATCAGTGGCAACTATAAGTAAGTTATCTCCTATCTCATAGATATCCCTGACCTTCCCTCGATTAATCAATTTTAAATTGGGAAAATGTGTTTCCTTTAATGCTTGTGCTGTCATGATTATGCCTTTCTGAATTTCTATCCCACCAAAGGTAGAAAATGAGAGCCATGTTCTTAAGTTCGCCCTTTAAATATTGTTTTAAAAACTATATGACATAAATTATTTAACAATGTAGTATAGACAATATAGAAGATCTTTTGTATATAAAAAACAAAATCGTAAAATTAAACCCAAAAATACGATTAATTTCTTAGAAATTGAAAGAGAGAATATGGTCGAATTAGATTTTAAAAAGGGTAATGGAATTTTACCAGCCATTGCCCAGGATTCTAAATCTGGAAAGGTTTTAATGCTGGCCTATATGAATAGCCAGGCATGGAGACTCACCCTACAGACTGGAGAGGCCCATTACTGGAGTCGCACACGTGGAGAGATCTGGCATAAGGGAGAAACCTCGGGAAATATCCAGATAGTCAAAGAAATTATTGCTGACTGTGACTATGATACCATCCTTCTTAAGATAGAGCAGATAGGGGGAGCTGCCTGCCATCTTGGATATGAGAGTTGCTTCCATAACAAAGTTAACAATAATGGAGAGGAAACTACCATAGGAAAAAAAATATTTGATCCAGAAAAGGTATATAAAAATGAATTTGCTTAAGCTTGGTATACCAAAGGGGAGCTTGCAGGAAGCCACAATCAAACTATTTCACAAATCAGGATGGAATATTTCTATAGCTGATAGGAATTACTTTCCTGAAATAAATGATGATACCCTTGCGTGCTCAATCCTGAGGGCGCAGGAAATGCCCATCCATGTAGAAAAAGGAACTATAGATGCAGGCCTTACCGGTAGAGATTGGAAAGAAGAAAATGAATCAGATGTTGTTGTTGCTGCTGACCTAATCTATTCCAAGTTGAGCCAAAAACCTGCCAGATGGGTTTTAGCAGTTTCTGCTGACTCCGATATCAAAGAATTGTCTGATCTTAATGGTAAAGTGATAGCAACAGAACTGGTTAACTTTACCAGAAAATATTTCACCCAAAAAGGGATCGATGTTAAGGTTGAATTCTCATGGGGAACAACAGAGGCCAAAGTTGCAGCAGGTTTGGCAGATGCTATTGTAGAGGTTACGGAGACAGGTAGTACTATCAATGCCCATGGATTGAAGATTATCCACGAACTGATGCAATCAAACACCATACTTATTGCAAACAAAAAATCCTGGCAGGATCCATGGAAAAGGACTAAGATAGAGAATATTTCATTACTTCTCAAGGGGGCCTTAAGGGCTGAAAATATGGTAGGCCTAAAGATGAATATACCAAAGGAACGGTTGGATGGTATAATCTCATTGCTTCCTAGTATTACATCTCCAACTATGGCAAATCTATTTCAATCTAATTGGGTATCGGTTGAGGTAATGGTTAATAAGGAAAAGGTGAGGGAACTTATCCCTCAATTAATAAGGCGGGGAGCAAAAGGTATAATTGAATATCCTTTAAATAAGGTGATTTAACTATGTGGAAATCATTTAAAAACACAAGTATTGCACTAATTTTTATCTCTTTTGCTGTTATCTTGACTGGTTGCGCAGAGGATGGAGTTCTTATAAAGAGGCAATTCCTCGCAAGGTAAGATCTGTGGGAATCTTTCTTTTCACAGGTGGATTTTACACCTGACCTTAATGAAATTCCTAAAGGCTGGGGAACTTGACCCTGAAAATTCAGAAATAAAATACAATCTCGCCATTGCTAATAGTATTAAGGATTTGCACAGCAAGTCTTTTACCCATTTTAAAACGGCGATCGAGCTAAGGCAAGATTTTTCCGAGGCCTATGATGACCTCGGCAATACATATTTAATTCTTTGTAAGTTTGATCTTGCTATAACATGCTTTGAAAAGTCCGATAGAAATAGACTTTATGCTACACCCCTTTTATCCATAATAAGCTGGATTATGATTACTGTAAAAAGGTGAGTATAAAAAGACAGCAGAAAGATATCATAATTACATAAAATACCAACTCTCTTTTAGCAAAGCCTTTCATAATTTTAGAATTACTTATGAAGCCATGAATGAGTGGGAAATGTTATAGGGGCTTATAATGAATCAATGCGAAATGTGCCCAAAGACCCTCGATCCCACGACTATTTTGACAAGCTTTACCTAAAGCGTAAAAAATCATCTTTTGCTATTGAAAAATTTGCAGAATCTATACGGTTAAATAAACAAAATATCTATACACCCGAAGCAAAACATCTGTTAGAAAAGATAACATAAGCGTATGAAAATTGCATCCAGAGCTATAGATTTCCGCTCCTTCATTGTTATGGATGTATTGGAGAGGGCAAGCGTCCTTGAAAGGCAGGGTCAAGATATCATTCATCTTGAGGTAGGTGAGCCAGATTTTGACACACCGCAATGTATAAAAGAAGCCGGGATTAAGGCCATCAGAGAAGGAAAAACCCACTATACTCACTCGCAAGGAATGCCTGAGTTGAGAGATGCCATCTGTCAGCATTACATGGACAAGTATGCTGTCCATGTAAACCCTGAGCAGATCATTATAACATCTGGTACATCGCCGGCGCTGCTATTGATTTTTTCGACTCTCTTAGAGCCAGAAGATAAAATCATTGTCCCTAATCCATATTATCCGTGCTATCCTAATATTATCAACTATGTTGGTGGAAATTGCGTATTTGTAAACACTCAAGAGGATGATGGATTTCAATTGCGTTCAGAAGAGGTTGCCCAAAGGATCTCACCCCAAACTAAGGGAATCCTTATAAACTCTCCCTCAAATCCTGTCGGAAACCTCCTTTCAGCTGATAGAATGAAACGTATCGCTGATCTTGGGACATATATCATCTCTGATGAGATATATCATGGCCTGGTATATGAAGGTAAAGAGCACACGATTTTAGAGTATACAGATAAGGCATTTGTTTTGAATGGCTTCTCTAAACTCTATGCCATGACAGGTTGGAGGCTCGGATATGTGATTGCACCAAAAGACTTTGTCAGGCCTATGCAAAAGATGCAGCAAAACTTTTTTATCTCAGCAAGCAGTGTCTCCCAATGGGCAGGCCTCGCAGCTCTCAGTGAAGCAGAGGAAGATGTTGAAAGGATGAAATCCATATTCGACCAAAGGAGACATTATATAGTCAAAAGGCTCAGAGAACTCGGTTTTGGAATCAGTATTGATCCTGTTGGAGCATTTTATGCACTCGCTAATGCAAAACATCTTTCCAATAATTCCTACGATCTCGCCTTTGAGATACTTGAGAAAGCAGGAGTGGGTGTTGCACCAGGAATCGATTTTGGAAGTAATGCTGAAGGATATCTCAGGTTTTCCTATGCAAACTCCCTTGAAAATATCACCGAAGGACTCCTAAGGATAGAGCAGTTTTTAAAAAATAGATAAATCGATACTTGATACTTGATAATGGATACTGAATGGTTCTGGGTTGGGAGTTTCAAATTTCAAATTTCAAGCCCGCCCTGGCGCGAGGTCACAGGAAAATGATCCTGTTTCGGAAATATTTTCGGAGCTTGGAGTCTATAACTAATCCTTGCATGCCAGGTCTGGGCCAGGGTTTCAAATAACCAATGCCAATGGAAGTCTCCTTTTTAAAGAGCGCCGCCATTCCTGAACAATTTCCTCCTTCAGATAGGCCTGAAATTGCCTTTGCAGGCAGATCGAATGTAGGAAAATCCTCCCTTATAAATAGACTAATTAATTCCCAAAATATAGCTCGAACAAGTTCGAGGCCAGGCAGGACAAGATCTATCAATTTCTTTTCAGTTGGAAAAAATCTAAATCTCACAGATCTTCCTGGCTATGGATATGCAGGGGTGCCATTAAATATGAGACGAAATTGGAAAAAACTTGTCGAGACCTATCTAAAAAAAAGATTAAATCTAAAGGCTGTTGTGGTCATTATAGATATAAGACGGAAGCTGGGTGAAGGAGATTTAGATCTCTTAAACTGGCTAAAGGTGTTTCAGATAAAACCAATTATTGTACTTACCAAGGTAGATAAATTATCAAAAAGCGAGGCCCGGAGACGATTTGATCTGTTTTCAAAGGAGCTCATAAAGGAAGAATTTGGTCTGCCCATCGCTTTTTCCGCTAAAACAGGCCAGGGAAGACAAGAACTCTGGAAAAAAATAAATGAGATAGTGTAATTGGTTGAGTGAGTCTTGACGTAATGACTTAACTAACCTGTAACGAATAACTAAGCAAACTCAACAAACTCAAGAAACCCAATAAACACTAAAGTCCATAGGCCTTTATCTTTTTATGAAGATTGCTTCTTTCAATTCCTATGGCTTCTGCAGTTTTAGAAATATTGCCCCCGAATTGTGCTAATTTACTAGCGATAAAGTCTTTTTCAAACATCTCTCTGGCCTCCTTAAAACTATCAAAAGAAAAAGAGGAATCCAGCTTACTCTCTTCAATTCCGGATGTGTTAAATGGAGGGGGCATATCTTTTGCAACAATTACCTTGCCAGCATACATAATAGCCATCCTTTCTACCAAATTCTTAAGCTCCCTTATATTGCCTGGCCAGGTATATTTTTTTAGCAATTCCAGGGCTTCAGTGCTTATAAACTTGCGCTCCTTTTTTATATCAATAGAAAACTCATCCAAAAATTCATTCACAAGTTCTTGTATATCATCAACTCGCTCCCTCAATGGAGGAACCCTGATAGGTATAACATTGAGGCGAAAGTAGAGGTCATCCCTGAATGTTCCCTTAGCAATCTCTTCTTCCAAATTCTTGTTGGTTGCAGCGATAACACGGACATCCACTTTAATTGTTCTATTTCCTCCTACGCGCTCAAATCTTTGCTCTTGTAAAATACGCAAAACCTTTGACTGAGCCTTAAGGCTCATGTCACCAATCTCATCTAAAAATAACATTCCATTATTAGCCTGATCAAATTTTCCCTTCTTCATAGTGGTAGCCCCGGTGAATGAGCCTTTTTCGTGTCCAAAAAGTTCTGACTCGATCAAATCCTCCGGTATAGCAGCACAATTAACCTCAATTAAAGGCTTATCCTTCCTTTTGCTCAATCTGTGGATTGTATGAGCCACTAATTCCTTACCAGTGCCATTTTCTCCAACAATAAGCACCCATGCATCAGTTGGCGCAACAATTTTTATTTGCTCCTTTAACTCAGTGATGGCCTTACTGTGTCCGGTTATATGATATCTTTGTCTGTCTCTCTCCTTGAATAGATCAAGTTCTGTTTCCAGTTTATTGTATTTCAATGCATTATTTACTGATAAAAGAATCTTCTCCAGCGAAAGGGGTTTTTCAATAAAGTCATAGGCACCCAATTTTGTGGCCTTGACCGCAGTTTCAATAGTTCCGTGACCTGAGATCATAATTACCTGCACACTTGGATATAATTCCCTAATCCTCTCCAGCGTTTCTATGCCGTCAATATCTGGCATCCAGATATCCAGCAATATAATATCAGGAATGGTTTCCTTTATTATATCCAGAGCCTTCAAACCTCCATCGGCAGTCATAACCTCAAACCCTTCATCAGCAAGAATACCGCGTAGGGATTGAATTATGCTTGGCTCATCATCTACTATAAGTACTGTATCTGACATGTTTTTGTCCGTTGTTCATTGTCCGTAGTCCGTTGTTTTTTGCAATTGACAACTGACCACTAACAACTGACGTTTTTGTTTGCTTAATTTTAGGCCTGCCCATCACGCTCTGCGGGACTCAGGAGAGGCGGGCAGGCACTTTACAGTTAAAGGCCCATCATCTCCCCTGCAATGTGGGCAGCTTTTTTTGCCGCGCCACCTCGACCGATTTGCTCATGCACCAATTTTAGGCTTTTTTTCATATCTCTTTTTAAGGTTTCATTTTTCAGGATGGCCACGGCTTCTTCTGCTAAACGAAGGGCCGTTGCTTTACCTTGAATCAATTCGGGAACAATAGCTCTGCCAGCAACTAAGTTTACCAGGCCAACGTGAGACACCTTTATAAGAAATAGACCAAGCATATAACTTACGAAAGATACCTTATAGGCTATTACCATAGGGGTTTCCATTATTGCTGCCTCTAAAGTAGCTGTCCCTGAGGCAATTAAAGCTAGATCCGCTATTTTTAATATCGCCTTTGTGTCAAGTCTTTCAATTTTAATATCTATTTTGGCGTTTTTTATATAGGGCGCAACAAGATCTTCTTTCACTGTGGAGGCTAAAGGTAAAATACAATACAGGTTAGGATAATCGCGGGAAATGATCTCGGCTGCCCCGATCATCACTGGCAGTAAGCTCTCAATCTCCTCATCCCTGCTTCCAGGTAAAAGTCCGAGTATCGGAGTCTTATTGTGGTTAATATCTAAACTTTCCTTAATCTCTTCCTTATCCCTTTCAGGCAACGATATATCCAAAAGTGGATGGCCCACATATTCTACTTTTATACCATGCATCCGGTAAAACTCTTTTTCAAAGGGCAAAATTACTGCCACCCTGTCTACCCTTTTAGCTATTTTTCTCACTCTCCCTTCCCGCCATGCCCATACCTGGGGTGGAATATAGTAAAGAACAGGGATACCAAATGAGTGGGCTTTTTTGGCTAAATGTAAATTAAAGCCTGGATAGTCAATAAGTATCAAGAGGTCTGGAGGGGTAACTTGTAATGACCTTTTTAATTCTCGTAATGCCCGGAAAATGTATCTGCTTTTTGGTATAATTTCGGTCATTCCCACTACAGCCATAGATGATAATTGATGCATAATCCTGACACCAGCTCTCTCCATTTCTGGACCACCGAGACCAAAAAATTCTATACAAGGGTCTAACTCCTTTATCGCCATGGCCAAATGCGCCCCATAAATATCCCCTGAGGCCTCTCCTGCAACAATCATTACGCTTTTGTTATGGCTCAATTTTAGGTAATGTCCGTTGATAGTTGCCAGTTGTCCGTTAAAAGATGCTAAATACTTACGAATACAAATACAACGGACTACTGACACTATTCCTTTTTCTTTTTATCTGGTCAATGATAGAAAGGGCAACAGCTAAGGCCTTTTTCCCATCAACTCCGGTGACTTTTGGCTCTGTCCTTGTTTTTATAGACTCAACAAAGGATCTAATCTGATCGGCCAAGGGATCACTATCAGGAAATGCATTCTCTTCATGAGCTAACGAGGGTAAACCGGTAAAGCTTTTTTCATTCCCTTTAAACTGAGTTACACTGATCTTTCTCTTGCCATAATCAATTGATATGCAGTTATCAGGCTGGAAAATCCTCATCATTCTGAGAGATTCACTTGAAACACGGCTTACTGTTAAATTCGCTACCGTACCATTGGAAAAGACTATCCTCGCGTTAGCAATATCTATCTTATCACTCACAACAGGCATCCCAACGGCATCTATCTCTTTAATCTCTGAATTCACTATATGCAGGATAATATCCAGGTCATGAATCATAAGATCTAAAATCACATCCACATCGGTGCCTCTTTTTGTAAAAAAGGCAAGTCGATGCGAATCTATAAAAAAAGGCTTGGAAAGTAGTGATTCCATCTTAACTACAGCAGGGTTGAAACGTTCTATATGTCCTATCTGCAAAATAGCATTATTCTTTTTTGCTACTTCTATCAGTTGATCTGCATCGCTCAGTTTAAGTGTAATAGGCTTTTCAATTAACAGATGTATGCCATGATCCAAGATATCATGTCCAATTTCAAAGTGTGACACTGTTGGAACTGCCAAACTAAGGCCATCTACAAGTGAAAGGATCTCGGTATGGCTATTGTAAGCCTTTGTATTATACTTACGCGCCATTTCTTGCGCCCTTTCAAGGTTTATATCAACAAGCCCAACAAGATCTATGTCTTGCATAGAGGCATACTTCTGGGCATGAAATTCACCCAGGTAGCCCACTCCAACAACACCTAATCTTAATCTTTGCTCCGTTTTCCGTTCCTTCATACTGCTAACTGCTCTATCTGGAAATGATAGCAATGCCATTACTGTCTGCCAGGTATATCATTTCCTCTTTATCAAAAACGAGTGTCTTGCCTGCTTCAATTGCCAAAACAGATGCATTAACCTTTGACATAACGTTAACTGTGCTAATGCCAACAGCAGGTAGATCAAACCTAAGATCCTGGTTGGGTTTACAGACCTTAACAACAACCCCACCTTCTTTAGCTAATGCTCCTCCCCGTAATATCGCCTTATCGGTTCCCTCTATAGCCTCTACTGCTACGACTGTTTTTCTTCTGACTACAACGCAATGCCCTATATCAAGACGACCCAATTCTTTAGCTACCATCCAGCCAAATTCTATGTCATCCATCTCCTCTTTACTTGGTTTTCTTTTTGTAAGACAGCCGGATGGTGCCAGAAGTTCCGGTAGATAATCAGTTGAACTCACAACGTTTATTCCTTCTTTTTCAAGCTCCCTGGCCACGGCCCTTAAAATATCATCATCATGGAAAATTAATAATTTTCCAATGACTTCCAACCCTTTTAAATCCGGCCTTCCATTAGCAAACATTTTGGCCTTAGTAATTCCTCCTGCCATCAAAACATGACATACCTCCCTTGATTTAAAAGCGCTGAGTAAATGACCAAATTGACCGAGTCCTATCCAGGTAATTTCATCAACTTTATCAGCCAACTCTGTGGCAGTCTCTCCTCTATGTGCCACTGCAATTACCTTTAAACCTCTTTTCTTGGCTGATTCGGCTATTAAAAGAGGAAACTTCCCGCTTCCAGCTATAAGACCAATCCTATCTATTGTCGGTTGTCCATTGTCCATTGTTCGTATAGATTTTAAGAAATTGTTTTTGGGGTAAATCACTGAATTGGATACTTGAAACTCGAAACTCGATATTTCCCTCTGCTTATTGGTTGTGTGTATGCAGTTTCCAATTTCCAGCCCGCCCTGGCGCGAGGTCACAGGAAAATGAACCTATTTTGGGAATATTTTCGGAGCTTGGAATCGATAACTAATCCTTGCATGCCAGGCCTGCCCGCCATCCGGCAGGCGGGTCTGGGCCAGGGTTTCAAAATTCAAAACAGCAGGATATTACATAAATTTAAAAAACAGTATTATATAGATGGCTTGATACCAATTCTCCGCTGCCTACCTCACAACCCCCCTTTTTGAGCTCACTAAAAAATCAAGCAACATCTGCAACTCCTGAAAAGGCGGTATCTCTTTCTTGACCCTTTCCAGTGCTTCATTCAACAGATGATGATCGCGCCATATAATCTTATAGGCCTTTTTAAGGTTAGTTATCACTTCTTGAGAGAATCCTTCTCTTTTAAGACCCGTATGATTTAATCCATACAATTTAACCCTGTCTCCAGAGGCTATCATGAAAGGAGGGATATCTTTGACCGTGGCTGATTTCCCTCCAATAAAAGCATAGGCTCCTATCCTGACAAATTGATGTATGGCTACCAGACCCCCAATGATGGCATGGTCGCCTATCTCTATATGACCACCAAGAGTTGCAGCATTCGACATAATAATGGAGTTTCCTAAAGTGCAGTCGTGGGCTATGTGGGCATAGGCCATCAGGTAATTTTTGTTGCCAACTTTTGTAACTTTATCCTGTTTAGTTGTAGCCCGATTAATGGTTACAAACTCCCTTATTATATTTTCATCCCCGATAATGACCCTGGTATCCTCGCCCCGATACCTGATATCTTGAGGAGGTAAACCAAGGGAGACAAAGGGGTAAATTCTATTTTTCTCCCCTATTATTGTATTTCCATCTATAACTACGTGGGAACCGATAACAGTATCCCTGCCTATTGTTACCTTTTCTCCTATGATTGAAAATGGCCCGATTGTAACCCTATCAGCTATTTCTGCCTTTGGGGATACTACTGCAGCTGGATGGATATCTATTCCCATTTTTCTACCTCAATGCAGCCACTAACTCAGCCTCTGCCGCTATTTCCTTATTTACCATTGCCTTGCCTTTCATTTTCCATATTCTACTTCCTTTTCTCATAGCAGTCAGTTCAAAAATGATCTGGTCGCCAGGAAAAATCGGTTTTCGAAATCTTACCTTGTCTATAGCAGCAAAGTATATGGCATTATCCCCCTTGTTTGTCATACTTTCTGGTTCCGATAATCGGGCAAGGATTCCGCCTACTTGAGCCATGGCCTCTATCACCAAAACGCCAGGCATAATGGGTTTTCCTGGAAAATGACCCGCGAAGAAATACTCATTAATGGTTACATTCTTGATCCCAACTACTCTCTCACCCACCTCGAGTTCTGTAATCATATCCACAAATAAAAATGGATAACGGTGTGGGAGTATCTTTATGATGTCCTTGTAAGTGAGTGGCAAATTCATTTCTTATCTATCCTCTTTTTAATTGTTCTTCCAATTCCTTAACCTTGTCTTCTAACTCTTTCAATCTTTCAGAATACTCGGGGAGTCTCCTGATATGGCTTCTTGTTTTCAGCCAAAGGCGATGAGGCATCGTTGGGATACCAGAAACCATTTGACCTGCCGGAATAGATTTTGCCACACCAGATTTTGAACTAATCATTACTCGATCGCCAATCTCAATATGATCCGTAAACCCGACCTGTCCCCCGATAATGACATTCTTTCCTATTTTAGTGCTTCCTGCAATGCCTACCTGAGCAACAATAAC
>Ga0233415_10000666_pt1 | contig 15824 bp, 7 predicted proteins | sample Na_anoxic_12_MG_FD_188631 | JGI IMG/M metagenome (GOLD analysis project Ga0233415, IMG submission 188631) | Seawater microbial communities from Saanich Inlet, British Columbia, Canada - Na_anoxic_12_MG | ecosystem: Environmental > Aquatic > Marine > Inlet | place: Canada: British Columbia... | reverse complement strand
GAAAGCTATTTATTTGTACATGAGAGAGATTACTGGCTTGAACACAAAACAGATTGTAAATTCTCTAAATAGGATGAGAAAAAAATATAAAACGTTCAAGACAAAATGGGATCGGGGAGATCAATGAGATATGAAAAAGACAGAGAAATATATTGAAGAAGTCATCAAAAATATCAGAGATGATAGGGACATAACTCGTCGTCTTCTTGATGATGTTATGATTTATCTTAGTAAAAGCGAAGAAAGACACAAAGAGGTCGGTTTAACCGCCGCTAAATATGTTGAGACTCTTCAAAGATCAAATGAACAGTTAGTTAAAATCTCTGCTCTTTTACAAAAGGATGAATCGAAAAATATTGGTTTAACTGATGATGACAAAAAAGGTATCTTTGATTTGTTGCAGGAAAACCGAGATGACAGTTAAAACCGTAGAAGAAGTATTTCATGAGGCAGATAGAATAAATCGTCTCGGCCAAGAGAATACATGGGAATTGCCGTCAGGCAGATATACGCAGGATGAATTGGACACGCGCGGGACTTCGAATATTATAGCCAGCGCGGTAAATAAGGGAATTTTTAGAGACGGAGTAAATAAAAATCCAGGTATCCAGCGCAATACATTGGTAATGGCGACTACCGATCCAAAGAAAAAAACCCTCCCCATTTCGGCTTATGAGGAATTTCTCCTATCTCCGCCGGCAAAAGAAGGAACAACCCATAATAAAATAAAAGTTAAGACACGCTGTGCGGAATCAAAGGCTTATTGTGGAAAACCTAGCTGGAAATATTCTAACCCGTCGCCTGCTGAAATATATGAGAGAGAAATTAATTCTTCTTTGCAGTCCACCATTTTCGTTGATAAGGGCCTTAATCTTAAAGCAGGCCAATTTATTAATCAGGTATATACAGACGACACACAAGATAATGCGAAATTTTTATCGATCGACACAGAGCGAGGTATTCTTGAGGATTTGGATGAGCTTGCAGCAAGCATGGATCCTAGCTCCTCAACTCCGTTCTTTGGCGATGGTACAATACGCACCGTAGCTGAAACAACAATATCAGATATTAGTACGCTCCCTGTCCGAAAAAAGCCTGACGAAACCCCAACAGTTGTAGAAGTTCTAGAAAAGAATATTTGGAAACCCGCATATAATCCTATAGTTGTTGGAACAACTATCTACAAAAAACCGTCGTGTTGGAGCAAATTCGGCCCACGAACTCTTAGTGGAGCAGGCACTACCAAGAAGGGTACGCGCTTTCATGCGGGTATCGATATCGGTGTCAGGGGCTTGATGCCAATATGCGCAGTCGCTGATGGCGTCGTTGTGTCCGCTCGCCCAATTACAAGTACTAAAATTAGTGTTATTATTATTGAACATACCAATGTTGTCGATGTTGGTAATAAGGGGTGGAAGGTTAAAACTGCCTATATGCATAACTGTAAGATAGAAAAAGGAATTAAAAAGGGAGTTACCGTTAATGCAGGAGATATAATAGCTTATGTGGGGGGAAAACCGAATATGCCCGGCGCGGGCGGCACGACCGGTTACCATCTTCATTTCGAAGTTAGAATAACAAACAATGAAGATCAGGGTATGAAATTAAAGTATGGGACTGGCTATGTCGACCCACTTAGTTTTGAATATCCAAAATTATTAGTAATTCCGGATAAAAAGGCCAAAGATATTGTAAAAGCTCTTCAAAAGGAATTTTTCAATGGAGAAAAAGATTATTAAAGGAAACAAAAAATGGGATTAAGTTTATTATCACTAGTAGCAGATTCTTTATATATTAACTCGGCAGCAGATTTTTTCTTCAACCAAACACAAAAAAATATTGTCTCTAATATAGCAAGCAACACTACAGTGGCGCGAGGAATTGATGGAGACACAAAGTTTGTTAGTTTACCAGTATATAATTCCATAAAAAGTTCTAGGATTTATTCAAATCAGGGGTCTTCAATCTGCCTCGCGTCGGATGCTCCTGGTGGCCCAGGCACCGGCCACTCGGCTTTAGGTACTCCTGCTTCGAGTATAGATTTGGTAACGGGGAGACTTTCTTGCGTTCCAAATGCAGCAAACAATGGAAATATATATGTGAATGATAGTTTTGCGCATGACGCCGCTAGAATATATTGTTCTCAAACAACCGATTTAGATAATGCATTCGATTTGGTAAAAGGGGATAATCCTTCTTTTGAATCGCGATCTGGTGTGGGAATAAAGGCCGATGGGATTGCAATGATTGGCAGAAGTGGAATAAAACTCGTTACTTCTCCTCACGGAGATCATAATTCGAAAGGAGGAAAAGTTAGATCGGGTACAGGGATAGAATTAATAGCCAAAAATGATGATTCAGACATCCAGCCTCTTGTAAAGGGAGATAATTTAATCTTAGTTTTAAAAACTATATTTAAAAGAATTGACGTTCTTACTGATATGGTTATGAATTTGGCACAAACTAATATGAATTTAACAATCCAACTCGCGGCCCACACACATGTAACCACAGTTCCAATAATTATTGCGCAACCTTCCGTAGATTTAGCTCCTCAGGCCGCGCTGGCGATCGCCGATTACGCTGGCTATATGATAGGTGGTACATCATTAAAAATGAATTTATTATTTGATGATTTTAATCACCTGACTTCACTTGGGGGTGAATATATTAATAGCGACCTAAATAGGACCACTTAAAAAAATGGCTTTTCATAACATAAGCTGTCCTTCTGTTTTTCAAGACTGGACATTATCTAAAAACAAGAGAGTATATTTTGATTCCTCTAAAAATTCTTATGTCTCAAGCATTATAACAGCCCATGAGGTAATAAAAGATGAAAATTTAGGCAGCACATCCGCAGAATATTATAGAGATTTTATTATTGATGTTTTAGAAGAGGTGGCCAAAGATTACGACGATAAAATAATAGATGATTTGGTGTTAAAGGTTTCTTTACTCTCACATTATATTGACCCCTCTCCATATATAAAAGAAAAAATATTATTAGGCATCGCAGAAAGCGAGATAGGGGATCTACCAGATAAAAAATTATCAACGACAGACATAGAAAATACAACAGAAACTATTTTTAGTGTATCTACTTTTTTTACAAGAATAGAAAGTGTTGCTAATAAGTTTATAGAATATCAAAAATCATATATAATAAATCTCCATAAAGGCTCCGGAATAGTTTATTCCAATTTAGATTTTCAGATGGAATCTGAAAAACTTTATAAATTTAGAAAAAGCTTAAATGACTTAATCGATGCCAACGGTATTAATATCAGTGAATACGACACACTTAACATGGTTTTTGATGAAAATTTTATTCCAATAAGAATTCTACTATCAAGCGTCTCAATTGAAAATGAACCATTGACAAAACAATTTAAAGATTTTGGAAATTCGGATCCACAAAATAGAAATATAACGATGTTTTTTGTGTATAATCTTTCTAACTTGGAAAAAGATACAAAGAGGAATAATTTTACCTATCAAGACATAATTGATTCATATTTTTTTATTAAACCAAAAATTTCCACCTCCAATATTAATATAATAAAGAGGGCAGACAATTCTGGCGCGGCCTATTCTGTTTCCAATAGCGATACAACAAAGAAATTTGATTCATTAAGTAATATATCGCAACGCAGTATCCCCTTACTAAAAGATGAAATCTTATCTTCTGTGAGCAACTCACCCTGCTTAACCCCCGAAGATAGAAAGAAATTAAATGAAAAATTAGAAAGAGAATCCGAAAAGAAAGCAACCTTTGCTCAACAATATACAATGGCGGTACAGGATACCTTTTTTGTTAGTTTGCCCGAAGTTTTACAAAAAGTAGCCAAAAAACAAGGAGACGAAGCTCTTCAAGAGTTGGGAAAAAGCTTTCTAAACCGCTTGGGGTTGTGCGGAATCGGAGATTTGACTTCTTTGGTTGTTAATACAGTATTTTCTTATTTAAAACCTCAAGAATATGCTGATGAATTATCCAAATGTGCAATAAAAAATTTAAAAAATGAAAATCTTTCGAAATTAGAAATAGAATTAATCAGACTTGGGAAGAATACGGAAGTTTTAGAAAGGTATCGAGGCTTTGTGGGAGATACTATCCCTCCGTGGAAGACCGCCGGCTATGTTCCTCCTGATTATTATAAAGATTTAGAAACAGATGATCCTATAATAGAAGCATACACATTTAAAATTGGAGGCGCTGTTGATGATACAGAGATAGATTTTAGATTTTCGGCATATAAAGACTCAATCGTTGCCTCCGTTAACGCGCAAGACTTACTAAATACATTAACTAACGTATTCCCAGATGAAATGGGATGGTTAAGCTTCTTTACTGACTTAACTAAGAGTATTCTTGATAAGTGCAAAGCTCCAAAGCTCCACGCCCAGTCTGGAGCTACGGCTAATTGGTGCCAAGGACGCTTTCAATTACCTAAACTAAAAGAACTTCCAATTGCAGTTAGTGGTCTTACTCCCAAGGCGTCAGTAATTACGGGAATAATAGTAGAAGAGGTAAAAAGTCTGATAATCACTCTTACTGTGAAATTAATTGTTGCGACAATGAACCAATTATTTCAAATAATATCTGCGGGTGTCTCTGGAGATACAAATTATTTTAAGGAAAATGAATACATTCCAGATTTTTTTCAAAATGAAGATTATTTGCAAAATGCAATTTTATCTAAATCTGGGAAAAGCAAAAAGAATGCAGATAATATCAATAAAGCAGTCAAAGAGGTAGCACAGAACAACTCACCAGGAATTAGCATAGAAATAGATAACGAAGAAGTTGATAAATTTTTAAAAGCTATTTCTATTGCGTTAGGAGAATATGAAAAAATAAAGCTTTTAAAGGGCGTAGCGGGAGATACTACTTTTCAAAAAGTTGAAGGGCTATTAGAAAGCGGCGATTTTCCTGGATTAAGACAAATTTTAAAAAATTATGGAGATATAGAAGCATTTTTCCTGGAATTGGGAAAGATGATAGATATATCGAGTTTAGAAAAAGCATATTTTGATGGTTTATATAAATCACAAGGCTCCTTTTCTTTTTGTGAAGACGAAGATTTCGATTCGCTATCTCAGGCTTACTCTCTCAATAAGCCTGGGATTACTGACGAACAAATAGAAAAAATGAAGGAAACCCTCAAGGACATCCAGCGAGATAAAATATGTTTTGCAGTGGATATGATTGGCGATCCGTCCGGTCCAATTATTGGAAAAATTTCAGAAATTTTATCTGATAAAAATGGCCCGGTCCATAAAAAGATGAATGAACAACAGGCCGAATATCATAATTTGGTCGTTGAAAACACTGTAAACACCCTAAAAGAGCTATATTATGCTGATTTGTTCAACTATTTGGGTCTTTTAGATTTAATTCTAAGTGTAAATGGAAATAGTTATGGCAATACTATTGCAATGATAAATAATTTAGTGCTTTCATTGAGGGCTTTCCCTGGCGCAACTATCGGTACCCTTAGTCCTGACAAATTAGAAGAAGAAGCAAAGTCAAAAATAAAAGTTTTGCTTATATATAAAAAACAATTAGAACTTAGTGAAGCAGATTATAATCCATCTCTTAATAAAACAAATATCGAAGTTAATTATGATGGAAAAAGTATATCTTATTTGGACAATGGCACAATCCGGATTAAAAGTGGTACCACCTCCATTTTGGATATAAAATCAAAGGAAACCACAGATTCTTTTGAGCCGGGATCCCAAAAAATTGCCGATCTTTTATCTGACTCTCTTTCTTTTCTGAGCGAAGCAGATAGAAGTACAATTATAATTAATTATATAAACGATATTCAGCCTTCAAACATTAAAAAATATTATAGTGAAATTAGAGATAATTTGGAAAATAAGGGGTGGTTTTATCTTGGGTGGAAAAAAGATAGGGGGATATATGACACATTAAATAATTCCAAAGACTTGATACCTCTTCTTTTGGGTTCTCCGAACACATCAGCCAAGGATCTTTATAAGAAGTTGGACGAACCGGTGCCGATAAAAAATATATTTAAAGCAAAGAAGATTCCATTTAATGATAGGTTAACAAAATCGGAAACAGTACAGAGATATTTGTATTTTAATTTAATAGTTCGAGTTATAATTTCGGAAATGTGCTGGAAAGCAACTGAAATGTTCGAAACATATTCCCCAACTCTCTTTTCAGAAGGCGATATAATATCTTCATATATATATGAAAAATTAATTCAAAATATGGATGAATATGGATTTGGTTCTGATAAAAATAAATTATCTTTTTTTGAAGATATGACTCAGGTGTATTTAAAATCTCTCGAAGCAGAAGCGTATGAAATAAAAAACAGTAATACACTACAAAGTATTGATAATATAAATGATCAAATTGCAAGTTGGATTAAGGGACAAACTACAAATGATAGAATAGATTTTTTAACTGATTTGGAAGGCGATATGAAAATTGTTATAACCGATATGATTGAAAATATTTTAGAAGATTGTATAGAAAGTTTTCAACTTGGATTGCGAGCAACGGAGGGTTTCACGCGCCCGATACCAGCATATTCTTCTATAAAAAATTATGTTTTAGAGAATTCTAGTTTAATGGGGGATTTGAAAGATGTCTTTCCAGATGTCAATGATATTGGGAAAGTTTCTCTTTCGTCAGATTTTGTTGGAGTTCGTTTGGAAAAATATATAAAAATATTTTATAAAGATGGTACAGAGAGTGTAAAAAAATTAGAAGATTTTCAAAAAACGATTGCAGATACCAGCCTAAATGGCGATATAAGTGATTTTTACGATAGTTGGAAATTTGGTATAAGAATTTCTTTAATTGGCCTGTATGATCTTTTGGGAGTTAGTTCTGATTTATTTAGCTTGGAAGATCGAGATTCAGAAAAGGCTTTCCTGTTAAAAAGCAGCGATCCAGTATTTAATTTTTATTTATTTCCATTGGTGAATTATGAAAAGCAAATTGACGATCAAAAAATAAGTTCATCTATTATTAATGGTTATAATAATGAAGAAATGATAGATAGTTTGTCAAAAACTGACAAATTCAATAATTTTTATTATAAGGGAATGAATATAGAAAATTTATTGTCTTTGAACACTATTTATACTAATGAAAACTTTTCCGATCTCTTAGAAACTGGCGATGATATTCGAAAATGGAAGGCACTTGATTTGAATAATCGCTCAGGAAAAGCATTTATTAATTCTAAAAAATATTTGTTTAAATCATTGAAAAAGGAACTTTAAAATATGGCATATGGATTTTCTCCAAAATTACCACTAACAGTTGATCAAATAGACGGTCCTTATAAACTACTTAAAACTGTTAAGGCAGTTGGTGCTCAAAATTTAAAGATGTTAGTTTTAACAAATCCTGGAGAAAGAATCATGAACCCAGATTTCGGAGTCGGTATAAATAAATATCTTTTTGAACAAGAAGCGGACTTTGCGTCAGGAGCAGTTAAAGAGCGGATTTATAATCAAACATCAAAATATTTACCATATATTAATTTAACAAATGTTGATATATTTCCAAGACAAGATCTTTCCAATGCATGGGGAGTAAGAATAACATATTTCATTCCAGGTTTTACTACAACAGAAGAATTATTTTTAGATTTATTTTCTGATGGAAGTGAAGGAATTTAAGCGGGGAAAATAGATGGCTAAAAAGAAAGTTGCAATAGATTATACTTCAAGAGATTTTAATTCAATAAAACAATCATTAATTGATTATACAAAAAGATACTATCCAGAAGTTTATCAAGATTTTAATGAAGCTTCTTTTGGCTCTCTTATGATAGACACTGTTTCATATGTTGGTGATGTATTATCTTATTATTTGGATTATCAAGTTAATGAGTCTTTTTTACAGACTGCTTTTGAAAAGAAAAATATCATCAATTTGTCAAGACAGTTGGGATATCGATTTCAAGAAGTAGCGTCCTCGGCCGGCGAAGTATCTTTGTATGTTTTAATTCCTGCAAATGAATTTGGATTGGGCCCAGATACAAATTATTATCCAATTATTAGACAAGGAACTACGTTCACTACCGATCAAGAAAATAATTTTATATTAACAGAAGATATAAGATTTGACGATCCGGCAAATGAAATAGTTGTTGGAAGAATTAATCCCACCAATGGTCTGCCCACTCACTATGCAATCAAGGCAACAGGAAAAGTTATTTCTGGAGATATAAAGATCCTGCGCCGCACTATTGATGATTTTGTAAGATTTAGAAGATTGGATCTAGACATTTCAAATATAGTAGAGATAATATCCGTAGAGGATACGGATGGAAATAATTATTACCAAGTTAGTAATTTGGTTCAGAATGTTGTTTATAAATCTTTTCCAAATAAAAGTAACAATTTTGATACGGTAAAAGAAATATTGAGGCCAATCGAAGTACCTCGAAGATTTATTTTTGAATTTGATGGAGAAAATTATTATTTGCAGTTTGGTTTTGGCTCCGAGGATGAATTAACAATAAATCCCGTAGCAGATCCTTCTTCGGTTTCATTAAAACTATATGGCAGAGATTATGTTAGCGAGCTTGATTTGGATCCCTCAAAATTAATGTCCAGTGATACTCTTGGAATATCTCCTTCTAATACACAATTAAAAATAACATATAGAAGAAACACTAGTTCTAATCCAAATGCCCCATCTGGAGCAATAAGAAATATTTCCAACATGATTATTGATTTTGTAGACTTGATTTCTCTCGATGCGGCAAAAACGAATGCAGTTCGTTCTTCTTTGGAGGTTAAAAATTCTGAACCTATAGTTGGAAGCTCTGTTTCTCCATCTAATGAAGAGATAAAACAAAGAGCAATTTCTTATTTTGCTACACAAAATCGTGCCGTTACTTTAAATGATTATGAAGCAACAACATATGCGATGCCGGGGAAATATGGTTCAATTACTAGATGTAATGTGATTGTTGATCAAGATTCTTTTAAGAGGAACTTAAATTTATATATTTTAACGTCTGACAAAAATAAGAAGCTCGTTGTTGCTAATAGCGTTTTGAAAGAAAATTTAAGATTTTGGATATCAAATTACAAAATGATTAATGACACAATCGATATTGTGGACGGCAAAATAGTGAATATCGGTATAAATTTTGAAATAATCAGCGATCCAGATTTTAATAAAGTAGAAATTTATTCTAAATGTATAGATGTGTTAAAAGAAAGGCTTCAAAATCCACTACAAATGGGTGATCCATTTTATTTGACAGATATTTATTATGAATTAAATAGAATTCGCGGCGTCGTCGATACTCAAAATGTATTTTTAGTCAATAAGAAAGGCGGCATTTATTCAGACGTTGGATATAATATAGCTGAAAATATATCTCCAGACGGTAGATATTTGGCGTGTCCATCAAATGTATGTTTAGAAATTAAATTTCCAGATGTTGACATCAAGGGTACTGTTAGATAATGACTATTAAAAAATATTTTTCAAATTCTGATAATACGATAACAAACGCGTTCAGGGCAAACTTGCAAACTCGCGGCACAGGCGCAAATATGGGCCTATCAGATGTCCTTGAGACCTTTTCTATTTACGGACAAGCTTCTTCCGGGTCTACTGAACTTGAGAGAATACTAATCGAATTTCCAGTTAGTCAAATTACAGCAGATAGGGCGAGTAACATTATTCCGGCATCTGGCAGCGTTAGTTTCTATCTCAATATGTATAACGCGCGCAGCAATCAAACATTGCCGCGAGAGCTTAAATTGGTAGTTCTTCCTATCTCTCAATCTTGGCAAGAAGGAACCGGCTTGGATATGGAAGAATATAAGGATGTCACAAAGGGTAATGATGGCTCCAATTGGGTTAATGCAGGGAAAGCCGCCCCCTGGACAAAAGAGGGTGGTGACTATTTAACTTCTTCATATTCTCAAATTTTTCCAATAGGAAATGAAGATTTGGAAATTGATATAAGTGCACTTGTCGAAGATTGGATTGACGGAACAATTGCAAATTATGGTATCGGAATTCACCTAACGTCGAGCCAGGAGGCTTATTTTTCAAATTCTTTGGGTGCAGATGTTGGAAGTCAGTTATTTAATCCAAGCGGATCCACGGATACTTATTATACAAAGAAATTTTTTGGAAGAGGAACTGAATTCTTCTTCTCAAGACCAACAATACAGGCCCGGTGGGATTCCTCGATAAAAGACGACAGGGGAAATTTCTATGCCAGTAGTTCTTTAGTACCCGCAGTAGATAATATAAGAACACTTTATCTCTATAATGTAATAGGGGGAAGATTAAGAAATATCCCAGCAGTTGGAACCGGTGAAATTTATGTTAAAGTATATACATCAGCATCAGCAGGGACAGATTTAACCCCGACCCCTATAACAGGAGGTTATGTTTCACTTGGTATTTATTCGGCATCTTTCGCTTTAGACACGACCGCCAGTACAGTATACGACAGGTGGTATAGTTCTGGATTGTCGGATGTTTATCATACTGGGGCCTTTAATATAAAACAATATGCAGCAAGCACACATAATCCATATGGAAATTTAGTGACAGCACTTACAAATCTGAGACCGGTTTATACAACTTCCGAGACAGCAAGATTCAGATTTTATGAGCGACAAAAAGATTGGGCCCCGACTATTTACACAGTGGCCACCACAGTAACAGATACACTTGTTAATGAAAGCGCATCTTATCAAATTTATAGGGTAATAGACGAACTAGTTGTAGTTCCATATAATACGGGAAGTGATAGGGGAACACAAATGTCTTTTGATGTAAGTGGAAATTATTTTGATTTTAAAATGGATCTTCTAGAGGCTGGGTATTCTTATGGGATTAAAGTAGCTTATTACAATGAGACAGTTAATAGTTATGTCGAACAGCCTTACGAGTGGAAATTTAGGGTAGAAGAAGTATGAGTATTAGAGACCTTTTTGATGGCGATGTTCCATACAAAATATTAGCCGAAGAGCCCTCTGATTTAAGACGAAATGGTGAATCTCTAGATAATATAAGTGAGACTTTTAAAAATCATAATCGTCTTATTCCACAAGTTGACTTTTCTGATCCTGAGAGTTTTGCTCGATATGGATCCGCTAAAACATATTATGAAGATGCTATAGCGAGGATCTATGAAGAATATCCCTACGATGGCTCTTCGAAAGAAAAGCAAAAATATTTAAACGAATCAATATATATTGATTTATATATTTTAGATAATCTTTACCCACGAAGAAATGGATATATTGAATTATCAGCAGATGGGTGGGGATCCACTGCCCCTGGCGGTTTCCCCAATGCATTAAACTATTATTATGGCCATCCTGTTGTTGATGAATACATCTATTTTGAAGGAGGGCCCCATACTGCTTCGGAAGGCATGATTGGAAAGACACTTAATTCAACTTTTGATGATTCAAATGTTTATGATACCAACATATATGATGATGTTGGATACACCGGCAAAGGATCCAGAGAGAGTAATCTTAAAACCAATTTTGATAATGGAATAACTATTGAATTTTGGTTGAAGAAAGAAGGTGTCGACATAAATAAGACCCGAAAAGAAGTGATTTTTGACTTGTGGAATAACACAACGTCGTCGCTAGGATCTTATGGGAGAGTCACCCTTGAATTAAACGCCCTTGACTTGGTTACATCGTCTCCTCAACCATTTAAATTAACTGTTAGGTCTGGTTCTGATGGTTTCATGAATCAACCTTTCGGATCTTCCATCACCCTGACGACCCTGAGAACTTTTGGGCATTATGCTTTTAGAGTATATAATTCTGGATCAACATTAAATACTGATTTTTATATAAACGGAGACCTGATAGAATCAACTTCATCCGGATCAAACCTTAATGAAATTACAGGCGCCCTGAACGCACAAATAGGCGCTCTTATCACATCTGCATCAAATGGAACCTCGGATTTCGCTGGACGCGGATGGGGAAAACTTTCTGGCTCTGTTGATGAGTTTAGATTTTGGAAAGAGTCAAGAACCTCTGAAAACATTGGGCGAAATTGGTTCACACAAGTATACGGAGGGTCAAACACCGATATATCAAACGCATCTCTTGGTGTTTATTATAAATTCAACGAAGGAATCACGGGATATTCTTCTATTGACTCAACAATTCTTGACTATTCTGGCCGTGTTACGAATGGCGCTTGGACAGGATACACCTCAAATTCAAGAACAACCGCCTCCGCGATGGTCGAGGCAGGCGCCGCCCTATCTGAATTTAAAGATCCAATTATTTATTCAGAACATCCTAGTGTTGTAGTACTAAATAATTCATTATCTGCCACCGGCAGCTATCATGATTACCAAAATTCAACATCTTTATACAATAACTTTCCCAATTGGATTATTGACCAGGATGCCGATGGCACTGGAAATATTAAAAAACTTACACAAATAATTTCAAGCTATTTAGACTCCCTTCATCTTCAAATTGAACAAGTTAACAAGATTAAAAATATAACATATGTGAGTGGTAGCGATAAACCACTTCCCTTTGCGACCGAACTACTCGAAAATGTCGGATTGGTGGCACCAGAAATATTTGCTGATGCCTCGGTGTTAAATCAGGTCTTTTCCAGAGATGAAAAAAAGGATTTTGCCGATACTTTATCTAATATTAAAAATATTATATATAAAAACATTTACAATAACATTGTATCCATCTATAAATCAAAAGGAACATCAAATGCTTTTAGAAATTTGATTAGATGTTATGGAGTTAGTGAAGATTTAGTCAAAATAAATGCATATGCCAACAATTTAGTCTATAATTTAAACGAAAATTATGATTTTTCATCAGCAAAAAAGAAATTTGTAGATTTTTATAGACCAGATACCTTTAATTCTACCATTTATCAACAAACGGCGTCCGGAAACCCAAACAGCGTATCTTTTATTTCGGCATCTGGTGGATCTCTGGAAGAATATACGTCTTTTACGACAGAAATAGAGGTAATTTTCCCCAAAAAGAAGTCAATAGACAATCTTACTTTCTATATAACTCCTTTTATAACCTCTTCGATATGTGGTTTTCATACTGCGGTCCCTTCAACCCCCACAGACCTTACTTGGGCCTCCACAGACTACGATTTACAGGTATATTCAGTAAAACCAGATACAAATGGGAACACTAAAGATGGATATTTTCTAGTTACTAGCTCCTTTTTTGGAATTGAGCTACAGAGTGACACGATCAAGGACCTATACGATAATAAGAAGTGGAATATCGCGCTAAGGGTTAAATCATCGAAGAATCATGCAGATTTGGTAGACGGAACAACCTCAACAAACTATGATTTAGAGTTTTATGCCCTCAATACAATTGTGGATGTCCCTCAAGAAGAGATATCGTTGACAAGCTCCATCACTGTTGATGGAGAAAAGTACTTAACGGAGCCAAAAAGGCTCTATGTGGGCGCCCACCGCCAGAACTTCACTGGATCAACCATACATAGATCAGATATTAAAGTATCCAGCTTCCGATACTGGATGGATTACTTAAATGACAGCGTAATTCAGTCGCACGCTAGAAATACCAACAATTTTGGTACCTATTCTCCTTATAAAAACGCTTATAACTTTGTAACATCTTTAACTGGCACAAAAATTCCAGAAATTGAGACTCTTGCTCTCCACTGGAGATTTGATCAAATAAGCGCCTCGGATAATGGGGGGGGAGTACCAACTGTTCCCGATGCTGGCTTCAATGTATTGGATTATTCCTCCGGATCTTCGGAAATGGCTTCAAGATATTCTTGGTTGGGAAATGTTGTCGGAAAACAGCACTCTGGCCGGGCAGACTTCTTTTATCCAAATGATAATAAGGTAATAAATGTCGAATTTATACCAATCGCTAAACAAACCACACCAGAATTAGTCAATTCTTATGATATGGTGAAGGTTTTTAATATTGAGGACGAGCAACTCTTCACAAAGCAAACACGTCCGGTTAATTTTTATTATATGATAGAAAAAAGCATGTACCGAGCAATAACTGACGAGATTGTTAATTACTTTGCTACTATTTTGGATTTCAATAACCTAATCGGTGATCCCATCAACCGATACCGTCAGGAATATAAAAATTTACAGAAATTAAGGAACTTATTTTTCGAAAGAGTCCAAAATACCGTTGATATTGAAAGATATATCGAGTATTATAAGTGGATAGACGAATCTTTATCACAAATGTTAGTGAGTTTGTTCCCAGCCAGCGCCGTTAAACAAGATGGCATGCGTATAATGGTGGAAAGCCATATTTTAGAGAGAAATAAGTATTGGAATAAGTATCCAACCCTTGATTTGAAGCGGGATGATCCAGAAGGGGGAATTCGCGGGATAAACGAGCTACTTTATGATTGGGAATATGGTCACCGCCCTATAAACGATTCCGAGAGTGAATCGTGTTTCTGGTGGAAAGAGAGAGCAGCAAGGGACAAAGCGCCTCTTGCAACCGGAGACGCAGGAGTCGATGCAGATAAAGAAAAGATCTTATCGGCCACATTATCGGTTTTGACAAGAAAATATTCCACTCCGTTTAGGATGACAGTGGAAAGATCTGAAATTATAAGCACCGGTTTAACTTCAAATAACAATAATATCCGCTCTAATGTAAAAAGCGCGATACAATTTGGTAATTCTGCCGGAATTATCATCGAAGAATCACAAGTTAAAGGATTGAAGGTTTGTAGTGATATTTTAATTCCTAATTTGAAACAAAAATTCTCTTTCGAGGCAGCGAATCAAGATGATAGGGAGGGTTATGCTACTGGTGAGGGCGATCTACTTGCTCCATTCATCGCAGTTAGTTCATCTGTCACAACAGGGTACAATAATAAAATTAATGCGGATTTTAAGCCGGGATTTGGGGTAAATAATCTTCATATTGATTCATATATAGATTCCGAAGTCCCATTACAGGGCCCATTTACTGAGAAGTGGGTTGGTGGAAACCAACACAGACACGTTCCTCTTAATCAGGGTACTGATACTGTCACAGACCGACCCGAAGCCTGGGCATTAGAATTTCAGACCGGTCCAACGGCGATGAAATTTGTACATCAGCCTGTGAATTTGCCCCGAGCCGTGTTTTATCGAGATTTGGTAGCAAAAAGTCCACTCAATATCAAGAATATCAAAGATAACACGACTACTGGGGAACTTGGAAACTATAGTCAAGATTATCAAATTGTTCAAACTTGCGGAAGAACCGAAAATAATTCCGCTTTTGTAAAAGCCGGCGGATTTGAAGCTCCAGAAATTCCATCTCCCTATATTGCTGGATTAGATGATTACACAAAATTACAACGAGGAAGATCGGCGTGGGTCTTTGTTAATCGGTTTTCTTGTCCTGGAGATGCTTCCACAGCCGGTGATTCTGATGGCGGGCCTGGTTTAGATCCAGATGCTGCTGAATATTCTCTGTATAATAGCATTAATTATAGAAATTTCGCCGTAAGAGATCCTTATAGACTCTTGCTGGCATCGCATGTAAACCAATTTGGGTATTATGCCGATACATTTAACCTCGGTGTTGGCTCTTCTTCAGTTAATTCATTAAATTATAACGGAACCGGCAGTATATACCAGGTTAATCGCAACCCGATCAAACAAATGAAGGAATCAGGCTCAACAACGATTACAACATCGGTCTATGACAACTTTTATGTCCAGCACCCAATTCCGAGAACAGACTTGCAGTATGCTTGGATAACAGCTTCGGCTATTTCTTATGATACATTTGGATATCTTCCTTAT
>Ga0233415_10000665_pt1 | contig 15849 bp, 27 predicted proteins | sample Na_anoxic_12_MG_FD_188631 | JGI IMG/M metagenome (GOLD analysis project Ga0233415, IMG submission 188631) | Seawater microbial communities from Saanich Inlet, British Columbia, Canada - Na_anoxic_12_MG | ecosystem: Environmental > Aquatic > Marine > Inlet | place: Canada: British Columbia... | reverse complement strand
CAAATGGTTTGGTATTCTTTTCTTATAAAACCCAAAACCATAAGGTTTGCTTTTTAATGTTGGTGGTGGTGCAGGTTTCCTAAAACTTCCTGCAAAGCTCTTTATTGTTTTCTCACCCATGATTCCTGTTGTGCCTGCCTTGTAATGTTTAGCTAGCCCATAAGGTGTTGGTATTTCCCAAGCATAACCCTTGCCTTCCCCAATAGGTATTGATATTTCCTGCTGGAATGTTTTACCGCCAAATAAAGATGTGGTCTTGCCGCCCTTCATTACGCCGACAGACCTCCATGCCTGGGGCTTCAGGTACATTTCTTTAGAATATATTGTTGCTGTTGTTTTCCCTGTCATAATTGTGGGTTCTACTGTTGTCTTTGTGACTGCATTAAGCTCTGTCTCATAACTCTTGGGTACGCCCTTACCTGTGATGTGTTTTAATTGCCAAGTCTCACCAAGAACATCTGACTCCCTGATTGTCAACCCTTTACGTTTGCCCTTGACCAATTCATACTCCCATACTTTTGACTTGCCTTTTATTAAAGTCCTTTTGCCCATTGTCTTTTGGGTAAACGTGGTCTTGCCATATTGCTTGAACTCCCTTAGTTTCATCAGTTTGCCTTCCTTAAAGAGGTTCCTGATATTGGGTTCATATATTCTGGCTTCGCCTTTGAAATATGCACCTTCTATTCTCCCTTTAGGTGTTGTCAGAGTTTTTATAGCGGTCTTCTGGGCAAAGCCACCCTTCACTTGTTGTTTCATATAAATAGATCTAGCGGGGAGATAAGCCATACCTGCCGCCATAATATATGTGGATAGTTTTTTATAGATTGCGGCAGACTCTTTGACAGTTTCCCAACCTGCACGCTGCACCCTCTTAGGTTCTATTGGTGTAGACCAAGCAGAAGCATATAATTTTGTCCCGACATCTGATGGATATTCTGTTAATGTATAAGGCATGGAACCAATAATAGTGCCAATCTCCTGCCCAACCTTAATTGGACTGTACCATTTCCTTTCTTCTGCTGGCTTAATCAAACCACCATAAGTCGTTGCTTTCTCAACACCCTCAAAATAAGGTGCCCATTGTTCTTGGCTTGCTCTTTTCTTCTTCTGCCAAAACATCACTGCTGATTCTGCCCTTTCTCTTGTCCATGCTTTTGCTCTGCCTTCTTTTATCTCTGGTAATAAAGATTCTCGTTTTGGTTTTGGCATCCATGTTGGCGTGGCAGATACTGTTTTGCTTTTTGGAACACTAACAACATCATAACCAATAGGCACACCTTTCGGAAGCCTGACTGATGTACCAAAAAGGGCTACTTCTGGTGACATTGGCGTTACACCTGACGTGGCCATAATATGAAACTCTCTACTTCTTGGTCTCAATGCCCCAACATATTCTTCCTTAGGTTTTTCTGCAGCATATCTCTTTGTTGCTTTCCGAGTTTCTACCCTACCCACAAATTCTCTCCTAAATTCCTCTTCATACTTTTGCCTTTCATATCTCTGCACTTTTTCGTATGCGCCTGGTGTATATATCTTACCACCAGCAACAACAGAACCTTCAGGCAGCTTTAATTCACCACTCTCAATCTGTTGTGCTTCTCTCGGTCTTAATGTTTGTTTCCATGCTGTCTTGGATTCTGATTCTGGTTTAGGCCTGGCCTCTGGCTTCTTCTCTTTCACGACCTTGTAACCGCCAGAAGGTTTGCCTTCACCAATTATAGTTACCTTGCCAGCATCCGGATGGCCTATCCCCACCAAAACCTTTGCTGCCCCTGGTGTAGCATAAGAATGAACTTTGGTTCTTCGTATTCGCTCTGCCCTTTTTTTAGTCCGTTCTTTGAGAGCTGCGCTTGCTTCCTTTCTTCGGCGTTTTGTTTCACTCCTTTGCCTTTTTACTTTGGCAGAAACCATTTTTATACAATAATCCAGATAATATTATCTTATAAAGTTTATAGCTATTGATATCAATAAGTTAAAACTTTATAAGATAAGAAAAAGCGACATAATATTATGGCAAGTGGTAGTGACAGAGAACAATCTGAATTTAATATGGCTGTTTCTTTTCTGAACCGCCTCAACACCCTATTTTATGTCGCTGATGAGGCCGCCCTTGATTTGGATGCTTATAGTTGGTTTCATACATTGTTATGTTTGATGAGAGAGCTGTCTGGTTATATGAAAGATACAGAAATAAAAGACCAACGAAATAAAAACAACACAATAATCAATCCTTTGGTAACAATCAATCAGAAAGACTTTGAAAGGACTGCTGTAAGACAAATTTCACCCAACCTATACAAGGAATTGGAAGATTTTGAATTATTCTTGAGGAAAGTTCTCAAAGACTCCGGACTGCAGACAAAGATGATGGATGATCCAAGAAGAGCATTAAGATAAAATGGTTAAAGTGTTTCAAGACACGGACAAAGAGTTCTATATGGATGGATACCATAAAGATAATCTTGATATGGCCAAGAAAGTCGTAACAAAAGATTGGGATATGATATTTGTGTATGATGGTTATGAAGGTTCGGGCAAATCAGTCAAGGCAATGCAGGATGCTTTCTATTGTGACCCCACATTAGACCTTAAAAGGATTGTATTCAACCCAAAGGACTTCCAGAACGCAGTAAAGGTTGCAGAAAAGTATCAGGCGATTGTATATGATGAAGCTTATGGTGGTCTCAGTTCACGAAGTGCGATGGGAGCGGTCAATAGGGCGCTTGTCAAGATGTTGACAGTCATCAGAGCAAAGAATTTGTTTATATTTGTGGTGTTACCTTGCTTCTTTGACTTGGATAGGTATGTGGCAGTGTGGAGGAGCCGTGCATTGGTACATATATACACAAATGAAGGTTTCCAGCGTGGTTTTTTTGAGTTTTATAACACAGATAGGAAATTGAGTCTGTATATGCTTGGCAAAAAGTTCTATGAGTACAAAAAGGGGCGACCAAACTTCAGAGGAAGGTTTTATAATACTTATGTCGTCAACGAGAAACATTATCGCAAGAAGAAGAACAATACATCTATCCAGATTGAAGATGAAACTAGATATGAAAGGGTGGCATCAAAAATGAAGGATAAATTGACTTTAATAACAAAGAATATCAAAAAAAAATACCCAGAACTAAGTGAACGCCAGATAGCCCAACTATTGGATGTAACACAACCCTCTATAGGCCGCTATTTGAGCTTTAAGAAACAATGAAACAATAAATACATATTAACTTTATACTAATATACAAAAATGGACAAAGAAAGATTAATCCAATTCATTCAAAGAGACTTCTTATATATAGTTGTCTGCCTGTTCGCTTTGTTTGCCTGCCTATATATTATATTATCTGTTCAAACATACCAGGATCATTGCAACGAGTTCTGGCATAACCAAACAGAGCAGTGTACCTGCCCTTGGGATGTAGGTATATATAATTGGCAGGAGAACTTCAGCCTGAAATTACCAATGCAGGATTTAAAAATATTGGGTGGTGATGATAATGACTAATAAGTGTTACGCTTGTGGTTTCCCAATAATATTAATCACAAAAAGTTTCTTTATAGATGGTACAACATTCAGGAACTCACAACAAGTCTATGAAAAACACTGTGGCATGTGTGGCACATTGTTATATGGATATTGTAGGCCAACGAAATGATAACAAAGATAATAGTTAGAACACCTAAAGGCCAGGCCAAGAAGACTGAAAAGCGTATTCGATGGTTCCTTTTGGGCAAAAAAGGCCGCATCAAAACCCTAAATACATACATCAATGACCTTGATAATCAGCTTGTATGGGAGATTGATGCCCAGGTCAGAGACATTGTCAGGATACATAAGAATGTCTTGAGGTATTCTGTTTTGATTGAAATGATCCTGAACAACAAGATGATGAAGAAAACATTGAGAAGCAAACTAAAGCCAGAAGGTGAAGAAGAACTCAAAGAGATGCTGCTCAACCAGACCACTGTAGAGATAATGAAACAGGCCACTACAGAAGAACTGGTTGAGTTCAACAAAACCAGGTGGCAGCACATCAAGGAAACATTTAAGAAAGTGACCTGACCCTTTTCAGTACAATGTCTCCACAATGAGTCTTTTCAAACTCAATCACAACCCCTGCTTTTAAATCGCATTCTTCAACAATCCTTTTCGGGATTGATATGAAATAATTATTACTATCGGTGCGTTTCTGTACTATTATCCTATTTGTTTTTAGCCTTGGCATTGTGTTAGTCTTTTTCTATTTTACTTAATTCCCCCTTAAATTTCTAACATAATTTTTCATAGATTCATATTCTTCTTTTGTTAAGGATATTTCTTCTTTATTGGTTCGTAAATCGTGGGTGAGATTCCTAATATGGATTAAAATATATTCTTCATCCTTATATCTGAAGAGTTGTTTAAGCCATTGAATCATTTTTTTCATGTCGTATATTACCATAATTCACGACATTAATTTGTTTTTCATATATAGGATATGGTTATTTTGTGTCGCTTTTTCTGGAAAATTACCTATTCCCATACTTTCTCAAACACATTGCTCAACTGTTTCGGACTGATGTGTGTATATATCATGGTGGTGTCCAGGCGTGAATGACCGAGTAACTGCTGGATGAAGGTTATGTCCACACCCTTGTCATTGTGATAACAAGTAGCCCCACTATGCCTCAGTATATGAAAATGTATCTTTGGCCAGTATTTCTTGACCAACCTCTGCAGCTGCCTGATACTTATATTAACAGGCAAGTGTTTCAGGCCAGACTTGACAGGCTTCATTATTGGCACGTCTCTGTCCTTGCCAAACTTTGCATTAAGGATATGGATATAACCCCTGCTGTAGTCAATGTGCTGCTTTCTAAGTGCAACTATTTCACTGACCCGCATGCATTGGTAGAAGCCAAGCATGAAGGCCAGCTTGACCTTCGATCTCTTGACTTTCTTAATGCCATCAATGAACTCCTGCTCGGCCATGGTTACTGGTAGTTTCTTCATTTCTCTTTCGGCAGGAACGGGATCAGCTTCTCTATCAGGTTATGGTTTGCCTGGCCTTCACCTAACTTGTAATATAGCTGCGTGTTCTCGTTTGCATCCAGGGCCTTGACAACAGTGGTTAGCTCTTCTTCTGTAAAGCTCACTGTGATGCTCTTTGCTGCTGCTACTGGTTTCTTCGGTGCTTCGGCCTGCTTTTCCTCCTTTGCCTCATCCTCTTCAGGGGTTTCGGTCTCAATCACTTCAGTCGTTTCCGGCTGTGGTTCTGGTACTTCAGGTTCTTTTTCTTCGTTCTTACGTTTTCCAAACATTTTTTTTGCCTCCATTAATCTTTCTTTAGCGGATAAATCCTCCCTAACATCTCATTGCCTGACAAGTATACACCGCATTTCTTGCATCTCAGGTAATACGGCCTGTCGGCCTCGTTCACCTGTCCGCAGTATTTGCATACCCATTTGCATTTGTAATCATACGCGAGGGTCATACTGTCAGTGTATTGCTTGGTTCTTGGCATCTTATAATCTTTCTGTTATTTTATTCTTTTTCCATACAAAATAATCTATCCTGAACAACCGAAAAGTCAACCATTGCAGGAACATTGGCAGATACAACAACAAAATAACAAAATTAACATACCATGTGACCTTGTTCTGGGCTGTATATGCCAAGCTTTCCTGGGCAACCTCAATACTGACTGGGTTGATTATACTGAGTATGTGGCCAAAGATAGCCACACCCCTTAACAATAATAACCATACAACCCCACTTAATAAGACCCATCTATAAGTTATGCTACCTTCCCAGGTGATTGCCCAGTACCACAAGAAACCCAATCCAATAATTATGCCCATAAATATGAAATGGTTGCTACCAACCAAGATAAATAAAGGGTTGGCCTCGCTTAGTATGTGACCTTCCCTGATAAACTGGATATATGTCATAGTCCAATCTATGAATAATGGTACAAAAAATAGCCACAGCATTATCTTGGTTAGTTTAGTGTGTTTAGTCATTTTTCTCCCCTTATCTTTTCATACAAACAAAATATACATAACCAAGAAGGAATTATACTACCCCAACACACACTATCATAATGACTTATCCAAGCAAGGATAAGATATATTATAAATGGCATAATAATAAGTGGGATGCACTCAATAATGGTAGGGGTAGTGTACTCAATCATTTCTCCCCCTCAGCTTACCCTTGGCCTCAAATATATCTCCCTTTTCCAACAATTTATCCATCCTCTCTTTACCATATTTCTCAATAAATTCAATGGTATCATAGCCCCTGATCTTGTCAAACTCCTTGATCATTAACTGGATTACTGCACATCTGCAGAAATGGCTGAAATTGGAATATTTCCTTCCACTATCAAAGTCCTTGGCATATTTGATTATCTTCTCAATCTTAACATACTCTTCATTAAACAAACGAAATGCCACCAATTTCTCAAACTTCTTTATTCCTTTTACCCCTTCCATGTTAAGATACCATCAATATGATCTATTTTTCCAGCCTCTTTGAGAAATAAAATGTGTTTTGTCACTGCCTTTTCACTAACTTTGAACCGCTTCAAAACCTCATAAATTATGGTTTTGGCATCAACACCTGTAGAATTTTTCTTAACTAAATTCTCTATTAGTATACGCATCTTGTATATTTCTTCGTAGTATCCTATATGAATCACCTTTATTTTTTTTTTTTTTTTTTTTTTTTTTATTAATATTTTTTTAATTTTTTAAAAAAAAAAAATAAAATTATTTTTTTTTTTTTTTAAAAAAAAAAAAAAAAAAAAAAAACTTTTTGGATGAGTTGGAATTGTTATTTTATGGCTGGATTGTTGGTGTTTGCATATCATTCCTTCTATTACCGTTTCGGGTTAAATTGAGCCTATTTCTGTAAGCAATCTGCTTACACTTGGCAGAACAGTATATCTGATGCCGATACCCCCATTTAAGGATTATACACCCACATACAACGCATCTGCCTTTCTTATTCATTTTTTGACAATAATACCTTCCTGCATCACATTTTCCAATATAATCCTAATTCTCTTCATCTCCATAACTAATTCCTTCACCATCTCAATCTCAGTGCTGTTCATTATTTTCACCTTCCTCCTCAACCTTAATTTCTGTCTTCTCATCACTTCCAATACCATATATCTCAATAGTTGACTTATCATAATCACCTTTGAAATAATTGACAACCTTGTTTGTGATGTCCTTGGCTATGCCTATCAATTTCATCCCACCTCAATCTCCTTATTATCCAGTATCTCGTTGTCCAGGTGCATAATCAGCTCTTCCACTTCATAAAAAGAAAAGGAAGGGCCAGGATAAAGAGGTGTCCGAAACCCAGCCCTACCATCACCCCCCAGCTTATTACAGCTATGCTCTATGTTGTGGGTAAAATGAGTAAGGGGGCGATTATGAACAGCCTTACATAGAATATTATATAGCTTAGGATCATATTCTCCATTGTTGTAGTTAGCTATTGTTAGTGTTGGCATTGGTATCACCTCTAATTATAGAAGTGTTCAGATAGACACTTCCTTGTCATATTCATTGGTAAGAACCCTTTCCTGTTATTGAACACAATCCTGAATGTCCATCGCAACATTACTATAAAGGGGTTTATTTTGCCGTATGTGCTACATTGTCCATATGTCATTGTGTTTCACCTCTTTCCTCTGCTTCTTGGCTTAGCACAACCGCCTCTGCCACGGTTGGCTCTACTACCTCTTCCTGAACCATCATGTTTTGGTGTTCCTTTCCTTGCTTTCATTGGTATCACCTTCATTCAGTTTGATTGTGAAGAAATAAGTCCCATTTTCTTTGACTTCATCACCAATATACTCTTTAGGTATAGTAATCATGTGGCTGTTTCCAACCTTCCTTATTGTTGCCTTAAATGAAATTTCGTTCATTGTGTTTCCCTCCTAAACAAATGTTTATACATTTTTATGAACATACTTGTATATAAATGTTTCTATTTTGTATTAACAAAACCAAAACCTTTATAAATGATACAACCTTGGTTTTGTAATAGCTCTGAGAAAATATTTTAAACTAAAAAAAATTAACTTTTGCAGAATGGTTTATTAAAATGTCAAAATGTGGGGAATGGAACTGAGAAATCAAGTTTTCGTTCCCACCCAAAACTGAGGGCAGGAGACGAAAATGGCAAATGATTTGATAGCGTGAATATTATATAAATGAAAAAAAAACAAAAAAAGGTTTTGGTTGTTCCTTTCTCTATCTTCCTTTTGCTCCACCGAAACTCCTGATTACCAGTACGAGAATTATCGCTAACACAGCAATGGTCACTATTAGTGGCAGCCATGTTGATGATATGGGTGCCAAAGCATCTCTTGTGTTATTGATAACTGTCGCTGCTGAGGTACTTACCCCAGATGCGGACTGGAAATTATCCAAGACGATTATGCCAACGCCGAGGATCATACCTATCAGGACGAGGAGTAAGACAAAGCTGTAAAGATCATTGACTTCCATTTTTATCTTCTACCTCCAAAGCTCCTGATTACAAGCACCAAGATTATTGCTAACACAGCAATGGTCACGATAAGTGCAATCCAAGTCGAGGCAATAGGGGATATTGCTGAGATGGTGTTCGTCAGTGACGTGTTCGCAGCTGCGGATGTGGTGTTCGCAGCTTTAAATTTGTCAAGGATCAATACCCCAACGCCGAGGATCATACCAACCAGGACAATCAACAGAACGAAGCTGTAGAGTTCATTGACTTCCATAGTATTGTTCCTCTTCGACAATTAAAATCTGGGCTGGCCTGTTGCCCCCCATAAGAACTAATATATTCTTGCTCTTATAAATAGTTTTAATAGTATATAATATTATGTTGCCAAGTATATAATATCATGTTATCTCTTGACAACAAACAGGTAGAAGCCTGTGAAAGCGGCCAAAGCCAGGAACGAAAGAGGGAATATAAAATTGAGCAGTTTGGCATATACCAATATTGAACTCAGCACGAAACTAATCCAACTGGACGTGAACAATACAAAGTCGAACTCATATTTTTTCATCACCATCAATAACACGAAGAATATAGCAATGATAAATAATCCCAATAATAACCCATCTACAGCATCATTAGCATACACCACTAATTTTATTATTGTGGTTGATGCCTGTAGTTGGGTGATGTTGTATGACATTTAAATCTCCCTCTGGAAAACTGCTGTATATATGGCAAACACGAATATGACAGTGATTAATAATATGACCAACTCACCAACCCATGCAGGCACACCGAACACATCATGGAAACCTTGGAACGCATCATTCATGAAACTGAAGCTACCAAACAATAACTGTAGTGTGTTCCAACCGCTGGCGATAAGTGCCCCTAAAACTCCCGACACTTCATAATCCTGGCCGGGTTCGGCATCAGTCACGCCAGTCTGCAATGCCCCGACCTGGGTGGTGATTTCATTGGTCTTGTTAAAATGTTCTTTGAAGCTTGAGAACTTGTCGTCATCAACAAATGTCTGGTCTGAGTTGTTAAGTTCGGTCAGCATAGCGATGCCTGCGGTGATGAGCAGGGTAAACATTATCACCCCAATTATATAATGTCTTGGCAGTATCTCTCCCATTTACCTTTTCACCTTTAACCCTATCACAACACCGACAACACACGCAATAATTATGAAAGTGAATGATATGGCACTCATCAACCCCAGGAAATAAATGAATATAAGCCCGATAACCATAGCAATCACTGCCCCAACCGGACTGAATATCCCAAACATCACTGTGGTCAACACAATACCAAACACCCAAAATGCACCTTCTTGTTCACCTATAAGGTCTACTAGCAAGGTTGGGTATATGGTCAGCCATTCAGAGAGTTGATACTCTGTCGGGCTCTTGGTGCTTTCCCCGGCAATGAAGAATGTCCCGGTCAGCCCCGACACATTACAGGTATGCGTGCCTGATGCGCCGTTGCTTGTGGTGTTGCATAATAATAAACTGTTGCCCATAGTTTCCCTTGTCACCCTGCTGGTGAATGTGACAGGATCACCAGTCGGCTCTTCCCAGTCTATTGTTATTATTCCTGTGGTATTGTCAAAGTCCCAGTCAAGGATCATATTATAATCTGTTGCCGTGTCACTATAAGGCACCAATAGATAAACAAGGTCGCACACACCTGCAGCGCACACAAATTTCATGCTCTCTGATGTTTCTAGTATATTATTATCCCTGTCCACGAATATTATTTTATAGTCGGTGTCCTCTTCGATTATGTTGAAGAACACTATGCCAAAGTCACCCGACTCATCCATCTGCATTGTTCGCCAAACACCTTCGCCGACATAATGCCTCTGTAGTTTGCCGATTATGTTCCCCATATACGAGTATGTGTTCTTGTTTCTGAGGGTTATTTTCAGGTCGGAAATATCAGTTGTGTAATTGAAATTATAAAGTGATAGATTTTTTATTGTGTCTGTGAATGTTTCATTTACATAATAATACCTGTGCGTGAATCCGTCAGCAGTTGTATATTTGATATACATATTTGATTGGATAGTTGCATCAGGTGGGTAAATACATAAAAGGTAATCATTAGAGTTATCACTGAACGAGAAATTGAATGTCTTGGTTGGCGAGAGTGAACTATTAAGGCTAGAGACCCACGAACTGCCAGCGATTTCCAACAATGTCAGGTTTTCTTTGACAGTCGGCCAATCTTCCAAGTAGTTGCTTATGTTCAGTGTGTGTGTTGGATAAGTTGGGGAACAATTATATATTCCATATTGGTCAACATACAAATACTGGGTATAATTGTTGGCATAATTAGACCAGTTATCCTGAACATATACTAAGAACCGCCAAACACCACTATCCAATGTATAATTTATGGTTTGGTTAAAGTCTGTGAGGTAATGATAATTGGTGTCTGACTGCTGAACCCCATCCTTGTATGTCTTTATTCTTGCCCATTCCCATTTAGTTTCATTGCTGCTATCATAGACAAAGCTTGCGTGATAGTCGCCAGCAGGCACATACTGCGGCATGAGTTCCCTGATTAGGACATTATCAAAACCTGATTTACAAGCCCTTACCACAAACTGAAGTGTAGGTTCACTGATTACACAACTCTTGTTAAACAGTAAGTCCCATGAAGATTCGTTACTTAACTGTTCGTTATCATACCAGCTACAAAAGCTGTTATTATGAACAAATTTCAAATACCTTATCTCATTCAAATTGATGTGTTTAGTTGCATCAAGATAATTAGATGAACCATCAATATAAAATCTTGCTTTAGAAACTGTATAACGTGCATACGTGTTAGGCTCAAGATATACATATATACCATCAAGACCAAAATCTTGTAACATAGCTGCTTTAACTATAACTTCAAAATTATTGTAATTATCTAGACTGTAATTTAGATATTTAAAAGTATCAGTTTCCACCATTCCTATAAGCATTGTTGTATTAAAGCCATAACCATTATTAATTTCATTATTCAATGTCCAGTTACCACTATCTATTATCCACCTTTCAGTGAAGTTATATGTTGCATTATAAAACTCGAACGTGTCCGTGAAACTTTGGTTAGTCAACGCTACATAACCTTGAGAGATGTTCATATCTGCATTTTGCCACCAAGGGTCTAAGTTATAGAAGAAATTATAATTCCCATCAATATAATCTTGCTTACAGTCACCAGATAATGAGTTCCACGTCCAGAGTTCCCATTTACCACTTTTTGACTGCGGCTTATACTTCATCCGCCATGTATGATTATCGAAAGCGTCAAAGTGTAGAGGTACAGTGTTATAATAAATATGTACTTGGTCATAATATACATAATCAAAATATTCTTTAACACCATTCCAACCATCACTTTCAGTTTGTAGTTGTATATCTCCTTGAATTAATTGCTCACCAAAAACATAAGCCACACACAAGTCACCAGAACTTGCTTTGGAATTGACAGTGAACTGCTGCCATTGTAGGTGGGGGTTGATGACTGTGTGTGGCGTTACTGAGAGATTAGCATATTGTGAATCATAGGACACGGTGTTGCCGTCTATAATATAGGCAGAGGCAAAGCTACACAGAACCAACACCAATATCAAACTCAATAGTTTTTTCATTCTTCACCTGTAAAATAAGGCTTGGCGAACATGGTTATTATGCCAATGAACCCGACAACCGCAATATATATGGGCAGTTTTAGCAAGAGGTTATTAGTTATAGGGAATGATACTATTGTCGTGCCAAATACCACCATCCCCGATACAGTTTCCCAGGTGTTAGCCAGCACAGTTGATATGACTACTGCAATGATTATGATGATGAAATAGATAAACATATAGATGGGGTTGCCGCCGATGAACCAGCTCGTTATTATCAATGCCAGCACAAGCCCGATGAACAGCCCGAATATTACATAGTCCAGCCTGTTGGTTGTTGTCCTTATGCTTTCCCACGCATCAACCGATGCGTTGGTTGCGTTAAGTGCGGGGATGCTGACTATCTCAGTGACCACAGTATCCATCATGAAATGTATAATAAAAAAACCTATGCCGAATGTGAACAGCAACACACCTATGAATAAGATGTCTCTGGCTGCCATTATAATATCCCCTCAAATATGTTGTGCTTTTTGTTGTTCTTCCCTTTCTTACTTTTTCTGGAATAGTTGAACTCCTCGACAGGTATTCGTGGAACAGACTTATGGAAGTCCAGCCGTCTCAGCCTGTTCACTTCCCTGCCAACTCTGGTGTATTTGGTCATTTTCTTGAACGCTTCTGCTCTGCCAAATATACCATCCTCTCGTTTGATGTCTTCCAACTCGTCAACCACCACTGGCGGCACATATATATATTTGCCCCTGATTCTCAATATTCCAACCTCTGCTTCTTCTTTTGTGCAGCCGTGTGAACTGCCTGGTAAAATATATATAATAGGAAATAAGTCAAGAATATGAAAAATATCCATCCAGTCCAGTATGTTGTCTTTGCCAATAGCAGCTGCATCTCAGGGAAATTATAAAATTCTATGACACTGATCATTCCAAGATGCGCTGAAGTCCAGAAGCAAATGGGGCCAAGCAAGAACAACACAATCCTTAATGGTGCGTGTTGTTTAGCCAATGTTGCTGCACCTATCAGGAACAATATGCCGAGCAGCATCGGCAGTAATATAATTGCAGCAAATATCATTTTATCACCACTACTTTCAACCACAAAATTACACTGCCCAAGGAATGTGGCATTGGTCAGGTTACACTCAATGTTTGACATATACCCGCCTTGGGGCAGGATGCCTATTGACAGTTGATACGACAGGCCATGCCTAAGCATCTCAGTGTTATTCAGTAGAGTATTATTTCTGTAAAGGCTAATGTTACAGTCAGCGCCATTGCCAATAGTTTCGATTATATATTCTATTATAACCTCTTCGTTCAGTCCATAGCTTTCTTTGCAGGCAAGGATATAAGGCACCAGTGCCAGCAAAGTTATCATGAGCATTAGCCATTTTCTCATTATGTTAGCCTCTTCTTAGTATTCGTTTCATCTCATCCTCCTCCAGGTATCACAACCGTTCCCGACTTGGCCTGCGCCACATTCTCCGACATGCCGTGCAACAGTTCCGCCATATCCTTCAGTGTTGAAAACTCTCTGAAGAAGTAAATGAATATCACCAGTATGATTATACTGACAAAGGCTATAATCATATAAGGCATCAGCTGCATAAACAACGACTGAGCCAACATCTTCTTCTGTCTTTCGTAAGCGTTCACTGCCCAATTTACATCCTCCTCACCAACTTTTAATACAACCTTTGATGGTGTCTTTAGGTCAATATTGATAAACTGGAAATTCTTTAGTCCAGTCTGCAACAAATAAACCACCTTCTTGTTGCCCGAAGGAATATATGGAACATTATCAGGATCAAGCCCTACTTTGTTCTTACGCATGAAAAACCGTTTGTTGTGTGTCTTTTTGTCAATAAATATCCCCGCGTTGTCTGACCTCTCATTCCATTGTCCGAAGCCGTCACGCTGGAATATGACACACTTGAACTGTGTGTACTGCCGCCACTTCAAGGTCAGTATTGTGACCAACCCCATTATTGCACCGACCACAACAATAGTTATGACTAATATCCCTATATTCAATGCTGAGTGACTTATTGATGCAAAATCTATTGCCATTTTCGTCTCACCTGTCTAATTATTTCTTGCCCCAAGGATTAAGTGCTGATAATAAACCACCTTTCTTGGTCTGCCCTTCTACCTTGCTATGTATCTCCTGTACTGAACCCTTCCAAAACCGCTTGTCACCCTCTTCAAATGCACGCTTCAATGTGACATAAGCCGTTGACCATGTGGTGAAGAATATCTTGTCCCTGGATGCAGAGGACTTAACACCATACATTGTCCTGTTCAGCATCAAGTCCCTCGATAAACTATCACCGAAGAAGTCCATCAAAATGAATACTTCGTTCTTTTCAAGGTTACTGAGGACTGAAATCCTATTGACAAGGCTCTGTGTCATGCCAATTATTGAATTGATACCATAGTCATTCATCAATGGCTCACCAACAAGTATGGGGTTGCCTTGTGCATCTGGGTATGCAGACCTGAACGTAAGCTCCATCCTGTGCAGTTCGTTTTCAGGGTTAGTCAATGTGGTTATTGCAGAGCCGTACAGATGCATTGGACTCATGTATGGTGTTGTCTTTATCCCTGGACTGTCTTGCTCCTGTGGCATTGTTTCTCACCCCCTCTTCCTTGTTCTTTTTCTATAGAGTACATCTTTTTTCTTACCACCACCATGATTCTCTTGTCTTGACTTTCTTGGCTTTTGATTCTGCTTGAATCTTTAGTCTTGTGTTTAGTTTTTCTTCTTTTATTGCAAGGAGTTTTTCTCGTTTGGCCAGATATTTGTCTAGAGCTTTCTTCTTTTTCTGATTTGGGTTTTTCATGCTCATTTTTTCCTCCTTGATTTTAGTATCGGTCTTAACATAAGTCCTGTTGAGATTTGTCTCTTGCTCGGCTTTGCACCTTCAATGTTAAGGAACATTGCCTCGACACTAGGTTTATATTTGCCAGAAAAGAGTACATCTTTTTTCTTACCACCACCACTTCCTCTAGGGAAAAAAGGTATGGGTGGCATAAACCCACCACCAGTTATTGGAGGAGGGGTTTCCTCTGGTGCAGGTGGAATCTTATGAATGATACTAAGATGAGATGTGGGTCTGGTTGTAGTTATTGGTTTGGTTGTGATGATGGGTTTTATCTTTGATATTGGTTGTTGTGCCTGAACTATTGAGGTTTTTACAATGGGTGTGGTTTTTGTTGTCGGTTGAACTATCTGAGGTGGTGTTGAGGTTATTATCGGTTTGGTTGTTCTACCCTCAACAGGTGGTTTTGTCCTCAGTCTTGGCTCTGCCATTAATATTGATGTTGTTCTTGTGGTTGGTTCTGTTCGTGTCTTGGCTTTATGTGAATAATATGGAATGTTTGTTACCTTTGGCGCCCTTAATATTGTTCTGCCAAACATTTGCGCTTCCCCTAATATATAAGTTCCTGACGTGACTGGCCTTTCTTTTGTTATCTTAGAAGGTTTGGCCATTTCGGTGACAACTCTTTGCCTTGTTGTTTTCTTTGGCTCAGAAACTTTGAAAGATACCTCTTCTTTTCCTTTCAACCAATCAAATGGTTGGGGTATTCTTTTCTTATAAAACCCAAAACCATAAGGTTTGCTTTTTAATGTTGGTGGTGGTGCAGGTTTCCTAAAACTTCCTGCAAAGCTCTTTATTGTTTTCTCACCCATGATTCCTGTTGTGCCT
>Ga0233415_10000664_pt1 | contig 15859 bp, 7 predicted proteins | sample Na_anoxic_12_MG_FD_188631 | JGI IMG/M metagenome (GOLD analysis project Ga0233415, IMG submission 188631) | Seawater microbial communities from Saanich Inlet, British Columbia, Canada - Na_anoxic_12_MG | ecosystem: Environmental > Aquatic > Marine > Inlet | place: Canada: British Columbia... | reverse complement strand
CATTCAGCCTTGTAGGCAAGGAATTGAAGCAGTTGAGACCATCCAGCGTCGTGGACCGACTTGGCGAGGAAGCTGCGGGCCAGAGCCTCTACATTCAGGTCCTCGACAGCGATGAGACTAAAGGTGTCAGTCAGACGACGCGACAGCTTGTGCGCCAGGTCTCGCCGCTGATTGGCGATGCGCCGATGAATCCGGGCTACCTGACGGTTGGCCTTGCGCCGTCTCCGGCTTCCCTTGCGGCGCCGACTGGCGACCCGCTGCGCTTCTGCCAGGCGCGCTTCGGTCTGGCGCAAGAAACGCGGCGACTCAACCGTCTCGCCATTGCTCAGAGCCGCCAGACTGGGGTTCACGCCCAGGTCAATGCCGACGGCCGGGCCGGGGTGTGGGGCAGGGTTGGGGTCAGGAAGTTCGATCTGAAAGGTGGCGTACCATTTGCCGTCTCCCCGGCGAGTAATGACGACTGCCTTGATCTTGGCATCTGGAGGAATCGGGCGGTGCAGCTTGATCTTGACCAGGCCGACGTTCTGTACCCGCAGCCGACCGTTCTTCAGGCCCGCCCCGTCGCCAAAGCGATACTCAACCGAGCGAAACCGCTTGCGACTTTTGAAGCGTGGATAACCCGGCTCCTCACCGGCCTTCAAGCGGCGGAAGAAAGCACGAAAGGCTTTGTCCAGGCGGCGCAACGTCTGCTGAATCGAGGAATAATTGAGCCAGGCGGCGTCCTCGTCAAAGCTACGCAGTTCCTTGAGTTGGTTGGCCTGATCGACATAGGAGATCGAGACTCGACACCTGCGCCAGGCCTCCCGACGCTCCTGGAGCGCAGCGTTGTAGAGCTGGCGGTGAATCTCCAGGACACGCATCAAGGTTTCTGTCTGAGCTTTGTTAGGATAGAGACGATATTGGTAACTGCGTTTCATCGCTCAGCGCCCCTTTTGCGCTTCGATGTAGCGGCGAATCGTTTCCGCCGAGACATTGCCCGCTGTACCGACGTAATAAGAGCGTGTCCACAGCGAGGGCAAACGACTTTTGAGAAAAGGAAACTCCTGACGCAGCATATAACTGGTAGACCCCTTGATACGGTGCATGATCTGGCGCACGGCCAAGGTAGGCGGAAATCCAGCAAAGAGGTGAATGTGATCGGGCTGCACCTCCAGTGCGACGATCTCGCCATCCAGTTCAGCTACCTTGACCTGAATCAGTTCGGCCAATCGCTCGCCGACAGGACCTATCAGTACCTTGCGGCGGTACTTGGGACATCAGACCAGGTGATAGGTGATGTCGTATACCGCGTGACGAGTTCGTTTTGTCTCCACAATCCAATATTAGCACAAGTGTTCGCAAGAGTCAAGGATGGGAGAAGGAGCCATTCCCCTCCCTGCTCAAAGCGGGGATTCCCCTGGCGCGTTTCCGATGGATGAACCAGAAAATATGTTCTAAAAGGGAAGAGACAATGAGTTGGACCTGGCTCAAGCGGGTGGACGCGCAGAAAAATGAAAACCGTTGGTACGCAGTGGGAGTACAGCCCAGCCTGTTTGACGAGGCGGCCGTGATCCGCTTCTGGGGCAGTCGGGAAAAGGATTATCAGCAGGGCATGGTGCGGGCCTTTGACGATGCAGAGACGGCACGCGAGGCCGCCGACCGACTCATTCACGCCAAGGTACGCAGGAAATACCAGATCGTGGGAGGGCACGTGCCGGATGGGTTGGTAGACGCTGTCTCTTGATGGAGACGAGTTGCAGACCACAACTCGCCAGCCTCTAGCCCATTGGAAACGCGCCAGGGGACTCCCCGCTTTGAGCGGGGAGGGGAATGGCGCTCCTTCTCCCGTCGTCTCCAACTTGACCTTTGCCGTCTTTAGTGTAACGCTGTCCGCCACCATCACCGAGACGGTCACGGTCGGATACGCCACCGCTGACGCGGCGGGCACAGCGCAGGCCGCCGATGCCCAGGGCCTGGTCGAGGGCGGGAAAGCCGGTGGGGATGTGCGGGATGCCGGGGGTTGCGACGGCGGTCTTGAAGCTGCCCTCGGGCCAGCGATTGGGGGCCGAAACGGCGGTGGATTAGGGCGACGGCCGCTTCCAGTTTTTGTTTCCTGGCTTTTTTCTTGACCATAAAGGCAAAGTCCGCCCCCACCCAACAGATGCGTGAGGATATTGTATCGAACATGTGTTCTGGTATCAAATCTGGCTTGCGTAGCTGGTCGTTTCGCGGCCTCAATTGACCGGTCATTTGAGTCGATCACTTCTCTCCGCAGGCAGCGGACCTTTGGAAGGAGAGCGATGACCAGATAACAAATGCCCAGGACGGATGCGAGAGACAGTTAGGTTGCAAGGCTCTTGTCACAAATCGGTCGTGGCAGTATAATGTAGGTTGGATACTTGATCTCAAGGCAACAAAGAGCCTCGACCGGTTTCTCGCAGATACCGTCGAGGCGGTGGCCAAGGTGCGGGTACAACGCACCCCAGCGAGGCTCATTTTAACAGAGGGCTCGCCGGGCGTCAAACCCGTGCGGGCCTTTTGGGTTGAAGCGGCAGGCGCACCACCGTGCGTGCCCCGCTTTGTTTCGGGGACGCTGCGCAGCGGCCGGTGCTCTGCTGAGGGGCGCTGACGGCCTCGGATTGAGCGCCGTCCTGTTACTGGGAGGCACTCTAGCCGTCGGGCGCTGGTGGGTCCACTGTCCACTGGTCTATACCGTCGAAACGCAGTATCTCACCGAGATACTAACCGACATTGGCAGAGCCCTGTGGGACACTTGGATCAAATCTCGTTCCAGCTCAATCCCTTCCTGGGCGGGCTGATCGGGGCTGTCTGGGCGGCAGTCCTGTTGCGGGCGGCGGCCAGGCTCTCGGCAGGGGCCGCGTCTCCCTGGGACAGCGGCGATGCCTTGTGGTTGGGGCTAGGGCTGGGCTTTGGGCTGTGGTGGGCAAAGGGCGGCCTGCTCAACATGCTTGTCTTGCCTGCGCTGGGCGGGGCAGTCGGCGGGTGGCTGGCACGGGGTATGGAGGCTGCTGTGGTGGGGGTGGGCATCGGCCTGGGCCTGGGGCTTGGGGAGTGGGTAGCGTTTAGGGCAGCATTGGCCCGCGAGGAAAATGCGCTGGTAGAGGAGTAACATAGCTATGAATCAAGAGCCACATGTGCAAAGCATCCTGGAGCGGTTGAAACGAGGACAAGTGGCCCTCTTTGTCGGCCCTGATTTGTCCCCTGATGTGACCGGCCTACCCTCGCGCGCCGACCTGGCCCGCGACCTGGCCCGCCGCCGGGACCTGGACGAATCGCTCTCGCTGGCGCAGGTGGCCCAGCGAGTATCACGCGGCGGCAACCGCCACGATTTCACGTCCTTTATCATGGACGCCCTGTCCGGCCACGCGCCGGGGGCCTTTCACCGCCGCGTCGTCGAGTTCGTCCAGACGCACAATATCAGTAAGCTAATCACCACGGCCTACGACGACCTGCTGTGGCGGGCCTTTCGGGACGCAGACGCGCGCGTCCATCGCGTCGTGCGCGGCAGCGACGTCAGTTTCATCGCCCCCGACCGCCCCACCCTCATCCAACTCTACGGCGACGCCCAACAGCCCGACACCCTCGTCGTCACCGAGGACGACCATTATGGCCTGTTGCGGGCCAAAGAGGACCTGCTGGACGAGGTGCGCGCCGTGTTGCGCAAGAACGTCATCCTCTTTTTGGGCTACGACCTGGGCGACCCCGACTTTAACCTGCTGTGGCGCGAGGCGCTGGACCGCGCAGGCCGCTTTGCGCAAGGGGCCTACGCCGTGTGGCCTGGCCTGCCAGAAGCGGAGAGACAGGTGTGGCAGGACCGGGGCATTGTCGTTCTTGAAACAACCCCATTAACTTTTCTGGATGACATTCTGACCACATCCACATCTCAATCATCCGAACGACCAACGGCATCTGAATTACGCCGGTTTCTTGAACAAGATTTTCCACGGTTGGAAAATGCTCTCCGTGACGTGTGGGTCTCGGAAAGTGGTAGCAGTCCTCTACTTAAACCGTCGGCAACAACGAGTTGGAACTCAATCACCTCGCGCGTCCCAGATATACCTAAAGACATACGTGTCGTACTTGAGAAGGTGATTAAAGCACGCCAAAGTGCAATGGGTGGGACTGCGAAACTGACCAAGGAACAACTGTCTTTCGCAAAGCAAGGGATCAATCAAATACTGGAGTTTCTTCACGAGCGGTTCCCGGCCGCTGGCGTAGAGTTGCCATCCTCTAGTGCGAGGGCGGCAATTCCAAAGGAATACGGCAAACCACAGCCCGCACTGCCTGTAGAGACAGACATGCCAGCCTGGGATACAGACGCGATTCGCCAGCTTCTCACCCAGGCTTTTGACGACGCAGGATTGACGGCGCTGTGTTTTGACCACTTTTACCCAGTCTATGACCAAAAGTTTGGTGACGAGATGGGCAAGGGAGCCAAGGTTCAACACCTGTTGGACTATTGTAAGTGCCAGGACCAAATAGAAAAGCTGTTGAAATTGGTCCAGGAGCGCAACCCGGACCAGTATGCGCGCTTTGCGCCGCGCCTGCGCCGGGAACCGCCTCCCAAGGATGAGGGCAAAACCTCTGACTATAAACCTCTCCGATTGGCCGACATCCTAATCATATACCCAGAAAAGGATGGACTCCCTCATAGACGCGGTAAGGGACAATGGTTTAGCCGACTCAGGGTTGAAAGCAAAAAGCAGGTCAATGGGTGTTTGGGCAAAATCTATGACATCCGACAACTCAACGGCCCGAACGACCAGGTAGGAGAGCATCTGCTTCAATTTGTCGCGTCGCGTCTATCATGGGCAAAAGAAGATACTGGAATATTTGCTCCGATTTCTATTCAGCCTAGCGATACAAAGTACCTTGACTTGGCCTGGCACGCACACGGCAGCCCTCCGTTCGGCGAAAATGAAATGCGAGTTGCTTCCGCGCTTGTTGAGGGTGAGAGGAATAGTCAGTATTGGGACAAGCAGCAAGATTTCATTCCACTGGAACCTGACTATTACCTTTTTGTGGTTCAAATTTGGGCAGAAGGCTATGATGCTCCTGTGGAGCGTACATATCGGTTGCACTGGCAGCCAGGCCCTGAAGGCCCTGAACACGAGCATCACATTCGGTTGAAAGAAGTCAGTGCTGAACAGATGTCCAAAGGCGACGGCGAGTCACCTGGCCCCGAACTACCCTTCGGAACCGGCAACCGCTGGGCCGTACTGGTTGGCGCAAACGCTTATGAGGACAAGGCCCACTATGGTCAACTCCAGGTCTGCGTCAAGGACGTGGAGGCCATCCGGGAACAACTCATCGCCGGCGGCTTTGACTCAGAGCGCGTGCGCCTGCTCACCGACCACACGCCCGAACTCCCCAGCCGGGCCAACATCCTGGCAGCCCTCAAGGCCGTCGCCGACGCCACCGAGCCAAACGACTTGCTGCTGTTCTACTATAGCGGCCACGGCGACGAGGCCGGCGGCGAATCATACCTGATCGCCCGCGACGGGCGGCGGGTGGTGCTGGACGATACCGCCGTCCGCGTCTCACGGGTTCAGAAAATTATAAAACAGGCCCCCGCCCGCGCCAAGGTCATCATCCTAGACGCCTGTCACTCTGGCGCTGATATTGGCGGCAAGGGACCAAAACCAATGCCGAAAGATTTTATCCGGCGCGTCTTTGAACAAGCCGAGGGCCTGGCCGTCCTGGCTTCGTGCAAGCAAGGGCAACTGAGCTACGAGTGGCACGAAAACGAGCGCAGTGTGTTTACCCATTTCTTGCTACAAGCCTTTGGCGGCGCGGCGGACCGGGACGAAAAAGGATTCGTCACCGTGCAGGACGCCAGCCGGCACGTCACGGACGGCGTCAAGCTATGGGCTAGTCAGCGCAACCGTATTCAGACGCCGACGCTGCAATACACCGTGGCGGGCGACATCATTCTCGTCCGTTATCCCTAGTCGAACGCTTTTCCAGGAGAACCCAATGACTCCCAGCCCTGGCCTCATCCCGGACCAACTGTCGGACAGCATCAAAAAGGGCGACTGCGTCCTCTTCCTGGGGGCCGACCTGCCCCTGGGCTACGCGGGCGCGCCCCTCAGCCGTCCCGAACTGGCCGCCGCCCTGGCCCACAAGTATGACCTGCCCCCTGGACGCTCGTGGCCTGAGACCGCCAGTGCCTACCTGGGCAAGTACCGCAATGACCGCAACGGCCTGATTCGCTTTTTGATGGAGCACGCCAGCGGGCCAGACGCGCGGGCGGGGGACTTGCACCACGCCATTGCCCGCGCCGGATTCCGCGCCATCGTCAGCGCCTGGTACGACGAGTTGCTGGAACAAACGCTGCGCAAAGCCGGTTATCGCGTCCACCGTGTGGTGCGCGACGTGCAAGCGCCCTATAGCGGGCAGGGCGAGCGCGACGTCACCCTGGTCAAGTTGTTCGGCTGCCTCAGCGACCCGGACTCGCTGCTGCTCAACAAGCGCGAGCACATCCAGTTGATTGACCAGTTGGGGCAAAAATTGACCGCCGTCATTTCCTATGCTGTGCTGCGCCCGTTGCTGTTCGTGGGGCACGATCTAAGCGACCAGACGTTGATGGCACTGTACAACAAGGCTGCGGCCGGGGTGGTGAGGGATATGCGCCGCGCCTACGCCGTGTGGCCACAGCCCACCGACGCCATGCGCGCTGATTGGGTGGACATCAACCTGGAATTCCTCAGTCAGCAACCCACGCCCTTTTTGCAGGCCCTGGCCGTCCAGACGCCGCCCGCCGAGCAGCCTGCCGCGCCCATCCGCGCCCACAAGCCACCCTATAAATTCCTGGACTATTATACCCAGGACGACGTGGACATCTTTTGCGGGCGCGACGCCGAGAGCCAGTTGGTCTTTCGGCTGGCGCTGTCGGGGCGTGTGCTCACGCTATTCGGGCCGTCTGGCGCAGGCAAGACCTCGCTGCTGCTGGCAGGCGCTCTGCCGCGCCTGGAACGCGAGGGTTACGCGCTGCTCTACCTGCGCGCACTGGATGACCCGCTACCCGCGCTCTGCCGCGCCATTGCCGAGCGATTTGGGGGCGACGGCGCTACCCCCCTGCCGTCCGGGGACCTGCGCGCCGTCCTGGCGGAATATCTGGGGCCAAAGGACCGTCTGGTGGTGGTGTTTGACCAATTTGAAGAGCTATTCCTGCACGTGGGCAGCCAGGCGCGCCGCGCGTTGTTCCAGCAAGTGGCCGGCGCGGTCAAGGACGCCCAGAGTGACGTGCGCTTTGTCTTTAGCCTGCGCGAAGATTATCTGGCGCGTCTGGACGAGGCGCGCGCTTTTTTGCCGGATGTGTTTACTAACAGCTTCCGCCTCAAGCCGCTGGACCGGGGCAACGCACGCCGGGCCATCACCGAGCCATCTGAGCGGGCCGGGGTGGAAGTGGAAGCGGCCTTGGTGGACGCGCTAGTGGGGAGCCAAGGGATTGAGAGCGGCACGTCAGGCGACTTGATCGAGGCCGACGGCACGGTCCCGCCACCGGCGCTGCAAATCGTGATGGACCGGCTGTACCGCGCCGCGCTGCCATCGGGGCACGAACCTGATGCACCACCCCCGCCTGACCTGGCCCTGAGCCTGGCGCATTATCAAGACCTGCACGGCGCTGGCGACATCCTGGCGGGTTACGTGGACGACGGACTGGCCAAGCTGGAGGAATTACAAGGAGACGATGGTGCCCCTCTGGGCGCGGACTCGGCGCTGGGCGAGGCGCTGCTCAAGGTGATGGTCACGTCCCAGAAAACCAAGACTGCGCTGACGCACGATGACTTGCTGGAGGGGCTAGCCGAGGCCGGCGCGCTGGACCTAGACGACGAGGGTGACCGCCGCCGGGCCGAAGGGACGCGCCTGGGTCTGGAGCGAGCGCGTTTGCTGCGTGGCTTTCGGCGCGAGGGGCTGGCCCTGTATGAGTTGGCCCACGACCATATAGCGACCGAGATTGCCCGCCGCATCAACCCGGATGAAATAGAAGCCAAGCTGGCCCGCGAGCTATTGAGCCGCCGACTGGACGACTGGCGTCACGCCAAGCTGCTCATCCCACGCAAAGCACTAGAACTAATCTACGAATGCCGGGAAGAAATCAAGTTGAGTATTGATGCACTGGAACTCATCTTCCGCTCAACGCTGGACACTGGGTATAAAATAGCCTACTGGGTCAAGCGGGCATACGAGGGCGGCGTGGCAGTAGACGAATTTCTACTGCAAAGGTTGGAAAGCGCCATCTTCCGCGAACGCGCCTCCGCCGTGACCGCTCTGGGCCATTTGGGGGAGCGATTCGTCGCGCCGATTATCGAGAAATTGACCGACGACTATCCCCAGGTACATGTGGCCGTCATCCACGCGCTGGAACGGCTATGTCCAGATAGGGTCTGGCACGAATACCTAAAAGTTGAGTGCTATGTTCCGGCGGGTGAGTTCGTTATGGGTGATAATAACCGTGGTCGAAAAAACGAAAAACCAGCCCGCAAGGTTCACTTGGACGCCTTTTACATCGGCAAGTACCCGGTCACCAATGCCGAATACAAACGGTATATGGACGACATTGGACGTAGTTTTGAGATCCCTGTAGGCAAGGCGGACCACCCAGTGGTGAATATTAACTGGTACGTTGCCCGCGACTATGCCGTCTGGGCAGGGATGCGGCTATTGACCGAAGCCGAGTGGGAAAAGGCAGCGAGTTGGGATGTGAAATGGGAGAGGCGGAAGGAGAGGAAGCGGCAGTATCCGTGGGGCGACAAGTTTGATAAGGACAAATGCAACACACTCGAGTCGGAAATTCGCGGCACGACGCCGGTGGGCAAGTATAGCCCGGCAGGAGATAGCCCCTACGGCTGCGCAGATATGGCAGGCAACGTGTGGGAGTGGACATCAAGCCTGTATCGGCAATATCCCTACCAGGCTGACGATAGTCGTGAGGATCCATCCTATTCAGGTTCCCACGTGTTGCGGGGCGGTTCGTGTTATGACATGCAATTCGAGGCCCGCTCTGCCTCTCGCGCTACCGGCCACGACCCATACTATAGGAGCATCGTTTCTGGGTTTCGATGTGGGTTGTCGTCCACATCTTCTCCGTGCGAACCGTCACTCGAAACCACGCCGTAAGCACGGAGGCAGCGTATGGTGAAATACATTTCCATTCCCACCCAACTCTTGGAGCAATTCGAGCGCGGCAATGTGCTGCTCCTTGTGGGCACGGGCGTCAATCGGAGCCTACTGCCTTTGGCAACGGAACTGACCCAGAGGCTGACCGCCCGTTGCGACTACCCACCGGACGAGCCGCTCACACTACCCTGCCTGGAACTCGATGATTGTTGGTCAAGCAGCAAGCCCCAATCTCCATCTCTCTCAACACCTTGCCGGACAGACCGGCCACCGTCATTCCACCTCTCTGCTTATTCGTCCTCGCCCCACGGCTCCTCACCGTCCTCGTCGCCGATCCCGAAAACAGCCTGCATGGCATCCCTCAACGCCGCGTCTTCCAGATCCGCGTCCCCCTCTGCCGGCAGAATGGCCCACTCTTCCCTGACCGCCGCCCACGCTTCCGGGAAACCCAACCCCGAACCCACAAGCTGCCTCATCGCCCCCCGCGTGTCCTCGGCCGCCTGCCGGATGCTCTCCTCAAGCTGCCCCTGCGCTTCCAGGTCTGCATACAGCCTAGATCGGTGGGTTCGCCAATGCCGGTCGATGATTTGCTCCAGGTTCGCCAACTCAGACAAGTCCACGCCACTCATTTCTTGCCCCCTTTTTCCAACAGCGCAATCTGCACGGCCAAAGCCGTTAGCCTGGCTGTCAAGCCCCCTATCTCTCCCTCGCGCTCGAAAGGTCTGTCGACCTCGACCTTTAGCTCTCTAATCCGTGTCTCCCAATCCGCAATCGCTTCCCGCTCGCGGCCTATCCTGCCGTCCATCGAGTCCACGGCGCGCATCAGCCTGCTCAGGTTGCCCGTGGGCGAATCACCGAGTTCGATGATGACCTCCTCGTCCGGGGCGAGCAGGACGCGCGCCCTGGGATACAGCCGGGAGCCCTGGCCCTCGACGACGACCGGGAAACCGCGCAGCGTGCCCGCGTTCAGCTCTTTGTAGGTACCCGCCGCCTCCCCCACTACCTCCATCAAGGCATCCCCGGCCGCCCGCCTCGATTCCCGGTCAAAGGCTTGCCCCCCAAAGACGGCCTGAAACTCTCGCGGTGCGTCGTCCACGACGGCCTTTAGCCTCTGCAACCGGGCGACGTTTGCCCGGGCGTACTCGATGCGCAAGCTGCAGCGCCCGATCTCTTGCGTCATCCCAATCGCCTTGTCCCGGTGTGCCCGGCGCAAGATCAGCAACCGCTGGAGTTCGCTGTTGACCTTGATCTGCTCGATGATGACGGGATTGCCCGTCGCCAGCGCCTTCATCTCGGCATAGCCCAACGTGATGGCGTCGATGTCCTCCATAGAGCGTTCCTGCATGTCGCCCGTCATCACCTGGGCGATAAAGCGCGCCTTGCTCTGCAAGAGCTGCCACTTGTACACGTCAAAAGACTCCTCGGTCACGTAGCGAAAGACCTTGACCTCGGGGTTCACGTTGCCCGGCCGCAGGATGCGGCCCTCGCGCTGCTCCACGTCCCTGGGCCGCCAGGGCGCGTCCAGGTGATGCAGGGCCGCCAGGCGGCGCTGGATGTTGGTCCCCGAGCCCATTTTCTCCGTCGAGCCCAGGATGACGCGCACCTGCCCGGCGTTGACGCGGTCAAAGAGGCGCTGCCTGGCCGCGTCGTTCCTGGCGTCGTGGATAAAGGCGATCTCGTGTTCCGGGATGCCGCCGGCGATGAGCTTGGCCTTGACGTCGTCATAGACGTTGAACTTGCCCGGCTTGGGGGTGGAGACGTCCAGGAACACCACCTGCGCCATGTTCTCTATCTCGGTCCTCGTCTCTATCCCCCTCTCTATCCCTATCCCCCTCCCCGTCTCCACCTCCACCCCCGTGGTCTCCTCGTAGACGGCCAGGACATTCTCCACGGCCCGGTTGACCTTGCTGTCGGGATTGTCCGGCAGATCGGGGTCGATCAACCGCATGTCCAGCGCCGCCAGGTTGGCCTCGCCCACTATTTTCAGCATGTTGTCTATCGAGGGATCCACGTAGGTTTCCCGCAACCTCTCCGCCCGCCGGGCGCACGCCTGGATGAAATCTTTCAACTCCTCCGAGGGCGGTGCGCTGACGGCGATGGCCCCGCCGCCGGCCTGCCTGGGGAGCTTTAATCCCAGTTCCACCGGGTCCATTGCTACATCGGCGACCTCGCCGAACATGCGCAGCAGCTCGGGCACGTTGTCGAACCTGGCAAAGCGGGTCTTTTCGCGGTAGCCATCGCCCGAAGGCGCCATCTCGATGGCCGTGACGGTGTCGCCGAACATCGAGGCCCAGGCGTCGAAATGGTCCAGGCCCAACTCGCGCAGGCGGGCGGGCATCAAATAGCGCATCATGGTGAACATCTCGACCACACTGTTGCTGATGGGCGTGCCCGTGGCGAACGTCACGCCGCCGGTGGCGTGAGTGGTGCGGCCCAGGCAATGCTTGCACACCCCATCCGGCGACACGAACCGGCCGCACGTCCCGCAGTGGCGTTGCAGGTACTGCGTCTTCATATACATGTCAAAGGCGCGTATGCTGTGGGATTGAGCGATGCCGGCCACGTCGGTGCGGCGCGTGGGAAAGTAGAGGTTCTTGAAGCGGTCGGCCTCGTCCACGCAGATGTGATCCACGCCGAGCTGCTCGAAGGTAACGGTCTTGTCCTTTTCGTGCGCCGCCGCGTACTTTTCCAGCCTCACCTGCATGCGTTTCTTGGCCTTTTCGATGCGCTTGACGCTGCGCTGCCGGGCCTTGTCGTCATCGTCGCCTTCCTGCTCGATGGCCTCCAGCTCTGCGTCCAGCTTGGCCATTTCTTGCCGTATGAACGACGTGTGCGTGTCCACGCTGACGCCCAGCTTGCCAAACGCGCTGTGGGTCACGACGACGGCGTCCCAATCCTCGGTGGCGATGCGGCTCATGGTCTCCGCGCGCCTGGCCCCCAGGTCCTTGGATGAGATCAGCAGCACCTTGGCACTCGGGTACATCGTGCGCGCATCCTCGCCATATTGCTCCAGCATGTGATTGGGGATGACGTGCATCACCTTGTTGCGCAGCCCCAGGCGGCGCAATTCCATGCCGGCCCCCAGCAGGGCAAAGGTCTTGCCCGCGCCGACCCTGTGCGCCAGCAGCGTGTTGCCGGAGGACTGCACGATGCGCCAGATCGCGTCCTTTTGACTGGGGCGCAGGTCGGGCATACGAGCGCCCAGGCCCGGCAGGGTCAGATGCGAGCCGTCATACTTGCGCAACCTGGTGCGGTTAAAGCGGTCGTTGTACATGCGCGCCAGGCGCTCCGCCCGCCCCGGGTCCGACCAGGCCCAGCGGATAAACTCCCGCTTGATCTTGTCCTGCATCTCGCGCGCCGCCAGGGTCTTGACCCGGTCGGCCACCCGCCGCTCGGGGTTGGTGGGATCGGGGACCGTCACCCTGGGCTGCCTGCCGTTGAGGACCTGGTCCAGGAGCGTGACGCCGTCCGCGCCGTCCACACCCCACCTCCTGGTGATGCGCGGGGCGCTCCGGTTGAACCTGTAATATTGGGGCGCCAGCGTCCACTCGGCCAGCGTGGGCACATAGCGGGCCGCCAGCGTCTGGTTAAAGAGGTGTTTGCCAAAGGCCGTGATCACGTCGGGCGGGATCCAGGGGCTTCCCAGCCCGGCGTGGATCTCGGACGGGAGCAGGTCGGGCGGCTGCACCTCGCGCAGCGCCGCCACGTTGACCTCGTAAGCGGGCTCGATGGCGGCGGCGGCCTCGGCTGCCGCCAGCTTGGATTTGACGTCGCCTGACAGATAGACGTCGGCCGTCACCCAGCCGCGCTCGGGATCCTGGTAGATTTCCCCCGCCAACTGCTGCCGGCACTCTTGCGGCGTCAGGCGCGTCAACTCCTCGATGCGCTCCCAGTCGATGTCGCCCCGTTCGCTGAGGGACACCAGCAGGGCGTCCTTGGCCGTCTCGGCCCTGTCGGGCCTGGCCTGCAGGCGGATGGTGCGCCGGAAGAAAATCTGGGCCTTGACGGCGATTTTGGCCCTGGGATCATAGTCTTTTTCCAGGGCCAGCAGGAACGGCAGGTCGGGATCACCTTCGAGCGCCTTGCGATTCTGCCGCTGGCTGAGGGGGCCGTGTTCGGCCACGAATTCGTCATAGACGGCGTTGAGCGCCCCCTGCGCCTCGGCCAGCTCCTCGTCGCCGCCCCCCTCGACGTTCAGCCGCAGCACTTCCCGCGCCGCGTCCCGCACAGCCACCATCCCCGCGAGCCGCTCCTGGTCTTCCTCGGCCACGTCTCGCAGCGCAGCGCCCCGTCGGGCCCTGCCGTCGTCCCCGAACGCGCCGCCCGCGACGAGGCCCGGGGGAGCGATCAGGGAAGCGTTTCGGGAGCAGCCGGGGTTATTGCAGCGGCCAGATGCGCTCAGAAAGCCGCCGCAGGAAGGGCAGCGTCTCTGTGGACTTGTCTTCATAATTCCACAGGGGAGCTTGGCCACGGCGGCGGACAACGAGGCCTCCAGGTCGCCCCCGTCGTCCGCAGGAACGAGTTGGACCTCGTAGCGGCCGTACATCGTCCCGGACGCCTGCAGCTCTCCCAGCATCATGTCGGGATTGGCGACGAAATACTCGTTCACCGGAAACTCAGCCTCGCCGTCGCTCCGGCCGCCCTTGGACCTGGGCAGGGTGACGTGTACGGTCCGGGTCCATTCGACCTCGCCGGGCGGGTCGCCCTGGGCGCGCTTGCGTAGAAAAATGATGTCGGTCGTGACCTCGGTGTTGGCCATACGCTTAAAGGCCGTGTTGGGCAGGCGCACGGCGCCCAGCAGGTCGGCCTGGCTGGCCAGATACTCGCGCACCGCAGAGTCTTTGCCGTCCATGGTGTAGCGCGAGGTCACAAAGGCCACCACGCCGCCGGGCCGCACCTTGTCCAGAGCCTTGGCGAAAAAGTAGTTATGGATCGAGCCGCTGAGGTACCGCTTGTCTCGCGGCAAGGCGGGATCGTGGACGGGATAGTTGCCGAAAGGTACGTTGGAGATGGCCACGTCGAAGAAATTGTCGGGCAAGGGGGCGCGCTCAAAGCCGCAGCTATGTACCGTGGCGCCCGGGTAGAGCCTGGCCGTAATGCGGGCCGAGATCTCGTCCAGTTCCACCGCCACCCGCGTGGAGCGCGCCGCGACGTCGGGCGGCGTCAATCCGAAAAAGTGTCCCACCCCGGCGGCGGGCTCCAGGACCCGCCCGCCCTGGAAGCCCAGCCGCCGCAGGCCCTCCCACATGGCCGTGATGACCTCGGGGGCCGTATAGTGGGCGTTGGGTGTGCTGGCCCTGGCGCTGTCCCATTCCTCGGGGCCCAGGACCTCCTCTTTGAGTTCCCGGTATCGGTCCGGCCAGACGCTGTTTGCGGGGGCGCGGTAGGAACGGGGCGGCTGAAAGGCTTTCGGCAGCCCGCCCCAACCGGCGTATCTGACCAGGACGGCCTGCTCCCCGGGGGTGGCGGGGCGGTCCTCGGCCTCCAGTCGCTTGAGCAGCTCGATGGCGGCGACGTTGCGCCTGTACTTGGTCCGCGTCCCGCCGGCATCCAGCCTGTCGTCGGCGGTGATGACATAGTCGGTCGCTTGGGTCGGGTCGGTTGCCGCTGAGCAGTCAGGGTTTTGGCATTGCCCCTGGGCGGTCAGAAAAGCACCGCAGACCGGGCAATGTCCCGGTTGAGCGATACCATCGTCGCCGCCGGCCCAAGTCGCCTGGGCCTGATTAGCCGGTACGCCGGCCAATCCCATCGCCGCCTGCGCCTGGTTGGCGCACCTGTTGCACGACATCAGCCTCTCTCCTCGACGAAAACAACCTGAAAGACCACCCGTTCACATCCGCGTAAAGCGGTCGAACAGACGATTGAACCGCTTGTCTCGCACCCTCAACTTCTCAGGGTGAAACTGCACCGAGATCACCGGCAACTCGTGGTGTTCGATGGCCTCGATCACCCCGTCCTCGGACCAGGCCACGGCCTGCCAGCCGGGCGGCGCCTCGTCCGTCGCCTGGTGGTGCAGGCTGTTGACCTGGATGTAATCGGTCCCCAGGGCATCCGCAAGCTGTGAGTCGGGGTCTATGGTGATCGCGTGCTGGTTTGCCCTGTGACCCACGTGCCCCCGGATCTGGCTGGGAATGTCCTGGTGGAGCGTGCCCCCGGCTGCCACCGTGATCATCTGGTGCCCCCGGCAGATGCCCATGATGGGCTTGCCGTCCTCCAACGCCCACCTGGTCAAAAGATGCTCGGCCTGGTCGCGCTCCGGCCGGGTGTAGCCCAGGCGCGGGTGCTCGTCCTGGCCGTAGAAAGAGGGGTGGATGTCGGCGCCGCCGGGGATCAAGATGTGGGTGCTGCGCTCGTAGGCGCGGCGCAACGCCTCTTCGTCCAGGTCGAGGCAGTCCGTGGCCACCAGCACGTCCCCGCCGCTCTGCGTCATGCCGGCCACGTAATCCGAGCGTCCCTCGTAGGCCATCCCTGCCGTGGAGATGCTGAACACGGTCGCGCCGCGCGGGCGCTTTGAGCGCCAGAGAACCAACGGTCCGGCGTCGCGTCTCCTGCGCGGCCGTTGCCGGCGCGCCCGCTTTGCCGGCGAGCGCCGCGCCGGGGGCGGCTTGTTTTCCCAGGCGCGATAGGTTCGCTCCGCCGCCTCCAGGCCCTCGTCGAGGGCACGATTCTTGTCGGGGGCAAGAGCCTCACCGGGGGCGAGGGCCTCGCCCGGGGCGGACAAGGGGACGAGGGGCCC
>Ga0233415_10000662_pt1 | contig 15878 bp, 28 predicted proteins | sample Na_anoxic_12_MG_FD_188631 | JGI IMG/M metagenome (GOLD analysis project Ga0233415, IMG submission 188631) | Seawater microbial communities from Saanich Inlet, British Columbia, Canada - Na_anoxic_12_MG | ecosystem: Environmental > Aquatic > Marine > Inlet | place: Canada: British Columbia... | reverse complement strand
CTTCTGGACTCCTAGAGAGGGTGACTTATTCTACGACGCTGCCGCGAATCAGCAATACATGGTCACAGGAGTTCCTGAATATCAGGGATCAATTCGGCCGCACCACTGGGAAGTAAGAGCTAAGCGAAGAGAAGGGACGATACAGATATGAGCAAGAATGAGAAATTAAGATCAGCAGTTGTCGGGGTTGTTGTTCTAGTTCTATGCGTTTCGCTTGTTTTCCTGGCTGCCTAATGGCTAGGTGTGGAAACTGCGGTTTATATTGCCCTTACTCCGAGCCCAAAGGCCAAAGCGAAGGGTTCTGTATGTATTACCAGATTCTTCTATCTCAAGAGGATGTTTGGAAAAAGCGAGAGTGCGGCGACTTCACTATAAAAGCGCCAGAAGCCTCAGCATTTGATCACTTCAATCTAAAGATCAGGAGAGACGGGCTAGGTGATGCTTACAAAGAAGCTCTTAGATCCAAGACTATTGCGATAGTTTCTCTGGGTCTGAGCATAGCTACTTTCTTGTCTCGGATGTTTTGACAAATTCGACAAAATAGCCTATTCTCATAGCAAGTCTTCAACCGCATAAGACTCTATCCAATACAGCGGGCACGAGCACTAAATGGATAGAGCAGGTTTTAAAGAAGTTCGGTTTTTTAAAGGCGTTGAAGTTGAGCATAACAACGCCTACGGTGTCTCGACATTGTTTGTTGTTGGGCTTCAGCTGATAGCTGATATAGAGAGTTACGAGCTCGACGTGCCTGACCATATTTATTTTGGCGCCAACGACAGCTTCCACCCATCAAGTGATTCTGAAGTTAAAGAATGGGTTGACATGATTAGCTATTTTATTGAGCAAGGCCATGTCTGCACGCTCGACATACCTTGTCAACATGCTTCTACGATTTCGGGCACGAGCCTGGTTCAGTTTGACTTGTTCCAACCAATTATCAAAGTGCCCATTCCTGACCTTAAAAGCTGGAGCAAGCATACTCACCTAAAGATAGATGACGTTGACTTTAACGCAACGAACGAAGGGGTGTGGGTGCATCCGTTAAGTTCGTTTTTAACTCCTGAAGCCTTTACAGGCTGGAACGAATACGATGGAGACTGTCCATGACTATGGATAAACACGAGCCGCTCCCAAAAGGTGCTCAATGCAAGATATGGGTAACTTTTAGAAAAGAAGGGATACATAGATTCCCTCAAGCATCTACAGAGCCGCACCTCGCAACAGACGACGAGTATGATGTGAGCTTCTTAGGCACGCCGCATCGTCATGTGTTTCACTTTCGTGTATGGATAGACGTATTTCACAACGATAGAGAGCTCGAGTTTATACAATTCAAGCGTTGGCTTGAGCACCTTTATAGCAGCAATGGGCCTTTAGGCTTAAATAACCAGAGTTGCGAAATGATAGCTAACAACCTGTTCTATACCATTCAAGACAGATACCCTGGTCGCGAAGTATGGATTGAGGTTGGAGAAGACGGCGAGAACGGTTGCCTTATTACTTACCCCGCGAACTGCTGAAGGAGATCTCAAAATGCGAAAATTGTTCTATATGGGTCTAGAAAGCTACGAAGCTCGCTACACTCTTCAGCTCACTGAGTGGAACCGCAGAGTGTTCGACAGTCGTGGTCTAGAAGTAGTTTATGTCCCTGGTCAGACTATCGACGACAGCAAGAAGATTGTGGTTGGCCAGGTGCTTGATGCTCACGGCAGAAGCTACTACTCAATGAGCCAAATGATGAATCTTGTGCAGATGATGCGCAACGGCGAAGTGACTAACGAAGACGCAATCTTTTTCGAAGATATGTTTCAGCCCGGTATTGAGAGCCTGCCTTACATCTTGGATCAAGTTCCAGAGCACATGAAGCCCAAGGTCTATGTTCGTTGTTTGGCGCAGTCGGTTGATCCAGACGATTTTGTGCATGTCTGGGGCATGGCTCCCTGGATGAGTACCTACGAGAAAATGGTCAACCACTTCGCGACAGCTGTGCTGGCAACTAATGAAGAGATGGTGGCTCACATGAGAATCGCTGGCTGGACTGCTCCGATTTACAACATCTCTGGTCTAGCCTTCGGCAAGCAAGAAGTGATCGAGCGGTTAGGCAAGCCAGTTAACAAGTGGTCTGATCGCAAGAAGCGTGTGGTATTTGCGGCGCGTTTTGATCAAGAAAAGCAACCGGGCTTCTACTTAGACATCATAGAGGCAATGAAAAAGCGTCGTCCAGACATTGACTTCGCAATCCTGCAAGGCGGGAGCCTGCGTAGCAATCGGCCAGAGTATGTAGAGCGCGCGCGTCAGCTTGCTGCTCAAGGCTTGCTAGAGATCCACGAAAATCTAAAGAAACACCAATACTATGAAATTGTTGACAGCAGTCGCGTTCTGTTCAACTGTGCTCTTCAGGACTGGGTGTCTAATACTGTAAGCGAAGCAGACGCGTTAGGGTGCAATGTCTTGTATCCAGCCTACCGAAGCTTCCCTGAAACGTTCGCAAACGACGCTGAAAGAATGTACGTGCCGTGGAACATGGAGGATGCCATGAGCAAGATTGAAAAACTGGTAGACGCCCCCCACCCGAACATGGGCAAAATCTCCGACTGGAACAACGGGACAATCGGTCGGTGTATTGACATCATGGAAGGCAACGGTGAGCAGTGGCGTCGTGATGGACGAAACTATAGAGACCACGTAGGCACAGCAAAGTACGAAAACAACGGACATTCAGCATGTTAATCGCAGTCACTGGAAGTGCAGGCTATATCGGCGGTCAGACTGTCCTTAATTTATCAGACGCTGGGTACAACGTATTCGGTATAGACTGGAAAAAGCATTCGAGAGAAGTCTCGTCTAAGCTTGTCGGAACAGTGTTTGATGACTTCTCAAGCGACATTGCCTTAGATGTCATACACGGTGCTGACGCGGTTATTCATTGCGCCGGGACAAGCTTAGTGGGTCCAAGCCTTGTTGATCCTGAAGTCTACTACAACAATAACTTCGTAAAGACTAAAAAGATGCTTGATTCAATATGCAAGAATCAGTCTGGGACTAAAGTTGTATTCTCGAGCTCCGCTGCAGTCTACGGCGAGCCAGCAGATAGGTACATTACAGAACGCAATGTTTGTCGACCTATTTCACCTTATGGAGAAACAAAACTCATGGTCGAGTTTATGCTGAAAGCTTATCGTCACGCCTACGGTTTAGACTATGTGGCTCTTCGTTATTTTAACGCTGCAGGCGCAGACCCTAAGACAAGGCACGGCCAAGCGAGCAACGCTACGCACATCATCGCCCGCATCCTAGAAAGCGTAATCAAAAAAGAAATTTTCACATTAAACGGCAACGACTTCAACACAGAAGACGGCACTTGCGTCAGGGACTACGTTCATGTCGACGACATAGCAAGAGCCCATAGGCTCTGCCTTGAAAAGGCCATAAGCTCTGGCAGTTACAATTTAGGGACAGCGAGCGGAGCAAGCAATCTGGAAGTGGTTGAAATGGCTGAGAAAGTGACAGGCAAGAAAGTTGATCTTAGGTTTGGACCAGCACGCAAGGGCGACCCAGCACGACTAAGAGCGGAGTCAAGCCTGTTCTGGAAAGCGTGCGGCTGGGAGCCCGAGTGGGAACTTGAAGACATTGTTAGGCACGCCTGGGGATGGTATTTGAAATCCTGATTCTTTTGTTTTTTCTGTTGCATTCTACTACCAGACACAGTATTATGTATACATAACAACAAAGGAGTTAGACATGGTAGTTCAAACAGCAGGCAAGAACATTGATAATGCCGAGGGCCCAGTGTTTATCGTGATTAATGATGAAACCTGGATCGAGATAAACTTTGAAGACGGTGAGTTTAAAATCGAAACATTCCAACACACGGTAGCAGTCGTTGAGTTTAAAATCGAAACATTCCACACGGTAGCAGTCGTTGAGCGAATGGTTACTGACTAGGGAGTTAGAATGTCTGGAAACATTTATTGGCGAGACGCGCTCGAGTCAGGGCACCGCATCACTAGAGAGCCCGGAGACAAGATCTGGAAGTGCGATAACAAAGTTGTCTACTGGCTCGGCAAAGAATATCAAACAGCACAGCACCTGCTTCTTCGAGCAGAGAACGGACCCCTCAAAGAGCACCCCTGCCAACGGTGTGGCGTGATAGTGGAAGAGGAAGAGGCTCTAGGAGACCCCAATGGGGAGTTCTTCTGTTCGGACTGCTATGGAGCCTTAATGAAAGAGGAAACAGAGACACACCTGGGTGAGTGATGCGAGACACGACCGATTGGAATTGGAGGCAGGAATGATTGACACGAAAAAGGAGATGATACGGGCAGAGATAGCCGAGGCTGAGGGTCGGGATGTGCCGGTCGGAGTGGTGTTTTCGCTAATTGATGAGATAGAGCGACTAGCGAAGATATGCGAGCAGTTGCAGTTCGGTGGTCGCCCAGATTGCCCCGAGTGCTTCACAGCATCGACTAACTACGACCCGGTGAAGCGTGACTGGTTCTGCGGGCCTTGTGACAATGGGGGGGAGTGATGAAGTACGATGAATATCCAACGTGGGCGCGCACCAGTGAAGGCTGGCGCTCTAAGGAACAGTTTGCAAACGTCCCTGACTTCACTATCGAATACGTCGGCCCTGAAGCCTGGCAGCTGAAGTGGCGTACGTCGTTGCAGGGAAAGCCGTTTGTGTCGGCTGAACTAGCCAAGCGAAGCGTAGAGCTCGACCTTATTAACCCGCTTGCTCACTACAGAGCCCGAGGGAAGTCGATGGCAATGAATGAATGAATGCAAGGTGTGTGGCAAAGCTACTAGCCAGCAGTCGGCCACGACCTCATGGGTAATCAATAAGGACGGCAGGGAAGTGGCAGTTAGCCATTGTCGTTCCTGCAATCCGTTGTCGCTTGAGAGCGTCGAATGTCTAGTGAACACACTCCGACGGAGGGAGATGTAGCTGTGAGAAATTATAAAATTTCGGAAGCTCGCTGACGCTCGCTCTCGCTCGCTTAATTGCGCACCTGGAAAGCACTTGCAAACTTCGCTTTCAACTGAATCTGCGCAGCGAGTTAGCGGAATGAACCTAAAGGGTGCGCACTTTGTCAAAGGTGCGCACTTTCTACGCTTGTTTGCGCAGGCTTTGAAATGGCAGTTAGATAGCCGCTTATTAAATGGGGTTTGAGGGCAGGAGGGAAATGAGGTATTATTAAGAAATGAAAATGAGTCTGAAAAGAGTCGGGGAGGACTATCTTCGCGCTCGTTTGCAAGTGGTTTTTTTTATTTTGCACAAGCTGAAAGGAGCATGACATGGACAAGCCTCTGACAATGGAACGCTGGCCAGGAGAGCGCCATACTCACCATCGAGCTCTGCTTCTGTATGCAATGCAGGCGCCGAGTTTGAGAAGTGGAAGAGCAGTTGGAAAGGCTGTTGGTATCAGCGAAGCCACTGCTAGAAACTGGAAGAAGAAAATCAAGTGGGACGCAAGGCTGTCTACCTACGACCATGAAGAGACAGATGAAATTGCGTTGTCGATGTATCGCAGACTCTACATGATGGATTATGGCGAGGCTGAATTGCCGCAGGTAGCCAAGAACATCTTGCGACCACTCGGAGCTCATACTTTGAAAGATGAAGGAGCGATGGCTGCTCACGAAGCTACTAAGAGGGCGCAGAATGCCGTGGGTGACAGTATGCACGCCGTTGAGCAGGTTACTGCAAGAGCAGTGGCTGACAACCGCAGAGACGCCAGGAAAGATGCAGAAAGGCACATTCGACTTATCGATGCTTCGCTTGGACTAATTGCCAGGAAGTTGAAAGCTGATGAGCTCCGTGTGAACGTTCGAGACATTCCTCTTTTGATTGAAAGCAGAGACAGACTTTTCAATGTTGTGTCTGGTAACACTGGGTCAGGTGCTCCCGTGGTCGAGTCTGCACGGGTAAAGCAAGCCAGGGAACTAGGGACAGACTTGATTGAAGCACTGCATGAAGACGCGCTCGAAATGGTTGTAATCCTCGGCGCTCTTCGTCAGGCGGGTCCAGTTGAATCCGGAGATGTCAACCAGAATGATAAAGAACTTGTAGGCGGGTAATAGGTTCGAATCCGATTCTAATTTAGAATTCAAAGGTCGCGGATTTTGAAAATTCAACTTTTAGATCCAATCCGATTTCAATCCAAAATTGAAAAACCCAGGATTTAGAAAATTCAACTTTTGGTATGCTAGCTGTATGCAGCTAGGCGTCCGCAGCAGAGCTCGGAACGCCGTTTATGTGCTCAAACAAAGCTGTGCAGTGGCTCAAAGCTAGTAGCTAGCAGTGGTGTCTAGTTATTGTGCAGACAAGCTGTAAGCCCTGTTTAATAGGAAGCGCGAGCTCCCTTTAGACTAAGGATGTAGAACTTGAATTTATATGTTCTGTTTTCTGCTTAAATACTGCTTTGATTGGTTGACTTGTACTAATTTAAATAGTACACTAAATACAGTTAAGCAAGGAGTTAGACATGAGACTTAGGCAATACATATCTCGCCTCGACAGTGCAAAGATCGAACATTGGATTAGCAACCTAGAAGGCTCACAGAAGCTGGGCGAGCTGGAGGAGGTGACAGAGTTGCTGCGGCTGCTTTGCGAAGAGTTGCAGATGCGCGACGGCTTTTAAAAGCGCGCGGTAGCCTTGTTGCGCACAGGTTGCGCACTAGGCTAAAATGGTGCGCAGCCGAATTCAGACAGAGCTCAAATTCAGGCAGCTTGGCGAAATTCAGGCGGAATTCAGATGCCAAATTCAGATAGCCGCCGTTTTGGCGCCGAGCTCGGCGGAATTCAGACCGCGGAATTCAGCTGCTGGTCTGCCCTGGGAGTTCAGATGCCACCAGATTTTCACCGAACGGACGAAACTGGGTTCTCGCCAGGCGTAAATTCACCAGGATCAAACTGGGTTCTCAAGCACTGGGATTCACTAGGATCGAACTAGGTTTTCAGGTAGTTGATTCATAAGGATCGAACTAGGTTTTCAAGCACCTGATCTACAAGGATCGAACTAGGTTTTCAAGCTGACGGACGAAACTAGGTTATTGCGCTCCTGGTATTCTGGGTTCATTACTATTGGGAGCTTACTACGTTTCGCAGTACAAGTCTACCAAAAAGATGAGAATCAGGCAGAAAAAAAAGATGAGAATCAGGTCGGATTTCAAGCTCTAGTATGCTAGCGGCGCGCATAAAAAAAGATGAGAATCTGGTCGTTTTCAGCTGACAGGTGTGCTAGCGAGCCCTTGACGCGTCATCAGATTTTGAAGCCAGGGCTCGGCATTGCAACTAGGCTCTCCTTAGCGCGTTTGTACATACAATATACTCTGTTATGCAGTATAAGTCTATCTAAAAGATGAGAATCAGGCAGAAAAAAAAGATGAGAATCTGGCATTCTTTGGTAGACATGTACTGCATAACAGAGTATTATGCTTGCTTTTAAGCGGTTGCTCGGGGCAACTTGTAACGGGGAGTTCTAGTTGCAGAGCCCTAGAAGCTACGAGTCGAAGCTCAAACTTCCCCCGGTTCAAGTAGAAATGTAATTCATTTCGCTTATTTATTTCGATTATTCTTGTTTCTTTTGTTGACATGTACTGCTAACCATAGTATTATGTATACAGTTAAACAAACAACAAAGGAGTTAGAAAATGCTACCAAAGAACAAGTGGCCAGCAGTGGTAGTCGACCACATGTGGCGAATCGAATGCATCATTGACGGTATGTGGACGGTACCGCATGGCGTCAGAGTCATTGCTACCGACGAGAATCAGAACGCAGTCTGGGTCACTTTCAGGCGCAGCCTTGATGGCGTGGATGGCCTTGGGCCACTGCTCCCTGTATCGAGTGGATTTTTATAGGATATTCTTGTTTTAACTGTTGACATATACTGCATGCCATAGTATACTGTTAACAGTTAAAACAACAAAAGGAGTTAGAAATGGAAACGAACAATACCTTAATTAAGTTCTGCGTCGCCTGGGTTAGCCTCGGTAATGCAGTGCAAAAGCAGGTCACCGATGTAGTAAATGCGCACGAGACTCCGGAATTTGAAGATGTCGTTTGCCAGCAGAATACAAGATGGCTCCAGATTGCTCTGCTCCGCCTGGCCTACCAGGGCGGAGAATTGAAGCGGGAAGGCAACTACGATGCCCACGCAATTCTGGAAGCACTCAAAGCAGCGGAAGCACTCGAAGCAGCAAAATAAATCATCTTTTAGATAGACATGTACTGCATAACACAGTATATTGTATACAGTTAAACAACAAAAGGAGTTAGAAATGGACATGGACAAGACACAGATGATAGCGGAGATCTCCAAGCGATTCAAAAAGCTACCAGTAGCTGATCAGCTTAGTTTCGCTGACCCATACGTATATTGCGCAGTTGAATACCATTTGGATGGCTGGACCCCAGAGGACGGGCCAGGAATCGGCCCAGTAGAGGGGCAGAAGGCAATCACTGTCGAGTTTGAAGGAGTATGCCACAGGGTCGACCAGCAGACGCTAGCTGACGAGGTAGCAGATCGCATGTCCGATAACCTCTGGGACATGATGGACGAAGACGTCGCAGACTACCTCGGAGAGCTGAGGGCTCTGGGGTTAGTGATGTACATCATTAAAGGCTAGCTAGCCTGGCAACGCCCCTTCACGGGGGCTTGCCTTTTGACTGAATTTTCAAGTGAGCTATTTGGCTTGAAAGTGAGCTCGTCACTTGATTATACTACAGAAAGTAGTTTGATTACAAGTAGAAATATGAATTATTTTGAATAATTATTTCGAATATTCTGCATTCTTTTGTTGCTTTATACTACCAGACACAGTATTATGTATACATAACAACAAAGGAGTTAGACAATGTCACAACGAACCACACTCAAGAAGCTACGCCAAAAAATCGACCTCCTCAACCGAGTGACCGGTCGGGTCGCTCCGGAGCCAGTCTACGGGCTGGATATTGCCTACGGGGGATACCGAATTGTTCTGCGCAGTCCGCAAGGCACCGAGGCTGACATCTCGCCCCGAGGAACAGCGAAAGAGACCTACCGGAGACTGGCAGCAATGAACACAGTTCTCTCGATGGAGGCATGCCGAATTCGAAAAGCATCGTAACTGAAGCCGGGGAGCACTGCTTGGAGGGGCAGTGTTTCCTTATGGATTTTGGGTCTTCTGGAGCCTCGAAACAGAGCTCGTCACTTGATTATACTACAGAAAGTAGTTTGATTACAAGTAGAAATATGAATTATTTTGAATAATTATTTTGAATATTCTTGTTTTTTCTGTTGCATTCTACTACCAGACACAGTATTATGTATACATAACAACAAAGGGCCGACAAAATGCTTACACTACTTCAAAAACAACAAATTGCAGCCAAATACGCCACTGGCGGTCATCTGGTCTTTAGCCCGTACAACAGCAAAACTGGCCACGTAGTTGATGTCGTTATGCAAAATGACGTTCCCGTCATCGTATTCGCTGAGCGCATTGAGCTCGGTCGCGCCATACATGTCAGCTGCTATGCAGTCGCACAAGACCCCTTCAATGACAGTTATACGCTGGTGCCCGATGTGCCGCTTGCTGACAAAGTCGGCACTACCTGTTGCGTCACAAGCGTTATCGTGCAAGGGACCAACGATCTCAGCCTAGCCTAGCAGCCGCCAGCACGCAGGCCGAGCTGACCTGCGTGCCATTTTGAACTCCGGTTCGAGTCAGCTAGTAGCTAGCTAACAGAGCTCGTCAGTTGATTATACTACAGAAAGTAGTGTTGTTACAATAGAAAAAGTAATTATTTTTCTCAATTTATTTGGCATTTTCTACTTTTATTTGTTGCATTGTACTGCCAACCATAGTATTATGTATACATAACAAACAACAAAGGAGTTTAAACATGTGGACACTAGCTAACAGGGTTCTCGCGCACTGGGACAGCATTGCAGCCGACGTCGAAGAGATGGATGTTGACGATTTGATTGACCACTGGTTCGGTTGTACCGGTGAGCCTGTGTCGGGCGATGAGCGCGCGAAGCTTATTGCGCTAAACTTTAACAATACTACGTTTACAGCGTAGCAGGACAGTCAAGCACCGTGGGAGGGCGGTGCTTTTCTGCGAGTCCTGTTTCAAGTTGAGCTCCTTCGCTCGAAACTGAGCTCGCCAGTTTATTATACTACAGAAAGTAGTTTGATTGCAAGCGAAAAAGTAATTATTTCGCATTATTTATTTGGCATTTTCTGCTTTTAATTGTTGCATTGTACTGCTAACCATAGTATTATGTATACAGTTAAACAAAAGGATTTAGACATGTACTACTTAATCCCAAACGAAGACCTTGTTTTGATATGTTGCACAAGTGGGGCGCCTAGCATTGAGGTCACTACTTGCGGGCTGATCCAGCAACTTGAGATCACAACGGGTAAAAAAGTGCCTACAAGCGTAGCGACGGAGACGATGCAAGTAATAAATGCAGCAAGCAGGACGGGAGACTACTACGAGATTCCAATTTGCTCAAGCGCGTGGAGCTAAAACAGAGGCGCTCCTCGCATTTTCTGCTTTTAATTGTTGCATTGTACTGCTAACCATAGTATTATGTATACAGTTAAACAAACAACAAAGGAGTTAGAAATGCAACTTGACAACTTTATTAAAGACCTACAGGGGCAAGCCGAACGAGACACCGTACTGATCAGCGATTACGCGCAAAGGCTGATTGCCCGACCAGCTTCGACAGTGAAGATCATGGGTTGGAACGGAAGCGACTTGATCCAGCTTGGAGCCCGGTTAAAGGCCACCTACGCGCTCGCAGAGTTGCTGGTAGCTGTTCAGCGTGGAGAGAACGGCTACACCCTAGAGGCTGTGAAGCAGCAATGGAACGCTGACGCACTACACCGCGGGAGTATGCGAGGAGGCTCTACTGACCCAATGTGCGCCCTGGTAGAGCGTGCCGAGTGCATTGAGGTCTGTCAATTAGCAAAGGCGCTTAAAAACGTCAAATCATAAAGGAGAAAGAAAGGCACTGCTTGAAGGGGCAGTGCTTTTCCACGGCAGCTTTGAGCTCTGAGGCTCGGAAAGTGAGCTCGTCACCTTATTATACTACAGAAAGTAGTTTGATTACAAGTAGAAATATGAATTATTTTGAATAATTATTTTGGTTATTCTTGTTTATTAGGTTGCATTGTACTAAGAACCATAGTATTATATGTACAGTTAAACAACAAAAGGAGTTAGAAAATGGCTAGGCGAAAGCTAACAGAAGACGAGGTGATTGAGAAGACGCGAGAGCAAATCGCTGTCGTCAGGCGTCGGCTCGACGGCCTGGGCAATCCAGGCTCGCAAAAGAACGCAGGAACTGAAATGTATAAGCTCTATCACTGCCTCCTTGATGCAGAGGCTTGTTTGGCGCGTATGGAAGCGAGGGAGGAGATGACATGGGACATGTAAATGTGGCAATGAAAGTGAAGGTTGGGCGAGAGCTTGCTGACTGGGCTTTAAAGGCCTACCGGAAGCACCAGAAGACGTACGCTAAGGACGTTAAAAGGGAACTCGCTATGTTGTGGATTTGGAATGGAGGGGATCTCCGTTTCGAGGACACTGATGCAACCATCGGACTGGTGGAGTACGAGGGAGGTCTTAGTCTGGAATGTGTCCACTGGGATAGCTTCGAGCAGAAGTGGTATGGGCTAGGCGTCGTTCACGCCGCTTGGGGCGATCGGGACGAGAGCACCGCAGTTCCTATCTGGGTGGAGTTGCCATAAAAGATTAGATTTCTTGTTTATTAGGTTGCATTGTACTAAGAACCATAGTATTATATGTACAGTTAAACAACAAAAGGAGTTAGAAATGACAATATCAAATGCACTAGCCGGCACGCTTGTCGGTCAGCTCATCGAAGAGTACAAAATCGACGACTGTGGCTTCTGCTTCGTCCCCGCTGAATCGGAGATTGGGAAGAAGTCGATTGGGGTCCTGAACCTCGCTGAGCAATGTCTGCATGAGATCCAAGCTCCTGCACGGAGTGAGGCCATCGTTCGCAAGGCACTGGCAGAATGCAGTGCTATTATCTGGGGATAGTTTGAATATTCTTGTTTCTTTTGTTGCACTGTACTGCTAACCATAGTATTATGTATACAGTTAAACAAACAACAAAGGAGTTAGAAATGACAGTAGAAGAATTAGCACTAAACCTCACCCAGTTTGGCCTCCAGAAGCTAGTCGAGCACGCTCAAAAGCAGCTAAGCAAGCTTGACGAGCTTGCAAGCCTACTAGGCCCACGGGGAGCAGAGATTCGCGCTCAAGGGTGGGATCATTGGGCAGCAAGCCTAGAGAGAGCAGAAGCTGCCCTTAAGCTACGCAAGGAAGCTGGCGGAAGCTAGCTGCTACCGAAACACTGCACAGGGCCAAGGGGGACCCTGTGCTCTTTTGAGTACCGAGGGGGGTGCTTTTGGATTTGAATCTCAAATTGAAAAACCTGGGATTTACAAAATTCAACCTTTGGATCCACAGGTCACAGCTTGAGCTCTAGCATAGAGTCGGAGCTCAATGCGACCTGAAAGTTGAATTATTTTGTCTAAAGAATCTTCTTTATTAGGTCGCATGGTACTGCTAACCATAGTATTATATGTGTAGTTAAACAAACAGCAAAGGAGTTAGATCATGACACAGCTGGAACTGGTCACGAGAATTAACAAGGCAAAAGAAGCTATCGGGCAGCGGGAACACAAACTTGAAGATCTCAAGCTGGACAGGGACCTGCTACCCAGAAAACAAGTCGCCGTGAAGCTGAAGAACGCAATCGAGTTTGAGACCGTGTGCATCGCGGAACTCAATGAGAGCCTTGTTATTTGGCAGGCGCTGTTAATCTTAGAAATGAGCAAGGAGCTTGACAGCGTTAAGTGCCTGCTCTTCGAAGTTGCTGACTGTGCTGGTGTTGAGATCTGCGAGGAGCACTGGTGCAAGGAGCCATGCGAAGAGTGCTAGAAAGCACAGCATGTCGCAGCAGACAGCTTTTTAAACAAGCCAAGGCTCGCTAGTCAAGAAGCCTGTAGCGAACGATGCTCAGTTTCAGATAGCTGAATTCAGGCAGTGCTGAGGAATCGGCGGAATCGGCGGAATTCAGCTAGGTTTTGAGCTTCAATACCTGAAAAAGAGCTCAAATTCGCCTTTACGGACGAAACTGGGTTATTGCTTGGTACGGACGAAACTAGGTTATTGCTTGGTACGGGCGAAACTGGGTTATCCCGCAGTCTCAAAGTTGGCGAGGTGCTGTGCATCTAGGCAGCACGGATGTTGTGTGTAAAAGCTACTACGCAGTGCAGTGCCTGTCAACCAATAATAATAATAATTATTTTAAAATAAGTGCTTTATTTGGTTGCATTGTACTACACAGCATAGTATTATATGTACAGTTAAACAAACAACAACGAGGTACAAAATGCTAAACACTAACGCACAAATTATTAACGAGGCTATTGAAACAGTAGAGCAAGAGGTGTGTAACGCGCAAGGTGGCTTGCTTGCTGGGCAAGTGCTTGTGCATTTACCAAACGGGGTTAAGCCAAACACTGTGCAACAGTTAGTAGCAAGCTGGGTGCAATGGGACGGCGTACAAAACTACACGCTTATTAGCTTTTATAAAGCTGGGGAAGAGCACTGGGTTGATGCTGCAACAACTGCTTATATGCTGCAGTATGAGGTAGAGGAGGATTGCTGCTAATAGCAGCTAGCTAACACTGCAAAGCTAACAGCTTGCGGTGTTAGCTTATGGCTAAATTTGAGCTTCAACGCTTAAAAATTAAGTTGCCACCTTATTATACTACATGCAGTAGTTTGATTTCAACCAATAATAATAATAATTATTTTAAAATAAGTGCTTTATTTGGTTGCATTGTACTGCATAGCATAGTATTATGTATACAGTTAAACAAACAACAAAGGAGTTAACGATGTGTACAGTGACTTGGACCATAAATGGAAAGACAAACGTTATGAAGTTTGACCTGGGCAATTCAGATGAGCGAGAGATGTGCAAGATGCTTATGGATGATCTGCATGACAAACAGCTAGCGTTTCAGCTGTCATAGCAAGCACGCAGGCAAGCCCCTTGTGGCTTGCACTGCTTTGAGTTCTGTTTCATACAGAAAGGGAGCTAGCTAATAGAGCTCGTCAGTTGATTATACTACAGAAAGTAGTTTAATTACAAGCGAAAAAGTAATTATTTCGCATTATTTATTTTGCATTTTCTGCTTTCATTTGTTGACATGTACTGCTAACCATAGTATTATGTATACAGTTAAACAAACAAACAACAGCAACGAGGTACAAAATGGGCACAGTAGCAATGGTCAAAGCAGTAAAAGTCGCCAAGCAGAACATTAAAAAAACAAACAACAATATCGCAGATCTTGACTCTCACATTGCTAATCTGCAAGCCGAGCGTGAAAGCCAGCGTGCTAACTTGCTTCACTGGGAATTTGCGCTAGAAGACGCGCTCGAGGACCTCATTGAAGCGCACTAGCGCACTCAACTAGCTAGCGCAGGTAAGGGCTTGCGCTAGCTTTTGAGCTTCGTTTCAAGCTGGCGAGTAGCTAGCTAGTAGAGCTCGTCAGTTGATTATACTACAGAAAGTAGTTTAATTACAAGCGAAAAAGTAATTATTTCGCATTATTTATTTCGCATTTTCTGCTTTTAATTGTTGACATGTACTGCTAACCATAGTATTATGTATACAGTTAAACAAAAGGAGTTAGGCAATGTGCAAATTGGAATTTTACAGCGAGCAGGCACAGATGCTACTTGATTTGATTGAGTGTGGGCAGGCAGAGCTTGTTGTGCAAGTTTACAAGGGAGACACACTAAGTGCAGCAACGCAAGAGATCACAGAGCTAAACGGCGGGGCGTTTACAATTGCAAGCAGCACGCGCGCAAGTGAACACGACATGTTTGAAGAGGTTGAAGCGTACGCTGTAAAGCTTACTTGGAAGCAAGCACAGCAAGCACAGCAAGCAAGCGTAGGTGTAATTGAACGCTTAACGAATTGGTGGCGCTAGCTAGCTAGCTAAATAAGAGAGCAAAGCGTATAAGCTACGAGGCTGCGCTAGCTTGCTGCCTAAGCTAGAGCCACAGCAAGTGACGCCAGTTAGCTTTGCAGCTAGCTGGTAAAGCAAAGCACTGCCAACTGGTAGTGCTTTCTTATGGCTACTGAATCAGCAGTACAATTGCGACCTAAAATAATAATAATAATTATTGCCCAACTGGTCGCAATAGCTTGGTGCCTGTGCTAGCACCACATCTCAAAATAAATAAAAAAAAGGTCGCAGGCGAGCTCTGTTTAGTAGCTAAACGGCTAGCCGTTACGCTTATAGCAACGATTCAGCTTTACCGTTGACGCGTCATCAACTGCTGGCTGCTTAGGGCGCCAAGCTATTGCCGGTCAACTTGCGCCTACTGCGTCAAAGCGTTTTAAAGCAGCTACAGCAGCTTTGAGCTCTGTACAGTGGGCAAGCACGCGCGTGAGCTAATAGCGTGCTGTGCCCCTGTGTACGTGCTAGCAGAGCGGCCTCTCGCAGAGGGGGGGCACCCTTGACGCGTCAAAAAACAGAGACTAAAACCGTATTACCCCCTTCTTAAAATTTCTCCCCGGCTAGCGAGTTGCGCAGCTATTTATTCTTCTTGGAGTGTTTTGCAGGTTATAATGTCAGTGCCTACTGCCCCTTGTTGGTAATTTTTTTTTTTAGAAACTATTGGAGTGCGCAATGACAGTGTGGAAAGAAGGCCTGCTTGAAATAAACAACCGTCCTCTGCAAACGAGCACCACTGACAAGCTGTTGAAGACAGTAGTAGTTGGTGGTCCTGGCAAAGAAGGCGACCGCAGGATGTATCT
>Ga0233415_10000661_pt1 | contig 15879 bp, 12 predicted proteins | sample Na_anoxic_12_MG_FD_188631 | JGI IMG/M metagenome (GOLD analysis project Ga0233415, IMG submission 188631) | Seawater microbial communities from Saanich Inlet, British Columbia, Canada - Na_anoxic_12_MG | ecosystem: Environmental > Aquatic > Marine > Inlet | place: Canada: British Columbia... | reverse complement strand
GTTCCACCCCGGGCGGGTTCAAATTACGCGCCCGCGCGGACGTCCGGGGTCATCTTCAGGAGGACCGCGTAATCATCAAGGATCGACGGGGGGGGGCCCCCGCCCCGCCCCCCCCCCCCCCTTTCGAGGATGACGAGGGAACGGTGGCGGTTCATGTGGCCCACGAAGGCGGCGAGGCCGCTCTCCTGGGGGCACTCCCGGTACCGCCCCCAGAGCACCCCTTCGAGGAGGGGGGCGTGGTGGTCGACCCCGCTCCCTTGTTGGTCGAAGCTGTCGTTGAGGTGGAACGCTATGCGGTCGGGAGGGATGACGTCAGAAACCCGCTCGAGGCGGTTCAGCCAGTCCTCCGCCGCCTCGTAGCTCTGGATGTCGGCGCCGCAGGACCAGATGTGGGCGGTGTCGATGCACAGGGCGAACTTGCAGAGCTCGGGGTCCACCTCGCGGATCGACCGGAAGAGCGCGGCCAGCTTCTCGGGCGTGTCGTAGTGGCTGTTCTCCGGCCGGATGTGGTTGGTCTCGAGATAGATCAGCACGGGGTGGTCGGCGATGAGCCGGGGCAAGATCTCCCGGACGGCCTCGACGGGGGGCTTTCCGAGGTGCACCACCAGCCCCGAGATCCCTGCGCGGGCGCACAGCGCCAGTTCGCCCTTGATGAAGTGGGCGATGTACTGGTTCCCCGACCAAGGAAAGTCCAAATACGTGCCATGAGCTATCACTGTGAAGCCGCGATGGTTGTCGAGGTACCCCCGCAATTCGCCGGCTTCCTCTTCCGTCATGGTCGTGGCCATGTTCCGGGGGCCCGCCACGAAGATCTGAAACGATACGGCGTTGAAGCCCACATCTACGGCGGACTGCCGAGCGGCGGAGATGTGCTCGACTATCGTCGGCCGTCCCCGGCGCCGAGCGTGGATCCTGTCCACGTGCGGCCCCGCCTGCATGCCCCTGTTTGGGGAACGGAACCCCTGGAGACTGGTGTATGGTATTACCGGCAATTCCAATAGGAGAGATGGTAATGGCCGAAGTCGCTGCATGGGTCGGTGGGGAGGGACACCCTACCGGCAGAATTGCGATACCGCCTGGGGGGTTTAATTTGGGACGCGGCGCTTACTCGAGTTCCCGGCCCGGCGCGGGGCGGCCAGGCCCTCGAAGCGGCCGAAAAACGGCGCGGCTTCTAACGGTCCAGAACCCACTTGTCCACAAGCGCCCATCTCATTTTTTCGCCCATCGGCCCCCCCAGCTCGACGGACCCATGGGCCGGGGGGGAACCGATGGGCGCGAGCGCGGCCCCCGCCAGCAAGTCGCTACGCCTGTTCCCGTACCAATCGGCCCTCTCCACCAGCGGAGTCCCCGCGGGGGGGCGGGGCTGGTGCGAGTGGATGTGGGCCAGGGTGGCCCCCCGGGCCTCTTTCCGGAGAGCGGCGAGGAGAGCCTCCAGGATCTCGACGAGATCGAGATTCTTCAGCTCGCCGGCGGTCCCCGCGCGGCGCCTCGCCGGCAGCCAAAGGTTCAGCGTGTGGACGAGCAGCTTGCTGTCAGAGACCATCCTGGCGCCCCCCCGCCCCCTCGCCCGGAGGAGCAGGAGGAGGAGCCAGGCCCCGGCCAGGTACTCGGAGCGGTTGTTGGTCGGGGGGACCCCCGGCCGGCCAAATAGGGGCGCGAAGCCCTTGAAGGGGTCGGCGGGGTCGACCAGCGCGTAGGGGTGCCGCGCCACGCGGCCGCTGAGCTCGAGCCCCTTCAGCGGGCCCGTGATGATGAACACGCCGAAGGCCCCTTCCGCGTCCTCTTTCCCGTTCCTGGCCGTGGCGCCGTCACAGTACCCTCGGGCGGTCCCTGCGATGTCCCACTCGATGCCGCGCCCTTCGCGCCGCAGGAGTTCTTCGCGGGCCGCCTTGAAGTGGGGCGAGTTCTCGAATTTCCGCGCCGGCGGGAGGGCGTTGTTCGCCATGGGGGACGGGTGGCTCCACTGGAGGAGCAGCGTCCCCCGCATCGCGAAGGCCTGCGCGAGGGTCTGGGCCTGGCCCCCCCATGCCATCGTGACCGGGCAGGGGGGGTGGGGCTCCGGGGGGAGCCCCCCGGTCAGGCCGTACAAGACCCCGCCGACGAAGGCCTTCCAGACGGAGGCGTGGGCCAGGCGGGCCCCCTTGCGGGTGGTCAGAGCCATGTTGAGGAGGAGGACCCCTTGGATCGCCCAGGGGCGGAGGTCCCCGTTCGGGCGTCCGGCCGGGGGGAGCGCGAGGCCGTGGCGCGCGAGGTTGGCGAAGATCGGCGCCAGGGACGGCTTCAGGTCGGCCCCCGGCGCGACCGAGAACGCCAGGCCCATGGCGTCGTTCGGGTAAGGGTCCTGGCCCAGGATGATCACCCGGGTGGCCTCGGGGGGGAAGTAGCGGAAAGCCTCAAAGATCAGCGCGGGGGGGGGGGACAGCTCCGCCGCGGCCTCGGAGGTCGCCCCGACGGCGTCGAGGGCGCGGAGCAGGGCCGGCTCAAGCCCGCGGCGGGCAAAGAAGCGGAGCCAGCCGGGGTGGACGCCCTGGAGGAGGTCCATCGCCGCGGCCGCCGCTTCTCCTTCCCTCGCCGCCATCGGCCGCGCCTATGCCGAGAGTAAGGCCACCCTCAAAATTGGCAGGGCGCCGAGAGTCTGGGCGCAGACAATAGCGCCGCCGAGTACCCTGCGGGAGCAATGGCCTCCATGGGGGGGGGCGCGCTGCTCCTCGCCGGGGCGCTGGCGGTCTTTGTGTTGGTCCTCTTCTTCCTCCACTGGGGGAAAGCGGGGGAGACCCTCTTCGGGGGGGGGCGCTACAAGGGCCGGGAGCGCCCCAGGGTCTTCACCTACCTCAGCGACTACAGCGCGGGCGGGGAAGAAAGGGAGCGGCAAAGCCAGCTGTACCGGCTGCTGGGGGAGGTCGGGCGGGGCCTTGAGGCCCGGAAAATCCCTTACTGGGGGATGGGGGGGACGACCCTGGGCGCCGTGCGCCACGGTGCGCTGATCCCTTGGGACGACGACATCGACATCGGCGTCTGGGAGGCGGACCTCGCCCGCGTGGAGAAAATGGTCGAGGGCGACCTGGGGGGGCTCCTCGGGTGGAGCCCGGCCCGCCGGAGCTACGTCGTCACCCTCCGGGACAGCCCGGCGACTTTCATGGACATCTTCCCCATGCGCCTCGAGCCCAACGGCCGCATCAACTTCGCCAACCCCGAGGCCCGCGACAAGTGGCCGAAAGAGTTCCTCACCCCCTCCGAGTTCGGCGCCGGCCCCGAGCCCCGGCCCTTCGGCCCGATCTTTGTCCCGGTGATCGAGCGCCCGTGCCCGTACCTCGACCGCGTCTACCCCGGGTGGGACTGGAGCGGCCGGATCGTGCGCCACTACCAGCTCGCCGACGGGACGAGCCGGGCCGACGAGCGCACGATCGTGCGGTTCAATCCCCAAGAGTCTCGGTCGTCCTGCGGCGACCCGCTTTCCCTTCCCGGGGAGCATTCCGAGGCCCTGCGGGCGGAAGCGGCGCAGGCGGCGGGGGGGGGGGGGGGGGGGCGGGGGCCCCCGGGGGCGGGCCTCAGAGGTCCACCCACGCGTAAGGGCCCCGGGGCGGGTAGCGGTAGATGATCCTTCGGGCGAGCCCTTCCCCCGTCGCCGCGTAGGATTTTCGGTCCCCCCGGCGGTCCTCGACCGTCGCCGAGGAGGGGCGGGGGGGTTTCGCCCCCCCCAGGTGGTACTCCCACGCCGTCTCCGGCCCGAGCGCGACGTAGTGGGTGGCGAAGACGCGGCTCTGGCCCCCCCCGCGACCCGGGCGACCTCCCGCAGCACCGCGGGGAAGTCTTCGGGGGACTCGAAGACTTCGCACTCGAACACGACGGCGCTGTCGGAGGGGACCGTCTTCAGCCCCGCGAGGACGTCCCCCGTGAATATCCGGGGGCTGGTGTGCTCTTCGCCGACCCGGGGGCAGGGACGGCGCCCCCGGATATCGATGCAGACGTCCCCGCGCCCGTAGATGGGGACCACCTTGGTCACCCACCCCCCGAAGGGTCGCCGATGACGACGAGCTGGCGCCCTTCCGCTGTCGCCCGCGCCGCGCCTGGAGGTACAGCGAGTGCTGCTGCGCGTTCTTGTAGCTGCAGCGGAGGAACCCCCGCTCGCGTCCGGAGTAGCCGGCGTCCGCCCCCCCGGCGAGCCCCTCGTGCCCGGATTTCCGGGCGAAGAGGGCCATCGCCAGCACCGCCAAGACCACCAGGAGGGCGCCCACCGCCGTCACCGTTCCGGGCGAGAGCCGCCCATCGCCGCTGCCGGTGCTGTTATTATTGTCCGCCGACAAAAGCGAGCCCGTCTCCCGCCCGGGCCCTACCCCGAAGAAGGAGGGCTCCGGAGGGCGGCGGCGGGCGCCACCGGGAGCCACCGCGCAGCGGGGTAGCGCTGGGCACGGATGTCGGCGCACATGCCCCCGGTCAGGGCCCGCTTCACCGCCACCATCCGTTCGTCGTCCTCGCCCCGCTGTTCGGCCTCCGGGGCGTACAGCTGCGGCGCGGGATTGAGCTCGAGAATTCGGGGCGAGAGGCCGGCGCCCACCCCGACATCCACGCCGAAGGCGTGCGCCCCCTTCTGCAGGCCCCTGCACGGGCGCCGGCGCTCGGGCGCCATCGCGGCGAAGAGGACCCGGAGGCTGTGGGCGACCGCCGGGGCCAGGCTTTCCGCTCCGGGCACCTGAGCCTCGAGCTCGTCCGAGACGCGCGGCAGCCGCTGGTCGAGGTAGTGCTGGTAGGGGGGGTACCAGGGGCTGCTCTTCCGATCGGGGTAGCGGATCGGCGCCATCATCCGGCGGCGGTCCCGGCTGTGGGCGGCGTAAGGGAGGCCGGCGCAGCGCACCACGAACCGCCGCAGCAGGTAAGCCCCCGCCTCGCAGTCCACGACCAGGAACATCCGCAGGATGAGGAGGTACCCGCGGAGCAGGAAGGGGGGGTGGAGGTACTCCTGGACCACCCAGTACTTGTCCAGGGGCCCAAGCTCCCCCGGCCCGAGGAGGTCGACCTCGATGGATTGCTCGCTGTCCCCTTTCGCGATGTAGGACCGGCGGGGGTCGTGGTCGTCCCTGAGCTTCGCCGCGTCGCGGGGGAGCACCCAGGTCTTGGGGAAGTGCCGGGAGGCCTCCGCTTCTCCAAAGACCGCGGCGACGCGCGTCCAGAGCCCGTCCCGCGGCCAGGGGTCCCTGACCGGCAAACGCTTCTGGATCCCCGCGCAAGGGAACCGGGGGGGCGGGGCGCCCCCGAACGCCCCGCGGCGGCCACGGGGGAGGGCGAGGGCCGCCGCCGCGATGAGGAGGGCCACCAAGAGGAGGCCGACCAGGAGCGCGGCGCGGCCTGCCATTCCCCCGCGGACGGCCGAATCGTCGGGCCCGAAAAGTCCGCCCTTGTATACAGAGCGCCCGAAAAAGTCGGCTCCCAGTCCTCGCTGGGGCCGCGGGGGCGGTGGCCGGCCCTTTCCCCGCGGGATGGCCGTGCCGCGGGAAGAGTTCGAAGACTATTCGAGGACCGTCCACGACTACGACTCGACGCGCGAGCCGGTCGGGGCCGACCCGCTCCTCGCGCTGCTCGGGGAGAGGGAGGCCCTGTCGCTCCTGGACCTCGGCTGCGGCACCGGCAACTACCTCGCGCGGCTGGCGCCGAAGATGGCGCGGGCCGACGGCATCGACTGCAGCCCCGCCATGCTCGAGCGGTGCGCCGCCAAGATGAAGGCCCTCGGGCTGGAGCACGTGCGGCTCACGCAGGGCTCCATCCTCGGGAGCCTGCCCTTCCCCGACGACACGTACGACGTCGTCGCCGTCAACCAGGTCCTGCACCACGTCGACACGCCGGATGACCACTCCGGCTCGGCGGCGGTCGTCCGCGAGGCCTTCCGCACCCTCAAACCGGGCGGCCTCTTCTGGGTGTCCCACTGCGAGCCGGCGCAGAGCCTCTTGGGCCTCTGGTGGAGCAAGCTGATCCCCCGTGCTGCGGTCGAGTACGGGAAAAGACAGATCTCCCGCGCAGGGCTGGAGCGGCTGTGCACGGACGCGGGCTTCCTGGCCGTGTCGTCGGAGGTGGGCTACGAGCCGCTCCAGGGCGCGGCGTACTACAACCTCACCGGCCCGCTGTCGGCTGAGTTCCGCGCCGGGGACAGCATGTGGTCGATGGCGACGCCCGAGGAGATTGCGGGCGCGGGCGAAACAGTCCGGGGGGCGATGCGGATGGGGGGGGGCGGGCGGCTGTTCGACGCCTACGATGCCAGCCGTCTCGAGGTGGGGCAGGGGGTGCTGACGCGCGGCTGGAAGCCCGCTAGGCCCCAGAGCGCGATGTAGGCCGCCGGCCGCCCTTGGCCCCGGAAAAGGGGCGCCTCCTCAGCTGCCGCCGCCGGGGGCGCTACCGAGGGCGCCGCGCCCTGGCAGGCGCCTAGCGTGCCCTGTGAGGAGGAGCTCGGCGAAGAGCGCCTCCAGCTCGGGGTTCTCGTGGAAGAAGGGGGGCTCCGTGAAGACGGCGCACTCGCCCACCACGAACCCCCCCGGGTGGACCATCAGGTCCACGCGCAGGTGGTCGGTCCCCGCCGCCGCGGCGGCGACGGTGGCGAGCATTTCCGGGAGCGGCAGGGCCGGCGTCGGGATGGCCTTCCCCCCTTTCGCGGGAACGTGGGTGCCGTCGGGGAAGAGGAGCCCCTGGTAGGCCGAGGCGCCGTTTTTCCGCTTGAGGGCCTTCGTCACGAACATTATCCGCGCCACCAGCGGCCGCCCCCAGAAGGTCATCCACTTGAGCTCGAACTCCACCGGGACGAGCTCCTCGAGAAGGAGCCGCGGCCGGACCCACCCCAGCGCTTCCGTCACCTCCTCCTTCAACCGGGTGGCGAGCATCCCTATGGCCCGGTCGGCGGCCTCCAGGAGGGTCAGGGGGACGTCTTCGTACAGGTCGCGGCCGCGGTCCCACAGGACGACGCCCTTCCCCGACGCGAGGTGGGTCGGCTTCAAGGCGAAGCTTTCCCGCCCCTCCAGGGCGAGGAGGACCTCCTCGCGGTTGACGGGGGGCTCGAAGACGGCGAAGACCCGGGGGTGGGGGAGTTTCTGGGCGTCGAGGTGGCGGTAGAAGAGGAGCTTGTCTTCGTAGACGAGCTGGGCGGGGTGGTTCGCGGCGGCGCGGTCCGCCGCCACCGCCTTGTAGCCCCCCCAGGGGCGCCCCTCTTCCCGCAGGCGGGCGCGGGCCGCGTACCGCTCGCCGAAATGGGCGAAGGCCGGTCCCAGCTCTGGCCCCCCCGCGTTGCCGGCGGCGCCCCGGTCCGCCCCCCACCCCGCGCGGCCCCGGATCTCGTGGCCGTCGAGCACGTACTGCGCGATGAGGGCCTCGAGCCCGGGGAGGGTCCGCGAATTGCTGGGGGGGGGGGTGATCTCTCCCACGACGCAGCGCCCCCCCCCGCAGAGGAAGTCGACGCGCAGCAGGTCGGTGCCCCGGGCTACCTTTTCGGCGGCGCCGACCATCCACCGGAAGTGGGGGGGGGGGGCCTTGTCGCGCGGCAGCGACCCGTCCGCGAGGGGGGCCCAGACGCCGCGGCGGGAGAGCACCCCCACCTCCGTCCTGGTGAAGTCGGTCATGACCTTCCCCGCGGCGACCCGCCCCCAGACCACCGTAAACTTCACCTCGGTGGGGTCCGCGATGTACTCCTCGACGAGGATCTGGGGGGTGACCTTGTGGAGGGCCCCCCCCGCCTCTTCGACGGGCCGGGCGGCGAGACACCCAAGGAGGTCGCCCGCGATGCGCTCCGCCCCCGCGCAGGCCTTCCCCGTCCGGGGGTCCACCCCTCGGTCGCAGATGTGGACGCAGGCGCTGCGCGAGAGATGGGTGGGCTTCGCGACGAAACGGGGGAGCCTCTTCAGGACGGCCACCAGCTCCTCGCGGGTGGGGACCCCCGAGTAGTGGACCGCCGCGTGGGGGAGGCCCAGCGCTTCCAAGCGCCGGTGGGCCGCGATCTTGTCTTCCCACGGGACCAGGAGGGGCGAGCCCTCCTGGCGGTCGTAGTTGGCGATCTCCATGTACGTGGGGGTCTTGCCTGCTCTCCACTCCGCGAGCCGGCGCTGGACGGCGGGGAGCCAGTGGGCGAAGGCGGGATCGAGGTCCGGAGAGTGCAGCGCCGCGGCGATGAAGGCTCCCCGCTCTTCCGGCGACGCGAGGTCCCGCAGCAAGAGGCCCTCCCCGTCGTCCGGCCCCCCCCCGAAGCCCCCGGAAACCCCCCGGAAGCGCCGGGCAACGCCCCAGGTCGCGACGGCGACCAGGAGCAGCAGGAGTAAAACTATAGCCGCCAGCCCGAGCATGCGGCGGCCTGCCATGGTGGAGGGTCGGCTCGGCCCCCCCCCCGCTTATTCCTCGTGGACAAGATTCGGAGAGGGCCGGGGCTAAGAATGCGGGGAGGGCCGGGCGTCGCGGCTGTACAGCCGGGCTTCATGGCCGTCGAGGAGGAGATCGCGGACCGTGTCCTCGAACCCGGCGCCGATAAACGCGCCGAAAGGGGGAGCGGTCAGCTCCCCCATGTAGAAGCGCATGCCGCCCGAACCGCCCGCGGCGACATAAGTGTCAATGCGGATGAGGTCGGCGCCCGCCGCCGCTTCCTCGACGGCCTCTATCATCTGCCGGTGGAGGGTCTCGAGGCCCAGCGGCGGCCCCACCGGGGCGCTGGGGTTCGGGGCCCACAGGCCCGACCGCGACACGGCCCCGCGGTAGTCCCAGCGGTTCTTCTTCAGGACCACGCCGGGGGGCGGGGGGGGCTTTTGGACGACCTTCCCGCCCACCACCCGCCCCCAGACCACCCAGTACTTGATCTCGTACGCGGCGTCGAGCAGCTCTTCGACGAGCACTTGGGGGCGCACCTGGCCCAGCGCCCAGTTCTCGAACGGCTGCGGCCTCGCCTCGAGCGCTTCCATCATCCGCTGGGCGACGGCGAGGGGGGTCGGAAATAGTTCCCCCGTGAGGAGGTTCCGCCCCCCCTCGAAGACGATAACGTGGTCCGACTCCGAGAGATGGGTCGGCTTCGCGACGTACCGAGACCGCTTCTGGAGGACGGCGGCGAGGGCCTCCGCCGAGGAGGGGACGCCGAGGTAGTAAGTCTTGGCGTGGGGGAGGCCCATGGAGGCGTGGCGGTCGATCATCCATGCCTTGTCTTCCCAGCGGACCTGGTCGGGGCCGTCCTCGTGACGGTCGAGCTCTAAGATTTGCTTGGTCGAGGGGGGGGCTGTGCGCCGCTCGGTGAGCCTTCGCAGGATCAGGGGCTGGGCCCGAGCAAAGGCCGGGTCGAGGGGGCCGGCGGCCAGCGCCGCCCGGATGAACTGGGGCCGGTCGGCCTTCGCTTCGTCCACCACGGGGTGCCCCGGCACGAACGCCGCCGCCCCGGGGCCCCTCGAGCCGATAAAGGCCCAGACGAGGAGGACCACCAAGATGGCGAGGACGCCCAGGAGGAGGATCGGCCGGGGGCCCATGGCGCTGGGCGCGCCAGGTACGCTTCGGCGGCGTTTCTTTATGCGGGGCGGGGAGCTTCGCGGGCCATACTGAAGAAAGAGGGGGGGGGCGATGAAGCGTCTGCGTTCCTGGAGACATGCCGCCGTGCCGCGCGCTACGCGTGGAGGGCCCCGCGCTCGAATACGCCCCCGGCGAGATCCGCGCCCGCTATGTCCACCGGGCCACGGAGGTCGTCCCCGCCGAAGAGGAGCCGGGGGGGTGGATCGCCCGGCCGCGGGAAGAAGTGTACGAGTTCCGCACCGACCGCCGGGCCCCGACAAAGCTCGGAGTGATGCTCGTGGGGTGGGGAGGGAGCAACGGGACCACCCTTACCGCGGGCCTCCTCGCTCACCGCCACTCCGTGGCCTGGCGTGACCGGAAAGGCGAGCGCCGCCCCAACTTCTGGGGGTCCTTCACCCAGGCGGCGACGACCCACGTGGGGACCGGCCCGGGGGGGGGGGTCCACGCCCCTTTCGCCGCCCTCCTCCCCATGGCCGCCCCCGCCGATCTCGTCTTGGGGGGGTGGGACGTCACGGGCGAGGACCTGGGGGCCGCCGCGGAGGGGGCCGGGGTCCTCGAGCCCGACCTCCTGCGCCAGCTCCGCCCGTTCCTCGCCGAGCTCGTCCCCCTCCCCGGGGTCTTCGACCCCGGCTTCGTCGCCCCCAACCAGGCCGCGCGGGCCCGCGCCGTCGTGGCGGGGGGGCCGCGGGAGCAGGTGGCCCGCCTGCGCGGGGACCTGCGGGCCTTCCGGGAGCGGACGGGGGCCTCCCGCCTGGTGGTCCTGTGGGCCGCGAGCACGGAACGGGCCGCGGAGCCCGGGCTCGCCGAGACCGCCGAAGGGCTGCTGGCCGCGATCGCCGCGGGGGCCGCGGGCCTCCCCCCCTCGGTCCTCTACGCGGCGGCCTGCGCCCAGGAAGGGGTCCCGTTCATCAACGGCTCCCCCCAGGACTCTCTCACCCCGGGGGTGGTGGCTCTGGCCGCCCTGGGGGGGGGGCTCGTCGCCGGCGACGACCTCAAGAGCGGCCAGACGAAAGTGAAGAGCGCCCTCGTGGAGATGCTCGTCGGCGCCGGCCTCCCCCCCCAAGCGCTCGTGTCCTACAACCACCTGGGCAACAACGACGGGGCGAACCTCTCGGCCCCCCAGTGCGTCGAGGCCAAGCTCGCCTCGAAGACCCGCCTCGTCGAAGACATCTTGGCGACGAACGGCGTCCTCTTCCCCGAGGGGGCGCCCCGGCCCGACCACCGGGTCGTCATCGAGTACATCCCCCACGTGGGCGACTCGAAGCGGGCGATCGACGAGTACTCCAGCGGGGTCTTTCTGGGGGGGACGAGCACCCTCGTCCTCTACCACGTCTGCGAAGACTCCCTCCTCGCCGCCCCCCTCTTTCTCGACCTGGCCCTCCTGGCCGACCTCTTCTCTCGCATCCGCGTGCGCCCCCCCGGCGCCGAGGCCCCCCTCCCCCTCCCGACCAACGTCTCGGGGCTCTTGGCTTACTTCTTCAAGAAGCCTTCCAGCCGGGTCGGCGCTCTGGGGGCTCAGCGGGCTGAGCTCGAGAATTTCCTGCGCATCTGTGCGGGGCTCCCCCCCGTGACGCATGTGCGCCCCGCCCACTTCGCCTGAGCGCGGGCCGCGCGAAGGCGGCCCTTCTTTTCCCTCCGGGTATAGCTCCGGCCGCAGACGCCGCTCGGCCACCCCCGGGAGCCGGGAGGCCCAGGGGCCGGCCGCGCCATGCGCTACCTCCAGGGATTCCTCCTCCTTGGCGCGATCATCCTCATCGTCATCATCATCGCCCGCGCCTATGGGGGCCGCGGGGGGCGGGGGGAGAGCTTCGTAAGCCCCGAAGCGAAAGAAGTTCATTCCCGCGCCTCCGAAGTCTTCGCCGCCGAAGGGGGGCGGCCAACGTACAGCCGATATAAGCGAAGCGTTCCCAATAGCGATCCTGTCCAATTCTCTGATGTGTCTAAGCTGCACAAGGCCGGGAATCTCACTCCCGTCGCCGTCCAGGGCATTCTCTAGCCGGCCGCCCCCAAGGGATCCTTTTAAGCCGCCGCGCACGCGTGCTGAAGAAATCTCGGCGCCAGGAATAGCGTCCCGCGCAGAGCCCCTCCGGTGGGAGGCAGCGAGCCGAAGATGAAGGGGAAGACGCTGGCGCTCGCCGCCATCATCGTCCTCGTCGTCCTGGTCCTCCTCTATGCCGTTCTGCGGCGGCCCATCTGGGGCAACCTAGACTACTGGCGGGCACACCTCCTCGAGAACGCCGACGAGATTTACGCCCGGAGCGCGGGGGGGTACGACTCCGCCGCGGCCCTCGCCCTCCGCCGGAGCGAGGGCGGGGGGGCCCCCACCTCCGCCGACCACCTGCGGGCCGCGACGATCATCCACAGGAATATAATTGCCCAAGAACACCGCCCCCGCCTGGGGGTCGACGGGGAGCCCACGGACGAGGCCCGGGAGGTGAGCCAGCTGCGCAACGAGATGTTCGGGCGCGCCCGGGAGCACTACCGGGAGGCCCTCGCGGGCCTGACCGACCAGACGATCCGCGACGACGAGGTCCGCCGCGCCAACCGCCGCTTCGGCCTCCCCCGGCCCCCGGCCCCCGAGGGGGGCGACGGGGAGGGCCCCGGGGCGGGGGACGGGGCCCCCCCTCCCCCCGGCGGCCCCGAGGGGCCCGGGGCGGAGTTCATCATCGAGGCCGCGCTCCAGTTCGCCTTCGGGGGGCTGGACACCCTCCTCCAGAACGACCCCCTCCTCGCGGTCCTCTTCGCCGAGCAGATGCGGGAAGGGGGGTTCGACCTCCTCATCATCCCCGACGCCGACCTCGTGGGCGCCGCCGAGAACCGCCGCGCGGCCTCCATCCAGACCCGGCGCGCCGCCGCGGCGGAGGCGGCGGAGGGGCGGGGGCGCGAGAGGCGCGCCCGCGCCTTCCTCGACCTTTCCCAGAGGAACACCAGCGACTCCCAGAACAGCCACGACGTCTCCGTGAACGCCGCGAAGAGGGCGGTCGTCGAGCGGCTGCGGAAGGACCAGCCCCCCCTCAAAGACCTCCCCACCCTCGACGCGATCGCCGCCGCGATCCGCATCGACTCCGACGCCCTCTCCCGGGACCCCGCCTCGGGGAAGGCCCGCGCCGGGCGCACCGAGCGGGCGCTCGCCGTGGTGGACCGCGCCAAGCACGGCGAACGCAGCGCCGCCGCCGCGGCCGACGACGAGGAGGTCTTGCGGCGCGTCTGGGCGCGGAGCGACCACCCCTCCAACCGCGCGCGGCAGGGGCTCCTCCGCCAGGCGGTCTACGACGCCCTCGTCGACTGCTGGGAACGGGGGATCCAGGGGGACCGGGTCCAGTGCGTCGACGGGCGGGTCGGCCGCCTCATCGCTTCCCTCACCCTCCTCGACTTCGACGAGAGGACCTGGTGCATGAAAAGGCTCGAGCAGCACAAAAACGACGTGTACGCGAAGACTCAGCAAGTCATCCACGCGGCCGCCGCCGAGGCCGCCGCCCAGACAGGGAACCCCGCCCTCCGGAAGGTGGGACAGTCCTACTTGGCGGCGGACGCCGCCGAGCTGGCGGCCCTGGGGCCCGTCGACCCCGCGGCCGAGGAGGCTTTCGTCGCCGCGACCCACACGCGGATAGGACGGATGATCGACGAGCACGTCGCCGCCCTCGACCAGATCGCCCTGGGGACGATCCCCCCCCACGCGATGGAGGGGCTGAAGCGAGAAGCGTGCGCGGCCTTGTACTAGCCACGGAGCAGGCCACAAAGGACGGGAAAAACCGCGGCCGCGGTGGCCGCGCTTTTTGGCCGCCCGGGCCGCCCGGCGGTCAGGCGCGGACGGCCAGCCGCTCGGCGACCCTCGCGAACTCCGCGGAGGGCAGGCGCCAGCCGGCGAGCTCGGGCGCGGAGAGGCAGAGGTACGGGTCGGCGGCGCCGGGGCCCCCGGTGGGGTCCAGGAGCCACCCCCCCTCCGCCCCCTCCACGATGAAGACCGGCCGCCCCCCCCGGGCCGCGAGGGGGACCCGCCGCGCGGGGACCCCCAAGGCCGGCCGGAGGTAGCCGTACTCGGGCCGGTCGAACGCCTCGACGATCCCCCGGGGGTGGGTCGCCCGCACCGTGCCCCCGCCGGGGGCCCCGCCCGCCCCCCCCGGCGCGGGGAGCGCGTGCGGGAAGAGGCCGTAGCACCAGCGGCAGACCGGGGCGCGGTGGGGGGCGAGGTCGGGGAAGCTCGCCGCGTAGAACTCCCCCCAGAGGGGGAGCCAGCAGAAGGTGCACCGGTCGGCCTCCACGAGGTTCAGGTCGGCGAGCGGCCCCCCTTCCGGGGCCGCCGGGGGCGGGGCCCACCCCGCGAGGAACTCCCGGAGGACGAGCCCCGCCACCTCGAAGTGGTCCCCGACGTGGAGGAGGATCACCCCCTGGCCGGGGGGGCCGCCCGGCCAGGCCTCCCGCGGGTCGCCCAGGGGGGGGGCCCCCCGCTCCTCCGCGGGCGCCCCCGCCAGCGCCCGGGCCACCGGCGGGGGGAGCGGGGGCACCCGCAGGTGCTCCTGGGGGCGCTCGTAGACGGGCTCCGCCGGCTCGGTGGAAGGCCGCCGCTCGGTGTCGAAGAGGATCGACGCGACGAGGGCGTTGAACTCGGGCATGCGGCCCACCCGCCGCAGCCGCGCGAGGGCCGCGGCGGGGAGGATGTACCAGCTGAAGCCCCCCCGCAGGCTGTAGTGGAGGGGGAGGCTGAGGTCGAACCCGGGGTACACGAAGTGGAGGTGGCGCGTCGGGTACGTGGTCCCGGGGTACCAGCCCCGCACGTAAGGGGGGTGGGGGCCGGTCAGGTCGACCCCCGGGTAGGTCCGCCCCTCGGCGATGACCGAGGCGTGGGGGGCCACCTCGGTCGTGAGCGGCTCCCCCAGGTGGCCGTCGTCTTCGCGGAGGAGGCGCTTCCTCAGCTCGCGCGCCAGCACCCCGGGGTCGAAGCTGAGGGTGGTGAAGTAGTAGATGATCCCGACGGTGGGGCGGTACTCCGCGCTGAGGGGCGGCGCCCCGGTGGTGGCGCCGGGGAGCTCGAGGGTGAGGAAGCCGGGGGCGGGGTCGGCGTGGGGCTCCCCCGTGCTCCCCGGGGCCCACTCGTAGAGCCGGGCCCCGTGCTCGATGTTGAGCATGAGCCTGACAAGGCGAGCGACGGCTTCCCCATCGTCCTCGACGGCGAGGACGAACATGGCGGCGGGCGGGGGCTGATTCCCTTTACTGAGGCCCGGCTCTCTTTCAATTGCCGCGGCGTCCCCCGCCCGGCGGGGCCCCCCTTCGGTTTCCCTTCCTGGCGGGGCGGCGCGGGGCCGGCGCGGCCGGCTCGGCGTCGCCGGAAATCTCTCCGCGCTCCCTATACCACGGGGCTCGCCGCCGCGGCGTCCGGCCGTTCCGCCTCACCTCTCCCGCAGGCCTCGCCGCCATGGGGGCCCACCAAACCAAGCAGTCGGTGACCCAGACGAGCAAGGTGGTCTCCACCGCGAGCATGTCGTCGGTCCAGAACTGCCTCACCACCTCGGTGGCGGGGCAGACGATCGCCATCTGGGGCGACGACAACGTCGCCAACAACATCAGCCAGGAGCTTTCGATCACCGTCGATGCCGCCTGCGTGAACAAACCCAAAATGGCGACGGTCTACAACAGCGACGTCCGCGACTCCCTCAGCCAGCAGCTGAAAGACCACGAGGTCGACATCTGGGGATGGGGAAACTTCGGCCACGACACCCAGGTGGACAAGATGTCCACGAGCATCGCCAACCATATCAGCTATTCGGCCATGCAGGACTGCGTCACCCACACTGATGGTCAACAGGTCTTTGTCATCAAGGGCGACAGGAACGTCGTCCACGACAGTATGCAGAAGGAGGCCCTCGCGGTCGCGGGGGGGTGCATCCTGGCCCTGGACGGCTCCGCGTCCGTCGTGAACAAACAGGCCGACACCGTCAACCAGCACTCGGACTACTCCGAGGAAGGCCCTTTCGCCTTCATCACCGACATGTTCAAGAACATGTTCTCGTCGGGGCTGATGAGCATGGTCGCCATCGCCGCCGTCGTCTTCATCTGTCTCGCCCTATTGGCGGTTATGGTTTTGAAGGTGGGGCACGAAAAGAAGCCCGCGCCTTCGGCGGCACCCACCGTCATCGTCACCAGGTAAGCCCGGTGGCGCCGCCCACAATTTCTGGATAAAGTATACGTCGCGTGCTGCGCGCTCCCGGGCGATGAGGCAGCGCGGGGACCCGCCGGGCTCGACCTGCTGGCCCCAGCGGCCGGGGGGGTCCCCCCCCCCCATCCCCCACGGGGACTGGGGGGGGCGCCCGGGGTCCCCCCCCCCCCCCCCCCCCCCCCCCCCCCCCCCCCCCCCCCCCCTCCCGGGCCCCC
>Ga0233415_10000660_pt1 | contig 15893 bp, 15 predicted proteins | sample Na_anoxic_12_MG_FD_188631 | JGI IMG/M metagenome (GOLD analysis project Ga0233415, IMG submission 188631) | Seawater microbial communities from Saanich Inlet, British Columbia, Canada - Na_anoxic_12_MG | ecosystem: Environmental > Aquatic > Marine > Inlet | place: Canada: British Columbia... | reverse complement strand
AATAGATTTAAATAATTCTCCTGATATTTTGAATGCCGAAAATGGTGATGCAAGATATTTGTTTGGTATGGATATTGTCCCTGTTGGAAGTGCTCCTGATGTTGATTTGGTTTGTATCCCAAAAGTATTAGACACGATAAATGGAACGATTAAAAATAGTCAATATGTAGACCTTACTTTTAATAATGATGGAATTGGTGAATTATCTATAAAACAATTATCAAAAGGTATAAATACTGCTGTTGAACCCCCTTACGAATTTGATGCTGGGGCAAACTATTCTATTAATACATATAATACTGATGTTTTAAGAACTCCTGCATCTCTATTTTTCAGATTTAGGTGGGAAAATAAAAATCAAATATGCGTAGAATTTACTCTTAATGTGGAAGGTGTAGCAGGTGGTTACAATCCCCATACTGATGAACCTTATGCTCCCGCAACACTTCCCGCTCCTCCCATCCCAATCCCCGATGACCCACAAGAAATTAGGTTAGATGATGCTACAAATGGGACAATAGTAAATATTACTTCACAAACTACCTTTTTTGATAGTGGTGGTGCTGGTGGTCCTTATAACCCTAACCAAGCATATAATATTGTTTTTGTAGCACCTCCTGATACAAACGCTGTTCTTGTATTTAACAACTTTGAATTTGAACAAAGTGCTACTCTTATGTATGATAGGTTAGGAATTCAAACAAGTAATGATGGAATTACATGGACGAATATTGCTCTTGATGGATTTCAGAGAATGAATAGTCCAAATAGTCCAGAAGACAGCACAGACCCTAATGATAGAACTTTATTTAATAATAGTTCTTGGGATGACCCTGTGGCAAATGGCGGTTGGGTTCTTCCAAGAGATCCAGCAAGGTTTCAATTTTTAGGTGGGGAACTTGGAAAAGATTACAATATGGGAGCAAGATATGTTAAATTCAAATTCATCAGCGATGGTAATCCAAGTGAATTAGGGTGGGATATTGGAATTACCGCCATAAGTGCTGGTGGAGTTGAAAGTGACCCAAGAGATAAATGGTGCTTTTTAGGAAGAATGAATTTAACGAATATACAAGATAGTTTAAAATACTATATCCCAACATACATGGGGGACTGTACGGTAGTTAGTTACCCACTTGCCGCTTCTACTGAAACAGAACCTTTTAGAGTTTTACAAAAGGGGTATTTTAATGTAAGACAAAGTAATAGATATTTTAAGGAAAACAATAACTTTGGAACAAATCAACAAGGAATAAGTAATCAACCTGCTCCTTTTAGTGCTGATAATGTATTCTTCAAAGGTGCTGATAGTTTAGGTGTTCTTGCATACGATCAATTTAATCCTACATTAGTAGGTGAAACTTCTCTACAACTTATTAATGCTGATTATGATGGAACTCCTCCAACCGCTTTTAATACTGATGGAATATTAAGTAATCCCCCATTATGGTTAGGTTCTCGTCTTGGTATTGAAGGTGCCGATTTTAAATCATTTAGAGCCACAGATGGAAACCCTGCATTTGATTTTAATGAACCTTCAACTGAAATGGCTTATGTATTAGGATTTTTAAGTAAACAAGATTTTCCAGCCCCAATTATATTAGAAGTTGATAGTTTTCCAGCAGATGGTTCAGGTTATGATAAAGAAGGAAAAAATGTAATTCAACCTACAAATGAATCATTTAGTAATCATTATCAAATCACGAATTTACCCATTACCTCTCAAAATGGTGTTGTGTCTTCTCAAACTAAAACAATTTATATTGCAAACTCTCTTTGTATAAATGATATACAAGATGAAGAAAAATATAGATTTTATTGTGATAAAACTCCATTCCCCATTTGGATAGATTTGAACAATTTAGAAGAAATACAACTCAATAAAATAGATATATTAATAACAAAAGATAACAATACTGAACAAACTGCATTAGAAGGTGAAAGTCAAGTTGTATTACAATTTAGACAAAAAGAAACTGGAACACTTCCAAATTCTATTCCAGTTAAATCTATGCCTTTTACAAGAACTTATTAAAACCTTTAAAAAAGGTTAGTCCAAAAGCCTCGCAAGGGGGGGCAACCCATGTTTCTCTCCATTTTATTTTTCAGATTAATAAATTTAGTTTAAAAAAATAAAAATATTTAATTAAAGTATATATATATTAAATCATGAGTATCGCATCTGAATTTGAAAGTGAAGAAGTTAGGGCTTCCATCCCATCAAGGAGTAGTTACGCACCCTCGGACAAACAAAAAGCATATAATCTCGGTGAAACAATCCGTTTCCATATCCCAGCATTCCAATCCTTCATAGACAGCAGAATGTGCACTTTAAATTTCAAGTGTCGTGTTGAAAATGCTAATGCTTTGTTGAGATTTAGTAACAAATGTGGTTTACATTCTATTATTGATCAAATTCGTATTATGGACGCAAATACGAATACTGTTTTGGAAACTCTACAAAACTACGCTGAAATGGCTCAAAAATTCCATCTCTATTCTGAAAATCAAAGTATTCGTAATAAGAGAGCATTAACAGAAGGATTGGAATATACCTCTCGTGCTTTTGATGGTTGTGCTTATGACGATTATCCTGCTCGTAATTCTGATAACTCACAATTGTTTAATCATGGTTACAAAACTGGTGCTGATGGCGTATATAATGTTACAACTAATGTTGGTTCTGACCCAAATACGATTGAAGTTGCATTACATCTTTATAGTGGTATTCTTGGTGCATTATCAAATAAAATGTTTCCTGCTATAATCTGTGATGGATTACGAATTGAAATACAAACGAATATTGCCGAAAAATGTTTAGAACTTTGGACAGCAGAAGGTATTGTTGATGATGATGGTAATGTAGACGCTACAATTGGAGATGGTGATAGTGCTCGTTTTGGTATTATTGCTCCCACTCCAACAGGTGCTGCTCCTTTGACTGCTGTAAAACTTTATACTGAAAAACAAGCAGGTTTTAATCAAAACCCAACCGCAACTAATTTTCCCACACAAGATGCGGTTGACCTTGGTTGTGTTGCGATTAAAAATCAACTCGTAGGTGCTGTAAATCTTGTTGTAGGAAGAGAACTTTATGGATGGACTAATGAAAGCCCTCCTGTTTGGACTAAAATGGGAGTAATTGAAAGTGTTTCTTGTAATGGTGGTGAAGATGGTGGTGGTGAAGTTGCTGTAACTGTTACTCTTGTTCCTAACGCAACTAACGCTAATGGTGATTTATTTGTTGGTGGTGCTGGACGTGATGATAATGGTGACCCCCAAGATGGGCAAAATAACACATGCGGAATAAAAGTGTCTGATGTAAATAAAAAAATTAATTCTGCTGACCCTGATATGAAAGTTGTTTTGTCTGAACTACAATTTATCGTAAAAACCGCTCAACCCCCACAATCTTATATTAACTCTATGATGAAACAAGCGGCAAGTGAAGAAGGAATTAAATATGATTATCTGACTTTGGATTGTTATAGAAATTCTGTCTTATCTGGTGAAAGAGTTATTCAGTTAAACATACCCACTTTAAATCATCGTGCAACATCTATTATCACACTCCCAGTAAATAATAGTCAAGGATTATCCGTTACTGCTCAAAATATAGATACTATTGTAGATGATGTTAAAAATTATAATTATTTGATTGATAACAAATCTCAACCTGTTCAACGAGTTCGTCTAACACAACTAAGTCAAGTTCCCGCAAAAACGGAACAAGTTGCTCTATTTGAAGCAGAAAAAGCGTTGAGTGCTGTTAAAATACATCCAAAAAATCTTGATTATCAAGATAAGAATTTCTTTGTTGGTAGACATTTATCTCGTTATGGTGGGGTTTACAATCTCGCTGCTACTGGTAATGCATCTCTTCGTATGGAATATGATACTACTTCTGATAAAAATAAACTCATGGTAACTTATATTGGTGGATTAAGGAGATTGGTAGTTAATAGAAATGGTAGATATGTGGAAACTTAAACGGTACGGTATAAGTTATTAAATAAATTATAATATTTTTATTAAATTTTAAATATTATAATGATATATATAAATAGTTATGAACAGCAGGCGTGAATTATTACAAGTAATCCCAACAAACTTGGGTGCTAAAAATGAATTTTCTCCTTCAAGAAATGGTCTTCAAACGGTAGTATTTCAAATTCCAAAACTTCCTCGTGTTATGATTGGTAGAACATTAAGAATAAATGGAACATTTGGAATTTTCAAATCGGATAATTCAAAACCCAGTAATGCTACTCTTTGGTTAGATGAAGATCCAGCAGATAGTATCACGATTGATGGGCGTATTGGTGTGTCTTCTTGTGTTGATAGTTTATCCATTCAGAACCTTCGTGGTGCTACTTACTCTAATGTAAAAAATTATAACCGATTGTGTGCTTCTATTGTTCCCCTAAATCAATCTTTTAATAATTATATTAATGGTTGTGATGAAGAATATGGGCAAGGTAAACAAGTTACACAAGCAAAACGATGTGATAAAGATTTTGATTTTTCACTTCCCCTTCTTGATGGATTCCTGCAAGCAGACCCAATAGACATGTATCTTACGGAAGGGATACAAATTACGCTTACATTAAGTCCTGATAACTTTGTGATTAATAATGCGTATTGGAGAAATCAACAAGCAGCAACTCCTAATGGTGCATTCTATAAGTGGAGTGATTTGACTTTGAGTGTTGAAACAGAAGTCCCAGATGAAGCAGGACAACAAGCGATGATGTCTAATACTAAGGGATTAATGACTTATAGGACATATTCATCTTTTTATTCTGTTATTTTGAGTAATCAGTATAATATAAGCATGTTGTTTAATACAAGAAATACAACGGCACTTATAGGAAATATTATTCCTTCTGAATGGGTTAATAACTTTGATTACAATTCATCTATGACCCCTCAATTACTTTATAAGAGTGATGCAACTGGCGTTTTGAATAACAATATTCGTATGAACTCTTTTACTTATCAAAAAGCAGGTGTAAGAACTCCTTACGATTTTGAAATTAGAAGTGAAGTAACACAAGATGAAGGGACTGCTGATAGTGTGAAAAATCTTACTGAAATTGAAGCAATCCGAGATGGTTGGGATATTTACAACTTTTACAAGAGTTTAGAAACTGAACTAAGTAATCCTTTGTCTGATTCTCAATTAAATAAATTTGATAGGTCTAAATATTCTATTAATTATCAAGATAAGGAAAACGCATACATGATTGGTGTATCTTATGATAAATTGGGTAGTGGTGTAGATTTCAGAAATCAACCTTTTTCTTTGAGATTACAATCTGAACTTCCTGCTGATCAATCGTTTCAACCTCATTCTTTATTTTTGTTTGTTCAAGCAGAAAATCAAGTAGTATTTGATAATGGGATGATAAATGTGATTTCGTAACTGGACGAAAAAAAGTATTTGAATATGAAAGTTTTTTTTAATTAATTTTTTATATTATGTATAAATATATTATAAAAATGGAATTGCCGGAAGTTTTAAAAGTTCAACCTTTATCAAGACCTGTTAATCAAGTGTGTTCTACGGACATTCTTCAACCCACAACCTTTACACAATCACAATGTAAATTTGTTTTTGATAAAAAAGGAATATTGGATAGTAACTCAAAATTACATGTTGCCCAAACGGTAGTTAACACATCAGCAGGTAGAAGTGGTGTTAATACTCGTTGTTATTTACCCACGGCTACTGGTGCTCTCGCTATGGTTAGGCGTGCTTATCTGACGATTGGTGGTAGGGAAGTATCTGACCTTTTGGAAGTTGGACATTATAATACTTTTAAACGCCATCATTATTCTAACGAATATAAAAAAGGTGTAGCAACTCCTCATCAAGGGGGTAATGATGTCTATGTTGGCTCTGCTTCTGCTACACTTGATACTAATAATGATGCTACATCTAAAATTAATCGTGGTTTTGCTCCTCCTTATGGAACAATTGGGAGATGTTCATCTGAATATGGTATTATGTCTAAAATATCCCCAGAAGCGTTTAATAACTGGGGAAAGCCAGTTCCCGCTTTACTTGATGTTGCAGATGCTCCAAAACGACTTTTGACTATTGACCCAAGCACAACCCCAGGATTTCTAATTGAATTGGGACAACTCTGTCCAGTTCTCGTGGGTTTACAATTGCCTCTTTTTGCTATTGAAGGAGAAGTTGCTCTTGTGATTGAATGGGCTCCAAAAACTTGGGGACATCGTTTTATGTATAACGCACAAGATGAAGAAAATGTTGCCGTGAACAAAGATAATTTGGTTTCTACGATTGTTGAAGATGAAGTATTCCTCGTTACGGATACTTTGTATTATCCAGAACTTATGGGTGAAATACATGAACAGATTATGACTAAGGGTGGTTACTCTATTCCTTATGATGATGTGATTACTCAAACTAACTTTTTACAATACGAAGTTGCTTCTGGTGAAACACAAAAAGATTTACAAATAACTTTGAGTGGAAAGCGTGTAAAACGAATTATAACACAAACCCAACAGGATCAAGAAGAAGTTGTTACTGCTCTATGTTGTGGATTTTACAACTCTTATGCTTTAAGGAAACCTAAATCATATCAATATCGTATTGATAGTCAAAACTTTTATGCTCTACCTCTGAAAAATAGTGCTTTACAAAGACAAGAAACAAATGCGATTGAAGGAATACCCATGGTTCTAAATAGTTCTCTATACTCATTTAATAATCAAGCGGATCAATCTACTGGAAGTATAGTTGCTCCTAATGATTTTAATCTAACTAATCGTGATTGTAATAGTCATATCCAATACAACGATGCTGGAACTCAATATTGGACAGGTATTAAAATTGAAAATCAAATGGGACAAGGTCATCTCATGAGTTCACAACCTGTTATCTATTCTGAAAGAAGTGAAGCAACTGCATTTGACCCTTCTGCTGTTAACCCTACAACTCAAACTCAGCGTGTAGTCAGATTTTTCTGTCTATATCAAAAGGTTATGAACATTAATGGCGGATTAGTAGAAATTATATCGTAACTTTTTGTAATCTTTTTTCTAAAAAGATATATAAATGGCTTCTATGCCTTTAAGAAATGGAATTATATCATTTAAGAATGATGATGATTACGAAACAACAGAAGAGATTTGGAAAATGGTTTTACCCTATATGAAAAATTATGCTTCTCTCTATGAACCTTTTTATTGTTCAGGAAAATCAGGAAAAATATTAGAATCATTTGATTTAAATGTGATACATCAAGACGAAGATTTCTTTACGAATTATATGAAACACGATTACGATTTGATTGTGTCTAACCCCCCTTTTAGTATAAAGAAGAAAGTATTTGATACATTACATAAAATTAATAAACCTTTTATCATGATAAGTCCAGTATCTATTATCACAAAAGCATTTTTTAGGGAGAAATACGAAGAAGAAGATATAACGATTTTAATACCGTACCGTAGATTACAATTCAGTAAGAAAGGACAAGATTTAAATAGGTGTTGGTTTGATTGTGTTTTTGTATGTTACAATCTCGGTTTGGATAAACAAATTATATTTTTATAATACAAGATACCTTTGTTAAAATGAAAAATTTAATATATTAAGTTATATAAATATGAAACCTAATATATCAAAACAGACCTTATCTTTTAGTTGTAGTAAGAAAATGAAATACTTACGAACCCCTACCGATATATGGGCAGATTTATCAAGTAAATATGATTTTACATGTGATATGTGTGCTTCTGATGAAAATCATTTAGTAGATAAATATTACACAATTGAAGACAATTCTTTAAAGCAGGATTGGACTGATGAAGTTGGTTATATACATCCTTTATTTGATGGAAAGATTGGTAAATTCGTTGAAAAGGCATATAGCACAAGGGGATTCTTTGTGTTCTTATTACCTGCATCAACACATACGAAATATTTTCACGAATATCTATATCATAATCCAAATGTTACAACAACCTTTTTAAGGAAACCCAAAAAGGGATTTAGATTTGGAGCGGATGATGGAAGTGAAGATGACCCAAATTCATTAGGATATATAAAATCATTAATGATTTGTGTAATGGACAATACGGAATTAGATGTATAATTCGTTTAATTAATATAAATAATTATATAAAGGATAATGTATATAATCATTAACTATGCCTTTTCGTGTAGAATTAGACAAAGATAGTGGGAAATACAGATTGTTCAACAAGGACAAAAAAACTTATACAAAGCGTTCATTTAATAGCAAGGCATCTGCTGAAAAAATGGCTGAACATTATTCTACATTTGGTAAGAAAACAAAAGAAAGAGTTGCAAAGAAAGAAGAAGAATAAACCTTTAAAAAAGGTTAGTCCAAAAAGCCTCGTAAGGGGGGGCAACCCCTATTATATCATTTCCCATTCAAATAACTTATCAAGAAACTCGTCCGTATAGTATTTTTTTTCTTCTGTAATAAATTTAAAATATGAACGCTGAACTCGTTTTAAGTTTCTTTTATATCTTTTTTTATTTCGTTTACTCTTATGCGAATAATATATTGCGGTTCTTTGTTCTTCTGTATACTCTAAAACAGGCGAAAAAATATTATCAGCGATTTTCTCACTAATCATTTTTATAATATCCTTATAAAATAAAAATGGCTAAATACTCCAAGAAAGAATATAAATTTGTTAAATTTGAAAAGTCAGACCGAAAAGGTAAGAAATATAATGCTATATTAGAAAATCGTGAAACAAAAAGACAAGTTAAAGTTCCATTTGGAGCAATAAAACCTAATGGAACTCCTTATCCACAATATAAGGATTCAACTGGAATAGGAGCGTTTTCAAAATACGATACTATGGATAAAAACAGAAGACGATTATATAGACAAAGACATTCAAAAGAAAAACCTTCATTCAGAGAGTTTTATAGTCCAGGATTTTTTAGTTGGTTTCGTCTTTGGTAATATATATCATTAAGGTATTATATTACTGCGTAGGGATATAATTATTTTAATATCAAGGAATATATAAATGGAAGAATGGAAAAAATTTGATAAATATTTGGTGAGTAGTTGGGGAAGAGTTATGAACCCAAAAACTTGTAAAATACTTAAAATGAATGATGATAAACGAGGTTATTTGAAAGTTGGATTATCTAACGATGGTATTTGTAAAACCTATAAAGTTCATTCCTTAGTTGCAAGATGTTTTATTGGGGATAGACCCTACGATGAAAAACGATGTGAGTTTTATCATATTGATCACATAGACAGAAATAAATATAATAATCGTCTTGATAATTTACGATATGTAACACGAGATGAGAATGCAAGAAATAGTGATTATTATATACATGAAATTACGGAAACTGACCCAAAAATAAGAAAGAAACTTTTGTATAAGAGAAGAAAAAATCTTAACATATTGTAAATGAATATGAGTGGTTCAACCGATTTTTGTATCAATTGTCCATGTGATTGTCCTTCCGCAGAAGAAAGTTGTATAGATTTAATTATCAGTTTGTCCGTGGTATCAAGTATGTTTATCGTGTCCGAAATTCTCCCATTCTTAAAAGGACAAAATAATGGCCTTGCAGATTGTTTAGTCAAATGCTTTGAGGGTAGTGATTGTATATTAACAAAAATGATAGAATGTTTGAAAGAAAATAAAGAAGAGATAGCAGAAGGGATTGAAGTTACAACAAAGTTATCAACAACACAAGAACAAGAAATGAAAAATAATAATAATATAAATATTAATATCGCATCTGAAAAATTATAACATATTTAATTATATTACATTATATATATAAATATGTTAGGAGTTGGTGCTTATGCTGATGGCTCTCGCCTAATGGATGATAATATTCGTGCTTTTAGAGGTCTACGAGCAGAAACAGAATTAACTAATAAAAAACTTCAAGCGGAAGCAGGTGAAAAAGCAGATTTGGATACTTTGAAAGATATTGGTCAAGAATTCGCATTTACACAGGGTAAAAAACTTTTCTCTAAATATGGTGCACAAATCTATAATGGTAATATTCCTTTAACAAAGGGTTTGTCTATTCGTGATTTAGATAAACAATTAGGAGAAAAAGTTGATACTGGATTAGAAAAATTGTATGGGGCAGGAACAAATGTCCCCCCTGCATTATCAGAAAGTTCAGATATTAAACCTTACGCAATTAACGATAGCGTTGTTGAACAAGTCCCCCCAAAAGTTTCAGTTACGAAAGATGTTACGATATCAAAACCTTCATCGGAAGGTGTCCAAATGGTAGAACAACAAGAAGGTTTTGGACAAATAGACATGGAGAAACCGGAAGGTGTTAATCTTGTTGGAGAAGGAACTATTGAAAAAGGTGAAGGTATGGCTTCGGAAGATATATCAAAAGTAGGTGAAAGTGTTGCTGCTGGATTAGGTGAAGATGTAGCCACAGAAGAAGGACTACAAGCAACCGCAGGTGTTTTAGCAAGCACAGGAGTTTTAGCCCCATTAGCAGGTGCGGTTGAAGTTGGTGCTGATATTTTTGCTATTTATGAAACTGGTAAAAGTATTGTAGATTGGTTTGATAGAGATATTCTTCATCAGACCGCTCCAACAGCCGATAATATCAGTATGCCCACAGCCCCCAAAACTCTCGCAGAAAAAGGATTTTTAGTAACTCCATCTGTGGACACATACGATATCCCCCATACATCTATTTCTAATGCATGGTAAATTATACCCCAAACAATTATATAATAAGATAAAATAACTTAAAGATTATACAATTATTATATTATATAATTATATATGACGATTGCTACAACTTCCCCCAAATATGTAAATGTCTACAAAGGACTAAGGACGAATATTGATAAAATATCTCCTACTCGTATTACAACAGACAAATTATCAAAGGTTAATAACTATTTTGAATTTACACAAATGGATTGTAAAACTCGTCCTTTTCTTGATATTGATACAAGGAAAAAAGGTATTGTATTTGAAAATAAAGAACATTTTGATAGGATTGATAATGCTATACTGGATATTTTGAAAAACAAATATCCGAATTATTCACTTCTTCATGCATCGCATTATCAAGCAGAAAGTTATGTATATAATAGAAAAACTGGACAAGATGAAAAATCCGTGAACCCTAAAATCTCATTTCGTCTAACCGATTATAATCAGTATTGTAAGAATATGGATGAATGTAAATATTATTCTATGGAAGTTATGGCTGAAATTGTAAGCGATGCTTTGGGTGAATATATGGATTATGTTGAAATGGATACATCTGTTTATCGTCACGGAAAATTCTCATGTGTTAATAATTATAAATTTCCACAACAATCCGAAAGATATAGAAAACTTATCAACGGTACGGTAGAAGATACATTAATCCAAGTATTAAGCGGAAATGAAGAATATATTGATTTATCAGATAGTTTTGAAGAAGAAGAAGAAAAACAACCTGAGCCAGAACCGAAAGTCAGACAAAAGAAACCTAAATATCCCTTACCTAAAACAATCATCAAAACAAAAAAACAATTAGAAGTCCCAAACGAAAGTTATTCAATTCAAGATAAACATGTTGATTTATTGTTGAATTATTTGAAAAATCCTGATAGTATTGATTTTGCCGAATTCATCCAAGTTGGTATCGCTCTTAAAAATAATCAGTATCCGATGCGTTTGTGGTATGATTGGTCACAACTGAACGAATTTTGGAAAAAAGATAATGCAGTAGCAGTTCCGATTAAATGGGAAGAATTCCACTTGAAGCATTATCCGATGGAGATAATTTATAAATTATGTAAAAAACATGAACCTACAAAATGGACTGAATGGAAAAAAAAGTATTTAACAAATCATAATACAATTCCAATTGAAGATTTACAAAAAGGAGAAATTGGGATTATCAAATATATCTTACCTGAATTGCGTCAGAAAATAAAATATACACAAAAGCGTTTTTACATCTGTAATGATAAAAATCTGTGGATTAGAAGTCATAATTGTTACTCTATTATTGGAAAAACAATCCATACTTATATTGATAATTCTATTCTAAAAATAGCATCTGAATTAGATAATGATAGTTTATCGGTTGATGATAAAGATAGAATGAGAAAACAAAGAGATAAATATTGTGAGTTTTATAAGATGACTTCTAAATCATCATTTCTAAATAATATTGAAACGCAGTTTAAAACAGAATTGTATGACCCAGAATTTTACGATATGTTGGATAGTAATCCGAATTTTATTGCATTTAGAAATGGTTTATGGGATTTAGAACAAGGACATATAAGACCGATTTGTGTAAACGATAATTTATCCCAAACATTAAATTTTGATTACGAAGAAAGTAATGAAGAACATAGAGATGAGGTTCGTGAACAAATCAAAAAGATATGTAATTATTGTGATGAAGATCTTGATTATTATTTGTCTGCTATGGCTCATAGTTTAACTGGTCTTGCCCAAAAAGAAAAAGCCCTATATTTTCTGATTGGGGTAGGAGGTAATAATGGGAAAACAAGTTTGATTGAAGCATTAACCGATATTGCCCCTTTGTATGTAAAAAAAACGGATAGTGAGATGATTGAAACAACAGGTAAAGATACACATAAATATCTTGCTGATTTAAAAGGTAAACGATTTGTATGGTTGGATGAAATGAAGCAAGAAAAGAAATTAAATGAGAAAATGTTAAAATTATTAGGTGAAGGCACATCTATACCTTACAAAGTGATGTATGGTGAAACTGCATCATTAAAAGTCAGATTTAAGTTATTTTGTATTACTAATCATGACCCACAATTCACTACCGATGGAGGGTTACAAAATAGAACAAGAGTATTAAAATTTAATAGTCAGTTTCATAATGATATAGATGAAGAAGATTATGAAAATAAGAATTTTCAAGCAGACCCTTTTATTGCTGAAAAGTGGAGAACATCTCACAAAATGGCTATATTTGATATTTTATTCAAGTATGCGAAAATGTATTACGAAGATGGTTATAAATTAAAACCTATGCCCGAACATTTCAAGGCAGAAACAAATGATTTGTTATGCGAAAATGATGAATTTCAAAAATGGTTTGATGAACATTTTGAGATTGAGAGTGATGTTAAATCTTCTATTGTAGATATTGAAAAAGCATTAGGATTTAACAAAGCAGGGAAACAAATAAAACACTCACGAGGTTCATTTGAAAGATTAGGATTTAAATGGGAAAAGGGGTTATCAGTTAAAGGACAAAAACGAAGAGGTGGATACAGAGGATTTAAATTACGAGAAAACTGCACAAATGATATTGATGATGATACATTTTTAAATGCTGTTGAAAAACAGATAGAAAATGTGAAGGTAAATAAATACGATTATCCAACACGAGTGGGATTTTTTGGACAGAAAGAAGAACATGAATTTGTGCCTTGCGGAGATGGTTTATTTGTTGTTGAAGCATTAGGAGGACAACGCTTCCGATTATCCACATGTGGAAAAATTATGAATGAGATAGAATAAAGATATTAATGACTGATGACTGAGAATTGTAGGATTATAGTATTATTTGAGGGTATAATTTGTAGAAATGTTTTGTAACTTTGTAACCTTTGTAACTCTTTTTTAGAAACTTATATATGAAAATATACTGTATAGAGAAAAGTTTCCAAAAACAAGTTACAAGGGTTACAAAGTTACAAAAAAGTTACAAAATGGATTATCCCTTATAAATAGTATATAATAAGGACTTAAAGAGATAATGATATATAACATTAATATAATATAATATAATATGCCCAAATCAGCATCCGTATCAAGTAGAGAATATAGGGAACGCAATCCTGAAAAATGGAAGCAACAATTATATAAATACCAAAAGAAAAAGTGGACCTGTCCATGTGGATCAGTAGTAACTAATAAATGTAGACCTGCACATCTCAAAAGTATAAGACACTTAGAAAAAATGGCGATTCATAATATGTATAAATCCAGTTCATCGGAAGATGTAGAAACCGATTGTTCTGTGTAGAATACTAACTATTTTATTGACGAGAAAAAAAACTGATATTATAAAAAATATTTGTTAATATTAAATATAATATCAATTACTTTTATAAAAAATGAATACTTTTAGCGATAAAACCCAAAATCTTTTTTTAGACATAAATCCGAATATTGATGAAATTGTTAAAGAAGAACAAGAGTTAGATGAAGAGGCAACGATAGAAGAAAAACAAGAGGTATTACCGAAACAAAGACATTCACATCAAGATGTTTTATGTGATGGGGATTCCCCCCCAAACGAGGATAAAAAGCATAAGAAGAAGAAAGTCATTCGTAAGAAGAAGGAGGTCACATTTGAAGAACCCCCAAGTCCCCCAAGTCCTAAACCTGAAATTATGCATAAATCAGATGAAGAGGAAACCGTACCGTATAGTCCAAAAAACCCAACTGAACCCAAATTATCTTATCGTGAACAGAAGAAATTAGAAACAAAGAAACGAAAGGAAGAAGAAAAACAATTGAAAGAAGAAGTAAGATTGAAACGAAAGAAAGAAACACAAGAACGAAATAGACAGAAAGCACGAGAGCGTTATTGGAAACAAAAACAAGAAAAAGATAATTTAAAGAAAGAAGTGGAAATAGAAACTCCCAAAAAGATTGTTGAAAAGACAACTGAAAAATTAAATAACTTACAGAGAAACGAGATACAGAATAAAGTATCAAATAATATGGATTTTGCACAATTTAGTTCTTATATGTTACAATATGAACAGATGAAACAACATTTTAAAACGGAACAAGAACAAGAACATCAGAAGAAACAAAGAGAGAAACAACAAGAAGAAACAAAAATAAACAATAATTATCCTTATCATTTATTATATGGAAGAAAAAGACAAAATAAAAATATCTTCTTCTAATATATATTAGTATGGATTTAACGATAAAGCCAGTAAAAGCAGTTGAAATTAGTGACCCTGATGAATATCATAAAAATCTTCCATGTATAGAAAGAAATAATGGAAGTTTAATACTTTTGATAGCCCCAACCGCAAGTGGTAAGACAACCTTAATCAATAATTTATTGTATAATCGTCACATGTGGGGTAAAACAGAAAAGCGTCCACAAGGAGCGTTTGATGCGGTTTATGTGTGGTCACCCAGTATATATTTAGATGATAGTAGTAGATTTATGTTAAATGATTTTATATGTAGCGATACATTCAAAAATGAAGAATTAGAACAAATCAAAAAAAATCAACTTATGTTACCCAAAGAAGAAAGAGGAAAACTGATGTTAGTAGTTGATGACTCGGTAGGTCTTGATGTATTGAAAACTAAATCTTCATTAACTTATTATTGCACAAGAAATCGCCACCTTAACGCTAACATTCTTCTGTCTGTCCAAAATTATCGTGCGTGTAATAGTATCATGAGGAATAATGCGAAATGTTTTATATTAATGTATGGTATTTACAACACAAAAGAACTTATCAAATTAGAGGAGGAGATAGGAGATGTATTCAGAGGAACATTAATTTACTGCTACAAAAAGTATTGTAATAAAAAATATATGTTTTTAACTTTATATCCAAGAGAAGTGCCGTGTAGAATGCTTTTGAATTTTACAACTGAAATAGATTGGAAACGAGAAGTAAGAAATGCAAAGAACTTCAAAATAGAGGAATACGAAAGTGATGATGAAACCGAAACTGAACACTTAGAAGAAGGGGATGAATACGAAAAATAAAATAATAATATATATATATAAATTATGAATACACAACTTATATATGTAAATAAGGAAAGTGCTTATGTTAAAAATGAAATCAACGGACAATTTATAAACGAAGTTCCATCTGTGATTG
>Ga0233415_10000659_pt1 | contig 15894 bp, 34 predicted proteins | sample Na_anoxic_12_MG_FD_188631 | JGI IMG/M metagenome (GOLD analysis project Ga0233415, IMG submission 188631) | Seawater microbial communities from Saanich Inlet, British Columbia, Canada - Na_anoxic_12_MG | ecosystem: Environmental > Aquatic > Marine > Inlet | place: Canada: British Columbia... | reverse complement strand
ATATGACTATACTTACTCTAGGAAGTACCTGCCATTTTTTGTCACGTGTGTACTTATGCACACAACATATTACGCACTCAAATGGACATATAAGCCTCGATAAATGACTGTGCTTGCGGTGCTACTATGGCGTTTCCATAACCGCGCAAGCGTCCCACTCTTTTGGTAGCCCCATTAGCCAGCGGGAATGTGCCGGGTTCAACTGACCTCCACTTGTCATCTCTGCAATAGAGCCAGTCAGCATTTCGCCACATGCCGTTAGTCGCTTGTGGGTGGCTATCGTCACTACTTCGCGTAGGTTGCCCGATGAGCTTCTTCCTTGTCTGCTTGGATGATTCAACCTCTTCTCGTAGTCCATTGGCGGTAGCGTGTCCATGCACTGCGGTGTGGGCCAGTTCATTTGCTCTACCCCTTTGGGTGTTGCCCACGTAGATAGCTTCGCTTGACCCGGTAGCTTCAATGCTATCTTTCTTGACCCGTCCTTGTTCTTTCCGCTGTAGCAGTATGTTGACCCCGTCTTGTCGTTGTCTATCGGAGTTGCCCACTGTGTCTTCTGCAACCCAGTAGAGCCTTTTCCTTTGGTGCGGTGCGCCGATGCCACAAGCTGGAAAAACGGACATCCCTGCGGTGTAACCTTCTCCCGCCAAGTCAGCCGATACAAGGTCGAACCAAGATTCGCCAGCTTTGTTTGCAACCTGTTCCCCAAAGACCGTGACAGGTCGGCACTCTTTGATAAGGTGGTGGAAGTGTGGGAATAGGTGCCGCTTGTCATCAATCCCTTTTCTTTTGCCTGCCGAGGAGAAAGGTTGGCATGGACAGCTTCCCGTCCACACAGGTCTATCGTCTCCCCATCCGGATTGTCTAAGTGCGTAGCTCCACACTCCGATTCCTGCGAAGAAGTGGCATTGTGTAAATCCTCTAAGCTCATTTGGTGTGACATCAACAATACTCCTTTCGTCTACTTCACCGTCAGCGATAATCCCCTTTGCTATAAGATTCCTAAGCCACTGAGCCGCAAACGGTTCTATCTCATTATAATACGCTGCCATATACCCTCCCTTGTCACATGTGCATACATACACACCCTATATAATCCTAGAATATGCTCTAGTAAATCTCGATAGCATTAGCAACAACAGACTCATGTAACCTACGTGCTGATGCCTCATCGGGCTCCCCTGTCCTCCCTTTCATCGCCCTCCGCAGGCTTACGTTAGTCTCTGTTATTGTTTTCATTTGGTTTTCCTTTGGTTTTCCTTTCCCTAAAAAGCTCAGCCACCTTGGTCTTCCGTAACTTAACGTCTTCAGGGCGCGTGAAGATTTTCATTACTCTATGGAATGCTCTGAGTTCCGGAGATAATCCTATGGGGGACTCTATGTCCGTGCATAGCATACAAATCGCCGTATCGAAACACTCGCTGGCTTGCGTCATCTTCGCATCGTACTCGGAGTGCATCTTTTGGATCTCGATGTTCTTGTCGTTGATGATGTCTTTGTGAAGCGTTTTAGTTCCCTCAAGGCGTGCAATATTTGCTATGTCGATTAACGCCTGAGCCTCAAGCTCCTGAATCTTCTTTAGTAACTCTGGTTTAGTTGGCATGTCATTCCTTTCATAAATTGAGGAATCCCCGTTTCGTCTTAGGCGTTCCAGTCCGGCTTGAAATTTTCTCGAAGGTACTTGACTTGAGCAGCCCTCGCAGCATCTGTAGCATCCGTAGCCCACGCAGCAGCCATAGCAGCACTCGCAGCCGTAGTAGCACACGTAGCATCCGTAGCAGCACACGTAGCACACGTAGCAGCCCTAGCAGCCATCGGAGCAGCCCTCGCAGCATACGTAGCACACGTAGCAGCCATCGGAGCAGCCAACGCAGCCCACGCAGCATCAAACGCAGCAGCATCAGCAGCAGCCCTTTCTTTTTTTAGCTCTTTTTTTGTTGCATTTCCTTCGCAATAATCCTCGGCGACTTCTACAGCCTTTCTGCTCCTCTCGTCTGCTAGTAGGTGCCATACGTGACGCACACACCAGCAAGCAAATCGCATTCGCTCGTTCTCTGTCAAGACGTTACATGCCGCCCATATAACGTCTTCATGGTGCTCACTGTTCTCGAAAAAGTCATCCATGTCTTCGAAGTGCTTGTTTCGTTCATATCCATCCTCGCAAGCAGCGTGCTTTTTGCAAAACTCTTCGACGTTCATCATATTAACCCTCCCAGTCCGGCTTGAAATTTTCTCGAAGGTACTTGACTTGAGCAGCCCTCGCAGCATCTGTAGCATCCGTAGCAGCACTCGCAGCCCACGCAGCAGACGTAGCAGCCATCGTAGCATACGAAGCAGACGTAGCAGCCCTAGCAGCACACGTAGCACACGTAGCAGCCCTCGAAGCCCACGCAGCATCAGCAGCAGCCCTAGCAGCAGCCCTTTCTTTTTTTAGCTCTTTTTTTGTTGCATTTCCTTCGCAATAATCCTCGGCGACTTCTACAGCCTTTCTGCTCCTCTCGTCTGCTAGTAGGTGCCATACGTGACGCACACACCAGCAAGCAAATCGCATTCGCTCGTTCTCTGTCAAGACGTTACATGCCGCCCATATAACGTCTTCATGGTGCTCACTGTTCTCGAAAAAGTCATCCATGTCTTCGAAGTGCTTGTTTCGTTCATATCCATCCTCGCAAGCAGCGTGCTTTTTGCAAAACTCTTCGACGTTCATCATATTAACCCTCCCAGTCCGGCTTGAAATTTTCTCGAAGGTACTTGACTTGAGCAGCCCTCGCAGCATCTGTAGCATCCGTAGCCCACGCAGCAGACATAGCAGCACTCGCAGCCGTAGTAGCACACGTAGCATCCGTAGCATCTGTAGCAGCACTCGCAGCCAACGCAGCCCACGCAGCCCTAGCAGCAGCAGCCCTTTCTTTTTTTAGCTCTTTTTTTGTTGCATTTCCTTCGCAATAATCCTCGGCGACTTCTACAGCCTTTCTGCTCCTCTCGTCTGCTAGTAGGTGCCATACGTGACGCACACACCCCATCACATCTATTTCCCATTCTCCCCGTGTATGCATTACAATCCCTCCTCCTCGGCTTTAGCTAAATCTTGCCATCCGCCATGAATAAACCTGCCAAACATATAACCTTCGCCGTTATATGGCTCAAAACCCTTATCGTGGTCTAGGCGTATACCAGTAGTTCCACAATAAACAGTAAAATCGTACTTCATTCTCTTACCCTCCGATATATGCGGTGCTTCCGAACTTCCCACTCGCCCATTTCTTCGCCTGTGCGACAGTCTCGAACACAGCAGGTTCCAATCCACACCCATACGTGTCAGCCTTATTTGCTCCGGTAGACAGATAGCAGTATCCGAAAAAGTAATACCTCTGAATCTTAAACATAATCATCTCTGCATCTACACTCACAAACGGTACGATTCTTAAACTGACCATTTTACTTTCCCTCCTCAAGGATTTCCCGAATTGTATTCATGCTTTCCCCTTTGCTTTGGCGAAATGCCTATCATATAGCCCTTGTGCGGCGGCGGCGATACTCGGTACAGTCTTCTTTCCGTCTAGCGTCATAAGCAAGCGCTTAATGTCGGCGATAAGCTCTTGCGGGTCTTCTATCCCGGCACAAGCGTTTACGCAAGCACATATGCGGTCAGCGTTTTCCTTGTGCTTGTCCGAGTAAGATGAGCACCACCCAGTAAAGTTTGTGAATGTATTCCCCTCGCTTCCTTCGTATACCTCCCACGGCTCTTGTGTGTGCATTATAATCCCTCCTTATACGTCCATAAATAGACTACCACAGCTTGGACAACCATGGATATCTTTTGTCTGCTTTTCGTTGTGATATGATTCTGTATCGTCACGCTCCATATCCAGCTTGTTCGTGTAAAAGTCGCCCTTGCCGTCGGTGACCTCAATATACTTTTGCTTCTTTTCATCCCATTCAGAACCATGCTCATAACAACAACTAGGACACTTCATTATGCCGACCCTTCCATCTCTTCAAGCCAGTCAAATAGTTCCATAAGATGCCCGTCTACTTGGTCGATACACGCTAGCTGCTTTGTTACGCTGCCAGTGTTCAGGATTTCCTTGTGCAAGTCTTCGCACCGCTTCACTCTCTCTTGTGTGGTCATTTGCCCTCCTTAATTCTTTCAGCATAGCTTGCTGCCAAATCAACGTAAGCCTTATACTCCTTAATCTGATCTGGCGTGTAATTGTTTTTCTTCCCTATTTCCTCAAAATTAGCCAGCCAGTCTTCTATATCGTGACACTCACACCCTATAGAAATCTTACTGTGGCTTGAAAGCATTAAGGCGTGTACAGAACCTTGAATATATAGCGGCGAAATTTCCCACGAATCTCCATAGACCCGCGAATCTCCAGAGACACACGCATTGCCAGAGACCCGCGAATCTCCAGAGACCCGCGAATCTCCAAAGACACACGCATCTCCAAAGACACACGCATTGCCAGAGACCCGCGAATCTCCAAAGACCCGCGAATCTCCATAGACCCACGAATCCCCAAAGACCCACGCATTGCCAGAGACACACGAATCTCCAAAGACCTGCGCATCTCCAAAGGCACACGCATTGCCAGAGACCCGCGAATCTCCAAAGACCCACGAATTTCCATCTTGCGACAGGTTTTCCTCTTTCTCTACCCATCCACCTACATCACCTTCCGACACCTTCAGAAAATCCTTGAGTGCACGTATCTGCTTTAGTTCAACACCACAAACAACCTTAGTCTCTCCCGTAAATTCGTACTTCATTCTCTTACCTTCCCTTACCAGCGTTATTGCTGATATATATACTATATCGTCAAGGCTTTTCGTTGTCAATAGTTTTTCTTGGTTTTTTTAATCTTTTTTTAGGCGGGATATATTCTTGATTCGCGAATTGAGAATGCGTTACCGCGCCTTTGTCCGCTTAATTTTATACGTGAAATCGTCATCAAGTGAACTGTTTATCTTCTTCACAGCCTTCTTAAACGCCTTTGCATCTTCTTTTTCCATGAATTTCGCTGCCGTAATCGGTGAACCTCCATTGCAATACTCAACAACCTTCCACAACATCTTCATCACTCAACCTCCTTATACTGTGCTACACCGTTTTTCTTCCCTATTTCCTCAAAATTAGCCAGCCAGTCTTCTATATCGTGACACTCACACCCTACTAATACTCTCATGCACTAATCTCCGTACCGTCTGGAAGGATAGCGAAATCACCCTTGATATCAACAGTGAACATAGTATCGCTACGCTTGCCAAGATGCCCTATGATAAAGGCGTTTACCCATTCAACGGGATTACCAGTGCCGTAGGTCGGGATAGGCATACACATACACCCCGCCGATCTCGCTTGAATAGTTCCTTTACCCCATACGCATGGGAAGATAGACGCATCGCACCTATGAGTGTGACCATGAATGACGCTTTTGCCTTGACTGATTCGTAGATGCTCTTTTGTGGCGTGTTTGGCGTAGCTCCATCCGTGCACGGCTACAATGCGAGAGTTGACCTTGTAATGCGGGTACTTGCCATCTACAGACCCGTATGGGATATACGTGCAGTTCTTGCGATTCTTCATCAACTGGATACGTGGTGCGAGTAGGTTGTATACGGCGCGTCCTTCTTTATTGTTAGCCGCCCACCTGTCGATACGGTGTTCATGGTTGCCTTCTACGATAATCGTTCTTTCTTTGGTGTGCTGTTGTACGAAGTCGATTAGGTCATTAGCTGCACGTAGGTCATCACCGTAATCCGTGTCGATAGTTCCGTATGTCGGAGGGTGTGCAGAGAACTGGCTACAGTCAAGCATATCCCCTAGGCACAGTGCGATGTCAGGTTTAACCCTTGCGATGGTCTTCTTAAGAATCTCTGTCGCTACGGGATTATGATTAGGGATGTGATTATCCCCGAATGCTATGATCGTCTTTCCCATTTACTACCCCTCCTCTTCCTCTCCAAAAATAATATCTGTTCCGGTCTTAAAAACTGGAGGTAACTGCTCTATGTCATACGCAGTGCCATGCATTGTACCACTATAGTTCTTGCAGCATATTACGTTTGGTCTTGATCGATTGGCGCATACCTGCCCGTAGTCATTCCCGCACGTATCGCATAAAAACTGACCATCATGCGCAAAAAACATCACATTCGCCATCATTCTTCCTCCACTTAATATAGGCTGTCACATCTTTCGTATGCGTCAATCCTAGATTCACGCCTTAATCGTCTGATTTCCTTCTTTAGTTCTGTAATCTCTTTCTGTTGCTTTACGTTCTGCTCTGTCAATAGCTGTGCTGCTGATAGTTTGCTGTTGAACATAGGTTTTCTTTCGCCGCCACCGCCCATCACCTACCCCTCCTAAATAATGCCTACCTTAACGTGATACTCTTTACCGATCTCCTGATTGCAGAAGAATCGTATATGCTCGCTTCCATCGTCAATGTCTAAGCTGTCTGCGATACCGTCGCGGATTGCTTTGAATGATCTGGATAGGTTGTCATCGTCTAGCCTGCGCTTGCCTACCCGTGTAAGCTTAACCAGTACAGGAAGGCTGTAGCTGTCGGGATTCGCACTACACACCTTTTCCGCTAGTGTTCGTTGCTGCCTTGTTCTCTTCGCCTTGACTGCCCAATGCTCACGCTTGTTTGCTTCGCTTTCTGTACGTATGTCTAGTATGAATTTCATGTCTTATACCTCACGGCGTTGCATAGAGTTAAGACGCTTGTCAAGTTCACTCATTTTTTCCAGCTCCTTGTGGTGAAGGTTGGTATACCCCACTCCTATTGTACTGGCATCACGCATCACGTTCATCAGTTCGCGAACAATGTTGATCACGCTATCGTCCTCACTGTCTTCTTCTGGCTCTGGCTTCGGTAGCTCCCCGTTTTCGTCGAGTATGACATATCCGCTAACATCCTGTGCGTATTTCCACTCTTCCTTTGTTCCGATTCCAAACAGAAGGCAGTCCTCAATACTACACTTCTCCCCTGCGTCCGGACGATCTATGTCGTCACGGTGCATGAGTGTCCACTGTTCTCCATTAACAATGGTGGCGGAATACCAGTCTGAACACAGGTTTCCAGAAGCATGACTCCACCACCAGAGCAATACTTTTCCGGTAGCAATCTCAGAAGCGTGGTACCTACATGCTGTCGCGTTTGTTTCCCACACATCACCTACTTTGACTTCCATATTATTGCTCATTTCTTCTTTCTCCTTTTAAGTTCCCGCATAGCCTGTGGATAATCGAAATATTCCTTGTTAATCTGAATCGTTGGTAGTGCATCAGCCGGGTCACCTGTAGGCGTTAGTAGAAGCATTGCTGCCATTAGGTTTATTGTCCCGTCCTCTCTCCATCCTTCGTGTACCTCGCTTGCTTCTTGAAGGTCTTTCGTTGTGTAGGTCAAACCCATCTTCTGCAACTTATCCTTTGCAGCTTCACACTTGCCGCATTTGTCTTTGCTGTATACTGTTATCTCCATTAGCCTTCCTTGCCCGTCTGGGCTTCGACCGTTACAGCAACGTCATATTCTCCACCACAAGCGCAGTTTTTACCTATCACAATTGCGTCAGTCTCATGTCTGCAAGAAACGCATCGCCACCTATTGACGAGATTCAAGGCTTCACGCATTGATCTCATCGGATGCTCGGCGCAACCATCGCATAGATCAATAAGGCATTCACGGCAAAGACCGCGCAACCGTTCATTCTCTGCCTTTAGCTTTGTCTTTGCTTTGTCTATGTTTTGCTGGATAAACTCCGCGTCTTCAAGGCAGTAGTCACCACACTTACTACATTCTTGATTTCTATCACAAGGATCACATGACCCATCCGCAAACGTATCAATATCAAATCGTTTGAGAATATCCTTCGCAATATCACTTATCGCTGGTTCTTCAACAGGATTCTTGTTGCCAAGCGATATACCTCCGTCAAACGTCTCTCCCATCACTCCTCCTCGCCCGTCTGGGCTTTCCAGTTTTCATTTATCGGGCAGCTTTCCTTTTCTCGGCACACATCATTTTCACCACACAAGCACCCGCACTCAATTAACGCAGAGCAACGAGCCTTCAACCGTTCAATCTCTTCCTCTGAGACTTCCGCTGAGACTTCCGCTCTCTTCATCCATCTGCCTAGCGATTCCTCTTCACACTGGGTACAAACCATTGCTTTTCGATCACCGCAATGCACGCAATTCATCAATACTCCTTGATTGTCAGCTACTTTACTAGAAATGTTGCCGAATATGTGATACCAGCGGCGCATATCCAATAGACTCCGCGCCCCCGATCTCCATAGTAAGCATACACCACAGCGGCGATAATGTCAAGACCAATCAACACAGCCGGAAAGAAATGCTTCATTACTTCCCCCTCACTGGCATAATAATGTGAGTGAAGTCTTCAACGTCAATACGAGCAGGGCTTGATTCGTCGCGGAATTTCATAGTGACAGTATCGCAAGACACAGCCTTCAACACATCCAGAATATATATGTAGTTGAATCCGCAAGTGGTAGAATCACCAATCACATCGGCGACGCGGGCGAATCGGCATAATAATATGCGTAAAGTCGCCAACATCCAGCCGTGACGGGTTATCCGCATCGCGGAAGCGCAGCGTAATCGATTCCGTCGTCAGCACCTTCAAGACATCCATCAAATAGATATAATTGAAGCTTGCTTGAATATCCTCGCCCACCACCTCGGCAGGTACTTCTGTTTTTCCATCACCACTCTCATTCCCCGAGGTATTAATCACCAGCGTGTCACTGGTTGTCGAGAGCGTAATCGAGCGCGTCTCTTCATTTGTGATCTGCCCGCTCAGACGCAACGTCTTAATAAATAAGTCACGATTCACCGTAACGCTCTTCTCCAGATCCTTTGGAATGACTTCGCGGTAACGAGGAAATTGCCCATCCACCAATCGCGCCATCATTGTCGCTTGCGATGTCTCCGCAATCAACTCATGCGAGGTGAGATGCAGCTTCACCGTCTCCTCCCCATCCGAGAGGCGTGCGAGCGTCGCCATGCCTTTTGTAATTACAATCGCTTCTGCTGATTTATCACCGGTGCGACTCTTCTTCTTCGACAGAGAAAGGCGGTGCGTATCGGAGGAAACAAATTCCACATCCTTCTTCTCAATATGCAGCAGGATTCCGTTGAGTGCGTAGCGGGTATCCCCTTTCGCCGTTGCGAAGAGGGTTTTCTGCACCGCGTCGACAATATCTTTTCCATTCATCTCAATAATGCCCTTCTCCGGCATATCGTTAATGGTAGGAAATTCGTCAGACGCCTGCCCCATCAAATGGAAGGTACCATTCTCGCTCGTAATTTCTGCGCGTTCGTTCTCAATGGAAAACTTAATCGTACTCGCCCAGTCGTCGCGAATGAGTCCTGCGAGTTTATTGGCTGGCAGTAAGACGGCGCAGGGATCTTGCAAATCATCTACAGCGATAGTATGCTTTAGCCCGATCTCAGTATCCGTTGCCGATAGCGTCAACGTACCATCGGCGTTACCTTGCATCATAATGTTTTGCAGAATCGGACTTGCACTTCTTGACGGTACAATATCATTCAAGTACCCCAATACATCCGACATGGTACTACGTGAGCATGAAAACTTCATAACTTAACCCTCCTTTGATTTAAAACTATAACGCCCTATATGGTGATTGTCAACTGTAAATATTAAAATAATCCGCGCTGCCTCTCCTGCGCTATCCTGTCTTGTGCTATCTTGAAATACCCCTCATCCAACTCTATGCCGATAAATGACCTGTCGAGGCTCTTTGCTGCCACCCCTGTCGTGCCGCTTCCCATCGTGAAATCCAATACCGTTTCGTCTTCGTTCGTGTAGGTGCGAATCATATACTCCATCAACGCTATGGGCTTTTGGGTTGGGTGGTGCCGTGCTTTAATGTCTACATCAATACTTATATTCCTCCTCGGATACCTTGTCGTTACGTTTGAGACAGAGCTTCCTTTCGTTTCTCCGTAGCAACCTCCTTCATCAACTGCTGTATTGTTATTGCTGTATGCCTCTCCGGTTCCATACTGAGGGTTGTATATTGACTGGTTCTGGTAGAAAACAACTACATCTTCGTAGCTCTTCAGTGGTTGCTTCTTTGCGTTAAGGTGTCCCGTTGCCTTATTTTTTTCCCACACCCAGCAATATCTAAACATCTCCATATTAGACGCTATCAGTGATGTCGTGAAAGGCTGGCTTGCCGTCATAACGATAGCCGCATTCCTCTTCGTCACCCTCTTTAGTTGCTCCCACATCGGCGCGAACGGAATCACCGAATCCCACTTGCAGGCGGTTATCCCATACGGCGGGTCAGTCAACACCATATCAACGCTTCCGTCCGGTATCTCTTTCATAATCTCTAAGCAATCGCCTTGCATTAGGTTTATCATTATTCACCTTTCGCCTTCTTAATCGCAGCCGCCATTAGCTGTGATTGTCAAACTTAAAATTCGTCTTTTCCATAATTATTTACACTTTCCATCCTGAACTGCTCACCGTTAAAGGTTAGCTCAATATCTTTCGTAGCTCCGTTTCTCTGCTTACCTATGATGAATTCAGTGATCCCCATCTTCTTAGGGTCTACCGCTCCGTAGTAATCGGGTCTATGAAGGAGTGCAACAATATCAGCGTCCTGCTCAATTGCCCCTGATTCCCGTAGGTCTGAGATTGTCGGGCGTGGGTCTTTGCGGTTCTCTGTGCCTCGGTTCAATTGTGCCAGTGCGATGACTGGAATGCCTAGCTCCTTAGATAACCCCTTCAACCCTCTCGACACTTCAGACACTTGCTGCTCACGGCTCTTGTTTTTCCTGTCACCCACCGTCATCAATTGCAGATAGTCGATGAAGATTGCAGCGATGTTGTGCCTACGCTTCGCCCGTCTTGCTCTTGCCCGTAGTTGCCCTAGTGAGATTCCCGGAGTGTCATCAATGAAAATCTGCATCTCGTTCAATTCTTCTGTACCCTTAACCAGCTTACCCATTTCGTAATCATCCAGCAGCATAGTCCGCAACTTCTGACCACTCAACCTAGCCTGTGCTGCCGTGAGGTTCGCCGTCAAGTTACGCTTTGCCATCTCTAATGAAAACAAGATAACGCTATGATCTTCAGCAGCAATCTTTCTTAGCATATTCAGTGCGAAGGTTGACTTCCCCATAGACGGTCTAGCCGCTATGATAATCAACTCCCCTTCGTGCATCCCTGTAGTTGCATCGTCGATCTCACCAAAGCCCCAAGTTAAGCCCGTTGCAGCCACCCCAGTTTCCTTTTGCTTAATAATCAAATCTAATTGCTCTGTAAGCAACTGTGATATCGGAGTGACACAATCACTAGCCCCACGCTCTGAAATGGCAAACACAGCCCTTTCTGCGCGTTCTACGGCATCATCCGGCGCGGTGTCCCTGTCTCCTGCGTCTGACTTGATTGAATCCGCTGCCGAGACTAACCCCCTGCGCTGTGAGAACTCCAACACGATACCAGCATAATGCTCGATATGCGCCCCAGTTGGAACCGTGTCAGTCAAAGCCGCAAGACCTTTAACCCCGCCTATCTGCTCAAGTTGACCCCTTTTCGTCAATTCAGCTTTCAGCAAGAGAATGTCAATAGGTCGCTTAGAGTCGCTCACCCCACGCATAGCCTCAAAGATTAACCCATAAGGCTCATGCGCGAAATCTTCCCCTGTGATAATGTCGGACACGTTTAGCCACTGACTAGGCGATAACAGAATACCGCCGATAACACCCACCTCTGCTTCATGGTTGTGTAGTTTATTCAAAACGTCCTCCACATTTACAGTCAAACCCGTTCCCAGCATCGCTTCGGCTCCATCGCCTTCCGCATTTGGTGCAGTGCTGCGCCCCGTCTACACCCTTCGCTTGTTTGCCGCTGTCTTTTACTACTTCATCTTGCCAGTGTTTGCCGTTAAGATAAGTAAGCGGGTTTTTACGGTACTGCTTCTCAGGGGTCGAACCGACATAAGCATCAACATGATCCAAGCATGATTGTCGCTCACCATCCGTAAGCAGCAACCACTTGCCTTTAGCTTTATCTAATCCGACTTTCTTCCCGTATTTATCCCACCAAATTTCAAACAAATTATCGCGCTTCTGTCTCTTCTCTTTCTCTGTCTCTACCTCTACCTCTGGGGGTACAACTTGATACCCCTCTGATATCACTGTGATATCGTCTTGATGTACAAATGATACAAGTTCACCCAAAGCCTTATCTACGCACGACTTAGAGATTCGTAGCCGGAAGGCGATATCCTCAGGGTTAGGAAGCTCACCGTTCCCGTTGGGGTCTTCACTTGCAAGCAACCATAAACCAATAAGGACACGAAACGCCTTATCTGATAACGACACCATATCTCTATTCTCAAGCATTTCCCTATGTAGTTTTATCCAAGGCGGTCTACGGTCTTTAAAGTGCTGGAACTTCTTCCAATTGCGAATCACCATAGTCATTATCTTCCCCCCCACCACGGCACGAGGTTCGTCTGATATTTGTACTCGATCTCGATAGCTTCACGATCAACAGCCGTGAAGCCCTTTGACTTGAACCAGTACGACTTACTACCGCCCTTCTTTATGAACGCTATCAGCTTCTCTGCCTGTAACTCTATGTCCAGTTCTGTCATTATTCTTTCCTTTCGGTACATCAAAGTAAGCACTCTTACACTTAGCACACAGGCGCGGGTTAGGGATGCGTGGCACCCACTCATGCCCACACCGCTCACACTTCAAACCTTCGACCTCAATCTTAATATTCATACTATCCTTCCATACTTAAAGTTTACACATTACGGTTGACTTATCAAGGTAAATAAAAGAATTATCCTCGCACAGCTTCACTAGAATTCTTCCCAGTAAAACTTAATGCGTGTGCATGACAAAACATAAAGGAGAAGCACGATTCCAATAAACGGGTAAAGAATAACAGTCCCAATAAAACCACCACCGTCAAGCCTCTCGCTAACACTAGGGATTCGTTCACACTGAATAGCAATAAGAAGACCAGTAAGCATATAAGCCACAACGTACATTCCGACAATCATTTTCTTTCCTCCTTCAATTGTTTTAAAAGACCACCCAACGCTTCTTTAGCACACTTAGGACAGTACCCGTGTGAGTCAGTCGGTGTCTCTTCTCTATCTGTATCTACCCAGTCATCTTTAGCTTTTAGCTTGCGACATACACAGCATACCGTTTTCATAGTTCCTCCTTAAATCTTTTCGATAGGCGGGAATGATGCGATAACCTTTACGATTTTAGCTACTTCGCGACGCAGGTAATCTTCTATCGGTTCAAGAATCTCATCGTCTTCGCCTTCTTTCGGGTTCTCTACTGGGATGTATTCTCTGTTGTCATTAGTGAAGCTCCATATACGGATACCAATAAAATCAACCATTATATCGTCACCGTTGAAATTCATGCAGCAAAAGTAATGGCAGGTATGCTCGTGTTCCTCAAGTACACTATCGGCACAAACCGACGCCAAGATTGTATCGTTAATATCAGCCACAGCATCAATTGTTTCTTTCAGTTCTTGCTCAAACATATTTTCCTCCTAAAAAGGCTGGGGCAAGAGGGGTCATCTACCCCAGCCGACTACACACCGCCGTCCCTCATGGGACTGTCACAGTGTTTTGGTAATTACCAAGGTACGTCATCATCGTATTCTTTAGGTGCTTCCGGCGTAGAGATTTGGTCACGATGCAAAGGTTTGTCGTAACCTGTGAACGGAACCGATTGACGCTTAACAGTCTTCTTCTCGCACGTCTCTTTGTCTACATACGTTTCGTCTTTTTCAATCACAGTAACCATTGCAACCTTGCCAACAACGTCTCGAACAATAATGTCAGCGAGTTCTTTGCAGCAAATTCCGTCATCCTCTGACAGCTTTTGCGTTTCAAGCATACCGCACACCTTTTGGGCGATAAGATTAAGACGCTGAATCGCACCAGATACCAAGAATGTAGCATCATCAAAAGAGTACAGCCCGTCTTCAGTCTTCCAGAATAGCTTAATGGCTTTCTTGTCGTTGGCTGAAAACTTCTCTACCTTGGTACACTTACACTCATACTTTCCGGGAGGTGGGAAAGAACTCCCTCCACCAGTACCGATACTTCCCGCTGTTCTACCCATTCGTATCTCCTTCTTTTATGTATCTCTTTAGTTTTTCGCGTCCAATCTTTAACATTTCTACAGGGAAAAGATTCTCTTTCTTCTCTAGCTCTGTCCAAGAACTTGTCTCAAAACTGAAGCGCATTGCTTCTATCCGTGTATTCTTTGCAGATTCAGTCATGCCGGGAAATCCAAGTTTCAGGTCGTTCATTATCTCCTCTAGCACAATCTTTCGGTCATCCTTGATCGTCTCCCAGTTCTTCCCCTTCCCGTTCTCAAATACCTTTTCTTCTGTCTCTGTACGATTAACGCCTACACCTCCAAGGTCAAGGCGGCTGATATGTGGCATGATGAATTCAATGTCTGGATTGTTTGCGCTCACAGTTCCGGCTGGCATTGAATCAAACCGATCTTTGTAAACGTGTGCAAGGTGCTTATTCCCTTTTAGCTTCATATTGATAAGCAATGAAGGCTCAAACCCTGTCTCGGTTTCCGTCTTCATCTTAACCCCGACTTTCTGCATTTCGGAGTTACCTTCTTCATCCTCTACCGTGTCCCACCTGTCACCCTCACGCCCACACATGCAGATGTGAGTTGGATCATAACAATATGCCTCTGGGAACTTTGCCCACATATCCTTAATTGGTCCCCAATCTTTCAGAGACAATCGCACGTTCTTTGAATTCCCTCCCGCACCTTTTACCCTTGACCTCTTAGCGTCCATGAAGTCTTTCATCAATGACCGCCAAGGGTGAGTAATAGAGTCGATTATTGCAACGTGTCCCTCTTCTTTGCACAACGCGCAAAAGTCAAGAAGGTCTGCGAATGATCTTGATTGAATCACAAGAAGCTCTTTCCCTGTAATCTCCTTAATCATTCCGGCAACGTAACCCGACGAAGGTTCAGTATCAAACATCGCAACGTTCTTATCCGGTTCATACTTCGCAGCAAATTGCGCCATCATCTTCGCGCCCGTGTAGGTCTTTCCAGTTCCAGTGTCACCGAAAATACCTAGCTTTAAGTGTGCTGGTGCTGTTGCTGGCATTAGTTTAATTACCATTGTCTATCCTTTCGTGATACTCTCGCATACATTCAACACTATCATCTGCAATCATCTGTGATTCGTCGTTGGCTTCCTCCTGTGCAATGTTGTCAAGCATCCGGCAAGGGATAATCCAGCATTCTTCCCCGTTATGATTTGCCGTTGGAATTTCCACTTCCTCAAGGCTTAGATTCGATTCGTCTACTAGCCCATCATGTACGCCGTATGATAGTGTGAGTTCTAATACGGTTTTTTTCATTTGTCCTCCTATTTAACAATCTTTACATTACGACCAAGCTCTGCACATACATCGCTCAAGGTCATTTCTTCTGCGGACGTTAGGCAACGCTCGTCTACGTATTGAAGTGCGTCTCCGTCTTGCTTCACAGATTCAAGACAAATAGCTTCCGTCTGATCTTTGACGTATTGAAGTGCGTCTCCGTCTTGCTTCACAGATTCAAGACAAATAGCTTCCGTCTGATCTTTGACGTATTGAAGTGCGTATCCGTCTTGCTTCACAGCTTCAAGACAAATAGCTTCCGTCTGATCTTTGACGTATTTAAGTGCGTATCCGTCTTGCTTCACAGATTCAAGACAAATAGCTTCCGTCTGATCTTTGACGTATTGAAGTGCGTCTCCGTCTTGCTTCACAGATTCAAGACAAATAGCTTCCGTCTGATCTTTGACGTATTGAAGT
>Ga0233415_10000657_pt1 | contig 15926 bp, 21 predicted proteins | sample Na_anoxic_12_MG_FD_188631 | JGI IMG/M metagenome (GOLD analysis project Ga0233415, IMG submission 188631) | Seawater microbial communities from Saanich Inlet, British Columbia, Canada - Na_anoxic_12_MG | ecosystem: Environmental > Aquatic > Marine > Inlet | place: Canada: British Columbia... | reverse complement strand
CAGGTCTGTTCTACTGCCCTTACGTTCCTCTTCAGATGGTTCGTGCAGTTGGAGAGAACACTTTCCAGCCTAAGATCGGCTTTAAGACTCGTTACGGCATTGTTGCCAACCCATTTGCTGATGGTGCAAGAACTGGAGAAGTTAACAACTCCGGTAGACTTCAAACTAACAACAACTCTTACTACAGAAGAGTCAAGGTTCAAAACCTCATGTGATATTTGCCTACGGGCATTCACACTCACAGACCTCCTTCGGGGGGTCTTTTTTTATCTAAATAAAAATAAAAATGGCTTGCAATTTTCCCAACCAAATAAACAATAGAAATTTTCTAGCACCGGTTGGTTTTAAGTTTACTCTAGCAAAAAATCCAAAGATTTCCTTTTTCTGTAATTCAGCAAGAATACCAGAAATTAGTTTAGGTACTGCAATTCAACCAACATATCTTAAGGATTTAGATGTTCCTGGTGATAGATTATCTTATGGAGATTTCTCTTTGAGATTTTTAGTTGATGAGAATCTGGAAAATTATATGGCAGTTCATAATTGGATGACTGGTTTGGGATTTCCAGAAACACCTCAACAATTTAGGGATTTGATAACGAATGATGATGGAGTTAGAGATTTAAAAGAACAGTTTAGTGATGGAAGTCTTCATATTTTAAATAGTAATTTTAGAGATGTTGCTATTGTAAAGTTTAGAGATTTATTTCCAACATATTTGACTTCTTTAGAATTTGAGGCAAGTGATACTGATATCAGCTACTTTACAGCAGAGGTCACTTTCAAGTATACTATCTACAATATCTTATCTGCTGACAACAGAACACCCTTATGAACCTTGATCAAATTCAGGAGATGTGGGAAAAGGATTCTCAAATCGACCCTGATAACCTACATGACGAATCATTAAAAATTCCACAACTTCATTCAAAATATTATACTCTATATAATACCATCACTCTTTTAAGAGAGAAGGCAAGAGGAACTTATAATCGAGTAAGATTAGAAAGATATAATTACTATACAGGAAAGGCAACAGCAGAGGTTTATGCCGAAGAACCATTCCCATACAAAGTTAGAGATAAAGAGGCACTACAGAGGTATATGGATGCTGATGAGAAGTTAATTACTATTGATTTGAAAGTTCGTTATTATGATGTAATGCTTAAGTTCTTAGAAGAGATTATCAAGACAGTTTCGAATAGAACTTTCCAAATTAAGAACTCAATAGACTGGCACAAATTCCAAGCAGGTTTTAACTAATGGACGACGAATATTATTCTATAGAATTAAATATCAGAGGAATTAGACTTATTCATGAAGGACTTCGACAAGCAGTTCAAAAATGGTCTGGGGGAGAACCAGAAGAACAAATTAATTTAATCGCAATGAGAGATAATTTTTATAGACTTATCTTAGAACATCAGTTTGACAACATGAACTAAATACTTATAGGTGAACCTATGAGTTATGTCTCATTTGATTATATCAAAAAAGAATGAAGTATATTTACAGGTTAAGGCAGAACCTCACGTATACTACGAATTATCAGACCAGTTTACCTTTGAGGTTCCTGGTGCAAAGTTTATGTCCTCGTATCGTAGTAAATACTGGGATGGAAAGATAAGATTATTTAATACTCAAACAGGAGAGATTTATGTTGGGTTGTTAGATAAGGTTACAAAGTTTTGTGATGACCACGGATATACTTATGAGTTTGTAGATAATAAGTATTATGGTCTTCCTTTCGAGACGAATGATTTTATCTCAAAGGAAGGTGTAAAAGATTATATGAATGCTATTTGTAAGTATTCTCCGAGAGATTACCAAGTTGAGGGAGTATACGACGCCTTAAAACATAATAGAAAATTGTTGATATCCCCAACTGCTTCTGGAAAGTCTCTGATGATATATTCTCTTGTGAGATATTACGTTGAGAAGAAACAAAATATTCTGATAGTCGTTCCGACGACTTCGCTAGTAGAGCAGATGTATAAAGACTTTGCAGACTATGGTTGGGATGTAGGTTCATATTGTCACAAGATCTATGCGGGGAAGGAAAGAGAAACAGATTCTCAGGTTATTATTACTACCTGGCAGTCTATCTACAAACTTCCCCGAAAATATTTTGAAAGATTTAATGTAGTTATCGGAGACGAAGCACACCAGTTTAAATCAAAGTCATTAATATCTATAATGTCTAAACTTGCTGATGCAAAATATCGTTTTGGTTTTACTGGAACACTTGATGGAACACAAACTCATAAATGGGTTCTTGAGGGATTGTTTGGTGCTTCGTACAAAATCATTCGTACCGAAGAGTTGATGGCGAAGGGTCATGTTGCTAAACTGGATATCAATGTACTTCTACTGAAGCACCCAGCACATAAGTTCGAAAACTTTGAAGAAGAAGTTCAGTATATTATTAATCATGAACGCAGAAATAAGTTCATAAGAAATCTTGCATTAGACCTCAAAGGAAATACTCTAGTTCTTTTTGCAAGAGTTGAGGGTCATGGTGAACCACTATATCACATGATAAATAATAATACGGTTGATGAAAGACAAGTATTTTTTGTCCATGGTGGAGTAGATACAAAGGATCGAGAACAAGTAAGGGAGATTACTGAAAAAGAAAATAATGCGATTATTGTTGCATCATACGGAACATTCAGTACAGGAATTAATATCAAAAATCTCCACAATGTCATTTTTGCTTCTCCATCCAAATCTAGAATTCGGAATCTCCAGTCTATTGGAAGGGTGCTTAGGAAAGGTAATAACAAGACCAAGGCAACTCTCTATGACATTGCTGACGACATATCCTACAAATCCAGGAGGAACTATACACTTAATCATCTAATCGAAAGAATTAAAGTTTATAACGAAGAAAACTTTAATTACGATATTGTAAACATACCACTAAAGAATTAATATGGGAGATGAATTTTACGCAATAATAAAACTAGTATCTGGTGAAGAAGTATTATCACTTATTTCTATTGATGAGAATGATGGTGATCCTTTGATTGTAATGCAGAATCCAATCACAATGAAACTTCTACATTCTCAACATGGAATGCACGTTAAAGTTAAATCATGGATGGAATTAGCATCTGATGATTTCTTTATTATAAGACCTGATAAAATTCTTACCATGACAGAAACTCATGATAAAAGAATGATCGAGATATATACTAACTATCTTGAAGATGAAGATGATATAGAAGTTTATAATCCTCAATCTTCCTCTAATGAAAAAACTAAAGGTGTTGTTAAACCTTCTAGAAAGATGGGGTACTTATCTTCGGTAGAAGAAGCAAGAAAGTCTCTAGAGAATATCTTTAAACTTGAAGATACTAAAGAAAGCTAAGCCCCTCTCTTTAACCCTAACAAAGGTATTCTACTGATAATCCAGGGTTCTGTCAAGCCCTCTTAAAAGTGTGGTATAATTGATATAACTTATACTTTAAAGAGTAATGGATTATGCCCAAAAAGAAATCTGAACACTATGTAAATAATAAAGAATTGTTAGAGGCAATGATTGTCTATCGAACCAAGGTAGAAAAGTCATATATGAAGACTTTCAATAAAGACCTCACCGAGTTTCCGAAACAGGAAAGAGGAAAAAGATGGGAAGGAAAACCACGCATTCCAGATTATCTTGGTGAGTGTTTTCTTAAGATTGCGACACACCTCTCATACAAACCCAACTTTGTGAACTACATGTTCCGTGAAGATATGATTTCTGATGGGATAGAAAATTGCGTCCAATACATTCACAACTTCGACCCAGCAAGGTCTACAAACCCTTTCGCATACTTTACCCAGATTATTCATTATGCCTTCCTGAGACGCATACAGAAGGAGAAGAAGCAATTGGAAATTAAAACTAAGATTATTGAGAAGACTGGATTTGATGAAGTTATGGTTATTGACGATAGCTTGCTTTCTGGGCATAGTTCAGAGTATAATAGTATCAAAGACGCTATCCAATATAAGAACCGATGAAGATTGGTATAATTTCTGACACACATTATGGGGCAAGGAAGGGTTCTAAGCACCTTCATGATCATTTTGAGAAGTTCTATGATGATGTATTCTTTCCTACTCTAGAAGCAGAAGGAATTGATACCGTTGTTCACATGGGTGATGCCTTCGATAGTCGCAAGTCAATTGATTATCAAAGTCTTGAGTGGTCAAAGAGAGTTGTATTTGATAGACTCAAAAACTGTAATGTTCATATGATTATTGGTAATCATGATTGTTACTATAAGAATACTAATAATGTAAACTCTCCAGAACTTCTCTTACAAACTTATAATAATATTAAGACATATAGTGAAGTATCGGAGATTACATTAGATAAATTAAAAATACTGTTTATACCTTGGATCAATGCAGAGAACTTTGAGAATACTGTCAAATCTATTAAAAATACATCTAGCATATGTGCGATGGGGCACCTTGAGCTCAACGGATTTAGAGCTCATCGTGGCCACGTCATGGAAGACGGTATGGACAGCAAACTATTTGACAAGTTCGAAAAAGTATTCTCGGGACACTATCACACTCGATCAGACAACGGAAAAATCTTCTACTTAGGAAATCCTTATGAGATGTATTGGAATGATGTAAATGATACGAGAGGTTTTCATATCTTTGATACGGAAACCCTCACTCATACTCCAGTTAATAATCCTTATAAATTATTTTATAATATCTATTACGAAGATACCAATCATAAACTCTTCAATGCAACTGAATATGAAAACAAAATTGTAAAAGTTATTGTTCGTAAAAAATCAAAACCAAAAGATTTTGAGAAGTTTATTGATAAACTTTACACTGTTGGAGTTCATGATTTAAAAATAATTGAGAACTTTGAAATTCAAGAGTCTGAAGAATTTGATATTGATGAAGAAGAGAATACACTTTCAATTCTAAATCGATATATTGATGAATCTGAATTTGATCTCGATAAAAACATTATCAAAGGTATCTTCCAAGATTTGTATAGTCAGGCTTGCGAAGTGGAGTAAATGTATCTTCTAACTCTCAAAGATGGTAAAGATGATGGTGCTTATGCCGTTCAGGATAATCACGGTAATAAAGTGTTATTTTTGTTTGAGGAAGAAGATGATGCGGAAAGATATGCTATGATGCTATATGACGAAGAAGATGCTGATATGGATATTGTAGAAGTTGATGATGACCTTGCTATAAAAACTTGTAAGCATTATTCATACAAGTATACGATTATTACACCTAATGACATTGTGATCCCTCCTAAGAATGATAACCTTCAAAAAGATTAGATATAAAAACTTTTTAAGTTCCGGCAATCAATTTACAGAGATTGACTTCCAACAACATCATACCAACTTGATTATTGGAACAAATGGTGCGGGTAAATCTACGATGTTAGATGCACTTACATTTGTATTATTCAATAAACCATTTCGTAAGATTAATAAACCACAACTTGCGAATGCCACAAATGAGAGGGATTGTTTAGTAGAGATTGAGTTCTCTGTGAATAGTCGTGACTATTTGGTTCGTCGTGGAATCAAACCAAATATCTTTGATATTGAGGTGAATGGTAATCCACTTCATAAGGAAGCAGATGATCGTGCCAATCAACGCATTCTTGAGGAGAGTATTCTTAAGGTAAATTATAAATCATTTACACAAATTGTTATACTTGGTAGTAGCACCTTTGTCCCCTTTATGCAACTCACAACTTCTAATCGTCGTGAGGTAATTGAGGACTTGTTGGATATTCGTATCTTCTCTGCTATGAATAGTCTAATTAAAGATAATATTCGAACAAAGAAAGAACAAATTAAATCTTTAGATATCAAAAAAGATAATCTCAAAGATAAGATGCAGATGCAGCAAGAGTTTATTAAAGAACTCGAAAGTCGTGGTCATGCGAATATTGATGCTAATGAGGTAAAAATTGATAAACTCTTGGATGAAGAAAACACATATATGTTAAGTAATGAAGATTTGAATTATAGAATGGAAACCCTTCAAGAACAGATGAGTGATGTTACTGGTGCTCATGATAAGTTATCAAAACTAAACAATCTTAAAGGTAAAATCTCCCAAAAGGTTGCGACCATTACCAAAGAGCATAAGTTCTTCACAGAAAATACGGTCTGCCCTACCTGTACACAAGACATAGAAGAAGAGTTTCGTGTAAATAGAATTAGTGACGTTCAAAATAAAGCACAGGAACTCAAGAAAGGTTATGAAGATCTTGAAGAAACAATCAAGTTCGAACAGGAACGAGAACGTCAATTCAATTCCCTATCCAAGGAGATTACAAAACTAACGCATGGCATTTCTCAAAACAATACTCGGATTTCCCTCAACCAGAGACAAATCAGAGATCTTGAACATGAAATTCAAACTATTACCAATAACTTACAAAACAGAAATACTGAGAATGAGAAATTAGAGCAGTTTAAAGACAATCTCCAAAAGACAATTGAATATCTTTCAGACAAAAAACAAGAAATCGTTCATTACGATTTTGCCTATTCCCTCCTTCGGGACGATGGTGTAAAAACAAAAATCATCAAGAAGTATCTTCCATTTATCAATCAGCAGGTTAATCGTTATCTTCAAATGATGGATTTCTACATCAATTTTAAACTTGATGAGGAGTTCGGTGAAACCATTGAGTCACCTATTCACGAAAACTTTTCTTATAGTTCTTTTAGTGAAGGTGAAAAAATGCGTGTAGATTTGGCTCTACTCTTCACTTGGAGAGAAGTTGCGAGACTCAAAAATTCCGTAAACACTAACCTGTTGATTATGGATGAAGTATTTGACTCTTCACTCGATGGATTTGGAACCGAAGAGTTCCTAAAAATTATTCGTTATGTGATAAAGGATGCTAATATATTCGTTATCTCTCATAAGTCAGACTTACATGACAAATTCCAAAGTGTCATAAGGTTTGAGAAAGTCAAAGGTTTTTCACGTATGATGTCCTGATACATCAAAGAACAATGCAAGTCCCAAACTGGAAGCATCACTCCAAGAAAGAACAGAAACGAAAACTGAAACCTCAGGCAATGCGTTCCCGAAAGGAAGCACTGAGACACTTCAAGAACTGCCACATGACCTCCCCCAAAAAGGGAGGTTCTTTTGTATAATGACTTCAGTTACAAAAACAGATGAAACCATTTATTGTTATTGCCGGGGGAGTAGTTGGACTTGGTGCCTTAACCTGGGGTCTTGCTTATCATGGTGTTATTTTCACATCAGTCTTTGCTCCACAATATGAGAATGTTCGTAGAAAAACTTTCGAGCAATCAAAATCTTTTCGTACTGGTGCTATTCAAGAACTGCAGAATATGCAGTTTGAGTATATTAAAGCATCTCCTGAACATAAAGTAGCACTCGCATCTATTATTCGTCATCGTGCTGCTGAAGTTCCTGCTGATGCGATGCCCATTGAACTTCAATCTTTTATCTCCAATCTACCTAACTGATCATGAAAACTATTCTTTCTATTGCCGCAATTGCACTTTTGGGAGCAACTGTCACTGGTTGCGTTGAAGAAACTTCTGACAGTAAACAACAAGGTGCTCAAGAACTAATTCTTAAGGAAGCAACTTCACAAACAGGTATGCCTGCAATCAAAAACTTCCGTGAACGTAAGTTGATGAAGCAAATTATTGAGATGAGAGATCAAGAGGGTTTGGTTACATATACTTATACTTTTCCTGAAGTAACTGGTGTTCCTGTGTTTCTTTGTAATTCTGTTGGATATGGTCTTCCCGTAGCAACACAATATACCAATCCCCAAAAATTTGTATGGAAAGGTGGTGATCGTCATCTGATGCCTCAGGCAGATCCTAATGGTCTTTTCTCTCCAGAGAGTGCAGAAGGAACTTGGGTATTGTGTTCTGATCCTTCTGGTAATGGTGAGACTAGACCAGTTTATGTTGAACCTCGTATCATTGTTTCTCCTTTCAAATTTTAAACCACTTCCTAAACTGTCCACCACCTCTTTATAGGGGTGGTTTTTTATTGTATACTACGTTCATACGAATCAAATCAATGACCGTCAGGCACGAAATCAAATCTCAACTTGCCAAACTTCTTGCACAAGAAGACCTTGTGGTTGAGAACAAGAATGTTGAGACTGCATGTTTCAATGTTCATACTCGTGTTCTGACACTGCCGAACTGGGATAAGGCAGGTAATGAGATATATGATATGTTGGTGGCACATGAAGTGGGACATGCACTTTATACACCAGATCGTGATTGGATAAAAGAATATAAGATTCCTCCACAGTTTGTGAATGTGGTGGAGGATGTTCGCATTGAGAAAATGATGAAGCGTCGTTATGCTGGCATCTCAAAGACTTTTTATAAAGGATATAATGTTCTTGCCGATGAGGACTTCTTTGGTGTTGAGTGTGAAGATGTAAGTAAGATGAATCTTGCCGACCGTGTAAATCTTCACTTTAAGATTGGTAACTTTGTTGATATTCCTTTTGGTGAATATGTAGAGATGCCTATCGTTCGCATGATTGAGGGTTGTGAAGACTTTGATGATGTTCTGATTGCGGCACAGGCACTCTATAAGTATTGTCAGGATCAGATGAATACTGATACTAAGACTGATATGGATTCATTGGAATCGCAAAGTTCTGGTTCATCCGAAGAGCAGTCTGATAACTCTATGGAGCAACAACAGCAACCTGGAGAATCTGAAGATAGTACCGATACTGAGCAAGACACCGAGAAAGAAACCGAGCAAGACACCGAGAATGTTCGTCAGGGTGGAGAAACTAATTCTGAACCTAAAGTTGATACTATGGATTCATTACAGGATGCAATTAAAAAACTTGCATCAATGGATGGAATTGAGAATGTTTATGTAGAACTTCCTAAAGTTAATCTTGATGATATTATTGTTCCAAATAAAGAGATACATGAGAGATGTGATGAACTCTGGGACAATCCACATGATCCTTATCTGTTTGATTATGTTGATAGTGAGTTTCTGAAATTCAAAAAATCAGCACAGAAAGAGGTAAATTATCTTGTCAAAGAATTTGAGTGTAGAAAATCTGCTAATAGTTATGCTCGTGCTACTACTAGTCGGACTGGAGTTTTGGACTGCTCTAAACTCCACACCTACAAATACAACGAAGACTTGTTCAAGAAAGTAACCACACTTGCCGATGGTAAAGATCATGGGTTGATTTTCATTCTCGATTGGTCTGGTTCGATGACCCATGTAATGATGGACACCATGAAGCAGTTATTCAATCTTGTATGGTTCTGTAAGAAAGTTGCTATTCCGTTTGAAGTATATGCATTCACGAATGAGTATCCATTAGTAAGTGATGATGGTGAACAACTTTGTCGTAAAAGACCATATGAGAAAAAAGATGGTTTGATGCAGGTCGGAGAACAGTTTTCTTTGATGAACATTTTGTCACATAAAGTTAATTCTAAAACTTTAGAAAAACAACTAAAAAATATGTTCCGTCTTGCACAATATATTACTTTTGGTGGAAGGTATTCTATACCTGTCGGAATGGGATTGTCTGGAACACCCTTGAATGAAACGATGATTGCACTTCACCAAATCATTCCACAGTTTAAGAAAAATACTAAAGTTCAAAAAGTTCAGTGTGTCGTATTGACTGATGGTGAGGGTTATGGACTTACTTATCATCGTGAGATTCAAAGATCTTGGGAGTATGAACCTTTTATTGGACTTGGTAGAATTGGTGATAATTGTTATCTTCGTGATCGTAAAACGGGAAACACTTATTCTTTGGATTCTATGTGGGATGACTACACTGACATTTTGATTCAAAATTTGAGAGACAATTTTACTGACACTAATTTTATTGGTATTCGTGTTCTTGAGTCTCGTGATTCTAATCGTTTTATTAGTCGTTACACTTGGGGTGAATATAAATTAAAAGAGCAAATACAAAACCAGTGGAAAAAAGAGAGATCATTTGCTATCAAAAATTCTGGTTATCACTCTTATATTGCTCTTTCGGCAACAACTCTTGTAGGTGAATCTGAATTTGATGTATCAGAAGATGCTTCCAAAACTCAAATCAAAAAATCTTTTATGAAGAGTTTGAAGAACAAAAAAATGAATAAGAAAATTCTAAATGAGTTTGTGGGACTTGTTGCCTGATAAATATTTCTATAATAATAGGTATTAAGAATGTCTAGATTTGGAGATTTAATAGGAGGAAAAACTCCGGCACCAGCTCCAGCAGCACCTGCACAACCTACTCCAGTTGCAGTCCCTTCAGAACCTGTAGAAGCAATTGCTCCTGATCCTCTTGTTGTAGAAGAAGTTGTCGAAACTTTTCCGTATGAGAGTGATGTTCCTATCGATGAAATGAGTAAAGATGAACTTGAAGAGTATGGTAGAACTGTTGGTATCGAACTGGACAGGAGACATTCTCGTAGAAAATTGATTAAAGAGTTGAAAGAGCATCTGACCAATTCTTAAACTGTCCACTGGGGGTCGTCAAGACCCCTTTTTTCTTGTATAATAACTTCAGTTGAAACCAACAAAACAAGATCATGCCTCTTTCTGCTGATTACATCGTCACTTCCTTACAGGAACTTTATGGAGAGTCTGTAACTGGTTCTGATATTCGTGGATGGTGTGCGATGAATGGGTCTAACTATCAAACAGTTACAAATAAAATTGCTGATTATAAAGTTGGTCGTGGTAAGTGGAACTTGAATATTCAAGAAAAACTTGAACAAACTTATCAGGCACCTCCTGCCATGCCTACCTTTGAACAAAATTTGATTCCTGATAAAGATGATACTTTCGTCAAGTTTGGTAACTTTGGTGATCTTAAAAAAATTATTCAGTCCCGTCTTTTTTACCCAACGTTCATTACGGGTCTTTCGGGTAATGGTAAAACGTTATCTGTGGAGCAAGCGTGTGCTCAACTTGGACGTGAACTGATTCGTGTAAACATTACTATTGAGACTGATGAAGACGATCTTATTGGTGGTTTCCGTCTTGTCGATGGGGCAACTGTTTGGCATAACGGACCTGTCGTTGAAGCACTCGAAAGAGGAGCAATCTTGCTACTCGATGAAGTTGACCTTGCTAGCAATAAAATCCTCTGTCTCCAGTCCATCCTTGAAGGTAAAGGTGTGTTCCTGAAGAAAATTGGTAAGTATGTAAGACCAACAAAAGGTTTTAATGTATTTGCAACTGCGAACACAAAAGGTAAAGGTTCTGAAGATGGTCGTTTTATCGGCACTAATGTTCTCAACGAAGCATTCTTGGAACGTTTCCCAGTAACCTTTGAGCAGTCATATCCAACTCCTGCAACTGAACAGAAAATCCTTGAGGGTATTGCTTTGGATCTTGGATTGGAAGATCGTGACTTCTGTAAACGTCTTGTTGACTGGGCAGACATCATTCGCAAAACTTTCTATGATGGTGGTATTGATGAAATCATCAGCACCCGTCGTTTGGTTCACATCATCCGTGCTTTCAGTATCTTCAAAGATAAAGCAAAAGCAATTCAAGTTTGTGTGAGTCGTTTTGATGATGAGACCAAACAATCATTCTTGGAACTTTATGACAAAGTGGATGCCGACTTTGTGTTGCCTACTGAAGAGCAGCAAAAAGAAACTCTTGACGCACACAACTTTTCTTGATATAATGAGTTATGACTAACTCTTGGTCCATGCTTTATGATGAAATTTTAAAAATGGATGAATACATTAAATTAAATACGCAACAAAGTCCTATTGATTTTATTCCAACTCCAACAGCAACTCCTTTCAAATATAATGAGGAGGAGATTGTAAAAGAACTTCTTGAGTATATTAGAGGGACCTATAGGCAACATTACTCTGCTGGTGACGATAAAATTCAGACACTGGATTTGATTGAAGCTTGTGGAGATGGTGAAGCATTCTCTAGATGTAACATTCTTAAGTATGCATCACGATACGATAAGAAAGGTACGGCACGTCGTGATATAATGAAGATCCTTCACTATGCTGTTCTTCTTATGCATTTCAATGATAAGAATGCAGAACGTGAAACCTACCCTCAATAATAATGAAACTCAAAGAAAAAACAATGAAACTGTCTGACAATGCACTTGCTATCCTCAAGAACTTTGCGGGTATCAATAATTCTATTCTTGTAAAGCAAGGCAACAAACTTCGCACTATCTCTGTAGCAAAGAACATTCTTGCTGAAGCAGAAATCAAAGAAGATTTCCCACGGGACTTTGCGATCTATGATCTCAATCAGTTTTTGAATGGATTGAGTCTTCACCAGGATCCTGATCTTGACTTCAATCAAGACAGTTTCTTAAGCATCAAAGAAGGCAAACGTCGTGTGAAGTATTTCTTTGCCGACCCGAATGTAATTATTGCTCCTCCAGAGAAGGAGATTACATTGCCATCTCAAGATGTATGCTTCCAGTTGGATAGTGTAACACTTGAAAAATTGACGAAAGCAGCAGCAGTATATCAACTTCCTGATATGTCTGCGATTGGTGAGAATGGTGTCATCAAACTGGTGGTTCGTGATAAGAAGAACGATACTTCCAATGAGTATGCCATTGTTGTTGGTGAGACCAGTGATGATTTTGAGTTTAACTTTAAGGTAGAAAACATCAAGATTATTCCTGGTGCCTATGAGGTAGTAGTGTCTTCTAAACTTTTGTCACAATTCACGAATACGCAACACAATCTCAAGTATTATATTGCTCTGGAACCCGATTCAACATTCGGATGAGACACATTCTCTTTACCCTTAAAGGGTGTCCATATGGATTATTAGATGATGAAGCACATATTCGTAATGTGCTTTCAAATGCTGCAACATTATCTGAAAGCACCTTACTAGATATTTCATCACATAAGTTCGAACCTCATGGTGTAACTGCCGTAGCACTTCTTGCCGAGTCTCACATTAGTATTCATACATGGCCGGAGAATGGTATGGCAGTATGTGATGTGTTTACCTGTGGAGACCATACAAATCCCAGATCAGGTGCCACATACATGTATGAAGCAATGGGTGCAACAGATATTGTATCTGAAATCTTTACTCGACCTTTAAAATGACTAAAGTTGATGTCCCAATGAGAATAACTGGTAGTATCCTAGTGATTACTGCATACTTTGTTGTTCTCCATATCAACATAACTCTTGGAGTTACATTGCACTTCATTGCTGATATGATTTCAGTTCCTTACTTTATAAGGACAAAATCTTGGGATGTGGTTATAATGCTTATGTTCTTACTGGCAATCAGTTTCAGCAAACTTTTAACATGAACATTTTTGTAACAGATTTTTCTCCAGTCAAGTCGGCACAGGTTCTTCCTGATAAGCACATCGTCAAGATGCCCTTAGAGTGCTGTCAGATGCTCTCTATCGTTGCCTCAGACAAATGGGGGCACGGGTATGGAACTCTTCCTAAGACCGATGGAACCCCATATGCGACCGATAAGGGTGCCTTCCGTAATCACCCATGCACTATCTGGGCAAATGAGACGGTAGCAAATGCTAGATGGTTGATCCGGCACGGTCTTGCATTATGTGAAGAATATTCTAATCGTTATGGAAAAATTCATTCATGTCTTCATACTCTTGCACATGCAAATAAAATCTTTCCATTAGATGCTATTCATCAATCAAAACTTACACCTTTTGTTCGTGCAATGCCTGAAGAGTTTAAGTTTGATATGAATATAAGTACTATCGAAGCGTATAAGATGTACATTGCATCTAAACCATGGGTGTGCGATAATTACTTGAGATTGCCAAATCGCAAACCTGAATGGGTATGAATGGAAGAAGAAAAAATAAAAACACTTTACCTTTACGAACTAGAAGGTGGGGGATGTATTATGCATGATGGATACATTCAAATAGGTATTATGAAACATAGTGTTGAGAAACACATGGAACTAAATCCTACCGTTAATTGGATTGTGACCTATTGGTGTCCTGATATATTTGCTAACAGGTACAAAAGAATTTCATTTCAAAAAACTGAAAAGAAAAATGAGGGAAGTCCAAAGACAGACAATCAAGGACAGGGTATGGATTTAGACATAAAACCGAAAGGTTGTGATATACTAAAGGACAAGTAGATTTGATTATGAGCAACTTCATCTGGGTTGAGAAGTATCGACCACAAACTATTGAAGAATGTATTCTCCCTGAGAGTACAAAGAAGACTTTTCAATCTTTCCTAGATAAGGGAGAGATACCTAATATGCTACTTGCCGGTCCTCCAGGCATCGGTAAAACAACAGTAGCAAAGGCACTATGTAGAGAACTTGGAGTAGATGTATATGTCATCAACGGATCCGATGAGGGACGATTCCTTGATACCGTCAGAAATAATGCGAAAAACTTTGCTTCGACCGTATCGATTACGTCAGATTCTAAACACAAAGTCATTATCATTGACGAAGCTGACAACACATCCAATGATGTACAACTCCTGTTACGGGCGTTTATTGAGGAGTTCGCTGGCAATTGTAGATTCATCTTTACCTGTAACTACAAAAACAAAATCCTTGAACCCCTCCACTCCAGGTGTGCCGTCATTGAGTTTGGAATCAAAGGAAAAGAAAGACAGGGTATTGCAGCACAGTTCTTCAAACGCATTCGACAAATCTTGGATGCAGAAGGTGTTGAATATGATAACAAGGTCCTGGTAGAATTAATCAATAAGCACTTTCCTGATTGGAGACGTGTTCTTAATGAATGTCAAAGATATTCCGTAAGTGGGAAAATCGACTCTGGTATTCTTGCCACTTTTTCAGATGTTGCCGTCAATGAACTGGTTAAAAACCTTAAAGAGAAGAATTTTCCCGAAGTACGTAAATGGGTTGTCAATAACCTGGACAATGATACTACTGTCCTGTTGCGTCGTATTTACGATGCTTGTTATGATTCCTTGGTTCCGAATAGTATTCCTGCTGCTGTGCTTGTGCTTGCTAAGTATCAGTATCAAATGGCATTTGTGGCGGACCAAGAAATAAACTTACTTGCCTGTTTGACTGAGATTATGGTAGAATGTGAGTTTAGTTGAGGTAAATTAAAATGATTGATGTAAAACTGCTACGAATTGTGACTGGTGAAGAAGTTATCGCAGAACTCATAGGAGAGAATGCTGCTTCTATTACAGTCCAAAATGGTCTTGTAGTTCTTCCAACTAATAATGGTGTTGGATTTGCTCCATGGGCAACCGTGATTAGTAAAGAAGACCCAGAGATTACGATTTCCAAAACTCATGTCGTATATGTCGCAGAGGTTCAGGAAGATGTCTGTAAGAAGTATAATGAAATGTTTGGTAGTAAGTTGATTACTCCAAACTCTAAAAAACTTGTCTTGTGACTTAAATGAGAATTGGAGTCATGTGTTCTGGAAACGGAACTAACTTTGAGAACATTGTTGAGAATTGTCCAGACCATGAAGTTGTAGTTATGATCTACAATATCAAAGGATGTGGTGCTCAAGAAAGGGCTGAACGATTGGGTATTCCCAACTGTCGTATTAAGAGTATTGATGAACAAAAAATCATCGATAAACTTAATAGACATAAAGTTGATTTAGTAGTTCTTGCTGGTTGGATGAAGATTGTTACACCGGGATTGATTAATGCTTTTCCGAATAAGATAATTAATATTCATCCATCATTACTTCCAAAGTATAAGGGTCTTAATGCCGTTAAGCAGGCATTAGATAGTGGAGATAAAATCACTGGTTGTACAGTTCATTATGTGACTGAAGAGTTAGATTCTGGGGGATGTATTGATTCTTCTTCTGTTCCTATTTGTGCTGGAGATACAGAAGAGACTTTACATCACAGAGTTCAGAGAGCAGAACATCGTTTACTTCCTATGGTAAT
>Ga0233415_10000656_pt1 | contig 15933 bp, 21 predicted proteins | sample Na_anoxic_12_MG_FD_188631 | JGI IMG/M metagenome (GOLD analysis project Ga0233415, IMG submission 188631) | Seawater microbial communities from Saanich Inlet, British Columbia, Canada - Na_anoxic_12_MG | ecosystem: Environmental > Aquatic > Marine > Inlet | place: Canada: British Columbia... | reverse complement strand
AAACGCAACTTTTGCAGGTGATGTGTTTAGTGATGGTTTATATGTAAACACAACAAGTGCTGTTGCTGGAACTCAAGTTGCAATAGTACAAGATGGAGCGCAAAACCTACAAAGATGGGGTTCTACTAGTGATGGTAGTTCTCAAGCATCATATAGATTTAGAATTGACCAAAACTTTGAATTTATAGGTAACAGTGGTAGTGCCGATACTATTACTTTAAAATCCTCAGATGGTTCTGCAACTTTTGCAGGTGATGTTACTGTAAAAGGCTCACATCTTTATATTTGGGGCGATAATACAGCAGTTGCAGGAAGCATACAGGCATATACTTCAAATGGTGGTTTATACCTTGAAGCAAGTGGAACAAATCAAAATATTGGATTAATTCCATCAGGAACAGGAACAGTTAATCTAACAGGAGATGGAGTGTTTTCAAAAAATGCAAAATTTACCGATGGTGCTGCCTATTCAAGTGCTGCTTCAATTAGACAGCAAAGTAATAACTTAATTTTTAGTGGTGGTTCTGACGGATATTATTTTAATAAATCTGATAATAGTGCAACGCATTTTAGAATAGACAGTGTAGGAAACTCAACTTTTGCAGGAGATGTAACAGTATCTAAAGCATCACCAACTTTAGAAATTTCATCTACAAGTGGTGGTACAGCTCAGATCATAATAGGTAGAACTTTAGACACTAAAGCAAGAATAAAATCTGGTGATCAATTAGCTGGTGATCTTACATTTTCAACTGGAGGTACTCGTAGGTTAATGATAAATAACAGTGGGGCTGCTAAATTTGCAGGAACTCTAGGTGTTTCTGGTAAAGACCCTGTTTATGGATTAACTTTACCACAAGGAAGCGGTAGCGGAAATAAAATAGCTTGGACTGATTCTACAACAACATTTGCCGCTAGTATTTATGCAAACAATACAAATGATAAATTAACCTTTGCTACTAAAAACGCAAGTAATGCTGAAACAGTTGCTTTAGAAATAGACATATCACAAAACGCAACTTTTGCAGGTGATATAAGTACAAGCACGGTTCAAATATCAAATGGCACAAGTTACAATGAAAACATTAGAATGTTTCCAAGTACATCTAATGATTATTCAAGTTTAATTCTTGGTGCTGTTAGCGGAACAAGTGGCACAGGTTATGGTCAATGGTCGTTAGTTAGATATCCATATGCAACACACTCACATAAATTTAGTATAAGACATAGTTCTGCTGATATAATGGTTATGACTACTGGAGGTGACACAACTTTTGTAGGAACAGTTAATGTAGGAACTAAAATTGGGCTACCAGATGGTGGAGATTTGTTTTGGGACGGTGGTTACAGTGTAAATAAACCTGTTTTAGCTGCTAACGGCACAACTATGAAAATGTATCCATCTGGCGCTAGTGGTGGTGTACAATTTTCATTAACACCTACTACTGCAACTTTTGGAGGAGCAGTTGAAGTAAATGGTAATTTTGTTGTAGATGGTGCTGGTGTAAGTACAGATTTTCAATTAAGAAGGTCGCTAAATGCAGCAGCACTTTTAACTATCAATGCACCTGGAGGTTCACCAAATGGTTCTGTATTTTCTATAAATGGGAATAGTGTAATGACGCTTGATGCAAATCAAAATGCAACTTTTGCAGGTGCTGTTGGTATTGGTGGAACAACGCCTTCTAATGGTTATATGATAGATATTACGCCAACAGCTGGTAATATAATTAGAAGCACAAGAGGTACATCAGTTTTTGGTGCATATCAATCTAATAATTCAGATGTTTACTTAGGAACAATATCCAATAATACTTTTAAAATAATAACTAATGATGGCACTGCAATAACAATAGGAGCAGATAAAAACGCAACTTTTGCAGGAATGGTTACTACAAATACTAGATTTAACGCAAGTACGCAAGCGTTACATTTTCCTAATTACAGTGGAACTCAAGGTTGGCAAATTGGTTCTGATAGTACAGCAGATGGTATGTACCTATATAATGAAAATGGTGTATATGCAATGAAACTTACAAAAACTGGTAATGCAACTTTTGCAGGGTCAATAAACACAAGTGGTAGTATAAATCTAACAAACGGTGGCGTAAACACAATAGCTGCTAGTAATTCTAGTAATGGTTATTTAAGGTTTTTAGTAGACCAACAAGGTGTTGCACTAACTCTTAACGCTGATACAACTTCTACGTTTGGGGGTATAATTTATGCTGTTGATGGAAATAAAGCTACACCAGGTTATTCATTTGCTAGTGATCCAGATACTGGTATGTTTAGAGACTCTGCTAATGTTTTAGTGCTTGGAGTAAATGGAGACACTAGAATTAGAATAACTAATAGTGATATAGTAACATATAAACCTCTTGGAGTTAATACTACTTCAATCACATCTGGCGTTGCATTAGACGTTGGCGGAGTTGGTTTAATAGGAGATTCTGGCGTTGGTGATTTTTACTTAGGAAACTACGCAACTGCTAATCATTTTAGATTTCACACTAACAATTCAAATACTTATTTTGATATGAATTGTGGTGATATATATTGGAGACAAGGAACGTCTACTAGATATCAGTTCTTTGCTTCAACCGCTAATATGACTATACAAGGTACATTAACTCAAAATTCTGATGCAAGAACTAAGGAAAATGTAATTGAAATAAGTGATTGTATTAGTAAGGTCAAAGCTATGAGAGGTGTTTACTATAATAGAACTGATTTTAATACAGAAGTTACTAAAGTTGGTGTTATAGCACAAGAAGTTGAAGCTGTGTTACCAGAACTTGTTTTAGAATCACCAGAAACAGGATTAAAATCTGTAGCTTACTCAGAATTAACATCAGTACTAATAAACGCAATAAAAGAGCAACAAGAAATAATAGAAGATTTGAAAACAAGAATAACTAAATTAGAAAACTAATAATTAAATAAATTTGTATATTTGTAGAAAATAATAATTATGGCAAACACATATTCTTGGGACATTCCAGCAGTAGATTGTAGACCTTTAGAAGAAGGTAACACAGATGTAGTTTATAACGTACATTGGAGATATTCTGCATCGGATGACGTAGCAGAACCTGACACTAAGCAAGCTACAATCATAGGTACACAAGTGGTTGCAGCACCTGAAGGTGATTTTATACCTTTTGCTGACTTAACAACTGATATAGTTGTAGGGTGGATAACACCATTAATGGATATGGATGAATTAAAATCTAATTTAGATGCACAAATAGCTGAGTTAGAAAATCCTACAAGTGTGACATTGCCATTACCTAACAACGAATAATTAATAATTACCAAGCAACGAATAATTAATAATAAACAAAAACAAAAATGGGGAATTTAACTGAAGAAGAGTTCAATCAATTAAAACAATTAGAAGGAACTAAAAATGCTATACACCACGATCTAGGTGCATTAGCTACACAACAAAAAAGACTACACAAAGGTTACGAAAATTTAGAAGAACAAAGTGAAAAATTCAGAAATGAATTAGTTGAAAAGTACGGAAAAATTAATGTAGACCTTAAAGACGGATCATTCAAAGAAGTAGAAGAAGAAGTTAAAGAGTAATGGCATATATCAATGGAACATCTTTTGGGCTGTTTCATAATGAAATATTGCTAGGACATTCTACAAGCGCTAGTTTTAATCTTAACGTAGACTTACCTAAATCAACAACTAAAGCATCTGCTGGTTTTCAAGAAGTTATTGCTGGAGTCAAATCAGGCACTATATCAGTATCTGCTTTAATAGATTACAGTGATACATTTGGCTTTGAAGAATTTAGCTCAATGGTACTTACAAGAGAGCTAAATAAATTTGTGTTTACACAAGAGGCTTTTTTAGGAATGACACTTACTGGCACTGGTTACATTGTAAATGTAGAGGCTATAGCTGAGGCAGAAAATGTTGTAAGCTATGATTTAGAAATACAATTAACTGATTTTTTTAGCATACAAGATGACAGAAGTGGTCACAGATATTGGAACACAACAGATGTATTTTGGAATAATGCTAACTTCAATTGGAATCTTGCATAATAAATAAATATTGTATATTTGTAGAAATAAAATATTATAAAATTTAAAAAATGGCTACAACATCAGTATTTAATGGAACTAACCTATTATTGAAAATCGAAACAGTAACTCTTGGACACACAACTAGTTGTTCAATGTCGTTATCAAATGATTTACCAGAAGCTACAACAAAGGATTCAAACGGATTCCAAGAAGTAATTGCTGGTGTAATAAGTGGTGAAATTTCATTTGAAGGATTAGTAGACTATAGTGATTCATCAAACGCAATTCAAATGGCTGATTTCTTATTAGCTAGAACACAAATTACTTGTGTATTTGGTACAGCCGAGACTGGCGATTCTGTTTATACAGCAGAAGGATTTTTATCTTCATTAGAGCAATCTGCTGAAATGGAAAGTCCTGTTAGCTATTCTGGTTCAATTACGTTAACTGGAGCAATTACTAAGTCAACAAACTAACATTAAAAACACATAAATGGCAAATAGAAAAAGGGGTTACTACACCATTAAATTGGGTGGTAAAAGTCGTACAATGCATTTTTCAATGAATTTTTGGGCGAACTTTACTGAATCATTAGGTATATCATTAGACCAAATAGGCGCTATCTTTGAAGGTGGCGTTTCTATTAAAAACATAAGAGCGTTGATACATTCAGCGCTTTTAGCTTTTGACCAAGAAGAAAATAATGAAATAGATTATAATGAATTTACAGTAGGTAATTGGTTAGCTGATTTAGAAGCATCTAAATTAGAAGATATTGTTTCTGTAATGTTAGAATCTAAAATTCTTGGTAATGATTTAAACGTTGGTATAAAACGTAAGGTCACAAAAACTACAAAAAAGGGAAAGTAAAAGCGTCCATTAGTTGGGACGATATTTTAGATTATTATATCGGTCAAATAGGGATTTCACCAAGTGATTTTTGGACGCATACTTGGGGTGAAAATCAATTACTCGGTGAGTCCCATATGATCAAGCAGAATTTAGAGTGGGAACGTGTACGTTATTTATCTATGATTTTATTTAATATAAATGTAGATAAACGTGCAAATATGATTACTCCTGATAAATTATTTCCATTACCACAAGATGTTTATTTAGAAAAGGATAAACCAAAAAGCACTAGAGAACAATACGACAGATTTTTAAAACAAATCAACAAAAGTAAAGAGAAAAATTAAGAGTCTTTTTTTTTGTATTTTTGTTAAAATTCTAAGATATGGCAACACAACCATTAAGAGTAAAAATAAATGGTGATGCTAGTGGCTTAAATAAAGCTGTTTCAAGTGCATCAAGCAAATTAAAATCATTTGGTGGTAAACTAAAAGGACTAGGCTCTTCTTTGCAAGGTATTGCATTGCCTATGGCTTTGTTAGGTGGTGCTAGTGTAAAAATGGGATTAGACTTTGACAAGTCTATGACTAAAATTAAGGCACTTGTAGGAGTTGCTAGTGATGAGGTAGATAAAATGGGAGAAAGTGCTAGAAAAATGGCACTCGCAACAGGTGTAAGTAGTAGTGAAGCAGCTAATGCTTTATTTTTTATAACCTCTGCTGGTTTAAATACTGCCGATTCATTAGAAACTTTAAAATTTGCTACAAAAGCCGCAGCCTCTGGGTTAGGAGATACTGCAACTATTGCCGATTTGACTACTTCAGCAATGAACGCATATGCTGATGGGTCTTTAAATGCTGAATCTGCAACAGATGTTTTAACAGCTGCTGTACGTGAGGGTAAATTAGAGTCAAGTGAATTAGCTGGCGCAATGGGTGGTGTCATACCAATAGCATCTAATATGGGTGTATCGTTTGACCAAGTGGGTGCTGCGATGGCAGCTATGTCAAGAACAGGTACAAACGCTGCTGTAGGTGCAACACAATTAACAGCAATACTATCTTCATTAAAAAAACCAGCTGCTGAGGCTGAACAAGCATTACTAGCAATGGGACTTAGTACAGATGGTGTGCAAAAAAGTTTAGCAGAAGAAGGATTAATGAACACCTTAGAAATGTTAAAAGGCAAAACTGAAGAGTTTGGCGTTGACATTACAAGTATATTTCCAAACATTAGAGCCTTAAAAGGTGTGCTAGATTTGACTGGTGCTGGAATGGAAGATGCCAAAGGTATATTTGACTCACTATCTAAAAGTGCTGGCTCAACTGCCGAAGCATTTAAAATTACAGAAAAGAGCGCAAGTTTTCAATTCCAAAAAGCTGTTAATGGCGCAAAAGAAACTTTAGCTAGTTTAGGACAACAATTATTAGTTGCTGTAGTGCCTTTATTACAAAAGGCTGCAACGTTTGTACAAAATTTATATCAAAGATTTAACGAATTAAGTCCTAATACAAAAAAATTAGCCATTGCTTTGGGTGGTGTAGCAATAGCATTACCAACAATTATATCGTTGGCAGGTACACTTACAGGTATTTTAGGTGCTTTACTATCACCAATAGGTTTAGTAACAGCAGCATTAGCTGGCATAGCATATGTAATAAGTCAAAACTGGAATGAAATTTTGCCTGTTATAGTTGGTCTTTACAATCAATTTGTAGACTTATATAATTCATCAAAATTAATAAGAACAGCAATTGCTGGTATAGGTTCTGTGTTTAAATCAGTTTTTATAGCTGCTAAATCTCAAATAATGCAATTTGTTAATGTATTCCAAACTATGTGGAATATTATTAAAGAATTTTCCGAAGAAGGTTTAGATGGTAGTTTTGGAGATATCTTAAAACAAGGTTTTGACAACGGTAAAAAAATTGCTACAGATGCAGCGGAAGATATAGCAACAGAGTTTACAGATGGTTATACTAATGCGCTTGGTAATAATTTAGAAAAAAAGACAGTTGAACAAGTACAAAAAGGCTTAAATAATGCTGTTACCAAATTAAAAACTATTACAAAAAATGCGGTAAATTCTATTTTTTCTGGTGGAGGTGGTGCAGGTGGTGATTCTACAGAATCAGGACTTGCACAAGGTATGACACAAATCAATCAGCCATCTGCTTTAAGTCAATTGACATTGCCAGATATAATATTAGGTAAACCAGAAGAAACTGATGAAAAAATTAGTGCTTTTGTAACAAAAATGCAAGAATTAGGATTAAGTGTTGACGGTATAATGAGTGAAGTAGGCAATTCTTTTATGTCAGCATTTTCTGCTGTTATGGAAGGTGAAAATTTTGTAAAAGCATTAGGACAAATGTTAGGCCAAATTATTAAAAAATTAATTGCCGCTGCAATGGCTGCATTAGCACTATCAGCTATATTAGGTGGATTAAACATAGGTTCATTTCAAGGTGGTGGCACAGGTGTCAAAGAGATATTTGGTAAACTATCTGGTTTTGGAAAATTTGCAAACGGAGGTATTGTTAGCGCACCTACTATGGGTCTAGTTGGCGAATATCCTGGTGCAAGAAGCAATCCAGAAGTAATAGCACCACTAAGTAAATTAAAAGGTATGCTAGGCAATAATAACAATCCTAGTAACGTACAAGTCGGAGGGTCATTTGAACTAAGGGGACAAGATTTAATTGTTGCTTTAGAGCGTGCAAATTCTACTAGAAATAGAATTATATAATATTTATGGCATACGGTGTTAAATATAGATTAGATTTTAGTGATGTTTTAACCTTTGGTAAAAGACTAGAAATACTAAAAAAAAATTATTCAGGACCAAGAAACTTTATGGTCGGTCAAGCAGAGCCAGTAGTAATTCGATGGAATGCAAATGACGATTATTATAATTCGCCAATTGTAGGGTCTGTATGTTCTTTAAATTTATTCACAACAGACGATGTAAGCTATGATAATTTTTATGAATACGATGAGCGTGAATATCAAGTTAAAGTTTCTTACAAAGACGCTAATGACAATTATCAAACATACTGGATAGGCTATTTAGTAGTTGACAGGCATATAGAAGAATATAAATCAAATCCTGTTGCTTTTACTTTAAAAGCATATGATGGATTAGGTACATTAGATAATTATTCAACTCCTTTATATACATCACCAGTTAATGAAAATATTGGTATAACTAATAGAACTAGAATAGCAACTATACTAGCACATTTAGATTTAGATTTAAATATAAAAGTACAAGCAGATATAACGCCATTCTTTGCGTCAACTCCTACTTATCCATCACGTAAAGCTGTTATGAAAAGCACATTAATTAATGCTGGTCGTAATGAATTAATAAATAAATTTGATGTACCAACTTGCAAAAAACAATTAGAAGCTATACTTAAAAGTTATAATTGTAGAATATTTCAATCTTATGGATGTTGGTATATAGTAGAAAATACTAATATATTTGATTACAATGTAAAAAATACAATATTTACAACCTTAGCTAGTGGTGGTAGTGTAAGTAATATTAGAACAAGTATAAAAAATCAATTAGTTAGTTCTTCAGATGAAGTTGTACAAACCGATTTATATAATACAAGTGGTGTTTATCAATCTTCTAGTAATGATTCTGTCTTAAGAATAGTGCCTACAACATTAAAAAGTGTTGGAGGTGATTTAGTTAGAGAATATATACAACCTTTAAATAAGGCTCGATATAATTTTAAAACTACACAAGCTAATATATATGAATTTACTAGAAATGTAGGGTTTGAATATGGTTCTTATGGATGGACCTTAACAAGTTATGCGTCTTTAATAACTGATGAAACAGATCAGCAAGGTAACAAAGCTATTAAGTTAGTTTCTGCGCCATCTAGTGGTACAACTTTAATGTTTGAATCATTACTTAGCACAGCAAAATCTTGGAATCAAAACAATTCTGGAGTCATAGCACAAATAGGAGTGTTTCCAGAAAAAAACCAAAATACACTTTCTTCATTTAAGATACAATTTCAAATATTAGTAGTAGCTGGTCCTAATACACATTATTGGGATGCTGAAAATAGTACTTGGACAACAACTGCAACTACAATACAAAGAGACATAGAAACCTTTAATAATTGGCAAACTATAAGTATAAATTTAAGTGGTAATGGTTACCCAACTAGTTTAACAGGTCAACAAATAGGTATTAAAATATTTAATTGCACGTATTCTGGAACAGGTTTAGTAGATATTTATTTTGATAATGTCGGGATTATAGGTAACTTTTTTAGACCAGACGGTACAGCTGTTACAGGTGATACTAATGTAAATATACCTAGCACATATATAGAATTTGCAGAACGTAATAATAGTACACTAGTTTTTAGTGATGAAAAAACAATTACTGGTACTTACTACTTTGGTGGTGTACCAACTACTGATTATGCATTTCATAGAACTAGAGATTATAATACAAGAAAACCAATATTTGAACGACATTTACAAAACATAATGAATGACTATAGAGCTTTTGTTGTTAGATATGAAGGCACTTTTAGAAATGAAATACAAAACCCATTGTCTATGCACAATAGATTATGGTTTAATTTTGGTGCATCAATAGCACAAGACGAGCAAAGCTGTTTTATAAATGGCTTAGAATATAAAGTTAAATCTGCTTATGCTAAAATCATAGCACATTTACCAAATGATGATGATGATATTGATTTAAAGTTTAGAATTACAACAGAATAGATATTCAGAATCCCCTTTCTGTTTGCGAAGAAATCCCTAATTTTTTTTTAATTTTAGGGGTTTTTTTATGTTAATTGAAAATAATTTTTTATTTTTGTGTAAACTTTAAAATTAAAATATGTTTGAAAATCTATTTAAAGACGAGTTAAAAAGTCTTAAATTAAAACGGTATGACGTGTGCGAAATTCTTAAATGCACAATGCCTACATTAAAATCCAGAATACAAAATCCTGACACATTTACTATAAGTGAATTAAATATTTTACGTGATTGTGGGTTTGAAAATTCAGTGAAAAATTTAATAAACAATTAAACAATTAATAATATGAAAACAATTAACATTAGTGGTAAAAAATATGTTACCGTAAATGAACGACTAATTTATTTTAGACAACAAGAGCAATTTAAAAACTGGCAAATAGTAGAAGAAATAGTTTCTTTAGACGACAAAGAAGGTATATTTAAATGTAGCATAAATGATACAGAAGGTAACATAGTTTCTACAGCACACGCACAAGAATATAGAGATAGCTCTAAAGTAAATAAAACATCTTTTGTTGAAAATGGATTTACATCTGCCTTAGGTAGAGCATTGGGTTATTTAGGTATTGGTATAGATACTGCTATAGCATCGCAAGAAGAAGTTACAAACGCAAAAAATAATCAGAATGCAAAAAGCGACTCTAAAAAATGGCTGACAGCTTCACAATTTGAGGCAACACTAAAAGGATCTGAAAAGGCAGCATTAAATGTTTTAAAAGCCTTTAAAATGAAAGATGAATACAAAGAAAAAATAAATAATCAATTTAACTTTAAATAATAATTATGAGTGAACAAAAAAAATCAATTTATGTAAACGGTGTAAGATTTTTCCCAAAGGGAGATAAAGCACCACAAAACTTATTAGCTAATGGTGTAATTACACCAAATGAATTAATAAAATGTTTAAAGCAAGCTGAAGTACAAGATGCTAAAACAGAATACAAAGGGGAAACACAGTTTAAAATTAACCTTTGGCAAAATGATGACAATTCAGTTTCTATGAGTTTTAACACTTGGAAACCTGAGGGATCTAAAGAAGCAGATGAGGGGGATGGCGATTTACCTTTTTAGGTTATCGTTTTATAAGAAGGGATTCAGCAATGAGTCCCTTTTTTTTTAAAGTTTTTTTTCATTTATGTTGTGAAATTGAAAATATTTTTTTACTTTTAAACAAACAATAAAATTTATATTATGAAAACACAATTAAAAGATTTAAAAATTAAGTTAAAAGATGTCGAATCAAACATTAAATATTGCGAATATAAAGGCAAAAAACATATGCCAATATATAAATATTTTTTAGATAGAAGAGATACATTAATTTCAACAATAAATAACATAAGATGAAAAATAGAAAATACGAAGCAAACTTAATAGTATTTAGTATATCAATAGTTAGTATGCTTTTAATACTTATAACATTATAATAAAACAAAAAGTATAATAAAAAAAATATGAAAAAATATAATAACAACATACATATAAGTAAAACAGAAATGTCAGTTTTATCAGAAATTATTGGAGAATATGTAACTAGTACTATTGACTGCAAAGACCCACAAAAAATAAGCAATTTGATTCGGATAAATGCTATAGCAAGATTATGTGTAAAAATTTTTACAAAAGATTATTTAAATAAAGGATATATGATGCTTGATTGGGAGTCTATAGTTAAAAATTGGAAAATAAATATGATTAGAACTAGTCGAGATAAATTATTAGAAATACAATCCAAACATATAATTTTGACTGAATATAAAGATTTGCATCATTTTAATTCATATGAAAAACTTAAAGTAGAATTACCTAATGGAAGTAAATAAAGAAAAAAGAAAACAAATACCACTATATAGTGGCTTGTTAAAATATTTTCCAGATGCATTATGTGAAGTTGCTAAAGTTAGTTACATAGGTAGCAAGCAACATCATCCTAATGAACCTTTACACTGGGATAGAAATAAATCAACTGATGATCTTGATGCATTAATGCGACATTTAATTCAAGCAGGAGAGTTAGATACAGATGGTTTAAGACATAGTGCTAAAATCTGTTGGCGTGCATTAGCAAATTTACAAAAAGAATTAGAGAGTAAAAATGTAAGAAACGAACAATGGCACAAAGACCAATATAATCGTAATAGATTGCCAAAGGATCAAATAATATCAGGAACTGAATAAATAAAAAAAATAAAAATGGAAGCAAATAAATACACACCTGTAGAAGAAGCAGCACTTTTTTTACATCAAAGAGTCAAAGCTATGGAAATAGAAATTGACAGATTAAATGAAATCAATGAGTCATTATTCGACCAATATGAAATACAAAACGCTGAAATAGCAGAACTTGAAAAGAAAGTAAAAGATTTTGACAAGTTAAAAGAAGAAAATAAACAATTAAAAAAAGCACTTATAGGATGTTAGTACAAAAAGATAGTAATGAATTATATCATCAATCACCTGGTATTAGTGCTAGTGGTTTAAAGACAATATTTAAAAAATCTATATATCACTATCTAAACCAAAAACCTTTTGAGTCAAGTTCTATGGCTTTTGGTTCTGCTGTACATTGTGCAATGTTAGAGCCAGACGAGTTTTATAAAGAATACCACGTAATGCCAAAATTAGATCGTAGAACAAAAGATGGCAAAAGTCAATATGAATTGCAAAAACAAAAAGCAAGTGGCAAAATATTATTGAGTTATGATGACTTTAAAAAAATAGAACAAATACTAGTTAATTTTAGAGAACACGATTTGGCACAAAAATTTTGTAAAGGAGATATTGAATATTCACACTACACAAAATATGAAGATATAGAAGTTAGAATTAGACCTGATGTTTTAAATAAAGTAGGTAATTTTATTTGTGATGTAAAAACTTGTCAAGACAATTCACCAATGGCATTTAAAAGAGATGTGTATAAATATGCTTATCATTTACAGGCTGCATTCTATATGGATATGTTAGGCATAAATGATTGGCGTTTTGTAGCTGTACAAAATACTTATCCTTATACTGTAGAGGTATATGCATTAAGTGAAGAACTAATAGAACAAGGTAGAAGAGCTTGGCAAAAAGCATTTTCAGACTATAAATTATATATAGAATGTGGTATTGTATCAGGTTATAATTGGAATGAATTTAAAGAAGACGGAAGTCTAGTAATATAAATGGATATATATAGAGAAATTATAGAAAGATTTTATAACATAAAATTAGATGACAAGTCAAGATTAAGAAAATATATATATGCTCGTGCTATGTATTATTATATCTGTAACAAATATACTAATTACAATACTTCTGAAATAGGTCGAACTTTAAATAAATGTCACGCGACAGTATTGTATGGTATTAGTCAATTTCCTTATATGTTAAAATTTGATAAAAAATTAAATGAAGATTTTTTTTACATACGTGAACTATGTAATTTTAACAATAAGCCAAAAATGGATTTAGAAGAATTGTTACATAAATACAATGCATTAGTAATCAAATATGATATATTAAAAGAAAAATGCAAAAAAAGATAAATAAAATTTTAAATTTGTATTAAAACCACTATGCGAGAAAATCCATTTAACAAATATTTAACAAAAGAGGATAAATTACAGCATAGAATTATTAGTTATTTAAAATATCAATATCCTAGAGTGTTATATACACACGTACCAAATGAAGGTAAACGATCTGTCTTTGAGAGATATAAATTCAAATACTTAGGAGCTAAAGCAGGTGTGCCAGATTTATTAATATTTAAACCTAATAAAACATATTGTGGCTTGGCACTAGAATTGAAGGTGGGTTATAACAAACCTACTAAGTTACAAAAAGAATGGTTAAAAAATTTAGAGGATAATAATTGGTTAGCGTTATGTCTAAATAATTATGAAGAAATTGTAGAAACAATAGATAAATATTTAAAAAATGTATAAAGTGTATTTTGACTCGAACAATCAAAAAGTTAGATGGACACAAACATCTACAGACAATTTACATTATGATTATCAATATGTTGGCGCAATGACTAGAGTTGAATTTGATTTATTAGTTGAGGTCTTATGGGAAATCTTTGAAGATAAAGATATACCGTTTGAAGATTTTAAAAAATATTTTAATGACATTAGAGTTTTTTGCGACAAGATAAAGGTCTTAATGGATTAAGTAACAGACAATGAAAATAAATAAAATAATAAAACCTAAGCGTTTTGCACGCTTTACTGTAATTCCATCTGCCATATTTAGATTTAAAAATATAAGTATTGGTGCTACAGGCTTATATGCTTATTTGTTTAGTCACGACATTAAACAAGAAATAACAATTACATTTATTTGCAATCATTTTAAAGACGGTAGAGATGCCATTAATAGTAGAATAAAAGAACTTATAGATAAAGGCTTTTTAATACGTGAGAAAGTAAGAATTAAAGGTAAATTTGTTGGCACTAATTATATACTTAATGATGTACCACAGACTGAAAAACCACAAACGGAAAAACCACACGTGGTTAATCCTGAACAAAGTAATATTAATAATATATATACTAATAATAAAAGTAATATAAGTACTAAAAATAAAATGCCAATTAAATATAGTGAAACATCTAAAAAGGCATTTGATTATTTTGTACAATTATTTCCAGAAAAAAATAAGCCAAAAACAAAAGCACAAAAAACTAAATGGTTAGACTGTTTAGATAAAATAGAAAGATTAGATAAATATGATTTGCGTGATGTGTATGCAGTAAGTAGAGATTTAAGAAATGATGCATTTTGGAAAAATAATTTTTTAAGCATTTTAAAATTAAGAAATATTGACAAGAATGGCATCAAGTATATAGATCGTTTTATGTTAACTAAAGAAGATGATATAAATACTATAAAGAAAAAAATACAAGGTGCAATTAAATTTTACAAATACAATGAAACAAATGGTAATACAGCTATAGGTGTTAAAACAATTAATGGTGATATAGATTACACAATGCTTAAAACAATGCTAGATAAAAAAGATATAGATATAATTATAAACAACATAAATGACATTTGAAGATATTTTTGAATTGGAAAGGCAATTAGTTTTTCTACTAAATCAAAGTGGTTGGAACTTAGAGTGGGACAAAGATGAATATAGTTTCTTTGATGCAAAAGGTTATGATAAAAATGGCGATAGTTGTATTGTAGAAATGAAATTTAGAAATCAATACTACTTAAATAAAATGTTAGAAGAAAAAAAATACAATAATTTAATAAACAATAAAAACTACAAAAAAAAATATTATGCTGTAGTTGATAACAAAGGATGTTTTATTTACGATTTACACAATGTAGATATAACATTAACTAAGTCAATAGAATGTCCTGTAAAAACAATAACCGATAAAAAAGTAACAAAAATTAAAAAAATAATTTTACTTTTACATCACGACGCAATGAAATACAATTACAAATTTTTTTAAACAATGAAAAATGTCTTACTACAATGATCTTACAGAATTAGGAATAATACTGAAAAAAACAAGTGGCATATGTAAAGTTAAATGCCCTGAATGTTTACATACTAGAAAAAACAAAAAAGATACACCACTATCAGTAAATATAGATGAGGGTTTATATAATTGTCATAACTGTGGCTATTCTGGTAATGTTAAATTTAAATCTAAACCAGAGTACATAGTACCAGTAAAACAAAATGCTGAAGTTACTGAGCGTGTTTTAAAATGGTTTGCTACAAGAAAAATATTAGAACCAACTTTGGTACATTGGAAAGTAGGCGAATCTTTAGAATATATGCCACAGGTACAAAAAAACCGTAGAGTTGTAAACTTTAATTACTACAGAGAAAATAAATTAGTTAATGTAAAATATAGAGATTCTGAAAAAAACTTTAAAATGGTTTCAGGTGCTGAACTTATATTTTATGGGTTAGATAACATAAAAAATACTGATGTAGTTTACATAGTAGAAGGTGAAATGGATGCCCTGAGTATGCACGAATCAGGAATTTATTCTGTATGTAGTGTACCTAATGGTGCAAGTAAAGGTAATCAAAAACTAGAATACCTAGACAACTGTTATCAATATTTTAAAAACAAAAAATCTATAATTATTTGCACTGATAATGATGAAGCAGGTCTTATGCTAAGAAATGAATTAGCTAGAAGATTTGGCTTTTATAAATGTAAATATGTTGATTTTGGTGAATTTAAGGATGCTAATGATGTTTTAA